>WNGR01001884.1_pt1 | contig 23206 bp, 19 predicted proteins | sample 5407581 | NCBI WGS metagenome assembly WNGR01 (sample SAMN13153383, study PRJNA577476) | soil metagenome | isolation source: 80 cm soil or saprolite under Garry oak tree replicate 2 | place: USA:California | collected 2016-06-15
CCCTCTCACCGATGATGTCCTCCTTGGCCATTTCTTTGTATCGATAGACGTCTATGTATCCCGTTTCTCTCCTTTTTCCTGGTCCTCAAAAGAGGTTTTTATTACTCGCTTGCTGGTATCTCGTTGCACATCTCGTGGGAATACAAATACAAGAGCAGGCACTAGGAGGGGAACACCTTGACGTCATCGAATGTCAGCACAACCTTGCCTCGCTCTACTTTGAACAAGGTCGATATGAAGAGGCAAAAGGCCTCTACCAACATGTAATAGACATCCGTGAGCAAGTACGAGGACGTGTTCACTTCGACGTAGCAGCGGGCCTGGCAGGTCTCGCGGGTATTTACCTCTATCAAGGTGAGCTTGCTGAAGCAAAATTGCGTTTTTCTAACGCAATAGGGATTTACAAGCAGACCTGTGGATTGGAAAACCCAGACGTAGATAAGTGTTTGGCCGGCATGGCGACCATAGCTGGAATTGAAGGTACATATTCTGAAGCGGAAATACTCCTTAGGGAGGTACTGAAGACACGCAGGCATATATTAGGGTCAGACCATCCTGGAACCATTTCTGTAGTCGTTGAGCTTGCTGCTCTAAAGGGCTTAGAGGCACCTCTTCAACGGGCTCTAGCAATCTACGAAGATATACTTGGCCCTAATCATCCTAGGGTTGCGCGTGTGCTTAACGAGCTGGCGGGTATCTACCGCGATCAAAAAAAATACCAGGAGGCAGAAAGGCTTCTTCAGCGGGCGAGAGCGATTTATGAACAAGCGTTGAAGCCAGGTCATCCAGATGCCATTGTCGTTCTTGCCCACCTGGCATCCATTTACAGCGACCAAAAGAGATATGTTGAGTCCGATGCCCTATTTTTTCAGGCGCTGGCACTTAGCGAGTCTGTGATGGGGATGAAGAAGTTAGAGCACTATAGGATGCGCGATTTGCTCATCTACGTAGCAGAAATCTACTCGAGGCGAAAACAATTCGAAAAGGCTGAAGAGCTTTTTCGCCGAGCTGGAGAGATCGACGACCGTATAAGTAGGAGCTTACCTCTTGCAGCAGATCCGCGGTTTCGGATGAGGTATGCTAGAGTGCTTTTCAAGCAAGGACGCTGGAAGGAAGCGTCCAGGCAGTCGAGACGATTTGATCAGAAAACACTGGCGCAAAAAGACCCGAAAAAGCTTGTACGAGAGCTTGGGGGTTGCTACAAGTTCTCCAATGCAATATATTTTATTCTGGTTGTTGGCGCTACCTTTTTTTGGTGCCCATACTTTGGTCCAGAAGTATTTCCCTTTATCCATTTAAGCCCGCTGTTTTGGGGCCTAATTGGACTGCTAGCAAGCTTTTTGGCATTTCTCCCTCTTGTGAGGAAATACCACCGGGATTCTGAGAATCTTGCGAAACGGGCAGCCGAAATGCTGACAGAGCAGCAAATCCCTATTGATTGAACACTTGTGTTAAAGGTCAACCATTCCTAGCAACGATGCGCATCGTGCTTATTGATGCTACTCTCGGCTTTAGGCGAATCCAATTAAACTGGGAAACAAATTGAGGGGAATCCAAATAACTACGAAATTGCCAAAAATCTGCTCGAATTGGCACTTCCTTTTTGTGCTTTAGATTCCAAGTAACCGTGGTCATATTCCAGGTATCTGTGACGCCCGACATGAATTATCACACCTATTGCTCAGTATAGAATTTGCGGGAAATCGTGAACAGAGCATATAGCCTACTACTAAGAATACTGTAGACAAATGAAATTTGTTGGCTGGATTCCTTGTGGGTGGAGCATCACTGCATGGATGCATCTGTGATTTTATAATATTAAAATGATGAGTTTCGTGTAGAAGATAATAGCCTGCCGTAAAGTACGTAGCTAATATAGCTTCCATTACCGAATTTATTGGGTAGAAAAAGAAGAGTAGAAGAGCGATAGTATCTTAAGGAGATAACCTGCGTCATCTCCTTAATACGTAAAGGCTATAAATGTATGGGAATTAAAAAGAAGAGTAAGGGGAAGAAGGGTCGGAAATCCCAACCTGCTCAGTGTTATCTATGCGGTCAGGTATGCGAGGAGCCAACGATTGATCATGTTCCGGCCTCGTGTCTCGCTCCAGATGCTTCCCAGTCCCAATTTATTCAACTTCCTGCTTGCAAACGATGCAACAACTTGTATGAAGTCCAAGAAAGTCGGTTTCGGGATTATGTGGTCAATGTAGCAGTGGGGAACGGAAACGCCTCAGCTCTGGCTGCCTATCAAAGGTTTCGTCGCCGGGCTCAACGGGAGGAAGAGCGATTAGGTAGGCCTAATCGTGATCACCAGCGTGTTCTGGATAACTCAGGCCTAGCTATTCATGTTACTGCTAATGGACAATTCCTGGGTACATCCGAGCATGTTTGGCCAGCACCAGAGTTTTATATTGATAGAGTCTTCGTCAAGATCGCTCGTGGTATTCACTACTATCATACCAAAGCGACGCTTCCACCGGGCCATCATGTCTATTACTATTCTATTGATCAGTATCAATTTGTGGATTATATCCACGCTGCTCCATACCTCTATCATGGAAAGCGGGGGGACTTTTTCGAATATGTGGGAGGTTATGAACAAGGCAGTCCTATATGCGGCGTGTGGGCGATCAGTATCTATGAAAAGATAGGGGCTGTGGTATCATTTGAAACAGAAAAGAGATCGCACCAGATCCTCCGCTCGTTGCTCGACATTCAGCATCCTGGTCCTCACTTTTACAAAGCGGTCTAGTGTACACTTTTTCTCTGTTAAGCAACACAAAACGGTATGGAATGTGAGTGAGTTAATTTCTTCAGTTAAAGCAAGTCTTGTAACTAGGTTATTCTTGAACAGCTTAGTTACTGGGTTTTATGTTACTTGGAGCTGGTAGAATAACAGGTCAGCACATTTATTGAAAAGCTCCAGAGACAGAAGTGACAAGCCCTCTCTATACTATTAAAGGCAATACATTGATAAAAAGTAAGGTACATCAATCCATCCGCGAACAAGAAAGAAGGATCCGCGATCTCATTAATGAGCCAAGAAAACGGTACACACTTATAAAAAAGCTGGGCCTATGGCATCAGCTTTGCAGTTGCCTTGATGTTATTGGGGACACAGAACTGGCTATAATCACCTACACTGCTCAAGAGTTGGGCGCTAACATTGGAGCTACCTACTTGGCCGTGTACGGATTGCTTCAAGCGCTTTTTCTGCAGCAGGATGCGATATTCAACTTATGCGAGTCGTTGGGGATAAGTGATAACATCAGCAATTATCCGGGGCTTCAAGAGATTAGGGAAATTAGAAATGCCAGTATCGGTCATCCAACGAAACGAGGAAGAAAGCGACCTTTCTCTTATCATGCAATCTCACGACTTTCCTTAAGCTCCAAGGGATTTCAGCTTCTGACAAGCGATGAAACTGGAACCTCCAAATTTGAGTGGATTTCGATACCTAAACTCATCGCTGACCAGCATAGCTATGCGTCTGCTATATTCACCTCGATTATTGAGAAGTTGGAACAAGAAGAAGCAGCTCACAAGGAACAGTTTAAAAAGGAGAAATTAGTGGCAGTCTTTTCCGCAACATTGGCTTATCACCTTGAAAAAGTCTTCGAGAGCATACGGAGCGGAGAAAATCCAGCTTTTGGAGCTATAAATTTAGGCATACTTACGCAAGCTTTAAAAGACCTTCAAGCGGTTCTCGCAAAAAGGGGAATTGAGCTTGATACTTATGAGGTGATAGAGGACCTTTACGAGGAGTTGGCGTATCCAATGTCTGAATTAGAAACATATCTCCAGCATCTGGAAAAAGGCCAAAAGCCGAATATCAACGAGAAAACGGCCTACATTTTCGCATTCTTTGTCACGAAAAAAATTGATGAGTTAAAAGATGTAGCAAAGGAGATCGATGAAGAGTATGCACAATAGGTCTACAGAAAAGTCTCCTATTATACACCTCACATAATTCTGAGGTGGCTCCCTGTCAAGGAATGCCGCATGACACAGGATATACATTATAAGGATCAGTTATCTGCAGATGGCGACGGTCAAAGGAGTGTCACGCCTTCGAGTGAAGCCTATCAAGCAATGCTAAGAGATCTGGCCCGGAGTAGAGTTGAGATCTGGGCCTCTTTAGAGCAGCAGGTCCAAGAATTGGAGGATATCCTTGCTCAATATAACCCGCTCGATGTTATAGGAAATATCTTATTTGCCAATGCCGTATTTGATGCAGAAACATATAGGGAATATGCCCATGAAGGTAGCGATGCCTACATAGAATACGTGACACTGCTGTTACTGACCAAAACCTTTGATACCTATTCAGAGCGCACTCTTGAGCCTGTACCCGTCAGTGACATCCAGCAGAGAATCATAACTATCTTTAACACTATGAGGCAGTTTCTGATCGTTAAAGATATTAACCCAGAGCGAATTGGCCCTCCAAGTAATCTCATGCAGTTGCAGGCGCGAATAGTAACTGAGTCTATTTTTGTCCGGTATCCGTCGTACCATCATCATTTACTTGATATCTTGACAGACCTATTCACTCCTCTTCAAACGGAACTCGAGTACATACTCGGATGCACTATTCAGGATGCCTTGGCTCTCATTGAGGGGATGGAAGCGATCATGGCTCTCCGTTTGGACGAACGGAGAGCAAAAGCCAGGCAGTCGGAAAAGGAAATAAAAGCCAAGGTTAAACGATATCGAATAAAGCAGAACAAACAAAGAGGACGTAAACTGGGCCAGATACCAGAAGAAGATATCATGTATCAACAGTGGGGTCAGTTACGCCCGAAAGAGGCTGCGGAAAAAATTCAGAATATGGTGGTACTGTGGCTGTTTTACGCAATTGGGGAAACTATTGCATTCACACCGCAAGAGCTTGCCGACGAGACCCAGATCGAGGTGGAGAAAGTACAGCTATTTCTCGAGAGGTTATCTCTTTCACTTGGGGAGGTCAATCCCCAATATTATCGGCTGCCAGCCGCTACACATCCGCTCATGTTAAAGCCATTCGTGCGGCATGCTGACCACTTTCTTCGCCCCGTCAAGGATCTCACCTACTGGAGCCTTCGTCCCGCTATTGAAGCGCTACTGAAGCCCAACAACGCCAGAGTTGGAAAGCGCTATCAAACACTCTGGACGCGGTATGACGAAATACGTGCTGACTATGTAGAGAAGAAGGCTCTTGAGTATCTGAGGAATGCTCTGCGTCCCGATCAAGCGTACCAAAATCTGAAGTACTGGTTCACTGAGCTAGGCGAGCGCAAGGAAGCAGAGCTTGATGGATTATTGGTTATAGATACGGCCTTGTTTTTAGTTGAGGCGAAGGCGGGTTCCGTAACCCAACCCGCACGCAGAGGGGCTGCAGCTTCACTACAGACAGACCTCCAAAAATTAGTAGGAGACTCCTATTCACAAGCGCTACGCGCGAAGAAATATATCCAGAAAATGGATCAACCCACCTTCTCCCTCTCCGATGGTAGTACTGTGCAAGTACCGAAGGAGAGGATTGATCGCGTCTTTCTGGTTTCAGTGACACTCGATGCTCTTGATGCTTTTGTCACCAATATCTCACAGTATCCAGAATTTGGCTTCTTTGAGGAGCATGATTTCCCCTGGGCTGTCTCGCTTACTGACCTCCGGGTGATCAGTGAGTTGGTAGAATTTCCAAGCCAGTTTATCCACTATCTGACAAGAAGACTCGGGATCAATGAACATGGACGGGCGCAGGCTTATGATGAACTTGATTGGTTCGGAACATATCTTCAGGATGGGCTGTACTTTGAGGATATGCTAGAGGAGGAAGATGCACCCGATATGATTTTCGTGCAGCCTGCTACAACGAATTTCGACGACTATTACTTCTATGTTACTGGCCAACGCAAAACACTCGTGCCAAAACCAACACAGCTAATGCCTGAGATAATGCGCCGGATGTTGATGGAACTTGAGAACTATCGCCCACCAAGGTATTTAGAGGTCGCTTGTGCTTTCTTAGATATGTCATTCACGGCACGCGAGGATTTTGTAGATCTATTCACTCAGCAAAGAGAGCGCACTCTTCAGGATCAACTGTTGCATGACTTCACGTTTCAATTTGAGCGCGGGGATACCTATGTTACCTGTATGTTTGCTCCACGTAGGCGTGTGCATGAATTGGAAAAGAGGCTTGCAGATTACTGTACACTCAAAAAATATCAGATGAAAAGCAATCTTTGGATTGGCCTTGCCTGCATCGCTGATGAGCCGTCTTTACTACAAGGGAGTATTGTGTTACAGGATCCTTGGAAGTATGATGCAGAAATGGAACGACGAGTGGCAAGAAGCTTCCCCGCAGCGAATAGATAATGAACAACTATACTACATTCATAGGCGAGATCTAGAAGGCTATTCGGGTCTTTGGCACTGATTCTGCTTACTCATTGTACATTGTAAAGCTGCTCTCACTGCGAGAGAAAAGCCGAAGGGTTATCGTAGGTCGTAAAAATCGCAGAAAGACATACTTATGCGCGGGTATCTTTTGCTCCACTTCTACGAGGATTTTCAGGGGTATGCAACGGATTATTTTCAATATGATCCATTTGTCTGGCACGATCCCTACTTGTTGAGCTTTTGTCATATGAACACGAAGGCTGGTCAGGCTATCAAGCATGGAATGGTCGTTCTGGGGCTAACGCAAGTTGGTGATCAACCTCCATTTTGCTGTTCTCTTGTCTTTGTAACAGCTGACAAAAGACCCTTGAGAGAGACGCTAGGGAAATACAGTTTGGCTCGATACCATTTTCAGAAAGGGTTAAAGGACCATCCAGAGTCTATCGATGGTTTTAGACTCATTGCTGATATGGAAAGGTCGTACATACCACGACCAGCCGTTCCAATTCAAGATATTGTTGACAAAGAACGCCGGCAGCTTTATCCGAATACATAGAAGCCATTATCCAAATCCTGGAAAGGCCAAAGGCCATTGATACGCTTAGATCCTATTGATGAGCTGTTGGATTACGTGTCCATGCATGCACAGTACAAGCATTATGGGGAACTTTAATCTCATCTATTTAGAATAAATATAAGATACTTGTAAAAACCTCGCCAATTCCAGGCAAGTCTAGCTCTGTCAGAACAGGCTTTGTGCCGCGCTATCAATTCTGGGTATGAATGTGCTAATATAAGTTTGTAAACTCTAGATTAAAGTAACTCGGTGTAAACGAAGATAAGGGTATCATCTCGCTTTTTTGAGGGTATAATAGCATGACAGCAGAAGTTTGCTGAGCCATATGAGTGCTGGATGTGTAACAGCCAGGGAGTGCTATAAAATGAAGCACCTCAGGTCACACTTTGACAAACCTTGCACATCAGGATATCATGTCGTTGCGAATCTTGGTAAAGCAAGTATAGCGTGGTCAAATATTTGTGACGTTAAGCAGGGTTCGGCCAAATATTTGTGAGAAAAGCGGCCAGATATCAGTGACGATAAAGGTGACCTTAGGTTCAATGCTGTTGAGCTAATGCCAAATATTTATGACAATCACCAAGTTTAGTGTAGAAGACTGTAGTTTAGAGGGAAACAAACATCATGAGCGCATCTTCATGGTTCGATGGTATACCTGTTTTAGGTGATTTGCCCGTTGCCCAGGCTGCTGCGAAGCTCCACGAAATGGGTGAGGAAACAGTGGCGGAGCAATTAATAAGAGGAACCCAGAGTACTCCCGGATTGTCTTTTAGCCTTCCCTGGAGCAGTTCACCTCGTGCAAAAGATTACCCCTACTCTCACACAACTCACGCATTTGGTTATATCCCTCCAGCTGCACCTGGTAATACGTCACTTTCTATCTACTCCATCAGTAGCATTCGTGCTGATCCCACGTTGCGAAACAATCGCCTCAAAATCACGCTTGACCGACTGCGGGCGGCTTCCTACCCAGGAAAGGGTATGCATCATATACTCATTCATTTTTTTGGGAAAAATCAGTTGCCAGGCAAAGAGGAAGAATTGCACTTTAATGCAACCTATCGTGTCCAATCGGGAGAGCACGCAGCGATTCAAGGCTATCCGATTTTTGTTGGCCTCACAGTGGGAGGTGAAGGAATATCCTTTCGGTGCAGAACAATCAACATAAAAAATGAGGATGATGAGGCATTCCTAAAATTTTTAGATTCGGACGCATTCACGTCAGGATTGAAACTGGCGACCGTCGCGCAGCCAGCAATAGAACCCCTCTCAAAAATGGCTCTTGGTATAGCTAGGATGGTTGCCAGCCGACACCAGAACGTCTCAATACAGGATTTTGACTTAGGACTTGACTTCAGTCAAATTACAACACGTGCTCCTTTGGCAGAGGGTTCTTACGTGGCAGTACAGGTACCCGAACGAGACAATATTATATGGAATTGGGATGAATGGATCTACCAGCGAACTAGCGGCTTGATCATAAAGAAGAACAATGCTGAAAAGACGCTGCCACACAATTACCTTGTTTTTAGCATCAGCCGTTATGAAGAGGATGAAGGGATATCCATATGAGTCAAATTTTCGAGATATGCATACACCTCTCAGCACCACCTGAAGATGCACAAGCTGAAGCCATAGCCTCGGTTGAAATACAATGCCCACTTCTAAGGCGTCAGATCTCTAAGGAAAATCTGCTGGTCGATCTATTAACGAGTCAAGAGCGAAATGACTTACAGTGGTATCTCGAAGAGTATTGGAAATGGCCGTATTTAGAGTTCGCAGAACGAGGGAAAAAGGTAGAAGCATTGCTGCCTCAAGTGGGTCGGCGGTTGTATCATGCTATTTTCGGTAGTGAAGCAATGCAAGACATCATAGATGCATTACAGCCACACGAGGGGATTCATCATCAGATCAGTATTGTTAGCAATGTTCCCAAGACGCTTAGTATGCCTTGGGAACTCCTCCACGATGAACATGGCTTCCTCGCTTTACGCACTCCCTCACCTATCGCCATAGTGCGTCGCTTGCCGCAACACATTAGTGCACCTCATTCAGCTTGTTTCACTGCCCCCTTACGAGTGTTATTAATTACGGCACGACCTCGAGGGACAAATATTATCGATCCACGTGGGATCGCGCGCCCGCTTCTCGATGAGTTGCAGCCATTGATTGAAACAGGAGTAGTTGAGTTAGAGTTTCTTCGTCCACCTACATTCAAAGCTCTTACTACCCGGTTAGAGGACTCCACACGCCCTATTACTATATTGCACTTCGACGGGCATGGATACTTCAGCAAAGATGCGGGACAAGGGATACTCGCTTTCGAGAATAAAGGGGGGTTTCTTGATGAGATCAAGGCCGAAACATTCGCCCGGGCATTGTACAAGAGTTCAGTGAGCCTTATTGTGCTTACAGCATGCCAGAGCGCTCAAGGTGCGGAGGATAATGCGTTCAGTAGCGTAGCGAGTCAGTTAATGCAAGGTGGAGTAAATGCGGTAGCTGCAATGAGTAGTAGCGTGCTAGTTATGAGCGCAACACTTTACACGAAAGCCTTCTATCGCGCACTCTCCGACACTTTCTCGATAGCTGCTGCTCAGGAGCAAGCTCGGCGAATTCTTCGTGACAATTCCAATCGTCATTCTCATCGTTTTCACCCTAATGTAGAAGGCGCACCCATTCATCTTTGTGACTGGTGGCTTCCTCATTTCTACCAGCAGCATCCGCTCCAACTGGAGCATCTCGTCGATAATGAAGTAAAAGCGAAAGAACAGCTTGATAGGTCAAAACAGAGACCCCGTGAAAGAGAACCACGCCAGCCCTATCATGATTTTACCGGTCGTGCTCAGGAATTGCATCTCATTGAACGTTCACTAAGCCAGAGAAAATTTGTCGTGATTTGTGGGTTTGGTGGCATCGGTAAAACGGCTCTTGCTCATGAAGCAGCCGATTGGCTTATTCGAACGAACATGTATGACAAAACCTGCTTTATTTCCTTCGCGTATGGGGGAGACTTAGCAGCATTTTTGGCAGCACTTGCCACTACCCTCGGCCTCAACGATAGTTCCTACAACCCCTCTAAAGCAGCTACAGCGTTATCGAGGATAAAAACAGCATTACAGGAACAGCGTGTACTCATAATCGTTGATGATGTCGAGAGCATCTTATCACACGGATTTAAGATGCTCGACCCAGCCGAGTGCAAGGAGTTATGGGAAAGCTTATCTGATCTTGCGTCAGCCGGGTTGGGCGTTATTTTGACTACCCGTAATAGAGATCTTGACGATGACCAACCGATGAGCTATGATAACGTCACGTTCTTGGATCTGCAAGGATTACATCCTGAAGACGCCTACATGCTCGCCACACAGATACTAGATGGCCTCGGTATTGATCGAGAACAGATACCATACACGGATTTGCGAGACCTCCTTACGAACCTAGATCATCATCCTCTCGCTATTCAGCTGATCCTTCCCCTATTACGTGAAAGATCACTCAGCACCATTAGGGCTGATATCCCAGCACTACTGCCGTATTGTGTAGATGAGGCGGTTACAGGCCGCAACAAATCCTTATTAACCTCGTTAAGTTATTCACTTCAATACTTGGATGAGCAACAGAGTGAGCTCATATCCCGTTTCGCTCTATTTGAAAGAGGCGCAAGCGAGACCAGTGCTAAATTCGTGACGGAACTTCTTCAGACAACATGGTATCAATTGCGGAGAAGATTGGAGCAAACAGGCATACTGACAACAGAAGTTTTCTATGAGGGTTCTGAAGAACTTTACCTACACTTTCACCCTATTTTTATTCCGTATTTGCGCTATCGTTTTCGTCTTATAAGGACTACATTGCAGGAACGCTACATTTCCTATTATGGCACATTAGCAGGAACACTTTATGAACAAGACCGGCAACAACCTCGGATTACTCGATTAAAAGCACAAAGAGAACTTCCCAATTTCCAGCATACCTTTGATTTATTGCTGGACCAAGGTGAGATAGATGCTGCATCTCAAATAGCATCGTGCATTATCAAATTCTTGAATAATTTCGGGCGAGAAAGAGAGCGGGAGTTACTCATTCATCGCGTTAACAATGCTATTGCCGCCCAAAGCCGAGGGAACGCTTCTATGTTAACATTTGCGCAATGGAATAGTGCTATAGATCAAGGGCAAAGGGAATTTGAGCAGGGGGACATCGACGCAGCAATTGATCGTTTCTCCAGGCTTCTCAAACTCATTGAAACGCGACCTCAAGGAATTCCTCTCGGCAAAGAATCAGAACAACATAGCTTCGCGCTTTTTTGGCTCGCTCGATGTTTCAGGGAAGCGAAGCGACCGGGTGCTGAGAAGTACTGGCAGAGATCTCTTGCAATCCTTAATTCTCTCATTGAACAGCAGCCAGCAAACACTGTGTACTTGTATCAACGCTCAGTACTTTTTACCGAGGGAGGACGTATCCTGTTGGATCAAGGACAGTATGACCAGGCTAAACACATCTTCGAAAAAGAGTTACAGGAGACGGTCAAACAGCAAGATCGGTCAGGCCAAGCCGCCATTCATATTCAGCTAGGGGACATTGCAATGGCCCAGAAGAACTTCAGCGAGGCGCGTTCGCGTTACAGCGCAGCTTTGGAGATCTCGCAATTATTAGGTGATGTGAAGTTGGAAGCCATTGCATGGCATCAATTGGGATGGGTCGCGTTAGAGCGAATGGAGTGGGACGAAGCCGAACGGTGCTATCTTGAAAGTCTACAGAGAGAAAAGCAGCTAGACAATGCAGCAGGGATTGCTGGAGATTGCAACGAACTTGCCAGTATTACGGAGAGTATGGGAAGGTATGAAGAGGCTGAAGGTTGGTATCGAAGAGTACTGGATTTAGTGGAGAGGTTGCATCCTGAGCGTAGGGCACTAGCGTACGTTAACATCGCCGATTTCCTGGGACGTGGAATAAATGAAAGACGTATATCACCTGCCCGTCTCGCCGAAACGCGAAGGTATGCTGAGCAAGCCCTGGCAATCCTTGAAAGGCTTGATAGCTCTGCAGAAATTTGGAGGGCACTGTACCTGCTAGGCGCTCTAGCTCGAATGGAGGGACGAACAAAAGCAGCACAAAGCTATCGTCGGCGAGAAAGGGAGACCTACGCCGCTTTTGAGCCCAATCGCTCTGCTATGGATCATAAGTATGGAACGCTCATTGCAGAAGTAGCAGCCGTTGCTAGAGACCATAGGCCGGCAGAACATACTGTTGAGCCAAACCAGCTCAGTTTAAGACAACTTGATGGAGATGAGAAGGCTCTCATCACAGCAATCCACCGTATCAGGAGAGGAGAGCGTGATTGGCACGTTCTTTGTGATAATTTGGAGAGGGGACAGGCCTTGTTTATATTGCGAACACTGGAAATGTTGGGAGGATAGCTAGGACTTTTTGAACCAAGACGTAATCACGTTCAAGAAGATTGCTCCCAGCTTATCTCTAAGGAGGCCAGGCAGACCGGCGGTTGATGGCGAGAAACATAAAGGTTGAGATGCTCATAACACCACAATCTGGCCTCTTCTATCACCGACTCGCGCAAGTTCGCACCTGCTGCTAAGTCTCTTCCTTCTCTTGATGTAAGCCCTATAAATAGACGTGTTTGCATTCTTCCTTTATAGCATCCCCAAAAGAGGCGGTTGTAGACACTGCTCCAGTGCAAAACCACCTTTGATCTCTTGCAAAGCCGATGTCACTCCGAGACAAATCTAAAATCCGCATCAAGCTGTGAAGGTCCTGACAGCCTTAGCAACAATGTTGAAGTTAATCAGGAGGCTCTTCTCCAGGAGTTGGTGAATATTTTCCTTACCCAGTTGCCTGGCCCGCTTGTTCTGAATCTTGGGCAATGCAGGTTTAGTTCTGCCAAATATTTGTGGCGATAAGCGAGGTTTCGCCAAATATTTGTGAGAAAAGCCGCCAGAAGTTTGTGACGATAAGCATTACCTCACGCTCAACAGTGCTGAGCTCCTGCCAAATATTTCTGACAATCACCAATGTTGTAAATTATCAAATATATTGGGCCCGCTACAATAAATCCTGGGCCGATTTTATCACAAATGTTGGGCGGGCCGATAAGAGTATCTTAGTCCACACATAAGAATACAGAGTTTTTGCCAGAAATCAAGATGCCGTTTGTCTCAACTCTGACATACATATTAAGATCGGATCTGAACTGTGAGCATTGGGGATTCGGACAGGGGGCAGACTACTGTGCTCCTTCTTCTCTCGCTCGTTCATGCTTCACCTCCTACCCTCTATTCTATCACCCCTTCCTCGAGTCACTATCGAAAAAAGATAACTACTCAAATACTCTTCTCAAAGCTGAGTAGTTACCTTCCTTTTCCCTCTGCTGGTCGAGGCCATGTGCTCAGCGCAGAGAACTAGCGGTTGAGTGCTGGCAGCCCTCGGAGATCAGCAACTCGAGCGTTGTCAGGTCTGGAAACCCACCGCCTTGCAGCATGAAGTAATCGACGCCGAGATCGACGAACTGCTGCATCTGCTCGATCAGTTGAGCTGGAGTGCCGAGGAAGGCTCTCTCCACTGTAGTTGTTGGTGTTGAGCTTTTTCACGACAACTTCGGTCTGCCCACAGACACAGCCGCCATACCAGGCGTAGCGCGCTGTTGCCGGTCGCGCTGCACTTCGGTACAGGCGCGCTCAAACTCTTCCACGGGCATGCGATACATGTCGATGCCCGTCCAGGAGATGCTCCACCAGTCGGTGTAGCGGGTGGCTACGCGCAGCATGCGCGGCTGGAGGCCACCACCATCATCGTAGGAAGCGGGTCAGACTTGGGTTCGCATCAGGCATCAACGACATGGTAGTGCTTCCCGTGGACTGTTGCCCGTTCATCGTGCCACATGGCCCTGATGATTTGTAACGCCTCGGTGAGTTCCTCGACCCGTGTGCCAGCCGGTGGGAAGTCGTAACCGTAGGCTCTATACTCGTCCTCCTTCCAGCCAGCGCCGATGCCGAGAATGAAGCGACCGCCGCTCAGAAATTGAGCGGTCGTCGTCATCTTGGCCAGCAAAGCCGGGTTGCGAAATGACTGGCAGAGCACCACGTGACCGAATGTGAGCTCCGGGTGCAGGGCCGCAAAATACGTCAGAGCCGTTCTTGCTTGATTTACAACTCGTATCCCTGATTGACCCAATAGTGCCAATCCTCAATAGCCTGTTGGGTCTTCTCGTCCACTTGAATGCCCTCCAATTGTATCAAGGGAACACCAAACTCGTGAGATTCCCATCGTATCAGTACGAACATATTATGCTCGCATTCCTCTTCAGGGGGCATTCCTACGACCTCGACTTCATCTCCCGGTTTCAAGGGCGAGATCGAGCGGTGAGCAATGCACCTGGCAGAAAACGGGAAGTGTAAGTTCTCTTCGAGATAGTAATACCATCCTAACGCTTGCTCTTCAGGACCATAGGCATCCACAATGATCTCCATGGTGATGCGCTCCTCACGTGCTTCATCTTTGGCCTGATGAGTCATATCTATCCTCCTGTTACAGGTGAATACTGCTAAACATGCTGATCTACTGCCTTATCCACAACTGATCGCTGCAACAATCTCGTCCGTGGGACGATACTACCATGTTTCTTCTTGCATTCTAAACCCAGATACGCTACAAAGCAAGGGACGAGGAAAGAGCAGAGTTGCAACAGAAAGGGCGCCTTTAGTGAGGGAATGGAATAAGATGTTATGCGGATGGGATATGGCCTTCCCGCAAAGTGTTCGGTTGCAAACCTCCCTGACGGGATGGTCTTCTCCGATAGTAGAGCCGTTGCCTGGTTATTTCTGGTGCCTTGATGTATAACTTGATCGAGACCCTCGCCCAGCAGGAAAAAGGCATGCCAGGCAAGCGATGGCAGAGGGTAACCAGGATACATAACAGATGAACGTCCTTTGTGTTGAGAGGATTACAGAGAGTTGGAACGGAGGGAACAACTATGGCAAAGGTCCTAACTGGAGTGGATGTGGAAGGTCGGTTCAGGGCGTTGTCGGAAGCTGATATTCAAGCCTATGCCGATGATGCAAGCTTTCGGAAGGGGTATGACTCCTATCTTCAGAACGCGATCGTTGAGCCTGCACTGAGTGAGTCGGTGCTCAGGGCGTTCTATCACGATTCTAGTGGGAACACGTACCGGGTGGAGGCGACTTTGCTGCCGGCGGGTGATAAAAGTGCTCGCAAGCTTGCTTCCACTGGTTGTAGTTGCCCACGGGGAGGTTTTTGTGAGCACCTGGTGGCTTTGCTGCTCACCTGGGTTCATCAGCCGGAGCGCTTTGTGGTACGTTCGCGGCTCATGGGACGATTGGACGAGAAGAGTCGCGAGGAGTTACTGGCTCTGCTGGAACAACTGGTGCAGCGGCAGCCTGACATAGAACCCATGATTGAACTGCTGGTAGAACTTCCTCTGGCCGCCCCGGCGCAGGAGAAGAATAGACCAGGAAGAGGGAAAGAACGCACGGTTGATCCCGCGACGATTAGCAGTCAGGTGGACTCGGCATTCTATAACGCGGGAGAAGGATGGGGCGCTGCCAGTCGTGTTTCTAGTGATTTAGAGGAGTTGTGTGACATTGGCAAGAGCTTTGCCGAGGCGGGCGAGTGGGCCAACGCGCAGGTTGTGTATGCCACACTTGCCGAGGAAACCATCATGCAATACGAGGGGTTACACGACGAGGGTCAGGTCAGTTGGGTTATGGGACAGTGCGCCGCTGGCCTGGTAGGGTGCCTGACTGTTCAATCGACCCTTCCAAAACGGGAACAATTCGATGCTGAAGATCGCGAAGAACTGCTGTCAGCACTGTTCGACCTCTGGAAATTTGGAAACAATTACGGCGGGATCGGAGTGGATATTGCTGAAGTGGTGGCGGAGAACGGAACGGGGCAGGAACGGAAGACGATTGAGGCATGGCTGCGTGAGGAGATGAGGCCGGAGCAAGATTCTTCAAGCACATGGCGCAACCGCGGCATTGTCGATTTCCTGGTGAAGCTCAAACAAGCAGAGCACTCTAGCGACGAGGACGTGCTCGAGGAGTATCGCCATGCCGGTCTGTACAAGGAATTGGCGGAGAAATTCCTACAGCTTGGCCGTGAAAACGAAGCACTGGGTGTCGCCCAGGCCAACCTGATTGAGTCCGGGGATGTGACCTGGTTCGCTGAGCAACTGCTGAATTTGGGAGAACTGTGGCGAGAGCAGGCCCAGGTATTTGTGGAAACAAGGCTCAAAGAGGTCGAAGCTGCTCCGCAGGGCAAGTCGCAGGACTTCACAAGGGCATTCACGGTTGACAACTACCGGCGCTGGTTGAGCGAAAAGTACCTCCTGTACGGCAAGGCAAAGCAAGCCCTGAACATAGAGCTTGCTCGCTTCCAGGCCAACCCGGATGATGCCACCTATCGCTCCGTGCACTTGGCAGCGCAGGCAGCCGGAGAACCGGAAGAGGTGTGGCCTGGTCTGCGGCCACAGTTGATCCAGACGTTAGAGCAGCAGAGCCGTTGGGGGGCACTCGTCACTATCTACCTGGACGAGGGAGAAGTCGATCAGGCGTTAGCTGCTCTAGCAGAGATGGAGCGCGCACCGAGGACATCGCTCTACGGATATGGCTACCGCGCTGAAGCCGCGTCGAGTAGCTATCAAGCGCAAGTGGCACAAGCCGCGGAGGAGTCTTATCCGGATGAGGCGATTCGCCTGTACAAGAGCATTGTCCAGAGACTCATTGAAGGACGCGGTCGCGAGAATTACCAGCAGGCGACAGGCTACCTGATCCGGGTCAGGCGGTTGTACCAGAAGCAGGGGCGCGAATCAGAGTGGGATGCGTATGTCACCAATCTGCGCAACAGTAACAAGAGCCTGCGAGCTTTGAAAGAAGAACTAGACAAAAGAAATTTGTAGCAAGTAGTTGAAGCGCTTGCTTTTAATTTATTGTGATCAATTGCCAGTGTGATACACTAAAGACATCAGTTTCCTGGAGGATCAGGAAGAATATTTGAATGTTGGAAGAACTATGGAAAGTAGAAATTGGGCCATCGGCGAGAGCGTCGTGGTCAAAGTCAGTGATATCCTAACTCTCGATGCAGGATGGTGGGAAGAAACGATGGAGGAGACTGCCTTGGGGAAACCTCTTCCCTGTCGACTCATCCATCCTCCTGAACCGACTATGTACGATCAGGTGCTGCGTCATCTGGAAATGATCTCTCGCGAGACCAAGATTCCACCAAAATCCCAACTCGATTTTGGAGAGGTAGCACTGGCAACTATCGCAGTCTGCTTACGTTGGGGAACCTATTTCGCAGTTCTCGCTGATCGGACCAAACCGATCTGGCCGCAGACAGAACAGAAAGAGATCAGCATGATCGGCGATGAGGAAATGGCGCGGATCAATATCGAGGCTTCGGCGGCGCTTGCACAGTGGATCGAGCTGATGCGAGCAGATGACAGCCACTTCCGGAAAATGGTCAAAGCGGCACAGACTCTTCCCATGCTCCCGCCGTTCCTCGATGAGAGAACCAACCATAAATTGTACCGGATTATCAGCTTTATCAACTCGGCCCAATCGCGCCAGAACTTCTTTGCGATGCTCAAAGAACAGTATGGGGATGGATGGCTCGAACAGAAACGGGCGGATATCATGCCCAATCCTACTCGCTGGCTTGCCAACGGATTGATCAACGCATACTGGCGCAACAAGTCTGGCATCGAGGACATTCACGCCGGTGAGTGGGAGGCACGCCCTCTGCTGCAGCGGCGCATTACACTCATGCAAGAATACACCATTGTACAGAAAGTTGCTGAGGGAATCGTACCTAGCATGCACGCAATTTATAATGTTATCAATAAGAAGAGCGAAGATGATTGGGATGAGCGGGTCTTGTCGCTCGCGATAAATTTTTCATCTCCACATAACTGGTCGCTTTCCGCACAAACAACGGAAGTGTTACTTGAAGGGGCTGAACCGTAATTGTACTTTTGATGCAGTAAAAAAGATTCGCCCTCCACGCTCACTTGTTCACTTCTCATATCCTCCAACGTTTGAGCTGCTCAAAGGCCCGGGAGATCCTTCGCTGCGCTCAGGATGACAATCAAGGCCGGATGACCATCAAGACAGAATGACCATCGAGGCGGGATGACGATCAAGGTGTGCTGGCGGGGGGGGAAGTCGGAGCCGTCAGAACCGTTCTTGCTCGACTTACAACTCGTATCCCTGGTTGACCCAATAGTGCCAATCCTCAATGGCTTGTAACAGGCGGTCATCATTTACAGGCTATAATGGCCAGGGGGAGTGTGTCTGTGATGGAATGAGACATGGGGTGCGGGCGTTCTAATCTATATGAAAGAAAGACATATGAATCAGAGAGATAGAGCAAAGGATAGTCCGTCCATCGGTGATCATATCGTTAGCCTGAACCCGGATGGGGGAATTCTGGCCTATACGAGTTGCTGGCGACCACGACTGGGCGACCCGGATCCTGAGCGGCCCGGGGAAAGGGATGCTATGGTAATCTATCATCCAATGACCGCCCAGGAGCCCTGTCCTTGTGGTAGTGGCAAACAATTTGGCTCCTGTTGCAGCCCCTTGCCGTATTGGAGACCGGTCTGCCTGAATCCAGGCAAGCAGGGATATAGCCTGGTGCAGGGACAATTTGCCCGTTTCACCAATATCCCTGCGGACGAGGTATACGCGTTCTTGAAAGACGATGAGCGGCTGTATTGTACCGAGGATACTCCAGAACACGTATTTTGGACGTATTGGGGAAAGCCGGCATTTGATATACCTCAGGGAAGACTCAGCTTCGGGGATATCGAGCTGCTGGAGAGGCAGACTTTGTTGCTTAGCGCACTAAGCGATGCTCGCATGGAGGTGCTGCTGGAGCTTGTGCGCCCTCTCAAGCTGGGCACTCTCCAGATAGAGAAAGACTCTACTTTCCTAACGATTGAGAAGCCGTCACGGAAAGTGCCAGTAAGGAAACGCGGGCACACTTCACGGCGAAGGCCGAAATGAGCTTCAGCACGGAGAAGAGTTCGGGATCGAGGAGGAAAGAAACATGTTGTTAGAAAACAAGGTGGCTGTCATCTACGGCGCGGGTGGTCCGAAGGGACAAGCGAGTGGCCCTCGGTGTGGGCTCCTTGTTGGTGGGGCTGTATGATCCTGAACGGGACCAATTCGTCACCGTGACCAAAATCGGCACAGGGCTCAGCGATGACCAATGGCGCTTATTCCGGAACGCCTACCTCGTGATCCCGAAAGAAGGAACGCCAGGGGCCACAGCCGAGCATGAGGGGTTGCATCAGCGCTCGCTCGGCTTGAACCGTGTGATTCAAATCGTGAGCGGCCCAGGTATGAAGCATCTCTGCCAGCGTGACGGTGTCCAGTTGAGGATGCCGTACGGTCCGTCGCAGGTCTTCATCCCTTACGTGCTTGAGCAGGACAAGGCTTTCTTGACGAGTGCGTGCGAACGCAGCCGCGAGCTGCTCAGGATTCTGTGAATCAGGGCCAGAGTGTGGTTGGTTTGGATCGAAAGCGGCGAAATCCTGTCCGGCTAAAAAAGCATGGAACCGGACAGGAAAGTTCAGGCGTTCCGCGTCCAGTAAATGCTGTAAGCACTGGAGCGCTGACCACTCCCCTGCGGCTGGCGGACGGGTCAGCAGGTCAATGGGAAGCGTGCTGACCAGCCGCTGCCAGCGTTCTGGGGTGGTGGAGAGGACAGCTTGTACGTGCTCTAACCAGGTATTCAATGAGAACCTCCTTTTGTCTTTTCCCGCGTCCCAAAGAGTACGGGAACGGGTATCTGTGTTGAGCGACATCTCAAAGGTCCTCATCAGAGGAGGTCTGAGGTCGAATCGACCAGGGTCAGATGGACCGCCGTGGTGGGTGGCACTTCAGGATGGCTTGCGAGAAGCGCTGCTGCAAACGCCTGGAAGGCGGGAAGCCGATCAAACACCTTGCTCGCCTCTTCGTTCGCACAAAAACGCAAGTGAATGAATGTTTTTCCGTCGTCTTCCACAAAGACGCTATACTTGAGATCAGTGCGGTGCAGGGATCGGAGTTCCTCCATCACCCGGCGAATATGCTCCTGGTTCTGTGCTGCGTATGCTGCTTGCACGACATACCGATTGGTGGTAATGATCATCTGGAATCCTCTTCTTTCTGTTCTTGTGGAAAAAGCTGTCCTATTGCCAATTATGTGTGACAATCACCAGTGGGCGCTTATTGTCACACATATTCCTCCCCTCAGGGAAATAATACATACCTACATGCATTTTGACAAGTAGGGACAAAAATGATACTGTGAACTTGAAGAGGGACAAAAATGGATATGATCGGAGGAACACGATGGGAAACGCGCGAACGGCTACCCCTGAGCATACGCACTTTGCGTGCCCGGTTTATGGATTTCAGGAGATGATCAATGGGAAATATAAACTCCGCATCATCTGGGCGCTGCAGGAAGGCCCGCGCCGCTATGGGGAGATCAAGAAAGGCCTCTTACGCGATATCGATGGCAGCCAGGAAATCGCACCCCGGGTGCTGAGCCGCGAACTGAAGACCCTGGCGGCCTTTGGGCTGATCAAACGGACCGACTATCAGGTCGTGCCTCCCAAGGTAGAGTACAGCTTGACCCCGTTGGGCCAGAGCCTGTTGCCCATCCTGACGCCGATGGTCGAGTGGGGCAGGCAACACCTGATCGGCGACGCTGCCCTCGAACCGAACGCGTCGTAATGTCTCAATAGCTGTGAACAGGATTCACGTATTCGAAGGTGGAATCCATTCGTGGGTCTCAATCAGCTTGTGGCCTTTGCGCCAGCGCAGGATGGTAGCCGGGGCGTCGGCAAGTCGGCGATCAGATGACCAGCGAGCGGGTGGGGCTATCATAAGCTCGGCGAGGGCGAGTAGCACGGTATCGTAGTTGACGCGCCAGCCCACGAAATCGCGCCACGCCTGCTCGCGGTCGGCTTTGAGAGGCACGGACGCCTCGGCCATTTCGTCCAGCGCTGCCTCAAACTCCGCCCGCGAGACGCTAATCGGATCGGTTGGAGAAGGGTTAGGATTGTAGGAGATGCCGAAGAAAGCGGCAATATAGCGCAAAGCCAGAAACCCTGCGCGAATACAGAGATCGGCCTGGGAATCAGTCGGAATATCGACCGCAGAGCGCACGAGAGCGGCACCATCCAGCACAGCTCCGGCAGCAATCACCCAGGAACGATGGGGCTGCGGCGAGCGGAAGAATGACAGTGCGGCCAGTGACGTATGGCTCTCTTCGAGATCTACAAACCAGGCTTCCCAGGCTGTCCACAGCTCACCAAGCTGCTCTAAGCGCTTCAGGCGCGAATACCGTTTGATCATCTCAACCGCGGAGGGCGGCGAGCCGGCCCGCACTTCAAGCATCGTGACTGCAGCCTCGCGCCGTGAAAATGCTGCATAAATCGTCGGCAGGTAAGCGATGAGTAACGCAATGAGAATCAGGCCGATGGTCGCTTCTGAAAAAACTAGCACCGTCGTCGGGAAGTTATCTACCAGGGCAAAACCGAGCGTGAGCAAGGACGAGCCGCTGAGCTTGAAGGCGACGTACCAGGACTGCGCATCGATCGCCCAGTCCATTGCGATGTACCCCAGGTTAATCGAAAACAACCACACAACAAGCAGGGAAATGAGGGCAACCGGGGCATACAACTCCATCGCCCTATCCCGCTCAACATAGGTTTGCAGACGTTTACTGCGCCACTCAAAAAGCTGGCGCATCACAATAAAAGTAGTGCGGTTAAACCTATCGGGCGCTGAACGCGGCAGCACGAAGGTACGCAGCGCCGAAAGGCACGCGCGGAAGACAAGATAAGCGCCAAGCACAAAGACCAGGATGCGCACCAGCAGCAACAGGATGATCATACGTTTTCCAACTCGCTCTGATCTGTGAAACCTGTTGCATGATATCACGCTGATGAGTAAACGACAATGACTTAGGATGACCGCCTACTTTGGTTCAGAACATTAAGGAGTACCTATTCTTTCCACTGAGCCACGAAGCTGACATCCACTCATAATTCTTCTGGTGGGCCTGCGGCCCACGTGGAGAGGGGAGATGGAGCGGGATCCGCACACTGTCCCCCAGACAGCGTTCCTCGCGCTCCGGCAGGGGACTCTGTCCCCCTGCACCCCTGTTTATGAGTGGATTTCAGACGCAGGGCTTGACAAAATGAAAATAAGTGTATATACTCCTAATTATGAACGAACAGATAATTCAACCGAACGCAGCTCAATTGGCTGAGATTGAGGCAACGTGTGCGTGCTCGAATGTGCGCAAGGCAGCACGCACTGTCACGCAACTCTTTGATGAGGTGCTGCAGCCGACTGGGTTGCGGTCAACCCAGTTCACTCTGCTGGTCGCGGTTGCATTGATTGGTGAAGCGCCCGTGATGCAGCTCTCTCGGGCACTGGTCATGGACCGCACGACTCTCGCGCGCAACCTGAAGCCGCTCGAAAGCCTGGGGCTCCTCACCGTTGAGGCAGGGACGGACCGGCGCAGGCACCTGGTGCGGCTGACTGAAGGTGGCCGCCAGGCATTGGCAAGGGCGCTGCCCTATTGGGAACAAGCACAGCACCAGGTGGTCACGCGCCTGGGGCAAGAGCAGTGGCACGCGCTCCGAGCCTCACTGAAAGCAACGATGACGCTTGCCCAGTCAGTCTAGTGTTTTTTTGTAGTAATGCGTGTATATACACGAAATAAGGAGGAATCTATGCTCAAGGAGCAAACCGTATCCTACACCGAACATATCGTACAGCGTGGCTCATTTCACATCTATGCGCGGGAGTATCCCGGGGAGGAGCCTACCATCGTCTTGATGCATGGCTTTCCAGACAATCTGCATCTCTACGACCGTCTCCTCCCCTGGCTCTCTCCCTTGCGCCGGGTGGTGACCTTTGATTTTCTCGGCTGGGGCGCTTCCGATAAGCCCGCCGGGTATCCCTACACCGCAGCAAATCAAGTGGGGGACCTCGACGCCGTCATTGAGCAGCTGCACCTCCGACAGGTGGTGCTGGTGGCCCACGACGCTTCTGGTCCACCAGCCATTGATTGGGCGCTTGCACATGCTGATCGGGTAGCGGCGCTCGTGTTGTTGAATACGTACTACAGTGCGATGCCCACGTTACGACCACCGGAAGCCATCTTGCTCAATTCCACACCTCTGGTGAGAAACATGGCGCGCCC
>WNGR01001885.1_pt1 | contig 23203 bp, 23 predicted proteins | sample 5407581 | NCBI WGS metagenome assembly WNGR01 (sample SAMN13153383, study PRJNA577476) | soil metagenome | isolation source: 80 cm soil or saprolite under Garry oak tree replicate 2 | place: USA:California | collected 2016-06-15
GCGGGCCGCGGCTGTCATGGATGCCAGGATGGGTTTGCACAACGGTGACCCCCAGCGGTTGCAGGAGCCTCGTGGCGATGGGCACATTCGGCCCATAGGCTTCCGTCGCGAACGATCGCGGAGGAAACGGACCAAGCTGACTCAATCGCTCTCCGCCGCCGGTGCCCAGGTCGAGGAGCGATGCTGCCGTCTGAACCCGTTTGCGTGCCCGTTCCTCGTAATCCCAGCCGGTCTCCCCCTCCTCAACCCGGCGTCCCTCCAGCCAGGAAAAATCCCACCCGGAGAACGGCGCTGCCACCGCTTCGGCAAGGAGTTGGTCAAATTCGGGATCAGCTCCCATAGCAACCTCCTTCGTTGGTCTGTTGATGTGTTTGCACTCCGATCGCTTCTCCCTTGTAAAAGCGTTCCTCAAGGACTGCTGCATACTCCGACGCCATCCAGGGCCCTCCTCGTGAAGCTTGGGCATGCGCCCACTCGTACATCGTCAGGAGATCATCGAGTTGCCCAGAGGTCATCGACTGTCTGAGAAAGGCGCGAACCCGGAGCGCCCGGGCGGCATAGTCGACGATGTCGTCAGGCAGGCTCCAGCCCGTCATCATCGTCAGCACCTGTCGGGCGGCAGCTATCCAGTTCGTGCAGAGCATCGCCGCGTCATGCACTTCGGCGCCGTCTCGGACGGCATCGAGTTCGATCACCGCCTCCTGTTCCCCCAGGGAGAACGTCCACCCCGGTGGTGCGGGCTGATAGGCTCTGGCATGGGGGTCAGAGGCTTCGAGCACAACGATGTCACCCAGCCAGCGCGACTCGAACTGGTCGGCAGTGGCGTCAAGGATGCGGCCATCCGCGAGCTGGTTCCAGCAGTGCTGCCAGCACACGCGGGAATCGAGCAGGTGTAGGCGTCCCCACCGACGCGGCCAGCTAAACTGCGCCTCAAGTGCAGCCGCCACCTTTGAACAGCGAGCGTCGTAGGGGCGACCGTCCTGGAAGCGAACCTGTCGTCGTAGCGTCAAGATCGCGTTCCGAAGGCGTGGGTCAAATTCGGGATCAGCACTCATATGTACCTCCTTCGCGGCATCGAACCGCTTGCTCTACGATACCAGAGGCGCACGCGAAATTGCAAGGTCTCTCTACTCCGCGTTGGGGAATACCACTGGGTCCTTTTGATGAGCGTACACACCACAAGTACAGTGGGAAAGCTGTTCTTCTAAGCCTGCAACTTGCCGTTGCAGTGCGAGGATCGGTTTTTTGAGTTGCATCACTTCAGGCTTTGGGCGGCGTTCTCCGAGTTTCGCAAGCTGCGCTTCCTTTTGATAGTATTCTGCATCAGCCTGTGCCTTCCTCAGATCTTCTTGCAACTGCTGAATGGAATGGAACGACGGGGATGCTACTTTGCACTCCATGTCAGCGTCGCGCATTTTGCCCCTCCATACGCAAGGTTCCGAAGCCATTCCACAAAAATTCACCCAGCCACCCACACTCTTACCGTCTGATCATCACTTGCCGACGCAATATATTTCCCGTCAGGCGACCAGGCTACCGCATTCACCTGCTTTCGATGAGTGCGATACGTAAACACCGGATGACCTGTATCAGCCACCCAGATCTGCACAGTACCATCCTTGCCACCCGACACAATATGCTTCCCATCGGGCGACCAAGCCACGGCATGTACCGCACCGCTATGACCTCGATACGTGATCACCTTGCCCTTCGCAAAGACGCCAGCTTTTGTTTCTTCCCATACCTGAACAGTACCATCTTTGCTACCCGAGGCCAGCCATTTGCCATGAGGCGACCACGCCACCGCATCTACACCACCAGTATGACCATGATAGGTAAAAACATGATCGCCGTCAATCGCGTCCCACACCTGCACCGTCTGATCATAGCTAGCTGAGGCAATACGTTTACCATTGGATGACCACGTTATAGATGTGACCGCAGAGGAGTGACCGGCATACGTGTAGGCATGTTTGCCTGTATCGGCATCCCACACCTGCACCGTCTGATCATAGCTCCCTGAAGCGATATACCTGCTACCGGGAGCCCATGCGACCGTATTCACATTTTTACTATGACCGCGATAGGTATATTGCCGACTTCCTGTAATCACATCCCATATCTGCACTGTATTATCCCAGGAACCGGAGGCAAGGCGTTTTCTGTCAGGTGACCACGCCACCGCATGCACCCAGCTCGTATGTCCATGACCAAGCAGAGCCTGCACCGATGTCAGCGCGTTCCATATCTGCATCGTCTGATCATTGCTTCCAGAAGCGATGTATGGGCCACTGGGCGACCAGGTCAAAGCACGCACAGGAGCAGTATGACCCTGGTAGACACACACAGTCGTTCCCATAGGAGGCGGAGTCGGCACGGTAGCATGAGGTAAGACCTCCGATAAGGCAGCCGTACGAAATGTTGCCTCATCTGCTACAATCGGCTTGACCTCAATCGTTGGTCTAACAGTTGAAGCTTGCTGCGCTTGCTCGGATCGACTGGCCTCTTCTAAAGCCTGAGCGAAAGCTTGCACGCTCTCAAAGCGTTTATATGGCTCTTTCTCTAACGCTCGCAGCACAACCTGCTCGACAGCAAGCGCAATCGTTGGCATTTTCTTATGCAGGGGGACAGGTGGCGTCAACATATGTTGCATAGCTGCTTCGATAGCATTGCCATGAAAAGGATAATCACCGCTCAACCATTCATACACCACCACACCCAGAGCATATTGATCGCTAGCCACCGTGGGCTTGCCCCGAAACTGCTCTGGAGCCATATACGTGGCAGTGCCTGCCACATCAGTCTTACCCGATGAGTGTGTACTCTGAATAAGGGTAGCAAGACCAAAATCACTCAGTAACACCTCGTCATGGCGTCCCAGGAGCATATTCTCCGGCTTAATATCTCTATGGATCAATTTTTCAGCATGTGCATACTGCAATGCATCAGCAATTTGCTTCACGTAAGTCACAATAGTGTTGAGCTGCAAGGGCGTCCCTCTAGGATATCGCTGCCGCAACGTGCCATGTGCTCCATAGTTCATCACCAGAAAAGGCACGTCATCCTCCACACCAAAGTCAAGGACGCGCACGATATGCGGATGCTCTAAACGGGCAATCGTACGTGCTTCATCGCGGAACTTCTCTAACTCCTCGCTTGCCAGGTAGGTATACAACACTTTGACGGCTGCCTGCGTATCCAGATAAATATGCTCACCCAGATAAACCTCAGCAAAACCACCACGCCCAAGTAGACGAACAAGGCGATAGTTCCCCAATTGTTGCCCAACGCGGTCAGCCATTTTGTTTCCTACTCGCTGTGCTTCCTCAGCGAAAGTGAGGCATCAGCACTTGACATCCAACAAACTCTCTAAGCTAGATGAATAGACGGTTAATTATCCTCAGGGTGCTGGTTTTGCATTAATTTGGACGGGTATCTTATTGAAGCTTTGTATGTCAATTGGCAATGCTATACGCATATAATAGTAGGCAAAAGCCTGCGCTAGCTTCTCTTTGTATGGAGAGAGGAGGCGTAATCTTTTGCTGTATGATTTTGCCATTTGCTTGATGATACTGTAAGGAACGCTGAAAACTGTACCTAAGTCTACTATTTGTATTTCACTCGGAAAGCTGGGGAGATTGCATTGATTCAGCATGCAGTACTTATGTTGTCTACCTTGTCTAATATATTCCAAATTATTTACTACATTTTTAGGGTTAGAGCTTTTATATAATTCTAAATATTCGCTATACGATACTCTGGGACACATAAGAACATATTCTAATTTCCCATTATCTAAATCGCAAGATTGGCTGACAATAACCACATTGTAATTACGGCTAATACCCTTTGTCTGATATTTCGGGGTGTCGGACATACCAGCTTTGGTCTCAGTGGGAATATAGGTTGGAATAAGTACCTCAAAATCGTCTATAAAATCCCCCTGCTCAAGTTCTTCACTTTCCTCTACAAGAGCATACCATGGATATTCTTGTGACAACGTACTTCCCCTCCTAAATATGATGCCATCTCTAATATAACCCAGCTATTTTACAAGGATTCATCCAGATAGATCTTTGGTGTAACTCTTCCCTCTCTGGTTATCTCAATAGTAACTTCTCTGGATGACCTTGGTGGTATAGCTATATTCTGATTCTGCTCTGTCTCCATAAAAGGCTCAATAACCGAAAGAATGGGATAAATAGCTTCTTTATTGTAGATTGTTAATTGGCGTAATATTTCGGCTAACATTGTAGCAAGCTGTTTGCCGAAGGTTGTCAATATATATTCCTGTTGTGCAGCTATCTCTTTACTATGTCCAGCATGACCAATTGAGATTGTTGATGGAGCCGAGAAATTACTTCTATTTAGGGTAAAAGCCATAGTGGCTCTCATCGGAGGGCTAGGGAGCTGTTGAAATTTCTCGCGGGTTTGAAGATTCTGCATTTTCTTGACCTTTCGTAGTGGCTAGTAACATCTCATTAAATCTATTCCACGCTTCTATGAGATTAGTTACAACCAGTGGCATATTTTCTATACTGAGAACAATTCTTGAAACACATTTTGCTTCAGCAAAGGCTATTTCTTGTAACACTGTCAGTTGCTCCTCTGGTGTACCCGTCAAAATAGGCGTTTGCACTTCAAAAAATAGTAACGTAAATTCAGAACCCTGTTGTTGAACAAGAAGATGCGTCGCATGATCTGTTCTAATGAAATCAGGAATAACCCATTTAATAGGCTTAGACATTTGGGCTATTGTTTCACTTATTTCACGTTGATTCATGCAGTACTCCAATTGATGTAGTGATTGTATCCGTTTGTTTGCCTCTCCTATATTAGCATAGCATCTAGACAAAGGCAAATGTAAGGCACCACAAGATGGGATTCATCATCTTGCATAGAGAAGGCCAGCCACAATTAGCATTGCTGATTGCGGTGGAGATGCAGGAGATGGAGCTGAAATGGCAAAGAGAGGCTTGTGAATGGATAAATATGAACGTAGAATAAGGATGATATCTCATAAAGAGTATTTTTGCATGAAGAGCCAGGAGTTACAATGAAACCACGAGTTCTCTTTCTCTGTGCTCGCGCTTCCGCCCGTTCCCTCATGGCGGCCAGCATTCTTACAGAGAAAGCAGCCAATTCATGGGATATCTGGAGCACACCTACGCAAGATGAGCATGGACTTCATTTTGCTGAGTTGGTACTACGTGAGCGAGGTATTCCACTTATAACAGCAGATCACGTCATTCAGCCAACCTTTGATATGCGCTGGGATGAAGGAATCGTGCTCTGCAGCGGCGAGACAGATATTTGACCCATTATTCCTGGTGCCGGTCGGCATCAGCTCTGGTCAATTGAAGATACTCCACCGGGGAATATTCCTGAAGAGGAGCAACTGGCGGTCTATCACCGTATTCGTGATGCCCTCGCGCTGCAAATCAGGATGCACCTGCTGCTCCCTTCTGCCCTCGCTGTGCTTCCTCAGCGAAAGTGAGACCAGTACGTGACACCGGATTTGATATAAAATGGCCTGACCCCCACCAGGGGGTCAGGCCAGAAACCGTTTACCTACCTTCCCGCTAAAAATGCCAGCAAACTATTTGCCGCCGGGCTTGCCACAGCCAGCAATAACTGGGCTACGAAGAAAATCACCAGCAGGGCCGCCGTCGTCAGAGTAATCGAGGAGGCCAGACCGAGAGGTGTTCCCAGATGGTCTTCCTTGAGAGGAGCATCGAAGTACATCGCCTTGACAATACGTCCATAATAGACCAGCGACACGATACTATTGATCAGGGCCACGACCACCAGTATATTGAGCCACACTCCGACAAAGCCCTGACCATGGCTGATTAGAAGCTGTCCCTCTCCCAGCGCGGTGGTAAAGATGAAAACTTTACTCATAAAGCCAGCCATTGGTGGAATACCGGCCAGAGAAAGGAGACAGAGAGCCGTACCCAGGCTTAACAACGGCGCACGCTTCGCCAGCCCTCGGAAATCTTCGATACGCTCGCCACCGGTAGCGTTGGCCAGAGCAATGATGCCGGAGAAAGCTCCCAGGTTTGTCAGCACGTAGACGAAGATGAAGAAGAGTACAGCAGCATTGCCATCGGCCTGATTGCTCGCCAGACTGGCACTGAAACCGACAAGAATGTAGCCAGCCTGAGCAATACTGGAATAGGCCATCATGCGCTTGACATTGGATTGTACAGCGGCGACAAAGTTGCCGAGCGTCATGGTCAGGATGGCAACAATGCCGACGACGGTGATGATCGAAGTAAGGTTGACCTGACCGAGACCACCATCAATGAAGACACGGATGAGAGCCGCGAAACCCGCCGCCTTGGAGCCAACCGAAAAGAAGGCCGTTGCAGGCGTAGGTGAGCCTTCATAGATATCCGGAGCCCACATATGGAAGGGAACCGCCGAGATTTTGAAGCCAAAACCGGCCAGGATCAGCACACCTGCAATCAACTCCATCAGGTTATTCTGGAGCGAGATGACCCCGTTGCCTGTATGAATACCACCCTTAATCAGCGTGGCAATACCCATCAGGTCAGTAGTGCCGGTGAGACCATAAAGCAGCGCAAAGCCATAGAGGAGGATAGCCGACGACATGGCTCCCAATAAGACGTATTTGACGGCAGCTTCTGCGGATTTCTCATTAGCACGAATCAGACCGGCCATCACATAGAGGGGAAAGCTGGTTAGTTCCAGAGAGATGTAGATGGAAATAAGTTCACCGGTACTTGCCATCAGCATCATTCCCGTCGTGGAGAAAAGCATGAGGGTGTAGAACTCACCATCGGCCTTGACGTATTTGCCCACATAGCTATACGAGGCCAGCATCATCACGGCAGCAATGATGAGGAAAGTGATCTTGAAGAAGATGGCGTATTCATCCACCACCAGCATATTGAAGAAACCGTGATGGGGCTGCGAGAAATCGAGGGTGAAGATCTGTGAGATGGCAAAGGCTGCCGGTATGATCAGGCCAACCAGAGCCACCGTCACGGTCACGACGCGACGTTTGACAAACAGGTCTACCGTCATTACAACCAGGGCCAGCAGAGTCAGAGTTAGCTCTGGTGATAGAAGGTAGAGATCAGAGAGCCGAAATGCTTGAGACATAGAATAACCTCCCTTCTATCGTTAGTGAATGCCTAACGCCACGAAGCCATGCATGAGTTGGCCCAGGCTGGGTGTAATCATACTGATCAAGGCCGTTGGATAGATGCCCACAAACAGGATGACCGCCGCCAAAGCAAAGAGCGGAATTGTCTCACGCAAGCTGGCATCCGGCAACCAGTTCCAGCGCGTATTGAACGGCCCATAGAAGACACGTTTGAGCATCCATAGCAGGTAAGCAGCCGTCAAAATCATGGTAAAGACGGAGATGGCGGTGATAACCGTCCAAACCCGGAAGCTGCCGGTGAAAGTTATGTATTCGGCCACGAAACCGGCCAGCCCAGGTAGACCAAGCGAAGCCAGTCCAGCATACGTAAAGAGCGTCGCCAGCATGGGCATCTTCTTCGCCACACCACCAAAGACAGCAATTTCGCGGGTATGAGCATGATCGTAAATCACACCGACACAGAAGAAGAGCATGCCCGTGATGATACCATGACTGAACATCTGAATGGTTGCGCCGGTCAGAGCCGCCATGCGAAAGGCCGCGTCGCCACTCCCAGCAGCAGCAGCTACGCCTAACAGGATGACCCCCATATGGCTGACGCTGGAGTAAGCGATCAGCCTCTTCATATCTGTCTGGACCAGGCAGATACCGGCACCATAGATAATATTGATAACGGCAATCACCGCCAACCAGCCAGCGAACTCATGCACACCTTCCGGAAAGAGGCTCAGACAGACACGAATGAGACCATAAGCACCCATCTTCAGCAGGATACCCGCCAGGATCACGCTCACTTCCGTGGGCGCATCCGTATGGGCATCCGGCAGCCACGTATGGAAGGGGAACATAGGTATCTTGACGGCAAAGGCCACGTAGACCAAAAGAAAGGTGATCAGTTGCAGGCTCATGGTCACGCCGATCAGGGGAATCTGTACAGTGCCGGTGAGAAAATGCTGCGCGAGATACTGCATATCTGCCGTCTGCCCATCGTTGAAGTAGAGGATCAGAATGCCAACCAACATGAAGACGCTACCAAAGAACGTATATAGCAGGAACTTCCACGCCGAGTAGATACGCCCAGGCATGCCATGCTTCATGACATCGGTACCCCAGATACCGATTAAAAGGAACATGGGGGCCAGCTCGACTTCCCAGAAGAGGAAGAAGAGCAGCAGATCCAGGGCCATAAAGACGCCCATCACACCAGCTTCCAGCAGCAACAGCAGGGCCATATACTCTTTGACGCGTACCTTTTCCCAGGCACCAATAACAGCCAGCATAGTAAGTAGTGCGTTGAGAATGACCATGGGCAGGCTCAGGCCATCCACACCCAGGAAGTAGTCGATCTTGAAATTCACTGTCCCTGTCTTGATCTGTAGCCAGCCGGTATGCACAGAGTCCGGCAAATTTTGCAAGTTGCCAAAGTTATAGCCATTGGCGGCGATACGGAAAAAGATAATCATCGACAGCACGAAGGTGATGGCGCTAAAACCCAGTGCCAGCCAGCGTGCAATGCTTGCAGGAGTAACCATCACTACCAGTGCACCGATCACCGGCAGCAGGATAATCCAGGTGAGATCGCTCGTTAATATCACAGTTTTATCCTTATCTTACGTTGAAAGTGATCAGTGCAATGACAACCAACGCCAGCACCGCTACCCCACCAAAGAAACCAATCATGTAGCTCTGTACTCGACCGGTCTCGACATGACGCACATCGCGCCCAATCGTGGTAACCAGGCGAGCTACGCCGTTGACGATGCCATCGACGATGTAGGTATCGAAGGCTTGTTCGACATGTGAGAGACCAAGCACGCCGTAGCGGATGATCAGGTCGTAGAGATCGTCTATATAGTATTTGCGTAGCAGAATACGATGCAGCACACGCAATACTGCGCGGCTCTCTACATACTCATTGATCTTCGCAAATTCGATACGCGCATAGAGCCTGTAAGCCCAGGCAAAGCCAATCAACGAAATCAGCGTACCCAACCACGTCTTCCAGTCAGAGAAGAAGACAGCAACATCAAACGGATGCGCGTTAGCCTGCACATACGTAAAGAAGCCAAACCAGTAACCGGCCACGACCGAGGGAATAGCCAGCAGAATCAGAGGAATAGTGATGGTCAGGGGTGACTCATGTGGCTCACCTTCACCCCGATAGGGGCCACCCCACAAGCCGCCGAAGCTGCCACCCTTGCCACCAAAGGCCAGAATAAAGGCCCGCAGCATGTAGAAGGCGGTCAAACCAGCCGTGAGCAAGGTAATGACATACAGGGCATAATCCCCATGATCAAAGGCCAGCCCAATAATGGTTTCTTTGCTATAGAAGCCCGCAAAGAAGGGGAAACCAGCAATGGAAAGCGTGGCAATCAGCCAGGTAATACCGGTAATGGGCATCTTTGGCCCCAGACCACCCATCAGGCGTACATCCTGTACCTCGCGATGCATGGCATGATGCAGGGCATGCAGGACGCTGCCAGCACCGAGGAAGAGCAGAGCCTTGAAGAAAGCGTGTGTGAAGAGGTGGAACATGCCAGGGCCAGGACCATACTCACCGGCTACCCCCAAACCCACAAACATGTAGCCCAGCTGGCTAATGGTCGAGAAGGCCAGCACACGTTTGAAGTCATACTGGACAAGAGCGATGGTGGCGGCGAAAAGGGCCGTGATGCCACCAATCCAGGCCACGACCCCGAAAGCAGCAGGATCAGCGGCGGCAAAGAGTGGAAAGGTACGCGCCACCATATAGACACCTGCCGCAACCATGGTGGCCGCATGGATGAGTGCGCTCACGGGCGTGGGACCTTCCATAGCCGGTGGCAACCAGACATGCAGCGGAACCTGGGCAGATTTACCAATGGCCCCACAGAAGACCAGGATCATTGCCAGAGTCAGCAACCCTTTATCCATATGCGTGACCCGCGTCGTCAGTTCACCGAAATCGAACGTGCCGGTGTTGATGAAGAGGATCATGATGCCAATCATAAAGCCTACGTCACCAACGCGGTTCGCGATAAATGCCTCGACGGCGGCAGAAGCTGGCGAAAGTCGATCTTCGGCAGGTTTGGCCTTCTTGTTGATCCAGAAACCGATCAGCAGATAAGAACTGAGGCCGACCAGTTCCCAACCAACGAAGATGACCAAGAAGTTCTGAGCAAAGACAATGTCCAGCATGGAGAAGGCAAATAGCGAGAGATACGAGAAGAAACGCGCATAACCCGCCGAATTTTCCATGTAGCCCTGTGAATAGAACTGCACCAGCAGGGAAACAGTTGTGACCACTACCATCATTGCAATTGCCAGCCGGTCAATATGGAAGGCAATTACGTAGCTGGCTGCCCCTTGCTGTACCAACCAGTTATAAGAGAGAATAGTGATCCCCGACTCTGGCAATGTCGTGGAAGTAGCCGAGGCAACGAGCAGCACCCATGAGTATATACAGGCCAGGGCCATAATACCGATACCGACATAGGCACTGGCTTTTGCTCCCATCGTGAGCTGCGGCACTTTGGGGTCTTCATCCGGGTCCTCTGCCTCACCGTGTGCTCCTTCTACCGCAGTAGTGTGCGCATCGACATGCTCATCATGTCCACCGGAGGCAGGAGCAACAGCAGTATGAGGACGGCTGAGCATATCCCAGACCCGTGTGCCGAAAATAATCACCGCAAAGGACAAGAGCGGTGCCAGCAGAATCAGCCAGGAATATTGATACAATTCCATAACATCACCATTTCATAATATCAATCTCGCCAACATCGACCGTGCTGCGTTTGCGATAGATGGCAATAATCATTGCCAGAGCGACCGCCGCTTCTGCGGCAGCAACGGTGATGATGAAAATAGCGAAGATCTGTCCGGTCAATAAGGTCTTATACGCCGGAACATTGTTATAATAGGAAAAGGCCACCAGCGTAATGTTGACGGCGTTCAACATGATCTCAATACCCATCAGCACCGCTACGGCATTACGCTTGGAAATTGCTCCGTAGAGGCCAATACAGAAGAGTATGGCTCCCAGAACCAGGAAATGATTTAACGTGAGTCCCATGTCAGTCCTCCCTACCGATCACAATTGCGCCTACAATCGCTACTAGCAGCACCACCGATGCAATTTCAAACGGTAACACATAGCTGTAAGTGGTGGGGCTATAGAGCAGTTGGCCGATGCGTGCCACGTTGTTGATGTCACCAGGCAACTGGCCGACGCCGCCAACATCAACGGAAGTGGCATGAGGACTGACCGTCGCCGCGTAAACGATACCTGCACCTACCAAGGCACTGATGATTAGTGCCACCCACCACTGCTTGTTGTTGGGGTTACTGTTCAACTGAAGGTTGTTAGTGCGCGTCAACATCAGCGCAAACAGAATCAAAATCGTTACCGCACCCGCATAGATGAGAATTTGCACGATAGCGATAAATTCGGCATTGAGTAGCAGGTAGATGCCGGAAGCCATCGCAAACACCACCACCAATGCTAACGCGCTGTGAACGATATTGCGCTGCGTGACGACCAGCAAGGCTGATCCCACTAGCAAGATAGCAGTGATCCAGAAAATGAGAGTTGCTAAATCCATAGAAAATATTACCTCCGGGCGATAATTCGGATCGTAGTTTTGATCTCGTGTGAGAAGAACGTCAGTACCCCTCTTGAGTACCTCTTCTAAGGATAAACGTCCCAACCTTGCCCTTCTTTTAGCATGTATACCTTCTCAATTGTATTGTATCATGCAAGGTAGCAAGAAATCACATATCGCCTTTTAAGATTCTAGCAAAACCGCTCAGGGTTAACAAGCCCAGAGCTAAAGAGGGATATGACATGTAGGGGCAACCCCCAGAGGCGTGAACTTCAGCCTGTCATCCTGAGCGCAGCGAAGGAACTCTCGCTGGGCCGAGCGGAGATCCAAAGCTCGTGCTCAGGATGACAGCCGTGCTGAAGTGAACGCCTATGGGGGCGACCCATACTCATCAAGTCATAGGCAAAGTAGCGGCCACATCGAAATATCGAACCCAATGTATGCCTCGTTCGTAACATATGTTATAATTCAGTGGCATCTACTATTTTATAAAGGCCATGAGCTTATGAATATGACACAAACTACAATGGATGTAAGCCCTTCTGGAGATCCTCATTGCCCCGCGTGTAAGGCAGTACTGCCGCGTCAGGCCACCTTTTGTGCTTCTTGTGGTGAACGCATTACCAAAAAAAATGTTACCTCACTTGTATACACTGATACCGATATCACCAGTCGCTACCGTATTACCTCTCTTGTGCGTCGCCGCCCTTATGTTAGTCTCTACTTTGCCATCGATTCTCAACATCAACGGCCTGTAGTCATTCGCGAGATCAATCTCCGTAGCCTGCAAGACGACGCACGTCTCACAGCTAGTCAAATTGTGCAGCACGAGTATGATCTGTTACGCCGCGAACACATTCCCTCCGTGCTACCCGTCATTGATCTGCTGCACTCGCAAGGACAGTTCTATGTCGTAGCATGCTGGCCTACCAAACCTGACAAAACAACCAGGACACTTCAACTGCATACCCTGCAAGATATTCTTCAGAGCGGCATTGGTTTGCCTAAAACGCAGATGGCTCTCACCTGGCTTGAGCAACTTTGTGGCACGCTAGACAATTTACATCGCCATCAGATCGTACTCGGTGATCTTGATCCACAGGCACTTATTCTCAATGGTGATACATATGACAGCGAACTTGTACTGATGGCATCCTGGCTTCCGTCGGCCATTCGTGACCTACTCCCACCAACCTCGTCCACTAACAACACAACCAATTTTAGCGCACCCGAGGCCTTGCCAGGTACACCAGAGCCACGCTCCGATGTCTACAGTCTCGGTGCCATTCTTTATCTTTTGCTCACCGGTATTGCTCCCGATGAGCCCAATACGCGCACGCAGCGACGTCTGCGTTCACCAAACGAACTCAATTTCCGCATCACCCATGCTCTCGATGAGTTTGTAATGCAGGCTCTTGCTCTGGAACCAGCAGATCGTTTCCAGAGTCTACGAGAGATGGGCGAAGCACTTTCTTGTGTACGCACTGGCATCAAACGACGTGCCGTCCCTGCTTCTTTACCAACTATTGTCGAAGCTACCACATCCCCAATGCCAACCGATGAGTCGGCAGGCACGAAAGCACAGAACCGTACTATTGATGAAATAGCTGATATCAAAACGATTCTGATTACGCCCTTGCCCTCTACAAGCCTTCAGGCATGGCAGGAATCAAAGATACCCACCACTGATCCACAGTCTGAGGCACAAGACGCTTGGCTTCAAGCACCAGATGCCGTGGAGGATGAACTACTGCCGCCGTCTCCACAGACAATAGGACAAAACGCTCGTGACCTGGACACGCCTGTACCAACGTCGCCAATACAAACTGAGGCCGAACACACGAAAAATTCGCTTGCCAACTCGTTTAAGAAACGTATTACCGGTATACTCCCTGCTCTTCCACACTCTCAGTTACCTAAGCCTCCAGTACAGACACCAACGAAACCGACATCTGTCGTATCGGTGCCACCAGGAGCCCCATCGATTACTACCGAGACCGAAACCGAGACTGGAGCTGAGGCTGAAACGGCCTCAGCAAAAGAGCAATCCTTGCTCAAACAACTGCAACGGCTCATTCTAGGTGAGCAAAAACCAGTCACCACAGCAGCTGCGATTATCGAAACACCTTTGCGTATACAGCCCAACCAGTCCTATACCATCCGTATTCAGCTGATGGGCCGTGACCAACCGCGCTATCCTCACCCGGTTGAAGCTCACAAAGGCGCACGAGTCGGAGGCTTGAGCTCACTGATCGAAGGAGAAACGGTTTACATCGAGGTACGCTCCGCCCTTTATCAAAGCTATGCCTACATCGTGCAGCAAGCGGCTGTTTCACTGCCGGGCCAGGGCTATGCCGCTGAAGTGACTATTCCCATGCAGCCGCTCTCCAGTGGCCCCAACGGTCGACGTGATCGCCTCTACATCTTCTTCATGGATGCTAAGCGTCGCCCCCTCTACGAAAAACCCTTCGTCGTCGAACTTTTTATCTCACATCTCGTCCAACCAGGACGTGAAGGGCATAATGTACTGACTATTCCCTTGTAGTTTTATATAAGAAAATTATGCAGCGAACACCGACTAGTCGGTGTTCGCTGCATAATTTTCTGTTTATTTACGCTCCAAATATAAAAACCGTCCCACCCATCATTCCATAGAGCAAAATGAGCAACACCCCTTCCAGCCAGACCAGTTCACCATCCTTGGTAATCTCACTAAAAAGGTACGTGGCAAGCCCTAGTACCGCTAACTCAATAATACTAAACACCAGGTCTAAACGTTGGGGCATGAACAGACTCACCAGCACAAGAATGGGAGCGATGAGCAGTGCGATCTGAATAGAAGACCCTGCCGAGGCGGCCAATACCATCCCGATACGCTTATCCAGAGCCATCGTAATGGTATTAAAATATTCCGGTAGGCCACCAACCAGAGGGATAAAGATCAGACCCACAAAGGCGGGATTCCAGCCCAGTACCTTCGTTACCGGCTCAATCGCACCAACCAGAATATCAGATAGCCATGCCACAGCTGCCGTAACCACCGCCAGCGTCACTAAAGATAGCCAGGGAAAGGATGACTTGCCATGTTGGGCATGTGATTGGGTACCGTTCTGTGTGCCCGTTGGAGATACCTCTGCATTGTGGTCTTGCTGCTTTCCCTGTTTCTGTGCATTGTTTGCTGCTCGGGCACTATCAGCCTTCCCTTCACCATGCTCTTGCTTCTTGATCTCTTGTGCCACCGCTTGTTTCCCCTGTGCCTGTTGACCAGCACCTTGCTCACTCTCATGGCGAGCTATTGTCTCTACCGTCTGATCGATCTGGCGCAAGACACCGCTTTTCCCCGGCTCATTACTTGCAGCAACATGATGACGATAGGAGAGCAGACGTGCAATGGCGGTGGCAGAGCGGGCACCTAACACCGGATCAAGCTCATCCTCAACATTTTTATCCCCTATGCGGAACACGCTAAAAAGAATTGAGGCCAGATAACCAAGCAAAAGCACAACAGCAATAAAGTCTGAAAGCAGCACGCCACGTTGAGCAATTTGGGTCTGATGTGCCCGTACTGCAAGCAACTCAGCCACGGTTGGTAACACCAACCCACCGATCGAAAGTGCCAGTAATGAGCTATACTGTGTCACATGCTGTGTCTCGAAGCGTAAACGTCCGTGCTTGAACCCCCCCACGCATACAGCCACACCTAATACCAGCAAGGCATTGCCCAGAACAGAGCCAATGATCGAGGCACGTACCACATCCACCAGCCCTTCAGTAAGTGCGAAAATACCAATGATCAGTTCGGTCGCATTGCCAAAAGTAGCAAACAACAGACCTCCAATACGTTCTCCAGTATGCTCTGCAATCTGCTCAACCGATTGGCCAATCAATGCTGCTAAAGGTAATATACCCAGACTGGCCACGACAAAAATGATCAGAGGCGAGATGGGTAGAAAGTTCAGTATAGGAGCCAGAACAGAAAAAATCAGTAAGGCATATAACCAGCGTGGCATGGCATTTTCTCCGTTTGATGAATGAGCAACGAGTATGGCCCATATTGTTGCCTCATGGCCGCAAAATCACTACTATACACGTAGACACGCACTATGCGTAGCAACCGTAGTATATAAGTTCGGTGAAGACTCTGCATCCGTAATACTAACGAATTATAATTCCTCTTCTTGCGAAGCATGATGACCGCAAGGGTCATCACTACTATACACGGCGGCTTCACAGGCCGAGATAGTCGTATATAGTAGTGATGACCCTTGCGGTCATCATGGGGGAAGGGGCAGTCATCATGTTCACTGAACCGCATCCATACATTGTCAGAGCATAGACAATATAAGTTATACTAGTAGAGATACAACCCACCCATTCTCAAGATACATTAAAGAGTATCGCTTATGCAACGAACATTTTTAGATAAATTGCATGTCAACGGCGCCTTCTATCTCATAGGAGCTTTGCTCTTATTCGTCGGTGTGCCACTCTATCAAGCACTCATCCTGCTTCCTGAAGGATATGAAAACGCACTCACCGCGCTGAGTAACGCCTCTTTTTCAGCTTATTTACTCTGGCTGAACAGCCATCTGATCCAGTTCCTGGGATACCGCATCCTGCTTGTCCTGGCTTTTGCCGTCCTGATCAGCTTTGCTTTCACCCTCTTCCGTATTATTGTGGCACAGGAAATCTTAGGAAGCGAAGAGGAGGCACAGCAAGAGCCAACAGAGGAGCAGAATACTGGCGAGGCAAGGCCGACAGATGGTATGCCCTCGTATGCATGGCGTGGCAAGGGCATTGCCGTCATTGCCGCATGGGCGGGTCTAGTGAGCATGTTGTTCTACACATTCGGCACAGCAGCCAGCACCATCTATCTCGCCTTTGTGAGTAGCAATGTAACGCCTCCGGCCAATTTCCTTCTCATCACCAACATTCTCAACATTCTGCCCAACACTGTTGGCGGTGGATTACTTGCCCTCAGTTGCCTGTTCTTTGGAGTTATTATTGCCCGAAGAGGTCTCCGGCTTTGGCCACGCATATGGGTAGCTTTCGGGTATAGTGCCCTGCCTGTGGCCGCGCTACTCAGTGGCAGTGCCGTCGGTGTCGCCACCGCACCCACAACGGGTCAGGCAGTCCTAACGACTCCGGCTACTCTCCTCTTTGCCTTGTGGATCCTCTGGTTCGGCATTATGCTGGTACGTCTGAAACCAGAGCCATAATCATCTCAAATGAAGCCACAGCACACACTCGCTATATTACTCCATATCATGGCCTCAATGCGATCTCAATCCCAGGTTGGGCCGGGAGTCGAGGATAGAGCTTCGTAGCCACGCTTCCAGCATCGAATAGCTTCCTCAGTCTGCCCTAAGTCTTCCAGTGCATTTCCCCAGTGACGATATAACTTTGCCTTACCATCATCATCATGGGTCAAAGCAAAGTTCTCCCCGGATCGCTTAAACCATCCCACCGCTTCCTCTAACAGGTGCTGTTTTTGGGCACCTTCCTTCCCTTCTGCCTCCTTCTGTGCCACCTGACCAAAGGTGAGATATGTCCAGCCACAGATTCCTGCATCATCTACTCTATCAATCACCTCCAAAGCACGTTGGCAACAACGTCTTGCATCTTCAAAACGCTCCTCTGCTAGACGCACTTGTGCCAGGGCAGCATTATTGATCATCACCATTTTGGGAGTATTATAATTTACAGCGAGGGCCAGGGAGTCAGTAAAATGATCGGACGCAATGCGAAAATTACCAAGCTGCTTGGCAATATGACCTAACTCATTGTGCATACGCCCCTCCAAGACATGCATGGCATTCCTCTCATATATGTAGAGGGCTTTTTCACCGAAATGTAATGCCTCTCCTAGATTGCCAGAGCGACGATACGCCTGGCACAAACCATAGTAAATATTTGCCAACTCTTTCTCATCTTCAAGCGCTTCCCCTAAACGTCTCGCTTCCTCATACCAATTGATGGCTGCTTTGAAGTTCCCATGCATAAGGTAAGCTGTCCCTATACCATACAGACATACAACTTGCTCACGAGAACGACTGATCTTTGGATGGTTCAATAACTTGAAGCATTTGTTATAGTGGCGTATTGCCTCTTCATAGCAGTGCAACTGAAGAGCAGCCTTACCTAGTTTAAAATAACAAAGGGCGCGTCGCTCACGATCAATTGCATCCTCGTGCTCAATGCCCTCTTCTGCTTCAGATATCTTCACCACTTGAGTCAGTATATTCTGGGCATCCCTCCAACTCCTATTTAAGGTATGACACCAGCCGATTAAATAGTCTATCTCATTTTGTTCATTCGGGTCGTTGCTACCTATCCCCTCAAGTAGTATCAAGGCAAGCTGGTGCTGGCCTTCTTCAATCTGTAAGCGAGCTCGTAGAAGTAATGGTTTAATGTTCTGCTGTTCTGACATGAGCACAACCCCCCTTTGTAACTAAGGATAAAAATATGCATCTAATTATAGCATAGTTTATGCTCAGGATATAGCCTTTTTCTAGAACTGCAGAGGGTGATCATATGAAAGAGGTTGTTCAGCACAAAAAGACGGGATATCTTGCTTCCCCACCACCGCGCCCACAGAGTGGCAAGGAGACTCCCGTTATCTATAGTATAATCCAAACTACTACCTCTACACAAGGCAACATAGTACATTGGGTGTAGGGTAGAACTTCGCATGCAGTGAACTGATTATCACCAGAAAGGAGGACAAGCCATGGCCAATAAGGCTCATCCTATCGGCCATAGCTTGTCCTCCCCTAGCCCAGAAGTACCAGAGCTATTCACTTACGCTTCTTCTACGGTTGGTCCTTCAGTTTGAGGAGAAGAAGCAGCTGAAGCTTGCTCTGACGACGAACCAGTTGCGTAAATCATATCCGTCAAATCTTTACGAGTGCGTTCAATGATGCCGCGCAGGCGTGCCAGTTGCTGCGCATCCTCAAAGGACATACGACCCGCTATCGTCAGCAAACGCACAACTTCCATTGTTTCTGTTCTCAGAGCTTGCAATTCCGGTGAGAAATGCGGCCTGCCACGTCGCCTCATCCAGGGGGGACCACTAAACTCCTCTTCCGGCTGCCGACGCTCGTTCAGAAGTGCGCGTCCAGCATCAGTGATACTATAAACCTTCTTTCCCTCAGTATCACGCACACTCACAAAGCCACGGTCCTCCAACATCTGCAAGGTCGGATAGATCGAGCCAGGACTGGGGGTATAAAAACCACCCGACTTCTCTTCCAACGCCTTCATCATTTCATAGCCATACATAGGTCGCTCCTGCAATAATTGCAGTAAGGCAAACTTCATGTCACCGCGCCCAAAAAAGCGCGGCCCTTCACCACCAGACCCAAAGGGACCCCGACCTCCAAATGGCCCGCGTCCGCGATGCAGGAAGAAACGCGGCCCAGGCCCACCAAATGGGCCATGATGACCATGACGCATCTCTGGCCCGCCAGGCCCGCGCCATTCTTCCGAGCTATGTAACCAGGGTGGCGTCCAGCCGCCCTCTCCCGCGCCTTGATAATCATACGCAAAGCGTTTACCAAACATATCCTTCTATTCCTTTCTTGTTACCGTTAACGATATATCGTGTTCTACTGATAATAATAACGATATATCGTATTCTTGTCAAGGGTTTTAGCCAGCAATTTTCTGTAGAGATAAAAATTACCATCCTCCGTCTGATTACGTAATCACTTTGCTTGCATAGAAGGTTGCCAGATGATAGACTATCAATGGCCCAGTAGACATAAGGCAGCACCAGGATAGGGAGAATCCCTCTTACCCGTACTAGTGGGGCCTCCAACCTATTTTGCTTCAGGAGCAGCACAAGGGCCCTTCAAATAGTAAGTTAATTAACAGGAAGAGGATAGCATATTGTGAGCGACGCCCCTGGAATCAACCGTAGGAGAAGTACTATGCCAGAAACCCACCATACAGAAGACCGCTTTGCTGGACGCCGTATTGTAACCATTGGTGGAGGCTCTGGAACATTTTCTTTTCTTTCACACTTGAAAAAATATACCTTGAATATTAGTGCCATTGTCACTATGTCCGATAGTGGGGGTAGCTCACGCCTACTTATGGATGAGTACCGTCGACAGCTTCCCCTCGGTGATTTACGTCAATCCCTGGTAGCCCTGGCTCGTAATGGTGCCCTATGGCGTGAAGTCTTTATGCATCGCTTTGAACCATCAACAGAAACCAATGAATTTCACCAGGGGATTGGTGGTCATAGTCTGGGCAACTTGATCTTGAAAGGGCTACAGGACATCAATCATGGCGATCTTTTACTTGCGCTGGAAGACGCCCAGGAACTGCTCAATACCGCCGGACGGGTCATACCAGTTACCTTGGCACAAACTTCCATCTGTGCCGATTTAGAAGATGGTTCCACTCTTTGTGGCGAAACTAATATCGATACTCGTGGCCACGATAATCCTCACGACCTTTCACCTATTAACCAACTGCGTCTCCTACCACCCGACGCACCTGGTTGTACACTGGCCATTCGTGCCATCCGTCGGGCTGACACCATCATCATCGGGCCTGGGGATCTCTATACCAGTCTCCTACCTAATTTACTTGTCCCCGATATTGCCAAAGCAGTGCGGGAATCTGATGCCGAGAAAGTCTACGTCTGTAATTTAATGACGAAACACGGGGAAACCGACAACTATAAAGCCTCCGATTTTGTCAACGAGATTCATCGCTATTTGGGTGGACGCGTAGACCGTATCATTGTTAATAACGGTTCCTTCCTACCCGATCTACTGAAAACCTATGTTCAGGAGCGGAGCGTACCCGTTGAGGCAGATCGTGCGCGTTTAGCTCGTCTTGTCCCAAGGGTCGTCATTGCACCACTCAATCTGGAAGGAGACACGCTGGCTCGTCACGATCCTGAACGCCTGCTTCAGGCTATCCTCTCGAACGGAGACTTCTCATAAACACACAAAGATACAACAGGGCCGAAACCTTTCAATGGATAGTCGTTCACCAAGGTCCCTACCCTGTTGTATCTTTGCACTAATGCAAGCTACGGGCCAGACTCTCAAATTCCTCACGGGGAAAGGCTCGCATTGTTTGTGTCCGTATACTTCCCTGAGCGATGGTACCCAGAATCAGACGAGCCGCGGTTTGATCATCAGGAGCCTCTGTAATTACAACATAATCATATTGGCCCATCACTAAGTAAAATCCTACCAATTGTCCGCCTATCTCTCGCGCCGCGGCGTCAAACGCCTGTAAGCGTTCAGGAGCATTTTTTACTTCCTTAATCCCTTGTTCCGTAAGATTGACCAGACTAATGTAGGTTGGCATGCATGTCCTCCCATTCGCTAGTAAAATACAATAAGACGGAATATACTCGAAATCTACCACTGCTATTGTACACGTGATAACTCTATGACACAAGCACAACAACAGACAGAGGATACAATTCCCTGCGTCTGCCCCCCTACTACACATGATCTATGCAAGACGCTCAAATCGATCCTCTCTATTCAGGAGACGTTTCTCAGGCTCGTTTATAAAATATCCATCTCTCACTAAAACCAGCGAGAACCGCCAGTACAGATAGTGCTGCCTGCTGTTCCTGGCTACTGCCACCTGTATGGACAAAGCCACTCTGGAACAAAAGATACATCAGCATAGCCAGAACGATGCCAACATACGGGCGTGCAAACCACGTTATCAGCACAAAATTGGGCAACGAGGTTGAACGTAGCCGCCCTAGCGCAACTATAGCACTGAGACATCCACCAAGTAAGCCGTAGACGGACACCCACCACGGTACCTCTACTACAGTAAAATTAGTTGGCCATACATCGCGGCCAACCCCAACCCCCTGGAGTATGGCCAGCACAAATACCACCGTCAGCATTAGTACCAAGTACAGAGCAAAGATCACCAACCCACTATTACGCGGCTGCAACGACTCTTTTATTTCCTCTTGTCTGAGTTCCGCTGGATGTTTTACAGATGGCAGCATGGGCAGAGGCTCAGTATGCTGCTCAATCGCCTGTTTAGGCAAGTCAGATACTCCTGCCTCTGTAGAAGTTGTCAAGGTTATCAAGGTATGAATATAGTCCTCCGGGAATTGTTGTTGGCTGGCGATTGCGAGCAGATGTTGAGCATAAGCAACATCAACCCTTTGCTTATGGCGAGGCAAAAGATGAAACATATTACGAGCGGTGGCCGAAGCTATATACGTCATGCATGTCACATCGCGGGCTCGCAGTACTTCATGGACCACTACCTCTACACGCTCAAAAAGGCCATGAGGAGGAACAGCTGCGTGAACCATATCGAGTACCGCAGGTTGAGCATCACGGCTTTCAACGAAGCGACGTGGCACCCGGTACAACACTCCCCATACTTCCGCCTCTTGCATAGGTACAATCGTGGCTACTGTATTGCTGGTCGTTGAAGCGAGTGCATCAAAGGTCAATCCATACCCCTTGAGAACGGCTGACCCATACGGCAAAGCCAAGCCTTTCAGCCGTTCTGCACCATTCAGAACAGCACTATCCATCTCTAAAGCATACTCAAATAGCCATAGAAATTCCGACGCTGCCTCGCCAGCAGCCATTTGACCAGCAAGCGGCAGAGGGGTCATCTGCGCTGGCTCCGCCGTCTCCTCCTCATATGCCTCTGGTACCGGAGGAGCAGATGGAGCCTTCGTTGGAAAAACTGCCATTGTCTCAGGCTCATCCCCCTGTTTGCCATAAGACGCCAGAAGCCCTAACGATTGTGGCCGAGGTGAACTGTGCCGCACAATCGGCACTCCTGGCACGACATATTCTTCGCTATCTCCCGCTATCTGCCCTGCTGTTCCTTGCGGTACAGATACCTGCTGCTCATCTCCATATGCACTGTTCACTACATCTCCTCCACATGTCTATAAGCACAGCCCTTTCTTCATTCAGGATACCGAGATTCGCTCATTTTCCCAAATCAATAGGACACCTGGGGGACGGATTTGAGCATTTCGCTGTTTCTCACACCATGGGGATATGCTCTACACGGATTGGTTTATGCTCCTCCTTTTGCAGGCGCAGATGCATGAGGTGTTGCATAGACTCTCCTATGCGCCGCACACCTTCCTCGATGTGTTGCTCTTCAGGATAGGCAAAGCTTAAACGAAATTGTTGTTGTCCGCCACCATCCACGTGAAACGGCTCTCCGATCACAAACGCTACGCCTCTACCAGCAGCTTCGCGCAGCAACGTGCGTGAACGCATATCAGCTGGTAACCTGCACCAAGCATGGAAGCCGCCACCGGGCGCATTGACCCGCACTTCTTCGGGCCAATACTTGTTAATCGCTTGCAGCATCACATTGCGTTTGTGTTGATAGCGGTCACGAAGCATGAGCAAGTGCTTATCGAGCAAGTCGCGTTGTAGTATTTCGGACACTGTCCATTGTCCAAGCGCAGTCGTATTCAGATCAAAGACCTGTTTATGCAATGATAAAC
>WNGR01006167.1_pt1 | contig 23200 bp, 22 predicted proteins | sample 5407581 | NCBI WGS metagenome assembly WNGR01 (sample SAMN13153383, study PRJNA577476) | soil metagenome | isolation source: 80 cm soil or saprolite under Garry oak tree replicate 2 | place: USA:California | collected 2016-06-15
TCCTTGCGGTGCACCTGGCGGAAGGTGATGTCACGCTGCTCCGTCGCGGCGTAGAGCTTCACCGGGATCACGACCAGGCCGAAAGAGATCGCACCGGCCCATATGCTGCGCATGGTCTTCACCTACCCCGGTTGGCATCGCGCTGATCATCAGTGTTAACCCTAATCCCGGAATCGAGCATACATTCGACCGGTGATAGGGCTAGCATAGGTGGATTTCGCCTAACTCTCCCAGCGAGCTTAGCCGCGGCTGCGATGATGAGGGATGCCTGGGCCAGCCCGGGCGCGACTCGAAGTTCGAGGGGGACGGAGAGATATGGCTGCATTCGATGTGGTCGTGCTCGGCGGCGGCACCGCCGGCGTGCACGTCGCCACCGAGGTCGCCGGCGGCGGCAAGGCGGTGGCGCTCGTCGAGGCGGGGCTGATCGGCGGCGAGTCCGCGTACCTCGCCTGCCTGCCGTCGAACTCGCTGCTGCTGTCCGCGACCCGCGGCGAGCCCTGGGAAGACGCGGTGGCCCGGCGGGCCGAGGTGACCGGCGGCCTGGACGACTCGGCCGCCGCTCAGCGGCTGAGCCGCGCGGGCGTGCAGGTGATCCGCGGCACCGGCCGGATCACCGCCCCGGGCACGGTCGAGGTCACCCGCACCCCGGGCGCCCCCGCCCCCGCAGGCGGCACGGCCAGCAGGGCCACGACGCTGACCTACTCGGACCTGGTCATCGCGACCGGCTGCGAGCCGGTCGCGCCGCCGATCGAGGGCCTGTCCGACATCCCGGCCTGGACCACCGCGCAGAGCCTGAGCTCGCCCGACCTACCCCGGCGCCTCATCGTGCTCGGCGGCGGGCCCGCCGGATGCGAGCTGACGCAGATGTACGCCTCGTTCGGCTCCCAGGTGACGCTGGTGGAGGCGGAACCCCGGCTGCTCCCGGGCGAGCCGGCCTTCGCCGGCGAGATCCTGGCGGTGGCGCTGCGCCGGGCCGGGGCGGAGATCCGGCTCGGCTCCCGGGCCACCAAGGCGGAACGCACCGCCGACGGGCTCACGCTGGCGCTGGAGGACGGCACCAGGATCGACGCGGCCCGGGTGCTGCTGGCGTCAGGCCGGCGCCCGCGGCTCGGCGGGCTCGGCCTGGACGTCCTCGGGCTCGAGGTCACGCCGGGGATGGCGCTGCCCACCACCACCCGGTGCGAGGTGGCCGGGACCGGCGGCCAAGGGGTCCGGGTCTGGGCCGCCGGGGACGTCACCGGGACCACGCACACCCACGCCAGCCACTACCAGGCCGACGTGGTCGCGGCGAACATCCTCGGCCGGCACCGCGAGGCCGACTACAGCGCGATCCCGCGGTGCGTGTTCACCACCCCCTCGGTGTTCGCCGTCGGCGCCATCCCGGGCGGGGCGCAGGAGACCACCGGTGCGGGCGACGGCGCCGGCGACGGCGCCGGCGACGGCAATGGCCCGGACGCGGACCACGGCCCGGACGCGGACCACGGTCCGGGCAACGGGGGCAGGACGCGCCGGATGCTCCGGATCGCGAGGGCCCCGTCGGCGGAGGCCGCGTCGGAGAAGGGGACGGAGGGGGCGGCGGAGGCGGCGCCCGTGGCTCAGGGCGGCGCGGGCCCCCGGCTGGTCACGGCCCGGGCCAGGCTGGGCGACACGGCCCGCGGGTACCTGGGGCAGGACGATCTCGGTCGCCTCGAGCTCTACGCGGACGCCGGGACGGGGGTGCTGGCCGGCGCGGTCGCGGTGGGGCCGGACGCGGCCAGCTGGATGAGCGAGGTTACGCTCGCCATCAGGGCCAAGATTCCCGTCGCGGTCCTCGCCGACGTGGTGCATGCCTTCCCCACCTACGGGGAAGCCTTGCAGACAGCGCTCCGGGAACTGGCGGGAACCGGGGGCAGCCCGGCACGTGCCGACCAGCAGGAAAAGGGGACCGGAACGTTGAGCGAGTTGGACATCGAGACGCCCGAGGACGACGCCATCGAGCAGCACCAGGAAGTGATCGCGGACGAGGCGGTGGCCAGCCCGCGGCGCGAGGTCCCGTTCGACGTGAACGAGGCCGACGCCGCGGAACAGGAGCGCGCCGTTGGCTTCGACGATGACGACTACCGCTGACCGCAGCTTAGGATGGGGGCGGACGCGGAACAATGACCGCGCGCGACCACCCCGGAGACCCAATTTTGACTGCAACGTCCGATACCAGGCCACGCAGCAGCAGGCTGCCGCGGCATGAACGGCGACGGCAGCTACTGGACGCGGCGCTTGAGGTGTTCGTATCCCAGGGGTACCACGCCGCCGCGATGGATGACATCGCCGAACGCGCGGGCGTCAGCAAGCCCGTGCTCTACCAGCATTTCCCCGGCAAGCTCGAGCTCTACCTGGCCCTGCTCGACGAGAGCGTGGGCACGCTGGTGGAGACCGTGGGCGGCGCGCTGCGGTCCAACGCGGATCCCAAGCAGCGGGTCGCCGCCACCTTCGGCGCGTACTTCGAGTACGTGGGCGGTAAAGGCCAGGCCTACCGGCTGGTGTTCGAGTCGGACCTGAGCAACGAGCCCGCCGTGCGCGAGCGGCTCGAGGAGGTCCAGCACCAGTGCGCCGAGATGGTGAGCCGGGCGGTCAGGGAGGACGCCGGGATCTCCGACGAGGAGGCGCACCTGCTCAGCGTCGGCCTGGTCGGCATGGCCCAGGTCACCGCCAGGTACTGGCTCAGCACCCGGGATCACATCCCGCGCGAGGCCGCCGAGCAGCTGGTGGCCAGGCTGGCCTGGCGCGGCATCAGCGGCTGGCCCCGCAGCGAGCACTGAGGGGGGAGCCCCATGGAAGTGAAGATCGGAATTCAGTCGGTGCCACGCGAGCTCGTGGTCGAGACCGACACCCCGGCGGATGAAATCGAGAGCCAGCTGGCCAGCGCGCTGTCCGGCGACGACCATTCCCTTTTCGCGCTCGCTATGAGCAAGGGCGGCAAGATCCTGGTGCCCGCGGACAAGATCGCCTACGTCGAATTCGGCGCGCCCGAGGCGCGCCGAGTCGGCTTCGGCAACATCGTCTGACCCGGTCCCGGCGGGGCCCGCCAGGTAGACGGAACCGACTCCTGGTACACTAGGTAACGACTGGTCAATGGAATGACATAACCAACGGTCGTGTTGTTCAACCGGCTGCTGTTTACGCGTTGCTCTTACGGCTGGGGCTTCTTTCCCGGCTTCCCTGGGGGGATCCCGCGTAGACGGCAGTGTCCCGAACGATGGTAGCGGGCTCCCTGGCCACCGCCGCGTCAGACAGGCGTCGCGGCGCGGGCCACAAGGTTGCAGCTCGTCGCGTCGCGCCGGGACACCGCGGGCAGCCAGCAGACACGACGGCTCGAACCCGGAACCGCTGGGCAGGGCCACGATGAAGGATGGAACCCTGACAACTCAAACTTTTAGCGGGGACGAGGCGCAGGAACCGGGTACGTTGACCGGATCCGTGACGGCTCTTCCGGGTCGGGACGAGACCCACGCGGTCCCGTTCCGTGACTTCGACATCGGCGAGGCGATCTGCTCCGGCCTGGAGGCCGCGGGCATCTTCACCACCTTTCCCATTCAGGCGCTCACCCTGCCGCTCGCGCTGGCCGGGCAGGACATCATCGGGCAGGCGCGGACCGGCACCGGGAAGACCCTGGCGTTCGGCGTCCCGCTGCTCCAGCTGATCGAGGAGCACGGGCAGAGCCGCCTGCCGCAGGCCCTCGTGGTCGTGCCCACCAGGGAACTGGCGGTCCAGGTCGCCGACGACCTGCGCACCGCAGCGGTGAACCTGCGGGTGCGCGTGCTGACCGTCTACGGCGGCCGGGCCTACGAGCCGCAGATCGACGCGCTGGCGGCCGGCGTGGACATCGTCGTCGGTACCCCGGGCCGGCTCCTCGACCTGGCCGAGCGCCGCCACCTGGACCTGAGCGCGGTCCGCGCGCTGGTGCTCGACGAGGCGGACAAGATGCTCGACCTCGGCTTCCTGCCCGACGTGGAGCGGATCATCCGGCTCATCCCGGAGCAGCGGCAGACCATGCTGTTCTCCGCGACCATGCCGGGCGACGTCGTCACGCTCGCCCGCCGCCACATGCGGCGCCCGGTCAACATCCGGGCCGAGGGCCACAACGAGCCCGCGCCTGCTCCCCTCACCCGGCAGCACGTGTTCCGGGCCCACCAAATGGACAAGATCGAGGTGCTGGCGCGGGTCCTGCAGGCCAGGAACCGCGGCCTGACCATGGTGTTCTGCCAGACCAAGCGGGCCGCCGACCAGGTCGCGACCGCGCTGGCCAGCCGCGGCTTCGCGGTGGCCACCGTGCACGGTGACCTGGGCCAGGGCCAGCGGGAGCGCGCGCTGCGCGCGTTCCGCAGCGGCAAGGTGGACGTGCTCACCGCCACCGAGGTCGCCGCCCGCGGGCTCGACGTGGACGACGTCACCCACGTGGTGAACTACGAGTGCCCGGACGACGAGAAGACCTACGTGCACCGGATCGGCCGCACCGGCCGGGCCGGCCGGGCCGGTGTCGCCGTCACGTTCGTCGACTGGCGGGACATGCACCGCTGGAAGCTGATCAACGACGCGCTGGGCCTGGGCATGGCCGAGCCGGAGGAGACGTACTCCACCTCCGAGCATCTGTTCACCGAACTGGACATCCCGCGCGAGGCGACCGGGACGCTCCCCCGCGCGATGCGGGACCGGGCCGGGCTGGAGGCCGAGGCCGTCGAGGACATCGGCGAGACCGGGCGCATTCGCTCGCCCCGGCGCGGGTCCGCCGGCCGGAGCTCCGGTGGCTCTGTTGGCTCTGGTGGCCGCGGTGGCCGGAACCGGAAGAGCACCGGGGACGGGACGGCTCAGGCAGGCGGCACGGCCGGACGGCGGCGTCGCCGGACACGGGCGGGCCGCGAGGTCGGCGCGGCGGAATCCGCCGCCCAGCCCCGCGGCGAGGCCCAGGCTGCTCCGGAGCAGTCCCCCGCGCAGGCTTCCGGGGAGGCCCCGCGGCTGCGCCGTCGGCGGCGGACGTCCGCCCGCAGCGGAAATCAGACCGAGGAAACCCGCCGCAAGGCCTCCTGACCAGAGGGTTCCGGATTTCCGCTGAGCTGACGCAGAGGTTTTGTTCAACGTCGCGAGGTAAGGTTCGCCACTGTGAGCACTCCCACCTCCCTCGAGCTGCCTGACAGGGTTCGGCGTACCACCATCCGCACCGCCCGCGGCGTGTTCGCGGCCCTGGAGGCGACGCCCGCGTCCGGGGTGTGCGAGCGGGACGCCGCCCTGCTCGTCCCCGGCTACACCGGCAGCAAGGAAGATTTCCTCGCCATCTTGGACCTGCTGGCCGACGACAGCCGGCATGTGGTCGCCATCGACATGCGCGGCCAGTTCGATACAGCGGGCGCCGACGAGCCGGGCGGCTACGCCGCGGCCGCCCTCGGCGCGGACATCCTCGCGATCATGCACGCGACCGGCGCGAGACACCTGGTCGGGCACTCCTACGGCGGGCTGATCGGCCGCGAGGCCGTGCTGGCCGCGGCCGGCGCCGAGTTCGCCTCGTTCACGCTGATGAGCTCCGGTCCCGGCGCGCTGACCGGCGCCCGGGCGCGGGACCTGCGCGCGATGCTCGCCACTCTTGGCGTCGGAGACGGGGGCCGACCGGACACGGCGACGCTCCGGGCCGGAATCGCCGAGCTCTGGCGCTCTCACCTGGAGCCGCAGGCCGTCGCGGCCGGCGTCCCCGCCGATATCGTCGCGTTCCTGGGTCGCCGGATGCGAGGCAACGACCCAGACGGGCTGGTCCTGATGGCCGCGCACATGCTGGCCGCGCCGGACCGGACGGCGGAGCTGGCTCGCCTGGACCGGCTGCCGATGCTGGTCATCTACGGCGAGAACGACAACTCCTGGTCCCCGGCCGCGCAGGAGAACATGGCCCGCAGGCTCGGCGCTCGCCGGCTGTGCATCCCGGCGGCCGTGCACTCCCCCGCCGTCGAGGCGCCCGCCACCACGGCCAGCGCGCTGACCCAGTTCTGGGACGCGGCCGAGGCCGCGCAGAGGTATCCCGCGTATCCCGCCACCGTCGCCGGTACCGCCTGACCGGTCAGCCGACTCAGCCGACTCAGCCGGCTCAGTCGGCGGGGAGGCCGTCCCAGGGGCGGCGGGGCGGGGCGGCCTCGGTGCCTTCGGGGCAGTGCCGCCGGTAGTCGCACCAGGCACAGGACGGGCCGGGGCGGGGCGGGAAGACCTGGTCGTAGCCGTCGGAGGGCAGGCCGTCGCGCATCCGCTCGTCGGCCGCGGCGCACTCCTCGGCGATGCCCTCGGCCCGGCGCAGGTGCCGGGCCAGCGATTCGGCGGTGTGCGACCAGGCCAGGACCTCGCCGGTGGGCAGGTGGTGCAGCTCCACCCGGTGGCAATCCCGCCGCAGTACCCTCCCGGCGGCCAGCGCGTACAAGGCCAGGGCCATCGAGCTGCGCGCGTCGTCCGTGGTCAGCAGGTGCCGTCCGGTCTTGTAATCCACCACGACGAGCTCGGGCCTGGCGTCGAGGCGGTCGATCCGGCCGGAGACGGCGATTATGTCCGTGCGGGTCGCGACCGTCCGTTCCACGCCGAGCGGCTCGTCGGCCGGGTCGAGCCCGGCGACGTAGCCCTCCACCATGGCGATGGCGCGCTCGCGCTGGCGCACGGACTGGGTCTCGTCCGCGAAGCCCTCGTTGATCCAGCCGCGGTCCACCAGGTTCCCCGCGGCCGCGACCGTGCGCTGGGCCAGCGGCAGCCGCCACCAGCCGGCCAGGGCGTTGTGCACGCTGGCGCCGACGCTGTTGTGCGCCCACGGCGGGCCCTTGGGCGGCGACGGGCGGTCCAGGTAGCTCATCCGGTACCGGCGCGGGCAGTCCAGCCAGCTAGACAGCCGGGTCGGCGTGCAGGTGTAGAGCCGCCGCGGCATTCCCTCGAAGCCCAGCTGCTCCATCGGGGCTTAGCCGCCGAGGACCGGGCCGGAACCCCGATCCGCGACCCAGGAGTCGAACTTCTTCTCCGCCGTCGCGATCGTGGTCTCCGGGCCATGCCCGGGCAGGACACGGGTGTCCGCGGGCAGGGTGAGCAGGTACTCCCCGATCGCGGTGAGCTGCCCGGCGAAGTCGGGGTACTCGCCGTCCTGCGGGGCCGGCCCATCGGCCAGCAGGACGTGCCCGGTGAACACCGCGCCGAGGTCCTCGCAGTACAGGCACACCGAACCCGCGGTGTGACCGGGCGCGTGGATGACATCGAGCCGGACGTCGGCGACCTCGAAGACGCCGCCGTCTTCCATCTCGATATCGGCGTCCTCATCGGGATGGGTCTCCCGCCACAGCGAGCGGTCCCTCGGGTGCAGGGCCACCGGCGCCTCGTCCCGTTCGGCCACCTCGAACGCGGCGGCGACGTGGCCGGCGTGGCCGTGGGTGCAGATAACCGCGAGCACCTCCCGGTCGCCGACCACGTCGAGCAGGCCCGCGGCGTCGGTGCCCGGATCGATGACGATGACCTCCTCGTCGTCGCCGACGAGCCAGGTGTTGACGGAGTCCGGGCCCGCGGGCGCGGGCGCGGGAAACCGGTCGATCCGAGTACTCACCCGACCTTTCTTACCACAGTCGGAGCGCGGGTCGGGCCAGGGTGATCAGGCCAGCCGTGGGACGCGGGAGAGCAGGTCCTGGTAGGCCGCCCCGGAGGTGGTCTCGCAGCCGAGGCGGTAGTCGGTCAGGCTGCCGTGGTCGTCGCTGCCGCCCGTGGCCACCAGGTCGAGATCGTGAGCCAAGGCGAGTAGCCGGGCCCGTTCGGCACCTGACTGGTCGGGATGGAACACCTCAAGGCCGGCCAGGCCTACGGCGGCCAGCCTGGTGATCTGCTCGTCCGTCACCCGGGTGTCCCGGCCCGCCCGCGGGTGGGCCAGCACCGTCACGCCGCCCGCCGCCCGGACCAGGCCGATGGCGCGGACCGGGTCGAGCGCGTACCGGCCGACGTAGGCGCGGCCGCCGTCGGCGATCCAGTCGTGGGTGAACGCCTCGCGGGGCGATGCGATGGCGCCGCTGTCCGCCATCGCGCGGGCGATGTGCGGCCGGCCGACCACGGCCTGCCCCGCGATGGCCGCGACCTGCTCCCAGCTGACGTGCACGCCGAGCCCGGCGAGCTTGTCCACCATGGCCCGGGCGCGCAGCACGCGGTCGTCGCGGATGCGGGTGAGCTCGGCGGACAGCTCGGGCCGATCCGCGTCGAAGAGGTAGGCCAGCATGTGCAGGGAGCGACCATCGAGCCGGCCGGACAGCTCCATGCCGGGCAGCAGGGTGACGGGGCCAGCCGCGGCATGGGCCTCGGCGTGACCGGCCACCGTGTCGTGGTCGGTCAGCGCCACCACGTCGAGGCCGGCCTGGGCGGCGCGGCGCATCACCTCGGCGGGCGGGTCGGTCCCGTCCGAGGCACTGCTGTGCACGTGCAGGTCAGCACGCATCAGGTCAGTACGCATCACAGGGGCAGCATCAGAGGGGCAGCATCAGAGGGGCAGCATCAGAGGAGCCGCATCACCGGGCGGGCAGGCGCGGCGAGGCGGCCCCGAAGGGCAGGTCCAGGTCCTGGCCGGGATCTCGCAGGTCACGTAGGGCGAGCGGCTCCACGAGCAGGGTGCCCGCGGTGTCCGGCCACAGCACGACCCACAGCCACCGGCCCTGCACCTCGCCGACGAAGACGGCACGGCCCGGCGAATCCACCTGCCAGAGCGGGAAGTCATGCTTGCCGAACGAGGCGGTGGCGATCGGCGAGGCGGAGCCGAAGCCCGCGCCCGGGTCCACGCTGTCCAGGCCCGCCAGCGCCGCGCCGAGGCCGATCCCGGGTTCCTCGGCCACGACCACCATGTCGGCCGGGCCGCCGAGCGGGTTCGGGCCGGCCAGGGCTACCGCGCAGGCGCGCACGCCGGTGCGCTCGTCGCCGGCTCCGGCGAAGCCGGCTACCAGCCAGCCGAGCGGAAGCGGCCAGGGCAGCCAGACCGGCACGCCGGGCGTACCCGGCCGGTACATGTGCAGCAATCCGTCCAGGCCGTCCTGTGACGGGCTGAACGCGGGAAGCAGCGGCTGGACCTCGCCATGCCAGTCGCAGCGCCAGGCACTGGACCACGCGGTCGGTTCCCGGAGAGGCCGGCCGCAGCGGGGGCAGGCGGCAGGAGCGTGCCGGTGCCGGTCCCGGCCCACGCTGTCCTGGCTCACTCCGGTTCCCATCTGTGACGGACGGTGTTTCCGGGAGCGGTCCTACCCGGTTCACTGCCGGAACATGCCGACGCCGGCCCCCACCTCACTTTGGTCTCAGACATGACAGCGACGCCGGCCCTCCCCCGCGGGGAGAGCCGGCGTCGCTGCGTCTTACAGGACCCTAAGGTGCCTGAGGTGGCTCCTAGCGGAGCACGCCCCAGTCAGCGCCCCAGAGCTGGTTGTCCTGAACGGAGCCGATCGGGGTGCCCGGACCGTGCGAGAAACCGGTCAGGTTCTGCACGAAGAGCTGCGGCCGCGGCGTGTCGGTCGGGAAACCGTTCTTCGGGTAGGTCAGCACGAACGGGTGCGAGAAGTTCGTGTCCGAGCCGTTGATCACCGGCACATAGTCGTGCCTGATCGTGGCCGGCGAGTCGTTGGTGTCCACGATCCACACCGTCTTGCTCGAGACGCCACACGGCTGGAGGCTGACCTTCTCGTTCTGGTAGGCGGTCCTGGCCACACCCACGCACAGGCCGCTGTCGACGCCGTACGGCGCGTACTCGACCTCGAACGCCGGGTCGTCGACACCCCTGGTGCAGCTGTTGCCGCCGAACTCGCCGTCGTAGCAGCCGTAGTGCAGCGCCACAGCCGCCGAAACCAGGCCGGCCTGGTAGAACTCGGAGGTCAGGCCCTGGAAGCCAGCGGTGAAGTCCTCCGCCGGGTCACTGTTGCTGGTGCGGAACAGGATGATCGGCTGGCCGACCTTCGCGCCCTGGCGCCACACATCCAGCACGTAGTTCGGGTGGCTATGGGTGCCGAACTCGCGACTGAAGACGTCGATGCAGTCGTGACCGCATGACGGAGTGGCCGCGCCCGCCGACACCGCCGCCACCGAGCCGACGCCGCCGACCAGGGTCAGCGTCGCCGCAGCGGCGAGGACCTTGCTCTTGATGGACATGGGTAGTAGTTCCTCCCCTGGAACCTCAGCCGTGCCCTGCGCACGGCTGTCGAGCCGCCACCGCGCCCAGCTGACAAACCGGGCTGGCCAACCGGGCTGACCGACTGGGACGCCCGCGCTGGAACGGCGATGGCTAGATACGAAACGTTAACTGATGTTCACGCTTCGTGTCTACTTAGGAGGACGCATTGGATGGCGCCTCGGTTGTCAGCGTCCGGTAACCGAACGTGCGTGGCCTGACGCGCCACCCGCGGTTCAGGCTATCGCCCCTGACCCGGACATGGGTTCAGGCTATCGCCCCTGACCCGGACATGGCAGTGGCGCCGACCCCTGCCGGGGCCGGCGCCACTGTGCTGCTCAGGTGCTGAGCTCAGCGACTCCTACCTGAGGACGCCGAAGTCAGCGCCCCAGAGCTGGTAGTCCGGAACGGTGCCGATGATCGGGCCGAACCCGTTGGAGAAGCCGGTCAGGTTCTCCGAGCCGTTGATCAGCGGGTCGTAACCGCGGGCGACGGTCGCGGGCGAATCCGACGTGTCGTCGATCCAGACGGTCTTGGCGGACACGCCGCAAGCCTGCAGTGTAACCCCTTCGCCGGGGACGGCGGTGGCGCCCACGCCCACGCACAGGCCGCTGTCCACGCCGAACGGCGCGTACTCGAACTCAAACGCCTCCATGTCCGAAGCCAGCGCGCTGCCGTTACCGTAGTGGAGGTTCACCGCAGAGGACACCAGGCCAGCGGCGAAGAAGTCCGACACCTGACCCTGGTCGGAGACGGTGAAGTCTTCGGCCGGGTCGGAGTTGCTGGTGCGGAACAGGATGATCGGCTGGCCGACCTTCGCGCCCTGCCGGAAGACGTCCATCACGAAGTTCGGGGTGCGGTGCGTGCCGAACTGGCGGCTGAAGACGTCGATGCAGCCGGTGAAGGTGAGGGTGACTGGGTTGAAGCCGCCGGGGCCACACGACGGGGTGGCCGCTTCGGCCGAGAGCGCACCGGTCGTGGCAAAGCCGCCGACCAGGGCCAGCGTCGCCGCACCGGCGAGCACCTTGCTCCTGAAGGACATGGATGTTCCCTTCTTGGAACCACAGCCGTACCCTGCGCACGGCTGTTGTTGCTAGTCACCTCGTCAGGCCGGAATCGCTCCGGCTTGCCCGGCCTGCAACCGGGACGAGGCGACCCTGGTCAGGGCGGGAACGGCCGACCTGACCGGTATTGCTGTTCTGTAAGGGGAAGACCCGGGCGAACCCGGAAGCTCATCAGGTAAAGCAGGCGCCCCTTCTTATCCAGGTTCGGGGCTCCTGTCCCTTTACCTGATAAGAAGACGCGGCATCGGGGGGCTTGGTTGACGCGGATTAAGGAAATAATCCGGCGTGACCAAATCGAAACATTAAGATCATCTTAACCCCTATGCCGGTTGTGCTCCCGTTACCGTGCTGGGCACCGTACCACCGCTTGTCCGGTTAGGGACGAGACGGGATACTTGTCGGCGTGTCGGCCTCCGTGATCCCGTGTGTGGGCGCGATCGTGACGGACGGCCAGGGCCGGCTGCTGATGATCAAGCGCGGGCACGACCCTGGCGCCGGGCTCTGGTCCATCCCTGGCGGCAGGATCGAGCCTGGTGAGACCGATGCCGAGGCCCTGGTCAGGGAGATGATCGAGGAGACTGGCCTGACGGTCGAGGTGGGCAGGCTCATCGGCCGGGTGCAGCGGCCCGGGCTCAACGGGGCGGTCGTCGACATCAGGGACTACGCGGCCACGGTCACCGGCGGAACGCTGCGCCCGGGCGACGACGCCGCCGACGCTCGCTGGGTGGCACCCGCGGAACTGGAGTCGCTGGACATTACCGAGGGCCTGATCGACGCGCTTACCGGCTGGGGAGTTCTCGGCGGCGGACAATAGCCCGCGTCAATTCGAATCGGTACGCAGCCCGTGTCGGCCCGTGACTGCCGTGTCCATTTTTTCCGTTTATGCGCCCGGCGCGACGATTGGTCGCTTCCGGTCTTATTTACGTATTTCCGCTGTCGTTGCCGCCGTCGTGGCCGGAGCGTGTCCTTCTTCTCCCATCGCGTCTTCCGGGAGCGTAGCGAACCACCGGTTACCAGCCAGTGAACGTTTCGCGAGTGGATCACCCGGGCCGGGCCACGGCACCTGGCCTGAATATCCTGGCGGTACCCGGCTTGGCCTGAACTCGTACCTGATAGGTGCCAACGTGCGACGCGCCGCGCTTACCGACCTGTTCCGGGCGATCACCGCGCGGGCCAGGTTCCTGACCGCGGGCGGCACCCCGCCGCCGACGGGCATCGCAGGGCCGCCGTCCGACTCGGGCGTGCTCGGCCCGGCCGTGGTTCCGGACGGCCTGACCGTGACGGCCGGGGTGGGGTCCACGCTGTTCGACGACCGGTACGGGCTCGCTCCGCAGCGGCCGGCCAGGCTGACCCCGATGCGCGCGTTTCCCGACGACGCCCTGGACCCGGCCCAGTGCGGCGGCGACCTGGTGCTTCAGCTCAGCGCGGGCAATGCCGACACGGTGGTGCACGCGCTGCGGGACATCGCCAGGCACACCCGGGGCGGCATGCAGGCGCTGTGGCGCATCGACGGGTACACCAGCCCGGCCCGCCCGAGCGGGACGGTTCCGCGCAACATGCTCGGTTTCATGGACGGCATCGCCAACCCGGACACGGGCAACCGGGCGCAAATGGACCGGCTGGTCTGGATCCAGCCGGGCACCGCGGGCGAGCCGGCCTGGACGGCCGGGGGCAGCTACTTCGTGGTCCGGCTGATCCGGATGCTGGTGGAGTTCTGGGACCGGGTCGACATCACCGAGCAGGAGAACATGATCGGCCGCCGCCGGGCCACCGGCTACCCGCTCGACGCCAGCAGCATCGGCGCCACGCCGAACTTCCCGGCCGATCCCACCGGCTCGGTCATCCCGCTGACCTCGCACATCCGGCTGGCCAACCCGCGGACGGCACAGACCGCGGACAGCCGCATCCTGCGCCGCGGCTACACCTACGACCGCGGCATCGACCAGGTCGGCAACCTGGACATCGGGCTGATCTTCACCTGCTTCCAGCAGGACCTCAAGCGGCAGTTCGAGACGGTGCAGACCCGGCTCGCCGGCGAGCCGCTCACCGACTACATCAGCCCGTTCGGCGGCGGCTACTTCCTGGCCCTGCCCGGCGTGGTGAACGGCTCTGACTACCTGGGCCGGGCCATGCTGGCGTGAGCCTGTCGTCGCGTGAGCTTGTCGTGAGCCGTCTGCGCCACACCGCAGGCGGCCCGGACGTCGTGACGGATTCTTGACCTCATGTTCGCCTTCTGGTCAGATCAAGTGCGTTCTTGTGTTATCGCGTTATGCCAGTTTTTGCTCCTGGGTGCACCTGCGGGCGCACCGGCGCCGCGGCCCCGTAGCCCCGAGGGGTCCGCCGGCCCTCCCAGCCAGCAGACTCAGGAGGCCGAACATGGGCGAAGGCCCAGCCACGGTTCGTGTCAGAGGAAAGAAAACCCGGTACTACGCCGCCATCGCCACCGCCACCGTGCTCGGCGTCGGCGTCGCCGTGGGCACCACGGTGGGGGGCGCGAACGCGGCGCCGAACACCGCGGGCTCGGTAGCCGTGCCCAAGACGAGCCCGGCCAGCACCTGGACGATCACGCCGCGGGCCGCGACGCCGATCAAGCATCTGGTGGTGCTCTTCAACGAGAACGTGTCGTTCGACCACTACTTCGGGACGTACCCGTTCGCGGCCAACACCGACGGGACCAAGTTCCAGGCCAGGCGCCACACCCCGACAGTGAACGGCCTGTACACCAAGATCACCTCGAGCGGCCCGGTCGGCCCGCTGCTGACCAGCAACCCGAACTCCTTCAACCCCACCCGGCTCACCCACTCCCAGGCGCTGACCTGCGACCAGAACCACGGTTACACCGCGGAGCAGAAGGCCGTCGACAACGGGAAGATGGACCAGTTCGTCCAGAACACCGAGACCGACACGTGCACCGGGCAGCCGGTCCTGTTCGGCGAGCCCGGGCTGGTCATGGACTACTACGACGGCAACACGGTCACTGGGCTGTGGAACTACGCGCAGAACTACGCGATGAGCGACAACAACTGGGACACCACGTTCGGCCCGTCCACGCCCGGTGCGCTCAACCTGATCTCCGGCCAGACCGGTAACGCTTACGCGGTCGACCCGAAGACCGGGGCCAAGGTCGAGGACCCGGGCGGCGTCAGCCCGCTGAACAGCGCCGGCCTGGGCACGGTCTACGGCGACCCCGACCCGGCCTTCGACGACTGCTCCGACAACAACCACACCTCCAGCAACCCGCTCGCCGTCGCGACCGGCACGAACGTCGGCGACCTGCTCAACGCCGGGAACGTCAGCTGGGGCTGGTTCCAGGGCGGCTTCGCGCCCACCGGGACCAACAGCGCCGGCTTCGCGGTCTGCGGCAGCAAGAGCACCAACATCGGCGGCGTCAGCGTCGCCGACTACTCGCCGCACCACGAGCCGTTCCAGTACTACAAGTCCACCGCCAACCCCAAGCACCTGCCGCCGTCGTCGGAGGCCGCGATCGGGCACACCGACCAGGCCAACCACCAGTACGACCTGTCCGACTTCTACACCACGCTCAAGGCCGGCAACATGCCAGCGGTCAGCTTCCTGAAGGCGTCCGAGTACCAGGACGGCCACCCCGGGTACTCCGACCCGCTGGACGAGCAGACGTTCCTGGTGAACACGATCAACCAGATCGAGCAGTCGCCGTTCTGGAAGTCCACCGCGATCGTGGTCACCTACGACGACTCCGACGGCTGGTACGACCACCAGCCCCCGGTGATCGTGAACGGCTCCAACACGTCCCTGGACGCCGCGATCTGCACCTCGGCGCCGATGACCCTGGGCAGCTTCCCCGACCGGTGCGGTTACAGCCAGCGGCTGCCGCTGCTGGTGATCTCGCCCTGGACCAGGGCGAACCACGTCAGCGGCAGGCTGACCGACACCTCCTCGATCACCCGCTTCGTCGAGGACAACTGGCTCGGCGGGAAGCGGATTGGCGGCGGCTCCTACGACGCGATCTCGGGCAGCCTCGCCGGGCCGAACGGCCTGTTCCGCTTCTTCGCGCCGCACTTCCGGCCGGTCATCCTCGACCCGGCCACCGGAGCGGTCAAGAGCTGACCCGCGCGAGTTCATGTGCCGCCGGTCCGGCTGGAACCGGACCGACGGCACATCGGCCCATTCGGGGGCGCAGTGGGGGCGTGGGTAGCATGGAGGGATGCGGACCATCAGCCCGCCGAGCGCCGAGCAGGTCACCCAGGCGCTGGACGGCGTGCAAGACCCCGAGATCCACCGGCCGATCACCGAGCTCGGCATGGTCAAGAACGTCGACGTCGCGGCCGACGGGACGGTGCTCGTCGAGGTGTGGCTGACCGTGGCGGGGTGCCCGCTGCGGGAGACCATCACCCGGGAGGTCACCGCGGCGGTCGGCAAGCTGCCCGGCGTGTCCTCGGTCCGGGTCCAGCTCGACGTGATGAGCGACGAGCAGCGGCGGGCGCTGCAGACGCAGCTGCGCGGCGGGCGGCCGGAGCCGCAGATCCCGTTCGCCCTGCCGACCTCGCTGACCCGGGTGTACGCGGTGGCCAGCGGCAAGGGCGGCGTGGGCAAGTCGTCGGTGACGGTGAACCTGGCCGCCGCGCTGGCCGCCTCCGGCCAGAAGGTCGGCGTGGTGGACGCCGACATCTACGGGCACTCGGTGCCGCGGATGCTCGGCGTCACCGGCCGGCCCACCCCGGTCGAGAACATGATCATGCCGCCGTCCGCGCACGGCGTGAAGGTCATCTCGATCGGCATGTTCACCAAGGGCAACACGCCGGTGGTCTGGCGCGGGCCGATGCTGCACCGCGCGCTGCAGCAGTTCCTGGCCGACGTGTACTGGGGCGACCTGGACGTGCTGCTGCTCGACCTGCCGCCCGGTACCGGTGACGTGGCCATCTCGGTGGCCCAGATGCTGCCGGGGGCCGAACTGCTGGTGGTGACCACGCCGCAGCTGGCAGCGGCCGAAGTAGCCGAACGGGCCGGGGCGATCGCCTCGCAGACGCACCAGCGCATTGCCGGGGTCATCGAGAACATGTCGTACCTCGTGTGCGCGCACTGCGGGGAGCAGACCGAGGTGTTCGGCTCGGGCGGCGGGGCCACGGTGGCGGCCGGACTCAGCCGGCTGGGCGGCACCCACGTACCCCTGCTCGGCCAGGTGCCGCTGGACGTCCGGCTGCGCGAGGGTGGCGACGCGGGGATGCCGCTGGTGCTCAGCGACCCCGACTCCCCAGCCGCTCTCGCGCTGCGGAAGATCGCGGACGAGATCGGCACCCGCGGCCGCAGCCTGGCCGGGCGTCACCTCGGCCTGACGCCCCGGTAGGCCCGGCATCACGGTTCGGGTGCGCCGGATCAGTTGGAACGCGCTGAAACCCCGGATCCATTGCGTCCGGCAGGTTTCGGGGGCGGGTCAGGTGGCGTCGGGGTCGAAGGGGGGGCGCTCACCGGGGGCGAGCAGCGTGCCGTTGGCCCGGGATTGAGTCTGCCCGGCGGCGGCCGGGCTTCTCGGGTCCGTATCGCCGTTGACGTCCTCGAAGAGGTGCTTCTGCACGAACCGTTTCGGGTTCAGGTCCTCGATCTCGAAGTCGGCGAACTCGGGCCCCAGCCCTTCCCGCAGGTCGTTCTTTGCTCCCTCGGCGATCTTACGCAGGTCACGCAGGGCCCGGCCGGCCTGGGAGGCGATCTTGGGCAGCTCGTGCGGCCCGAAGACGACAAGCGCGATCACCGCGAGGACCAGCAGCTTGGGGATGGACAGGTCGAACACCGCTCAGCTCTCCGTCCGACAGGTGAACACACGCACGTCCACTCTAAACGGTGCCGGGCCCGTGCGGGTCAGTGGAACGGGTTGACCCAGGACGCCACCCGGACCAGACCGCGCGACATCCGCTTCCAGAACCCGGTGGGCCCGTCGTGCGGCAGCGCCCCGGCCACCGCGTCGACGGTCTGGGACGGCGCGTCCGCCACCATCGTGAACACCATGCCATGGCCGGCCCAGGTCAGCGTCCGCCGATCCGGCAGGGCGAAGACGACGTGGCCGCCTGTCTTGGTCTTCCGCCAGCCAGCCAGCCTGGCCGGGAGCTTCCCGCGCTGCTCGAACACCGACACCATGGACAGGCCGTCCGAGTAGCCGAGGTCGAGCACGGCACCGGTATCCGCCTGCGTCTTGGCCCCGGTGAACAGCGACAGGCCGCCGGGCAGCTCAGCCGGGACCTGCCAGCCGCCGTCGCGCAGGGCGAGCAGCTGGCGGCGGGAGAACGGATCGGTCCAGGGCCCTTGCGGGTCGGCCGAGACCCAGGCGCTGGCCGACGCGGCGGCGGCCCGCTGCGGCGCCGCTCCCGGGGCTCTGCTGTCTCCGGGGGGGACGACCCCTCCCGGAGCCGTAAAGCTGACGTCGATGAACACGTCCTGGCCGATCACGTGGGTGGCGGTGTCGAAGACCTCGCGTTCGAGCGGCAGCTTGGTCGCGTCGTCCAGCCAGAACCTCGCGGCGATGCTGCCGTCGGCCCGCCAGGCCTCGACCACCTGCGCGGTCCTGTTGTCCGCCGAGCCGGTTCCCGCGTACGCCACGAGGTAGTGCGATTTGAGCAGCCGGATCAGCGGTGCGGTGACCCCGAGGACCCCCTCGGGCGACTGGCCGTCGGTATCGGAGGACAGGTACGGCTGGCCGCTGAACGAGGCCCCGTCGGCCGTGGTCTGGGTGACCGTCTGCCCGCCGCTGACGTGCCAGATGCTGGAGACCAGGACGCTACCGCCGCCCTGGCTCCACCGGGTGAGGATCTCCTTGCCCTGGTAGGACGTCACGATCGCGGCCTGGGCCGCCTGGGCCAGCAGCTTGACGGCCCGGACCGTCGTCGGCCGCTTGGCCGCGGCCGGCGCCCTGCTCCTGATCGCGGGCCCGGCGGCGGCGCGCCCGGCCGCCGACACCGCGTCGCCGCCCGGCTGACCGGGGCCGGACTGGCTGCTGCACGCGCCGACCAGGAGCCCGGGCATGGCAACCGCCAGCGCGGCCGCCAGCACCCGAGGCGACCGGCCGTTCCGCACCGAGCGGGTTACCGGGGTGAACACGCAGACCTCATGGCACCGGAGCGTTCGAGGATGACTCGGCGGTCGGGGCCGGGAACGGGACCTCACCGGTGGTGATGGCGTGTTCCACGCTGTACATCTCGACCGGCGGGGTGATTCTCGGCCCAGGGGCTGCGTCCCCGCCGCCGCCCGCGGTGAACGCGGCCGTACCCAGGCCGACGACCAGGGACACCGTGCCGAGAACGAGGTAGCGACGGCGCCGGGGACCAGGCCAGGCCGTGCTGGATCGCAGGGGGGATCCCGGTCGGGAGGCCACCGGGCCGGGTGGAGGGTTTCCGGGTCGGCGGCCTGGCACGACCCGCAGCAGACGGCGCCGCGGCGGCATGGGACCGCCGGGCCCGGTCATGGCGATCAGGCGGCTGGTTATGGCCGCCTCGGCCGGAGCCCTGTCCATCAGCCCGCGCAGCTTCTGCTTCAGCGCCCTGAGTTCAGCGGCTTCGGCCCGGCATTGCTCGCAGGCGGCCAGGTGCGCGTGGGCGCGGTCCCGTTCGGCCCCGCCGAGCTCGCCGTCGACCAGGGCGGACAGCCGGTCACCGAGATGGCTCATGGCTCCCCCTCAGGACCAGGCCACTACGGCCGGGCCCGTTGCGATGGAGCGCGGAGGCGGGCCTGCGGTGCTCGAGCGCGGAGCGCAGCTGGGCCCGGCCGCGGTGGATCCTGCTGCGCACCGTGCCCAGCTTCACGCCCAGGGTGGCCGCGATCTCCTCGTAGGAGAAGCCCTCGATGTCACACAGGACCACGGCGGCCCGGTACTCCGGCGGGAGCGCCTTGAGCGCGGCCTGCACATCGTCGTCCAGGTGGCTGTCGTCGAAGGCTTGCGCCGGGGTGGGCTCCGAGCCCGCCAGCCGGTGCGCCATCTCGTCGGCCAGCCCCTCGAACCTGATCCGCTGCTTGCGCCGCGCCGAGTCGAGGAACAGGTTCGTGGTGATGCGATGCAGCCAGCCCTCGAACGTACCCGGAGTGTAGCTGGATAGTGACCGGAAGACCCGGACGAAGACCTCCTGGGTTAGGTCCTCGGCGTCGTGCGGGTTGCCGGTCAGCCGGTAGGCAAGTCGGTATACCCGGGCGGAATGCGAACGGACGATATCCTCCCAGGTGGGAAGGTTCCACTCCGTTTCGACAGTGTTCCGCTCGGGCTGAGCAGGGTGCGTGGCCTCCGATTCCACTCGGCCGGCCTCGTCTGCCAATCTGCCCTCCGGGTCAGCCAGTGCCGTGCCTGTCACCATCGTGCCGTGGATTCTTCCGCTACGCCAGTTGTGTTCCGGGGGCCGGGACAGGCTCACCCGCCCCGGCAGGTGTCCCACTAGATAACGGTCTTGACTGCGGTTGAGTTCCCCGACCTGCATCGGCAGGCGCTAGGCTGCTGCGGGTGGGGCCACTTGCGTACGCCGCAGAGTACCTGCCCGAGGACGAGCCGCTGCTCGCCGCGCGGGCCAACGCGGCCGACCTTGGCGGTACCGAACCCGTCCTGCCGGCGGTCGGCGCCACCTTGCGCTTCCTGGCCTGCGCGGTCGGGGCGAAGACCACGGTCGAGATCGGCACCGGCTGCGGCAGTTCGGGCATCTGGCTGCTCCGCGGCATGCGCCCGGGCTCCACGCTCACCAGCGTGGACACCGAGCCGGAGTATCAGCGGGTGGCCAGGAAGGCGTTCCAGGCGGCGGGCTTCGCGCAGAACCAGTGCCGGCTCATCCTCGGCCGCGCGCTGGACGTGCTCCCCCGGCTGTCCGACGGCGCCTACGACATGGTGTTCTGCGACGCGGACCCGCGCGACTACCAGGATTACCTGTCAGCCGCGCTGCGTCTGCTGCGGACGGGCGGGGTCGTGGCGTTCAACAACGCCCTGCTGGCCGGGAGCTCCGGGGACGATGAAGGGGACGTTCCGGCGTACGACCTCGCCAGCCAGGTACGGGCCGACGAACGGCTCGTGCCCGTGCTGTTGCCGCTCGGAGAGGGCCTGCTCGCCGCGGTCAAGAGAAGCGACTAGGCAGCGACTCGATTAGGTCACCCAACCACGGACTTCAGGGCATCACCAAGCCTGGCCGCCTCGTCGGCAGTGAGCTCAACAACTAGCCGGCCGCCGCCTTCAAGCGGGACACGCATGACGATGCCGCGCCCCTCCTTGGTGACCTCAAGCGGACCGTCACCCGTCCGCGGCTTCATCGCCGCCATCTCCCATCCCCTTCCGCCCGGACCCACCGCGTCGTGCAGGCACCGCGCACGCCTTCGGACGATGGAACCAGCTAGCCACAATCGTTTCTATCTGTCGCCCTATTATCCCGTGTTCGGAACCAGAATGGTAATGATCGGCCATCCTGGCCGCCATGAATGCACGCGCCGCGCGCTTTTTCCCGGGCTCCGGCGCCGGAGAAAGAACAAGGCGCCGGCGCGTCGCGCTAGGCCAGTGTCGCTAGGCCAGTGTCGCTACGTCAGGCCGGCCGCGCGGCGCACCAGCTGCTGCGCGGCCCGGATGAGCCTGGTGTCGTCCGGCCCGCCGTGGCCGCGCAAGTCGAAGGCGTGCATGCTCGCGTAGCAGAGCACCGCGGTCGCTTCCGGGTCGGACACGTCCAGCGCGCCCGCGCTCACCCCGGCGGCGAGCAGGTCCCTGATGACCAGGGTGGCCGCGGCGGGATCGGGCCGGGCCGGGTGCGCATGGTGGAACAGGACCTCGTGCAGGTCGTGCAGCTCCCGGTAGCACTCGAAGCCGGCCGTGACGCAGGCGTCCAGCCGGGCGGCCCAGTCCGCCTGGCCAGCCTTGTCCAGCGCCGTCGCGGCCGCGGCCATGCGCGCGGCGACCTCGCCGGAGAACTGCTCCTGCAGCGCGAGCACCAGGTCTTCCTTGGACGCGAAGTACAGGTAGAACAGGCCCTTGGAGACCCCGGCCCGGCGGGTGATGTCGTCCAGCGAGGTGGCGGCGATGCCCTTGGCCAGGAACAGCGTCCGGCCGGCCGCGAGGAGGTCAGCGCGGCGCTGTTCGGCGGGCTTGGTTCTGGTCACTGTGCTCTTTCTCCGGCCCTCTCCGGTTTTCAGGCGCCTGGCCCCGTGCCGCGGGCGGGCGGGCGGCCCGCGACCGTTCGGCCTATTTGGTTGTGGTCTGGCCGGCCACCGTGCCGCCGGCCGTCGCCGGTAGGATATCCCACTGAATGACCGTCAGTCACTTCTTGGAGGGGTCTGGGTGAGCGGCCAGGGTGAGGCAGAGCCCCGGGCCGGCCGGCGCCTGCTCATCGACCTGAAGCCGCTGCGGCGATCGCGCGACTTTCGCCACCTGGTCTGGGGCGAGCTCGCGTCCGTCCTGGGCAACCAGCTGACCACGGTCGCGGTGCCGTACCAGGTGTACCAGCTGACCCACTCGTCGCTCGACGTCGGGCTGGTGTCCGTCACCCAGCTGTTCCCGCTGATCGCCGGGTCGCTGCTGGGTGGCTCGGTGGTCGACGCGATGGACCGGCGCCGGCTGCTGATGATCGCGCAGGTGCTGATGGCGGCGTGCAGCGCCGGTCTGGCGATCAACGCCGACCTGGGCACGGCGCTGTGGCCGCTGTTCGTACTGCCCGCGCTGTCGGCCGGATTCAGCGGGCTGGACAGCGCCGGACGCAACGCCATCGTGCCGAACCTGGTGCGCCGGTCCGAGGTGTCCACGGCCAACGCCATCTTCCAGGCGCTGTTCCAGTTCGGCCTGGTGGCGGGACCTGCGCTGGCCGGGCTGCTGCTGGCCGGGGCGGGCGTCCGCTTCGTGTACTGGCTGGACGTGGCCGGGTTCGGGGTGGCGTTGTTCGCTGTGTTCCTGATCTCGCCGCAGCCGGTCCGCGAGCCCGGCCACCGGCCGGGTCTGCGCTCGGTTATGGAGGGCCTGCGCTACGTGCGCGGCAAGCAGGCCATCGAGGGCGCCTACCTGATCGACATCAACGCCATGGTGTTCGGCATGCCGCGGGCGCTGTTCCCGGCGCTGGCGGTGATGCGGTTCGGCGGGGGCGCGGCCACGCTCGGGTTCCTGTACGCCGCGCCCGGCGCGGGCGCCCTGCTCGGCGCGCTCACCACCGGCTGGGTGTCGAGGATCCAGCGGCAGGGCCTGGCCGTGATTGTGGCGGTGATCGGCTGGGGCGCGGCGATCACGTGTTTCGGCCTGGTGTCCTGGTTGCCGCTGGCCCTGGTGCTACTGGCCGCGGCGGGGTGTGCCGACGTCATCTCGGCCGTGTTCCGCAGCACGATCATCCAGCTGGCGGTGCCGGACGCGCTGCGCGGGCGGCTGGCGGGCCTGCAGATCGCCGTGGTCACCGGGGGGCCGCGCGTCGGGGACCTCGAGGCGGGGGCGGTGGCAACCGGGTTCGGCAACACGGTATCGGTGGTGTCCGGCGGGCTGGCGTGTATCGCCGCGGGTTAGATATGCAGAAGCCCAGGCCCTGCGGGCCTGGGCTTCGGGACCTGGCCTTTTGGGGCTGGGCCTTGGGGTCTGGGTTCTTCACTTTAAGTAGTTGATCGGTAACTTAGCGTGGAGGTGGCGGGAATCGAACCCGCGTCCTTCAGTACCTCACCAGGGCTTCTCCGGGCGCAGCTTGCTCTGCTTTTCTCAGCCCCGGCGATCACGCAAGCTAGACGCCGACAGGCTCAGCCGCTGTTCGATGTCCCACCTGGCCCCGCGACCGGGTCAGGCGGTAGATCCTTCTAGCTGATGCCAGACACCGGGTCGAAGGCATCCCCGGGCTGACAGGCCTCCTTAACTCGCCTTAGGCGGCGAGAGCGAGGCCAGTGCGCTTAACATTGGCACTTATTGGTTTGCGGCCACAGGATTAACGAGGTCACAACCGCAACCCTCGGCCCGCTTCCCCTGGTTCGACCACCGAAGTCGAAACCGATCACCCCCTATTGAGTTGTCCGGCCAGCACGGGCGAACCGTACC
>WNGR01001892.1_pt1 | contig 23181 bp, 22 predicted proteins | sample 5407581 | NCBI WGS metagenome assembly WNGR01 (sample SAMN13153383, study PRJNA577476) | soil metagenome | isolation source: 80 cm soil or saprolite under Garry oak tree replicate 2 | place: USA:California | collected 2016-06-15
TGCGCTTCGCGACTCGCTGCTCCGCCTGCCGGACGTGCGCGCCGCGCTCGACGGGCTGGGGGACCGCGGCCGGGCCGCCCCTCTCGAGCAGGCAGCGGACCAGTTCGACGTGCTCGCCGATCTCGGCGGCGAGCTCAGCCGGGCGCTGGTGGACCGTCCGCCGGCGCAGTTGAGCGACGGCGACGCCGCACGCCCGGGGTATGACCGTGAGCTCGACGAGCTGCGGCTCGCCCGTGACGGTGGGAAGCAGTACATCGCGTCGCTCCAGCCGCGGGAGCGCGACCGCACCGGGATCGCGTCGCTGAAGGTCGGCTTCAACAAAGTCTTCGGATATTACCTCGAGGTCACGCGACCGCACCTCGCGCGCGTGCCGGCCGAGTACGAGCGCCGCCAGACGGTGTCCGGCGCGGAGCGGTTCGTGACGCCGGAGTTGAAGGAGCAGGAGGCGAAGGTCCTCGGAGCCGAGGAGCGCATCGCGGCGCGGGAGGCGGCGGTGATCGATGCCTTGCGTCAGCGCGTCACGGCCTGCAGTGAGCGCATCCGCACCACGGGCGGCTGGCTGGCCCGGCTCGACGTGTGGGGCGCACTCGCCGACCTCGCCCAGCGAGAGGGCTACACGCGTCCCGCGGTGGACGACGGCTTCGTGATCGAGCTCGAGGGGAGCCGGCACCCTGTCGTGGAGCGCATGATGCCGCGCGAAGCGTTCATCCCAAACGACGTGCGGCTGGACGAGGCCGGACGCGTGATCGTGCTCACGGGTCCCAACATGGCCGGCAAGTCCACGCTGCTGCGGCAGGTCGGGCTCTGCGTCTTGCTCGCTCAGATGGGAGCCTTCGTGCCGGCGCGCCGGGCCCGCATCGGCGTGGTGGACCGGCTGTTCACGCGGGTCGGCGCGTCGGACAACCTGGTCCGCGGTCAATCGACGTTCATGGTGGAGATGAGCGAGACCAGCGCCATTCTCCACGGCGCGAGCGCACGGAGTCTCGTGCTGCTGGACGAGATCGGGCGGGGCACGTCGACCTACGACGGCGTAGCGATCGCCTGGGCGGTGACCGAGTTCCTCCACAACGCCATCGGCTGCAAGACGGTCTTCGCGACGCACTACCACGAGCTGACGCAGCTCACCGAAGAGCTCGCGCACGCCCGCAATTTCAACGTGGCCGTGCGCGAAGTGGGGGACGACGTGGTCTTCCTGCACCGGCTCGAGCCGGGGGGTCGGACCGCTCCTACGGGATCCACGTGGGACGGCTCGCAGGGTTGCCGGCGCCGGTCGTGGCGCGGGCGGCTGAGGTGCTGCGACGGCTCGAGGCCGGCCATCATGTGGTCCTCGAGCCCGCCCCAGGGCCGCCCGATGCCCGACAACTCGGGCTGTTCTCACCTCCCGCGGCCGCGGCGCATCCCCTCCTCGCCGAGCTCGGGGAGCTGGACGTGGATGCGCTGTCGCCGCTCGAGGCGCTCAACCAGCTGGCGGCCTGGAAGCAGCGGCTGGGGCAGGGGGAGGGGGAGGGGGAGGGGGAGGGGTCGTGAGTCGCACCACACTGGCGGGCGCCGCGCTGGGAGTGCTCGGGCTCCTCGCCTGCGGCCCGCAAACCCCACCCCCGAACGAGGCCGCAGCGGGCGCACCGGCGTCACCGCCCGACCAGGAAGCGCCGGTCGCGCTGAACCCGGAGTCGCCGATCCAGTATCCTCCCCGGCTGTTCGACCAGCGGGTGGAAGGAGACGTGGTGCTGCGCCTCTTCGTCGATTCGACCGGCCGGCTCGCCGCGGAATCCACGCGAGTCGCCGAATCGAGCGGCTATCCGGCCCTCGACTCGGCGGCGCTCGCCGGTGCCAGGAGGCTGCGGTTCGCCCCGGCGCGACGCCGCGGCATCCCCGCGTCCGCGACGTTCCTCCAGCCGATCGAGTTCCGCCACCCGCAGGCCGGCGGGCTCCAAGGAAACCCGAATGCCGACCCACACTAAGGCGTACGGGGACGTCCTCGAGACGATCGGGTGGACCCCCCTGATCCGGTTGAACAAGATCACGCAGGGGATCCGCACGCCCGTGTTCGCCAAAGCCGAGTTCTTCAACCCCGGTGGCTCAGTGAAGGACCGGATCGGCGTAGCGATGATCGAGGCGGCGGAGCGTGAGGGTCGGCTCACGCCGGGAGGGCTCATCGTGGAGGCGACGTCGGGCAATACGGGGGTGGGGCTGGCGATCGCGGCCGCGGTGAAGGGGTACCGCTGCATCTTCACGATGCCCGACAAGATGTCACAAGAGAAGGCACGGCTGCTGCGCGCCCTCGGCGCAGAGGTGATCATTACCCCGACGGCGGTGCCGCCCGACCACCCCGACAACTACATCGTGAAGGGACGGGCCATTGCAGCGTCCCATGCGAACGCGATCTTCGCCGACCAGCACTACAATCAGGTGAACCCCGAAGCCCACTACCGCACCACAGGCCCGGAGATCTGGGCTCAAACGGACGGCGCGGTCACACACTTCGTGTGCTCCCCCGGGACGGGCGGCACGGTGAGCGGCGCGGGACGGTACCTGAAGGAACGCAACTCCGCGATCCGCGTGATCGCGGGGGATCCGGTGGGGTCGATCTACGCAGACTACGCCAAGAGCCACCGGAAGAGCGAGGGGCATCCCTACAAGGTGGAGGGGATCGGCGGCGACAAGATCCCGAGCGCGCTCCATTGGGACGTGATCGACGAGTGGATGTCCGTGAGCGATAAGGACGCCATGCTGGCCGTGCGGCGCCTCGCCCGCGAGGAAGGACTGCTCACCGGGGGCTCGACGGGCGTGAACCTCGTCAGTGCGCTGGAGGTGGCACGCCGCGTGAACGATCCGAAGGCTCTCGTCGTCACGATTCTGTGCGACACGGGTGAGCGCTACCTGTCCAAGGTCTACAACGACGAGTGGCTGCGGGAAAACCAGATCCTCGAGTCCGAGCGCACGACGGTGGGGCGCCTGGTGGCGGCGAAGGAGAACGGCGCGCCGCCGCTGGTTCATGTCGGCCCCGAGGCCACCGTCCGACAAGCGTTGAATCTCATGAGCACCTACAACGTCTCCCAGTTGCCCGTGCTGGACGCCGGCAACGGCGTCGGGGCGGTGTCGGAACAGGCGCTGATGGCGAAGGCTCTCGAGCGGCCGGCGACCCTCGATCAGCCGGTCGGGGAGCTGATGGACGGGCCGTTCCCGGTGGTGGACGCGGACCTTCCCCTCGACCGTCTCACGACCCTGCTGTCGCACGAAACGCCCGCCGTGCTGGTGCGGCGCGAGGGCAGGATCGCGGGGATCGTCACTCGCTACGACGTGCTCCACCAGTTGGCGGGCCTCCGCTGATGCAGGTCACCCTGCTGGCGGGGGGTGCGACGCCTGAGCGCGCCGTGGCGTTCGCGGGGGCGGCGCAGATCGTGGCGGCGCTGCGGGGGCGCGCGCACACGGTCCGCGTCGTCGATACCACCCAAGGACTGGTCTCGGAGGCGGAGGAAGCCCGGCTGCTCGGGGGCGGTGCCGTGGGGACCGAGCCGACGGACGTCGGCGACCTGGTCGAGCGCGAGCGCGCGATGCTCTCCAACGGCCTCGCCGACCTGCCTGCGGTGCGGGACGCGGACGTGCTGTTCCTTTCGGTCCACGGCGGCAGCGGCGAAGGCGGCACGCTGCAGGCAGTGCTCGACGTGATCGGCGTGCCCTACACGGGAAGCGGGCCGCTGGGCAGCGCGCTCGCCATGGACAAGGACCTGTCGAAGCGGCTGTTCCGCGCCGCCGGGGTCCCCGTGCCCGCCTGGTTCATGACGCCCGTGGCGCCCGAAGACGTGACGACCGCGCTGGGCTGGCCGGTGATCATCAAGCCCTCCAAGGGCGGGTCCACCGTGGGGCTGACGCTCGTGAAGAACGCGAAGGGACTCGACCAGGCGGTGGCGCTCGCGGGCCGGTACGACGACGAGGTGATGGCGGAGCAGTTCATCCCGGGACGCGAGGTGACCGTGGGCGTGCTGGGCGACGTGCCGCTCCCGGTCGGGGAGATCATCCCGAAGCACGAATTGTTCGACTACGAGTGCAAATACACGCCGGGGATGTCGGAGGAGATCTTCCCGGCGCGCCTGGACACGAGTGTGGCGCGCCAGCTCCAGGAGCTGGCGCTGGCCGCGCATCGCGCCTTGAAACTGGGCGGCTACTCCCGCATCGACTTCCGCTTGAGCCCGGAGCACGACATCTTTTGTCTAGAGGCCAACACGCTTCCGGGGATGACGCGCACGAGCCTCCTCCCCCAGGCCGCCCGGGCCGCCGGCATCGACTTCCCGGAGCTGTGCGAGCGTATCTGCCAGCTGGCGCGGAACCCTCGGGGAGGGGGGGGGATGCGCGAGGGATGACCACCTGATGGATTCGCAACGCATGTTCGGCATGACTCCCTGGGTGCGGCGCCTGTTGGTCGCCAACCTGCTGGTCTTCTTATGCCAACAGACGGTGCTGGTCGACCCGCGGTTCCAGGCGCTCTTCGGCTTCCAGCCGCTGTACGCGCTCGAGCGCCCGTGGACGTTCGTGACGTACATGTTTCTGCACGCCAATCTCCTGCACCTGGCGTTCAACCTGCTCGCGCTCTTCATGTTCGGGCCGCCGGTCGAGGAGCGGATGGGGGGGCGCGCATTTCTCACCTATTACCTGCTGTGCGGGCTCGGCGGGGCGGCGCTGTCGCTCGGCTTGGTACAGCTGCGCCACGTGGACCTGGTGCTGGGCGCGTCGGCGGCGGTGTACGGGGTGATGCTCGCGTTCGCCTGGGCATGGCCCAACCAGCCGATCTACGTGTTCCCGTTCCCGGCGCCGATCGCCGCCAAATGGCTGGTGACGTTCGCCGTGGCGATCTCGTTCGTGCTCGCCCTCTTCGCGGTGTCCAACGGCGTCGCCCACCTCGCGCACCTCGGCGGCTTTGCGACCGGATTCCTCTACCTCAAGACGGTCGACTGGCGGCTGGCGCGAGCGGAGCGGCGCGTGCGGGGCCGGCCGCAACCGAGCGTGCTGGTGCAGTCGGCGCGGGCGGCGGGGGGGGCGGGGGCGTCGCCCGCGAGTACCAAGCGCCGGCGCCCGTCGGGCGAACGAGACGCCGTCTCGGCCGAGGTGGACCGCGTGCTGGACAAGATTTCGGCGCGCGGCATCGATAGTCTCACACCCGCCGAGCGCAAGCTCCTCGCGGAGATGAGCCGGAAGATGCGCGACAAGCCCTGACGGGCGGCGCGGCACTTGTCAAGCCGGTCTCCGCGGCGCCACCCGGCGCCGCGTGCTTGTTTCCGCGACGGCCGTTTCCCAAATTGCGGGACGGTCACCGCGCCATGCTCGTCAATCTCGTGCCCGAGTTCCTCGCCGTTCTCACCGCGCCCGACCCTGTCGCGGCTTACCACGCGCATTTCGAGCGTCACCGTCCCATCCTCGCGAGCTACTGGCACAACTACGTCCTTGATCCGGGCTCGCCGCACGCCGCGCAAGTGATCGCGGCGGCGCTCCGCGCCGACCGCGCGGATCTGTACCGCCTGCTCGAGGACGTGGACGTGGTGACGATGGCTGAGGAGGCGCTGCGGCGCGCGCTGGATCGCCTCGAGGCCGACTGTCCCGTGGATTTGTATCTCATGGTGGGGGTGGGCGCGGCGAACGCGGGGGAACTGGTCGTGGGCGGCCGGGGGATCGTGTTCGTCTGCCTGGAGCACTTCACCGGACGCGCCAACCCGCAGACCTCCGGACTGGGGCTCGCGCCGCATCTCCTGTCTCCGTGGATCGCGCACGAAGCGGCGCACGCGATCCGCTACACGTCACCCACCAGTCGAGCCGAGTTGAAGCGTTTGGTCGCCGACGGGCGCGGCTCCTACGACTACTGGGAGACGGGGAGTCGCGCGACGCTGCGCGAGCTGCTCCTGAACGAGGGCGTGGCGGTCGCCGCGGCGCAAGCGGCCGCGCCGGGGTTCGAGCCGTGGGAGTACTTCGGGTACACGCGGCGCCAGTACCGGCGCTGCCGCGAGCTCGACGCGTTCCTGCGACGAGTCGTGACCCCCGAGCTGGACGAGCGAGGCCTGGGCCTGCGGCTGCGCTTCCTCTCGGGCGGCACCCGGCCCGCGGCCCGGGTGGCCGGAGGGAAGGTGCTGCCCGAGCGAGCCGGGTATTACCTCGGGTGGCGCCTGGTCGAGCCGTACGTCGCCGAAGCGGGGGTAGCGGCCGCCGTGCGGGCCGCGGCGCCCGAATTCCAGAAGGCGGACGAGCGCGCTCTCGGAATGCAGACGGCGTGAGCCCAAAACCGCGGGCCGAGCGGCGGAACAACCGCCCGCTGCGTGAGGTGCTCGACGAGCTGCTGGCGCACGCCCGCGACGTCGCCCGGCGCGCCAAGGCGATGACGTCGGCCGAACTCGATTACGCGCAACAGCGGCTCGAGTGGCTCGCCGACGAGGTGTGGCGCGTGGCCACCGGGGGCGAGCCGCCGCCCTGAGGGGATATATTCCCCCCCATGACGCGTCGCGACTTCAGGGTCTCGGTCTCAAACGACAGCATCGTGTTCGCGTCGGCGCACTTCATCATCTTCCCGGGCCACCGCTGCGAGCGGCTCCACGGACACAACTACCGCACCCGCGTCCTGGTCGAGGGCGGCCTCGATCCGGAGGCGCACTACGTCTTCGACTTCGCTGAGCTCAAGCAGCTGATGAAACGGCTCACCGACGATCTCGACCACAAGGTGCTGCTGCCGCTCGAGCACCCCAAGCTCGACGTGCGCGAGCAGGGCGACACCGTCGCCGTCGCGTACGACGGCAGGCCCCGCTACATATTCCCGAAGGGTGATTGCGCGCTGCTGCCGATCCCCAACACCACGGTGGAAATGCTGGCGCAGTACCTTGCCCGCCGCGCCCGCAGCGAATTCGAGCGCAGCGCCGCCGGTGCCGGGGAGCTGCGCGCGATCGAAGTCGAGATCGAGGAGAACTTCGGCCAGTCCGCGAGCTATCGCGAGTCGCTCGTATGACGGCGCCGATCGTGACGAGGTAGGCGTTCGGGGGGGAGGCGATGGCACAGCGCAGCAGGGACGCAGCCGCCGGGCATCCGGCGCCCGTCGGCGTGGCCCGCGCGGGAGTGGAGCTGTCGCTCGGCGGCGTCGTCGTGCTCGTCACGGGGGCCTCGAGCGGGATCGGGAAGGCGATCGCGCTGGCCTGCGCCAGAGCGGGCGCGGACGTGGGCGTCGCCTACCAGGCGAACCGCGCGGGCGCCGAGGACACCGCCGCAACCATCCGCGAGCTCGGCCGTCGCACCGAAGTGCTGCACGCAGACGTCGCGCAAGCGGCCGACGTCGCCGCCCTCGCTCAGGGCGCGCGGGGGGTCTTCGAGCGGGTGGACGTATGGATCAACAACGCCGGCGCCGACATCCTCACCGGTGCCGCAGCGCGGCTCTCGTGGACGGAGAAGCTCGACCGGTTGCTCACGGTGGATCTTCGAGGCACCGTTCTCGCCTCGTGGGCCGCGGTGGAGCTGATGCGCAGCCAGGAGACCGGCGGCACCATCCTGAACATGGCCTGGGACCATGTGCTCGGCGGCGGGACCAAGGGGGAATACGCCGAGGTCTTCTGCGCCAGCAAGGGTGGGGTGTATAGCTTCAGCCGCGCGCTGGCGCGCAGCGTGGCGCCCCACATCCGGGTGAACGTGTTGGGGCCCGGGTGGGTCGAGACGGCGTACGGCGCGGAGCTCGACCCCGCCGTCAAAGCGCGCATCACGGAATCGATCCCCCTCAAGCGCTGGGCGAGCCCCGAAGACGTCGCTGCCGCGGCCGTGTTCCTCGCCTCCAACGCGGCGAGCTACATCACGGGGCAGATGCTCGTGATCAACGGCGGCGACGTGATCTAGCGGGCGTGAGGAGGAGGAAGAGGACCGATGCCAAAACCGAAGGAGCGCACGTACAGCGACGCCGAGATCGGCGAGCGCCTCAAGCGGGTGCCGGGATGGTGGCTGGAAGGCGGCATGATCTGTCGCACCTACGTGACGGACGGCTGGCCCACGACGCTGATGCTCGTCAACGCGATCGGCTTCCTCGCCGAGGCTGCCAACCACCACCCCGATCTGGCGGTCTCGTGGGGGCAGGTGACCGTGAAGGTCAACAACCACGCCGCCGGCGGCATCACCGACAAGGACTTCGAGCTCGCCCGCAAGATCGAGGAGGCCGCCCTGTGGCGGCCGCAGGGCGGCGCGCTCGAGGGGACACCCAACAAGTTCGTGCGCGCCGGCGACCGGCGGTGAGCGACTCGGTCCCGGTGGTCGACGAGCTGGTCCCGCCGCCCGACCCGCTCGACACCTGCGCGCGTCTCGCGGGCCTGCCGTTCCTCGTCTTCCTCGACAGCGCGATCGAGGACGAGCGTCTGGGGCGTTACTCCTTCCTCACGGCGGATCCGCCCGCGCTGATCCGCAGCCGCCGCACGGGCGACCCGCTTGTCGCGGCGCGCCGCCTGCTCGCGCGCCACGCGCTCGCGCCGGTGCCGGACCTGCCGCCCTTTCAGGGCGGCGTGGCTGGGTACGTCGGGTACGACTGGGGCGCCGCGCTGGAGCGCGTCCCGCGTGCTCGCTACCGCGATTGCGCGGCGCCGGACGTCATGCTGGGGCTCTACGATTGGACGATCGCGTGGGATCACGCCGCGCGGCGCTGCTGGATCATTTCGACGGGGCTGCCCGCGCGCGGGGCGGGTCGCGTCGAGCGAGCGGCCCGACGGCTCGCGTTCGTGAGGGAGATACTGGCGGACCGGCGGACCGGCGGACGGCCGGACCGACGTGGGTTACGGTCCGCCGGTCCGCCCGTCCGCCCGTCCGCTCCATCCTATCCGGTGCCCGACGTCCCGGGCGTGCGCTCCACGTTCACCCGCGACGGCTACCTCGAGGCGGTGGCGCAGGTGATCGAGTACATCCGCGCGGGAGACGTGTTTCAGGCCAACCTGTCGCAGCGGTTCCGCGCGCCGCTCCAGGGCACGGCGTTCGCGCTGTATCGCCGGCTGCGCGCGCGCAACCCGGCTCCGTTCTCCGCGTACCTGGACTTCGGCGAGGTGATCGTAGCCAGCGCCTCTCCGGAACGGTTCCTTCAGGTGGCGGACGGCCGCGTGGAAGCACGACCGATCAAGGGGACGCGACCTCGCGGCGCGGCGGCCGCCGAGGATGCCGCGCTCGCCCTGGCGCTCGTCCAAAGCGAGAAAGACCGCGCCGAGAACGCGATGATCGTAGACGTGTTGCGGAACGACCTGTCGCGCGTCTGCCGGCCTGGGACGGTGAGCGCGCCGGACCTGTTCCGGGTCGAGCAGTACGCTACGGTGCAACACCTGGTCTCGACGGTCGTGGGCGAGCTCGCGTCGGGGTACGACGCCCTCGACCTCCTGCGCGCCGCGTTCCCGGGGGGCTCCGTGACCGGTGCACCCAAGGTCCGGGCGATGCAGATCATCGCGGAGCTCGAGCCCACGACGCGCGGCGTGTACTGCGGAGCGATCGGCTACTGGAGCGTCACGGGCGCCCTCGATTCGAGCATCGCCATCCGCACGTGCACCGTGCGCGAGGGGGAGGAGGAGGGAGAGGGGGACGGAGCGGGGGAGGTGTCCTTCCAGGCGGGGGGCGGGATCGTGGCCGACTCCGACCCCGCCGCGGAGTACGTCGAGACGCTCGACAAGGCGCGCGGCGTCATCGCGGCCCTCGCGCCATGATCCTCCTGATCGACAACTACGACTCGTTCGTCTACAACCTGGCGCGCTACGTGCGCGAGCTGGGGGAGGAGCCGCTGGTCAGGCGCCACGACGCCGTGTCGCTCGAGGAAATCGCGGCGCTCGCGCCCACGCACATCATCATTTCCCCAGGGCCTTGCTCACCGGCGGAAGCCGGGATGTCGGTCGACATCGTGCGCCGCTATGGGCCGACGACCCCGATCCTCGGCGTCTGCCTCGGGCACCAGTGCATCGGTGCGGCGTACGGCGCGGGCGTCGTGCGTGCGGCGCGGCCACGGCACGGCAAGACGTCGGCCATTCGGCACGACGGTCGCGGGATCTTCGCCGGCATTCCGAACCCGTTCCGCGCCGCCCGGTACCACTCGCTGGTCGTCGCGCGAGAGGGATTGCCCGGAACGCTGCGGGTGACAGCCACGGCGGAGGACGGCGAGATCATGGCGATCGGGCACGCGCAGCACCCCGTGGTGGGGTTGCAGTTCCATCCCGAGTCGGTGCTCAGCGAGCAGGGCTACCGCCTGCTCGACCGGTTCCTCCACGGCGTGGCCGCGCGCGGCGACGAGCTTCCCCAGCGTGCCGACGCGGGCCGTCACTTTCCCACGCAAAAGCTCGCGAACACCCGATCGAGCACGTCGTCCGGAGCGACGACGCCGATCAAGTCGTCGAGCGCGCCCACGGCCGCTCGCAGGTGAGTCGCGGCGACCGCCGCCTCGACCCCCTGCGCTCGGGCTGCCGCGAACGCCTCCACCTCATCCCGCGCCCGCTCGAGCGCCAAGCGGTGTCGGGCGCGCGTGACGACCGGCTCCACGTCGCCCTGCGCGAGGAGGCGCCCGAAGGCGGCCTCCGCGAGCCTGGGCTTGAGCGCGTCGAGGCCCTAACCCGTCACGACCGAGACCCCTAGACGGTCGGGCGGTCGGGCGGTCGGGCGGTCGGCCAGATCGGTCTTGGTCTGGACGAAGATCACCGGAGCCGCACACGGCGCGAGGAACTCGTCGCGTTCGACCTCTTCCCCTTCTTCGCAGAAAAGGATCAGGTCCGCGGCGGCCAAGTACTGTCGGCTGACCGCGATGCCGAGCCGCTCCACGCGGTCGCCGCTGTCGCGCAGGCCCGCCGTGTCCACCAGGCGGAACGGGAATCCCTCGATCACCGTCGACGCTTCGATGGCGTCGCGCGTCGTGCCGGGGATCTCCGTGACGATGGCGCGCTCGCGACCGAGCAGCGCGTTGAAGAGAGAAGACTTGCCCGCGTTGGGGGGGCCCGCGATGACGAGCAGCGCCCCCTCCCGCAGTCGCTCTCCCTCCGACGCCGTCGCGAGCAGACGGGCGAGCCGGTCGGCCACCGCGCACCTGGCGCGCTCCACGCGCTCGGGGCTCACGGGGCCGTCGTCCTCCTCCGGGAAGTCGATGTCGTAGGCGATCAGCGCTTCGAGCTCGAGCAGCTCGGTGCGCAGGGCGGCGAGCCTGGCCGACAGGCCGCCGTCGAGCTGCCGCAGGGCGCTGCGGCGCTGCACGGGCGACCCGGCGTCGATCAAGTCGGCCGTCGCTTCCGCCTGCAACAGGTCCAGCTTGCCGTTCACCACCGCCCGCCGCGTGAACTCCCCGGGCTGCGCGGGCCGCGCCCCCGCGGCGACGAGGGCGGCGACGGCGTCCGCCGGCACCAACAGCCCGCCGTGGGTGAAGACCTCGACCATGTCTTCGCCGGTGTAGGAGCGCGGCGCGGCGTAGCGGGCGACGAGCGGCTGGTCGATCAGGTCGCCCGACGCGGGATGGACGAGCCGCGCCCGCACCACGGTGCGCGGCACCTCGGGGAATGGCCGCAGGCACCGGCCGGCGACGGCGTGGACGCCGGTCCCCGAGAGACGAATCGCCGCGAGGGCCGCCCGCCCGGGCGGCGTCGCGAGCGCGACGATCGGATCGGACAGCACGCCGCCTCTCTCGGCGTCCTTACGTCGCCCGACCCTGCTGGCGCAAGCGCCGCTGCGCGATCCGGTACTGCTGGGGAATGCTGAAGATGTTCGAGACCGCGTAATACAGGTTCAAGCCCGAGGCGAACCGCAGGAAGAGAACCGTCATGAAGACCGGCATGAAATAGAGCATGGTCGTGGCCTGCGGGTTCGGCGGCACGCCGATCTGCCCCACCTTCGAGAGGACGAACATCGACAGCCCCATCATCAGCGGAATGATGTAGTAGGGATCGGCGCGCGACAGGTCCGGCAGCCAGAGGAAGGGCACGCCGCGGAACTCGATCGTGTTCGCGAAGACGAAAAACAGCGCGAACAGGACCGGCATCGGGAGCAGCATCGGGAGACAGCCACCGAAGGGATTGACCTGATGGTCACGGTAGATCTTCATCATCTCCCGCTGCAAGCGCTCGGGATCGTCCTTGTACTTCTCCTGCGTCGTCTTGATCAGCGGCGCCACCGCCTGCATGCGGATGCTCGACTCCATCGCCCGCTGGTTGAGCGGCCACAGGAGCACGCGCACGAGGACGCCGAAGATGACGAGCACCCACCCGTACGCCAGCCGCAGGCGCTCGTGCATCCACAGCAGGATGTTCACCACCAGAATCGAGACGGGCTGGATCACGGGACGCATGAATCCGCCGTAGGGGTTCGCGTCGTCGAGGTCGTGACCGACGGCCGCGAGGCGGCGGTACTCGAGGGGGCCCGCATACACCTGGAAGCGAAACGCTCCCGCGGACGGGAGCGGCAGCGTGACCGCGACCGAGGCGCGGGTGGCCGTGCGCCCGGCGCGCGAGCCGCCGACGGCGATGCTGCCGGCGAACCTGGGCTGGCTCTCCTCGAGCGCGAGGCCGGCGAGCAGGAAGTACTTCGACTTCACCCCGACCCACTCGAAGGGGCCGTCGAGCACCTGCCGCTCGCCGGGCTTGAGCGACGTGAACGACGTACTCTGCGTCTTCGACGCCTTGGTCACGAGCGCGTAGTGGTGAAAGTCGTCGGTCGAGTCCGCCTCGAGGGACCGGAGCCCGTCCCCCAGCCCCACGAGCAGCACCGCTCCGGTCGGCCCCAGACCGGTGACGCGCCCGGCCACGAGGAAGCGGTAGTCGTCAGGAGAAAACACGTAGTCAAGCGTAACCCGCGCTCCCTGCCGCTCGGCGGTGAACTCGAGCCGCGCGCTGTCCCGCGTGACGCGCAGCGCCGGCAGGCTCGGGGTGAAGCTCCAGTCGGCGAGCGGCACCGTGTCACCCCCGACCGCCAGCCGCAGGGCGAGCGGGGGGACCCCCTGCTCGGGCACGAGCTGCGCCACCCGGCCGCTGTCGCTTGGCGCAAACGACCGAAAATCAAGCAGTTCCGCGCGGACCAGGACCCCTCCCCGGGTGCTGAACCCGAGCCGGTAGCGGGGGGAGGTGACCCAGATCGTTTCCGCGGGAGCGGCGGCGGCCAGGCGGCCAGGCGGTCTGGCGGTCGGTAGCGACGGCGTGCCGGCAGGCTGCGGCACGGCCGGAGTGCCAACGGTCTCAGCGACCGCCGGACCGCCGGACCGCCGGACCGCCCGCTTCTTCCCCGGAAACAAGATGCTCGGCAGGACGGCCACGATGAGCATCAGCACGATAGCCAGAATGACGCGTCGTTCCACGGGCTCTCCCTGCTCCTGTGCGCCTATGCGTCTGTGCGCGTAGCTCTACGGCACGGGGTCGAACCCGCCCGGGTGGAAGGGATGGCAGCGGGCCAGGCGCTTCAGGCCAAGCCAACTTCCCTTGAGCGCACCATGGCGTGCGACGGCTTCGAAAGTATAGTGCGAGCAGCTGGGGGTGAAGCGACACTGCGTGAACACCAGATGCGCGAGCGTCAGTTGGTAGCCGCGGATCAATGCCATGACGGCGAGCCGCGGCCAGCGGCGCACGTTCATGTGATGTGGCTCACGCCGCCGGTCAATTCGGCGCGCAGGACTGCAAACGGGGCGGCATATGCGGAGCGCTTGGAGCGCACAACGAGGTCGACGGACGGGAGCAGGGCGAGCGCTTCGCGCCGCAACACTTCGCGGAGGCGGCGGCGCAGGCGGTTGCGCGCCACGGCAGTGAACTGGAAGCGGGGAACGATGATACCGACTCGCGGATGCCGCGCGCGGTTGGGGCGCCAGGCGAGGTCGAGGTGTGGGGTGCGCCACCGACGCCCTTCTTCCCAGCAGGCGGTGAGCTCCGCGCCGCGCGCGAGGCGCACGCGGCGCGGGAAGCGTTCGCCCGTTAGCGACTCCGGTGCTTGGACGGCAGCCGCAGCGCGACGCGCTTGCGTCCCTTCTTGCGGCGCCGCGACAACACGGCGCGCCCCCACACCGTCTTCATGCGCGCGCGAAAGCCGTGCTTGTTGATGCGCCGCCGATTGCGCGGGCGGTACGTCGGGCCCATACATTTCCTCCCGTTCGGCGGAGAAACGTACACGGTGCTCGGCGGATGGGTCAAGGTTGACTTTTCCACAGGCGAGTCGTACTTTCGGGCCGCCCTGCGAGACCCCCACCTCGATCACCGTCGATGGAGCAGTCAACGAAGGAAGCCTGGAAGCGCCTCTTAGACGAGGCGAGGCGTGAACTTCCCGACGCGACGGTGCGGACCTGGCTCGAGCCGGCCGAGCCGATCGCGCTCGACGACGGGCGGTTGATCCTCGGCGCGCCGGATCAGTTTGCCGTCGAGTGGAACGAGTCGAAGCACGCCGGCGTCCTCGCCCGCGCCGCCGAGCGCGTGTTCGGGCGACCCACCAGCATCGTGTTCCGCGTCCAAGAGGATCGCCAGCAGCGGCCACAGATGGATTTCTTCGTCGCGCCCCGCAACACGGCGACCGCGAGCGACAAAGGTGCCGCCGCGACGACGCCGCTCAACGAGCGCTACACCTTCCAGACCTTCGTCATCGGCAAATCGAACGAGCTCGCCGCCGCCGCGGCGCACGCGGTCGGGGAGGCGCCGGGCAAGACCTACAACCCGCTGTTCATCTACGGCGCCACCGGGCTGGGCAAGACGCACCTGATGCAGGCGATCGCGCACGCCGTGCTCGCGACGCATCCGAACACGCGGCTCCAGTACTTCGGCGCCGAGCAGTTCATCAACGAGGTCATCGAATCGATTCACGCGCGTACCATGTCCGAGTTCCGGCGGCGCTACCGCAACGACGTCGATCTCTTCCTGGTGGACGACGTGCATTTCCTCGAAGGGAAGGAAATGACGCAGGAGGAGTTCTTCCACACCTTCAACGCGCTGTTCGAGGCCCACAAGCAGATCGTGCTCACCTCGGACCGCCCGCCGAAGGAGATCCCGGGCCTGGAAGACCGGTTGATATCGCGCTTCGAGTGGGGAATGGTGGCCGATATCGGGCACCCGGACTTGGAGCATCGCATCGCGATCCTGCGCAAGAAGGCGGAGCAGGACCATCTCGAGCTGACGATCCCGGACGACGTGCTGCGCTTCATCGCCGAGCACGTGCGGTCGAGCGTCCGGGAGCTCGAGGGGTGCATCATCAAGCTGCTGTTGTTCGCCTCGCTCAAGAACCGCGAGGTGACGATCGAGCTGGCCCGCGAAGCCCTGTCGGACAAGATTCGTCAGGGGGAGGAGGGGGCGAGCTTCGTCGGCCAGCCGACGCCCAGCATCGATCGAGTCCAGGAGGTGGTCGCGCGGCGCTGGGGCGTGACGCCGGAGGGCCTGCGCTCCAAAGCGCGCACCAAGACCCTGACGGTCCCCCGCCAGGTCGCGATGTACCTGGCCCGCGACATGTTGGGAATGCAGCTGGTCGAGATCGGTCAGGCGTTCGGCGGGCGAGACCACTCCACGGTGATCCACTCGGTGGACAAGGTCGAGCGGCAGATGATCCGCGACCGCACGTTCAAAGAGCGAGTCGAAATGGCGCGTCAGGAGTTGTCCGCACTGTAGCGCACATGTGGGAAGGACATGTGAACGGGTGTGGGTAGGTGCGGCGGGTGTGTGGACGGCTCGCGAGATGCCAACAGTCCGAACACGCGCCCCACATGAGGCCTGGACCCCCAGGCGTCGTGGCGGTCGACAGTTAGGCGCAACCACCCACATTTCCCCGTGCTCTACTGCTACTACGAGTAGTTCTATATAGTATGGAAGTAGAGTCTTTCACCTCTTTTCACAGGCTCTAAGCGCACGCACATGAAGTTCACGATCACCCGGGAGCAACTGCAGGAGGGATTGCTGGCCGTCGCGGCGGCGGTGCCCGCCAAAACGACGCTGCCGGTCCTCGCCAACGTCCTCGTCGAGGCGGGCAAGCACGGGCTGCGCCTGTCGGGTACGGATCTGGACATCGCTGTGAGCACGACCGTCGCGGCGGACGTGGACGCCGAGGGCGCGGTGACCCTGCCGGCCAAGAAGCTTGTGGACATCGTTCGCGAGCTCCCGGGGGGACCGGTTCGCGTCACGGCCGCGGGCGAGTCGCGGGTGTCGCTCGAGTGCGGGCGGGCGAAGTTCAAGCTGCTCGGCCTGCCGCGCGAGGAGTTCCCCTCCTTCCCGGCGGTCAAGTTCGACGGGGCGTGGCAGGCGGCTGCGGGCGTCGTGCACAAGCTGGTGGGCCACGTGGCATTCGCCGCCTCGACCGAAGAGAGCCGGCCGATCTTGAACGGCGTGCTGTGGGAGCTGCGCCCCGACCGTATGCGCATGGTGGCCACGAACGGTCACCGGCTGGCGAAGATGGACGTGCCCGCGAGCGGCGCCGCCACGGCCGATCTCATCGTACCGCCGAAAGCCCTGGAGCAGGTCCGCCGCCTGATGGCCGCCGACGCCGAGCTGGACATCGCCCGCAGTGACAACCACATCGGCTTCCGGGCCGGCGGGACCCTCGTGTTCTCGCGCCTGATCGAGGGTCCCTATCCCAACTACGAGCAGGTGATCCCGCGCGAGAACGACAAATCGGCCACGGTGGACAAGGCCGGGATGGCGGCGGCGCTGCGGCGCATGAGCGTGGTCGCGAGCGATCAGACCCACCGCATCCGCCTGACCTTTGCGGGGGGCGCCGTGCGCTTCTCGGTGCAGACGCCCGACCTGGGCGAGGCGCAGGATGAGCTCTCCCTCACGTACGAAGGGGAGCCGCTCGAGATCGGGTTCAATGCGATGTACCTGCTCGAAGTCCTCAAATTCATGCCGACCGACGAGGTGCGCTTCACCTTCAAAGCGCCCGAGCGCGCGACAACGATCGAGCCCGTGGGGTGGGATGACCCGGCGAGCTACATGGCGCTGGTGATGCCGCTTCGGCTCGTAGACTAATACGGGGACCTGCACTACTAGACGGACAGACGGACAGCGGTGAGCAGGCGACAGTGGCTAGGAAGGGTTATCCCGCTCACGGTTCACTGTGTCCCGCTGTCCGTCTATCCGTCTAGCCTTGAGGCTGTCCTCTCCACTGTCCCCTGTTGGGCTGATCACTGGCAGGGATTCAAGCGGTGGCACTGCTACTGGCGGCACGTTCAGGACGCTGTCTCCCTCTTCCCCTTCAGGCGGGATGTACACGTCCACTCCGTGATAGCGCGCCAGGATGAGATCGCGCCGCGCCAGCATGCGCTCGGGCTGGAATACCGGGTTGGAGGTGCGCGGATGGGGCAGCGTCGCGGCGAGCGCCGCAGCTTGGCTCTCGTCGAGCAGCGCGGGAGGAGCGCCGAAATAGGCGCGGCTGGCCGCGTCCACGCCCCACACCCCTGGGCCCCACTCCACCACGTCGAGGTACAGCTCAAGGATGCGGTGCTTGGACAGTGCGAGCTCGAGCCGCAACGCCGTCACCGCTTCCTTGAGCTTGCGGAAGGGGCTGCGGGACGAAGAGAGATACAGATTCTTGGCGAGTTGCTGCGTGACGGTGCTGGCTCCCCGCAGGCGGTCGCGTCGCCACCAGATCTCGCGCAGCGTCGCCCAGAAGCCTCGGCCGTGATCGAGCCCGAGCGCGTCGGCGAGCTCGGCGGGATCGATGCCGTGATGCGTCCAGAAGCGGGAGTCTTCGCCGAGGATGACCATGCGTTGGAGGATGGGCGAGACGTCGCTCAGCGGAATGCGTCGGACCGTCGGACAGTCGGACCGTCGATTCCCGTCCGCCGGTCCGCCCGTCCGGCAGTCCGTCTCTTCTCGCATCATCGCGGTCTCGTGCGGCCAGTGATCGCGCCACCACAGGGGCGGCGGCCACACACCGAACAGCCAGACCAGCGCCGCGAGCGCGATCCCTAGCGCCACTGCGCGCGCCTTCCTAGGTTCGTCCGCCATGTCGCTCGATCTCTCCACGTTACGCGACCGCCTCCAACAAGCGCTCGGGGACGAATTTACCGTCGGTGCGCTGCTGGGCGAAGGCGGCTTCGCCGCCGTGTTTCGCGTGCGTGACCAGGCGGCCCGCCAGGACGTGGCCGTGAAGGTAGTGGACCTGGGCCTCACGCCCTCGCCTGCGCTGGCCGAACGGTTCGTGCGCGAAGCGCGCACCGTGGCGCAGCTCGAGCACCCGCACATCGTCCCCATCACGAAAGTGGGTGGCTACAAGAACGAGGTTCTCTACATCGTGATGCAGTGCGTGGACGGGCCTTCCCTCCGTCAGCTGCTCGAGGAGCGTGGGCGTCTCGCGATCGGCGAGGCCGCCCGCGTCGCGCGCCAGGTCGGGGACGCCCTGGCGCACGCCCACGCGCGGGGGGTCATTCACCGAGACATCAAGCCCGACAACATCCTGCTCGACGCCACGGGCCGCGTGCTCGTCACCGACTTCGGGATCGCCAAGGCCGCCGAGGCGGCCTCCGGCAGCCAGCTCACCACCGAGGGCATGGTCGTGGGCACGCCGCAGTACATGAGCCCCGAGCAGGCCACCGGTGACTCAGTCGACGCACGCTCGGACGTGTACTCGCTGGGCGTGGTGTTGTACCACATGCTGGCGGGCGCGCCGCCGTTCGATGGCGACTCCGCTCAGGCGGTCCTGATGAAGCAGGCGACCGCCACGGCGCCGTCGATCCGTCGGGCGCGACGGGAGGTGCCCAGCGCCCTCGCCAACGTGCTCGCCTGCATGCTCGCCAAGGATCCGGCCGAGCGATTCCAGTCCGCGGCGGAGGCGAGTCACGCCCTCGTGGGGGCCGTGCCCAGCGCGGCGCGCGACCGGGTGAAGCTCGGGCCTCAGGACCGACAGACGACCGCGCAATACCGCGTCCACCTCCGGACCGCGGCGCGATGGGGTGGGGCCCTGCTCGCCACGGTCGCGGCGGTGGCGCTGCTGTGGAGCGCGCTCGGGCGGGCGCCGCGGCTCTCGATCACGGCTCCCGTCCCGGGCAGCCTGAACGCCGCGCTGCGGCGTCGCGGTGTCGTGGGCCGGGCCGACACCGCCGTGTTCGTCTTCAGGCCGGCGGCCGACCGCGCAGGCGTCCTGCTCGTGGTCACCCGTCATCGCTTGGTCATCGCGGCGCCCCGACACCTGCGTGGCTATCCGCGAGACAGCGTCACCTACATCGTCCGCCCGGGCTGGAGCGGCGGGCCGTGTCTGCTGTTCATCGTTCTGAGCGGCGGTCGGCGCGACACGGTGTTCCAGCGCGTGTCGCTGCGCGACTGGTGGACGCTGCGCCGCGCGCTCAAGGGTCTCCTGCCCCCGCACGGCTCCTAGTGCCGGTCTCGGCGTGCACAGGCACTAGGGCAAGATGGTCACAGTCGAGTGGACGACCTGCGTCACGGGGATCGTCAGGCCCTGCGCGGGCAGGGCGAGGGCAAGGCTCGCGGAATCCCGCGATTCCCCGCCCAGGAAGCGCCCGTCCTCCGCAATGAACGACCGCCCGGTGGTCGTGCCGGTCCCGCTGATCTGGAAGAATTGCCCGCCGTTCTGCCCGGCGCCGGATACGCTATAGCTGGCGCTGGTTTCGAGCCGGAGGCTGCGCGTCCCGTTGCGATCTTCCCACGCCACCGCGCGCGACTGCTGCACGGCCCGGCGCGTGACGTCGCCGCCGGCTCGCTGTGTGACGGAGAGCGTGTCGGTCCAGCTTGCTCCGAGTTGCGCGCCGCCGCGCGGAACCCGCGGCAGGAAGTCGTGGAAGCCACCCAGCATCTGGCCGAGGGTGCGCCCGAGGACGGTGTCGGACGGCGCGCCGCTCTTGAACTCCCCCTGCGGGGCGACCCGGCCGCTCAGCACGAGGGCGCGAAGCCTGGAGAGGTTGTCGGCCACGGGCGGCGGCGCTCCCGAATCCGGAGTCGCGGAGTCCACCGTGAATGTGGCGGGGTAGCCGCCCGAGTCCGCGGGCCCGGTGATCACGGCGCTGACGAAGAAATGCGCTCCCAGATCCTGGACTTGCGGCGTTCCGCCGAACGACTGCTCGATGTGAAGCCGGCGGTGGATGAGGTAGCGCACCGCGCTCGGGCCATATCGCACGGCCTCGGAACCAGCTCGCCGCTCGACGGCCCGGGTCGGCACGGTGGTCGTCGGTGCGGGTCGCGGCGCACCGCTCGTGGCGCTGCTTCCACCGGCACACGCGGCGACCAGTGCGGCGCCGCCCGCGCTCAGGCGGCGCATCACCGGCCCAGCTCCTGGTGAGTCGCCCGCGCACGGTCGATCTTGGTGCGACCGAAGATCGCCACCATCTCCTGGGCCTCGCTCATGACGCGGAGCAGCTTCCAGCCGCGCTTTCGCATGTCGGCGCGCCACCCGATCAGTCGTTCCCACTCCTCTATGGTGGTGCGGAAGACGCGCAGATCCGCCACCTCTTCCCACTGGGGCGGATACGGCTTCAGCGCGGGGGAGGAGGGTGGTGGGGCCATAAGCCGAGTTCTGTTTACCCACCAACGGGTGAGCAGATGGTCATCTCTCTGGGATGGCTGTCGCCAGCCACCTCGACGCGGCCTACCCGCAGCTCGAACGACCCGGGCCGGGTCTCGCTGCTTACTTGGCCTTGCTCCGACTGGGGGTTACCGTGCCGCGCCTGTCACCAGGCGCGCGGTGGGCTCTTACCCCACCTTTTCACCCTTACCCTTGGATAAAGGGCGGTTTGTTTTCTGTGGCCCGATCCGTCGCCTTGCGGCGCCCAGGCGTTACCTGGCAGTCTACCCTGTGGAGCTCGGACTTTCCTCAGCGCACCCTGCCTGCCGGTGCGCCGCGACCATCGCACCCCACCACACCCCGCGCCAAACTTACGAACGTGGCAACGCTCCGGGCAAGGCTAGCGCGCGAGCCGCCGCAGCGTCTGGGCCAGGCTGTCAGCGGTGGCGCGCGAGACGCCGACCTCGCCGCCCGCCAGCCAGAACCCGTCGCTCTGGCCGAAAACCACGGCCTTCAAGGCTCCGAGGTTTCGCCCCCGCACCAGGGCCGGCGGCAGCTCCACCGCGTGCACCGCGTTGAGGCCGCGGGCCCGGTAGGCGGCGAGCCAGGGGCGTGGGCGCACTTCGGGCGTGAAGAGCAGCAGCGGTCGATCCGGTAGGGAGAAGCCCCGCAACAAGCCAAGCGAAAACCAGTCCCCGGGCGCCTGTCGCAGCCGGAAGGCGAAATAGAGGCCGGGGCGCTCCTTCAATATCCGGTCGCGGAGCGAGCGGGCGCGTTCGGCGACCACGTCCTCCAGCGCCTGGTAGTACGACGGCAACAGCCCCGCCTCGCGCAGCGTGCGATAGCGCGCAGCGGCGGGAATGCTGTCGAGCGCGCCACGGCGCGCCAAGCGGGCGAGGACGTCGCGCCACGCGGCGTCGCAGAACTCCTGCCCCATCGAGTAGCCGGTGGGTTGGTTCCCCCGCCGTGCCGACCGCGCGAGGTCGAACGCGACGGCGGGCACGAGCTGGCGCAATCCACCGGCGAGATGTGCCAGCGCGACGTGGGCGGGGACGACGGTGGAATTCCAGTATGCCGTGTCGAGCGCGCACCATGTGTCGAGCGCCTCGCCACGCGCGCCGCGGGACGAATCGGCCGGGCCGACGGTGACGCGGGAGCGGCTGTAGTCGAACGCCGGGATCCACGCCACGCTGGTGGGCTGGAGCAGGTTCACGGCGTCGCTCCAGGCGCGCCGTACCGCCGCCCGCTCCTCCCAGCGATGGTGCAGCGAGTCGGCGACGGTCTCAGCGTCGGCGTCGCCCGCGAGCAGGTTCAGCCCCGCCTGGTCGAGGAAGCTCACTAGAGAGTCGAGCGCCGCGGCAGAACGCGGTGCGTCGCCCTCTCCTCTTTCGTGACGGAGCAGCAGCGGCGTCCACAGCGCCCGCATGCCCGCGCGGCGGATCCAATCGGGAACGCCGATCGCGTGAGCAGTGTCCGGGCCGGTGGGCAGCGGCTCCACTGTCACGCCGGCGGGTGCCGCGGATCGGGGCGGTTGCGGCTCGACGGCGAGTGGCGCACCGGCGAGGGCGGCAGGGAGAGAGGGGGAGGGGGGGAGGGAGCGATGGTCTGCCGGCGGCACGTGTGCCCACTCCGCGGGACGGCGGGTCCAGCGGGCAAGTGCGGTGAGGAAGTCTCTGGTGGCGCCGAGGGCGTCGAGCTGGAGTATCGGCATGGTGTTCGGCCAGGCTTGCGGCCCGAGCGCCGCCAACGCGTGGCGACTGATGACCACGACGAGCCCGTCGCCGACGCGCGTCGCCGCCGCGATCGGGGCCGCCCCCAGGGGCGTCACGGCCCTCGCTACGCGGACGAAGGCGCGGCGGCTCGCCACGGCGACCACCTGCGAGGAGCGTCGCACCTCGAGCACATGATTGCGGTCGAGCGGGAAGGGGTCGTATACCGAGCCGAGGGGATCGCCGCCCACGCGTCGCGCCTGGGCCCAGGCTTGGGCGTCGGGCGACGCCGTGCGCTGGGTCGTGTCCTCGAGCAGCGACTCGCCGATCGCGATCCCCGCGCCTTGCGAGGCAAGCCAGCGGTTCGCGACCCAGCGATCGAGCGTGCCCTCCCCCGCCGCCGTGTAGCCGAGGACGACGACGCCGCCCCCCGACAGCCACTGGCCCAGGAGGGTCAGGTCCCCGGCCGTGAGGGCGTCCGACGGCCCTTCCGGCTCGCGGCCGAAGAGCAGCAGGAGCGTGCGGTAGCGGGCGTGATCGGTGGCCGTGAGGTGGGGATAGAAGCGGCGGTATTCCACCGTATAGCCGGCGTCGTGCCACGGAATAGCTGTGCCGCTGAGCAACGCGGGATCGGAGAGGGTCAGGTCGAGGACCAAGGCGCGGCGCGCCTGCGGCTGGCAGGCGGCGAGGACAAGGGGGAAGAGAGCGGCGAGCCGGCCGACGCTCACGGCGCGGCACTGGCGAACGGCTGAAGGGCCTCCCGCAGCTGGGCGGCGGTCTGCCAGCGCTCGGCGGCCGACTTCGCCAGCGCGCGCGCGATGACGGCGGCGAGCGGTTTGGGCACGTCGCGGCGCAGCGCGCGCAGGTCCGGAGGCGCGTGATGCTGGTGCATATCCAGCACCGCCGCGGCACTGGCAGCGGAAAACGGCGGCCGGCCGGCGAGCGTCTCGAACAGCACGACCCCGAGAGAGTAGAGGTCGGTCCGGCCATCGACATCGGGCGAGCCGGCGGCCTGCTCGGGGCTCATGTATTCCTCCGTGCCCACGACGAAGCCGCTGCGGGT
>WNGR01006562.1_pt1 | contig 23178 bp, 18 predicted proteins | sample 5407581 | NCBI WGS metagenome assembly WNGR01 (sample SAMN13153383, study PRJNA577476) | soil metagenome | isolation source: 80 cm soil or saprolite under Garry oak tree replicate 2 | place: USA:California | collected 2016-06-15
TCCGGACTCTCCACGACCTGGTAATAGACCTCCGGCCCCGACTTCGGACCCTCGACCGGTCGGAAGGCGTGCACGTCGAGTACGGCTGCGTGCACGCCCAGTACGGCTGCGGTCGAGGCCGCGATCGAGGAGGCCGGGGAATCCGCGAACGTGCGCTCGCCGACTGGCGCACCGAGCGCGAGCGCCAAGCCGACCAAGATCTTGCTCTTGCGTCGCTGCATGGGTCAGCGCGGCGTTGCAACCGCTCTGCCAACCGAGATCGATCCCCCGGTGGGCTGCTCCCCGGTGGCCTGCGAACGCTCGCGTTAATAGACAGCGATGGTACGAGTCCTGACGCGCGGCCCGGAACTTGCTGACGGTATGGGCATGTTCGACCGCGCGAGTGAACGCGTGGGAGCGGCCGCCCGGTCGCCCGGTGGCAGGGCGCCTGATCGGACGCTTCCGCGCTGGCCGCAGCGCGAGACGCTGCTCCCGCTCGCCTACTACGCCCTCGTCGCGACCGTGCTGGCGGCCACGGGCTATCCGGCTGCTCGGATAGCGGTCGTTGGCGTCGCGGCTGCTCTCCAGCAAGCGCACTACTACTTCGCGTTCAACTGCCCCGGCCGCGACCCGAAGCGTTGCGTCAACGCCGACCCGGACCAGCTCGCCTGGCTCGTCTCCCGCGCGCAATTGAGCATCCTCATCACGACCCTCGCGGCGGCGGCCGCCACCGGGGGCGTCGGCAGCCCGCTGCTCGTCACGGTGCTGGCCGCGTACTTCGCAGCTGCGTCGATCGCCGGCGACCTGCCTCAGACCCGCCTCTTGCTCGGCGCCACCGCGCTCGGCGTCAGTGCGCTGGCGCTCCTGCCGTCGCGCTGGGTCGGGCCCGAGCTGACGCGACCGATCTTCGGTGCCCTCGCCGCGGTCAGCGTCCTCGGAGTCGGCGCGTTGCTCGCCCCCGTGCACGCCATCGCGCGCTCGAAGCGCAAGGAGCTGGCGCGCTGGAGAAAGGAGATGGCCTCGGACGCGCTCATGCGGGCGCAGAACCTCGAGCAGATCGGCTCGAAGCTGGCGCACGAGCTCAAGAATCCGCTCACCGGCGTGAAGGCGCTCGTCCAGCTCGGCCTGCGCAATCCGTTCGAGGCCGCCTCTCGGGAGCGGCTGGAGGTCGTGGACCGAGAGGTGACGCGGATGCAGGAGATCCTCCGCAACTACCTCTCGTTCACGCGCCCGCTGCAGCAGGTGACGCCCCGGCGGATCGCGGTCGGGCCGATCGTCTCCGACACCTTGATGGTCCTGTCTGCGCGTGCCGACGACGCGCGCGTCCGCCTCTTTGCGCAGGGGGACGCCGAGGTCGAGGCCGATCCGCTGCGCCTCAAGGAGGCGCTGCTCAACCTGGTGGCGAACGCCATCGAGGCCACCCCGGCCGGCGGACAGGTCGTGGTCGAGGTGCAGGCGGCGGGCGACCGCGCCGAGATCGTGGTGCGCGACACGGGCCGCGGGATGCCGCCCGAGACGCTGAGGCGCGTGGGGACGCCGTTCTTCACCACGCGCGACGACGGCACCGGCCTCGGCGTGGTGCTGGCGCGCTCGGTGATCGCGCAGCATGGCGGCGCCTTGCGCTACGACAGCGAGCCGGGGAAGGGGACGCTGGTGAGCTTCACGCTTCCCCTCGTGACGGGAGAGGTCGATGGCGAACGTGCTGCTCGTGGATGACGAGCCGGCGGTTCGCGCGGCCCTGAAGGAGCTCGTGCAGAGCCGTGGCTGGGAGCCGCTCCTCGCGCGCTCGGGTGCCGAGGCCCTCGACCTCGTGGAGCGCGCCGACGCCGTGGTGACCGACTTCGCCATGCCGGACATGGACGGGATGGCGCTCCTGCGGGTCCTGCACGAGCGGGACGAGAGCCTCCCGGTCATTCTCCTCACTGCCCACGGCTCCGAGCGGCTCGCCGTGAGGGCCATCAAGGCGGGCGCATACGAGTACGTCACCAAGCCGTTCGACGTGGACGAGATGCTGGTCGCGCTCGAGCGGGCGCTCGAGGCGCGAACGCTTCGGCTGAGGGACCGCCAGCTCACCGCGGAGCACGCGATCGGACGCCGCTTCGTCGCCGAGTCCGCGGCGATGCGCCACGTGCTCGATGCCGTCGCGCGCGTGGCGACGAAGGAGATCACGGTGCTGGTCCGGGGTGAGACGGGGACGGGAAAGGAGCTCGTGGGATCGCTCCTCCACGCCCAGAGCCGGCGGGCGGACGGCCCGCTCGTCCGCTTCAACTGCAGCGCCATTCCGGCCGAGCTGGCGGAGGCCGAGCTCTTCGGGCACACCCGCGGTGCCTTCACCGGCGCCACCCAGGCGCGGGCAGGCTTCTTCGCGGAAGCCAATCACGGCACGCTCATCCTGGACGAGGTCGGTGAGCTGCCCCTCGCGGTCCAGGCGAAGCTCCTGCGTGCGCTGCAAGGCGGGGAGATCCAGCCGGTGGGCTCGGGCCGCGTCGAGAAGCTGGACGTGCGCATCGTCGCGTGCACGAACCGGGATCTCGTCGCCGAGGTCCAGGCCGGCCGCTTCCGCGAGGACCTGTACTACCGGCTGGCCGTGGTCGAGCTCATGGTGCCGCCCCTGCGCGAGCGGCGCGAGGACATCCCGGCCCTCGCCCACGAGTTCGCGCTCCGCTACTCGGAGCGGTTCGGCGTGGAAGGAGCGCGCCTGACCCCGGTCCTCGTCGATCGCCTGGCGGCAGCCGACTGGCCGGGCAACGTGCGCCAGCTCGAGAACGTGGTGGCGCGCATGGTCGCGCTGAGCGGTGGCGGCGAGCTCGGGGTGGAGTCGCTCGTGGAGCCGGCCCCCGCCGCGCGTGTCGACGCACGCCCGGAATCACGCCCCACCGCCGATCCGGCGGACGGCCACACCTTGCGCGAGCAAGTCGAGACCCTCGAGCGCAGCGTCATCGCGAAGACGATGACGACCGTGCGCGGCAACCAGTCGGAGGCCGCCCGCCGGCTCGGGATCAGCCGCAACACGCTCACGGAGCGCCTCCGCCGCTACGAGATCGCCGCCAACTTCGGCTCGGGCAGCGCGGCGGGGGACAAGCCCCCGCCCTACATACCGGTGTAGGGCGGGGGTTCATCCCCCGCCGCCCACCACGGCTCCGAGCGAAGCGCTCAGCCCCTGAGCAACTGCGCGATCTTTGACGAACCCGGACGGAGCGTCGGCCGAGGCCGCGCGCCCGAACCGCGCGGCGCCGGCGACCGGACCGCCGCTGGCACCGTTCTCGCTAGGCGTCCCCGGGGAAAGGGGACGTCATGAACGATTGCTCCATCGGTGGGCGACAGGCTCGGCCCGCGCCTCGCCTCCTCACCTTCCTGGCGGCGCTCGGGTTGCTCGGCGCGGCGTGCTCCCGGGGCGACGCCGCGGGGCCCCCACCCGAGCGGCCCCCGGCCGCGGTGGCGGTGGCGAGCGCCATCGAGCGCGACGTCTCCGTGTACCTCGACGAGATCGGCAAGACGTCCGCGCTCGAGGTGGTCACGGTGAAGCCCCAGGTCTCCGGGCCCGTCACCGCCATCCACTTCAGCGACGGCGCCGACGTGAAGCGGGGCGACCTCCTCTTCACCATCGACCCGCGCCCGTACCGTGCGCAGCTCGACGCGGCGGAGGCGGCGCTCGCCCAGTACGAGGCGTCGGTGCGGCTGGCGCGGACGGAGCTCACCCGTGCCGAGCGGCTCGTCCACTCCGAGGCCACCACCGAGCAGGAGTACGACGCGAGGAAGAGCGCGGTGGCGGTGGGCGAAGCCCAGGTGAGGGCGAGCCGGGCCGCGGTCGCGACGGCGCGGCTCAACCTCGAGTACTGCAGCATCCGATCGCCCATCGACGGCCGCACCGGTCAGCGCCAGGTCGACCTCGGCAACGTCGTGACCTCCGGCAGCGGCGGCACGTCGCTGCTCGTCATCCAGCGGCTCGAGCCCATCTACGCGGACTTCACCATCACCGAGAACGACCTCTCGCCCGTCCAGCGCGCGATGGCCGAGGCGCGCCTCGTCGCGCGGGTGCGGCTGCCGGACGAGCCGGAGGACGGCGGCCGTCAGGGGGCGCTCACCTTCGTCGACAGCGCGGTGCAGGCCGGGACGGGCACGGTGCGGCTCCGGGCCACGCTCCCCAACGACGACCGCCGCTACTGGCCCGGCCGCTTCGTGAAGGTCCGGCTCGTCCTCGGGACCCAGTCGAACGCGGTGCTCGTGCCGGCGACCGCGCCCCAGGTCTCGGCCAAGGGGCCCTTCGTCTACGTGGTGCGAAAGGACTCCACGGCGGAGCTCAGGCCGGTGCGCCTCGGGCAGCGTCAGGGAGAGCTGGTGGCCGTCGCCGAGGGCGTGGCTGCCGGCGAGCAGGTGATCACCGGAGGACACCTCGCCGTCACGCCCGGCGGCAAGGTGCAACCGCGCGAGTCCGGCGCCCGGACCGCGCAGGCGAGGAGCGCGCGATGAGCCTGTCCGAACCCTTCATCCGCAGGCCGGTCATGACGGTGGTCCTCACCGCCTCGGCCGTCCTCTTCGGCGTCCTCGCTTACACGCAGCTCTCGGTGAACGATCTGCCGGCGGTCGACTACCCGGTCATCCAGGTGCAGGTCGACTACCCGGGCGCGAGCCCCGAGACGATGGCCAACAACGTGGCCACGCCGCTCGAGCGGCAGTTCATGCAGGTGAGCGGGCTCGAGCTCGTCACGAGCAAGAGCAGCCAGGGCCACACCGATCTCACGCTGCAGTTCGATCTCGGGAAGAGCATCGACGCCGCCGCCACGGACGTGCAGACGGCGATCACGCAGGCGTCGGGCAACCTCCCGGCCGACCTGCCCTCGCCGCCGACGTTCTCGAAGACGAACCCGAACGATCAGCCGATCATGTACATCGCCCTCACCACCGACTCGCTCACCCAGGGGCAGGTGTACGACTACGCCAGCACGCAGGTCGCGCAGCGCATCAGCATCCTCCCCGGCGTGAGCCGGGTGAACGTCTTCGGCTCGAAGTCCGCCGTCCGCATCAAGGCCGACCCGTCGGCGATGGCCGCCCGCGGCATCACCATGGACGACCTCGCCGCCGCCATCCGCAACGGAACGAGCTACACGCCCGCCGGCCAGTTCGACGCGGCGAGCGGCACCGCGCTGCTCGCGCCCCGCGGCCAGCTGGAGGACGCGGCCAGCTACGCCGCGCTCATCGTCGGCACGCAGGACGGAGCGCCGGTGTACCTGCGCGACGTGGCGCGCGCCGTGGACTCGGTCCAGGACGAGCGCGTCAACATGAAGTTCTGGGTGCGCGGCTACGACGTGCCGGCCGCGACCGCGATCGTGGCGGTGTTCCGGCAGGCGGGATCCAACGCGGTGGAGGTGGCGAAGAGCGTGCGCACCCTGCTCCCGCAGGTCAGCGCCGCCATCCCCGGCTCGATCCGGATCACGCCCATCTACGATCGCTCCCAGAGCATCGTGAACAGCGTCAAGGACGTGAGCGAGTCGCTCGTCATCGCGTTCGCGCTGGTGGTGCTGGTCATCTTCCTGTTCCTCGGCCGGGCGAGAGACACCCTCATCCCGGTGGTCGCGCTGCCGCTGTCGCTCCTCCTCACCTTCATCGCGATGAGGCTGCTCGGCTACACCCTCGACAACCTCTCGCTCATGGCGCTCACGCTGGCGATCGGGTTCCTGGTGGACGACGCCATCGTCTTCCTCGAGAACACCGTGCGGCGCATGGAGAAGGGCGAGACCGCGCTCCAGGCCAGCCTCGCCAGCGCGCGCGAGATCAGCTTCACCATCCTCTCGATGACCATCTCGCTCGCGGCCGTGTTCATCCCGCTCGTCTTCATGTCGGGGCTGGTGGGCCGCATCTTCCGCGAGTTCGCCATCACCATCGTGGTCGCCATCTTCGCCTCGGGGCTGGTCTCCCTGACGCTCACGCCGCTCATGTGCGCGCGGCTTCTGCGCGACCGCGGCCCGGGCGCGCGCAAGACGTGGCTCGAGCGCGTCATCGGCGCCGTCGAGCAGCGGGTGCTCTCCGTCTACGGGCGCTCCCTCACCTGGTTCCTGCGGCACCGCTGGGTGTCGGCGCTGGTGTGGGTCGTCTGCCTCGGCGGCACGCTGTGGCTGTTCGGGGCCGTCCCGAAGACGTTCGTGCCGCCGGGCGACAGCAGCGTGGTCTTCGGCGTCCTCATCGGGAAGGAGGGGTCCTCTCCGCAGCAGATGCGCGCGCTGCAGGATCAGGCGGACCAGACGCTGCATGACAACCCGAACGTCCTCATGAACTTCTCGATGACCGGGAACTCGCAGTTCCTGGCCTCGAACCAGGGCCTGTTCTTCATCTTCGTCAAGCCCGAGGACCAGCGGCCGCCCATCGCGGCCATGGCCGGGCAGCTCATGGCGGGCATGGGCGCGGTCCCGGGCACCTTGCCGCTGCTCCGGCCATACCCGGTCCTGGAGATCAGCACCGGCGCGACGAGCCAGAACCAGGGCCAGTACGCCTTCTCGCTCTCGGGCGTGAACCCCGAGCAGGTCTACGACGCGGCCGCGAAGCTCGAAGGCAAGCTGCGCCAGTACCCCGGGTTCGCGAGCATCTCCTCCGACTACTTTCACAACACGCCCAATCTCGACATCGATATCGAGCGCGATCAGGCAAAGACGTACGGGGTCTCGGAGACGCGCATCCTGGGCCTCTTGCGCAACGCGTACTCGCAGAACTTCCTGTACCTCATCAAGAAGCCGGACGATCAGTACCGGGTCATCCTGGAGGTGGAGGACCGCGGCCGGTCGGGGGCCGAGGACCTCTCGCTCCTCTACATCAAGTCGGACGACGGCAAGAACCTCGTCCCGCTCGCGTCGCTCGTGAAGTGGCGCACCTCGGTCGGGCCGCAGGCGGTCAACCACATCAACCAGTTCAGCAGCGTCACGTTCTTCTTCAACCTGAAGCCGGGCGTGGCGGTGGGCGACGCCACCTCGTTCGTGGAGCGCGCCGCCCACGAGGTCGTGCCGCCGACGCTCCGCGCCAGCCTCCAGGGCGAGGCGCTCACGTTCCGCGACACGGTGGCGAACCTCTCGCTGCTGATGGTCCTGGCCGTGTTCGTGATGTACGTGGTGCTGGCCGTCCTCTACGAGAGCTACCTGCACCCGCTCACGGTGCTGTCGAGCCTGCCGGTGGCGCTGGTGGGCGGGCTCGCCACGCTCTACCTGCTGCACGAGCAGGCGTCGCTCTACGCCTTCGTCGGCATGTTCATGCTGATGGGGATCGTGAAGAAGAACGGCATCATGATCGTCGACTTCGCCCTGCAGCGCGTCGCGGCGGGCGAGCCGGCCGAGCGCGCCATCCACGACGCGAGCCTCGACCGCTTCCGTCCCATCATGATGACCACGCTCGCCGCGGTGTTCGGCGCGCTCCCGATCGCGCTCGGGTTCGGAGCGGACGGCGCGTCCCGCCGCCCGCTCGGGCTGGTCGTCGTCGGCGGGCTCGTCGTCTCGCAGCTCATCACGCTGTACGTCACGCCGGTCATCTACCTCTACCTCGAGGACCTCCAGGAGAAGGTGCTCGACCGCTTCAGCTTCTTCCGCTCGCGCCACCTCTCGAAGCCTGCGGCGGCGACCGGAGCCTGAGAGGAGCGACCCCCATGCACGGATGGCACAGAGCGCTCCTCGCGAGCGCGAGCCTGCTCGCCGCGGAGCCGGCGAGCGCACTTCAGCCGATCGCGACGTTCCTCGCCGGCGCGCGGACGTCCGCTCCGGACAACGCGGAGGCCCGCGCCAACCTCGCGCAGCAGCGCGCCGAGGCCGGCGCCGCCCGAGGCCGGGTGCTGCCGGGGCTGTCGCTCGGCGGCACGTACGCGAGGAACCAGTACGAGTCGACGGTGCAGCTCCCCGGCGGCGGCGGCGCGCCGATCAGCGTGACGGTCACGCCCAGGGACCAGCTCATCGGAACCGCCACGCTCACCGTCCCGCTGGTGGACCTCTCCGATCTCGAGCGCGCGGCGGCGGCCGGCACCAACGCGGGGGCCTTCGACGCGCAGGCGCGGTCGACCGCGCTGCAGATCGAGAGCGCCGTGGCCCAGGACTACTACCAGCTCATCGCGAACGCGGCGCTCGTCGACGCCTCCCGGCGGGCGGTCGACGTGGCCAAGGTGAGCCTCCGGATCGCCGAGGAGCGCCGCGCGGCGGGGACGGCGGCATTGCTCGAGGTCGACCGCGCCCGCGCCGAGCTGGAGAGCGACCTCCAGCAGCTCGCCGGCGCCGAGCTCCAGGTGTCCATCGTCGCGCGGGCGCTCCAGTCGCTCTCCGGCATCGCCCCCGAGCTGGACGGCCGCGGCTCGCTCGCGGACGACCTCCGCGACGAAGGGCCGCTGGAGGGGTTCGAGCCGCCCGACGAGCGGATCCCCTCGCTCCTCGCCGCGACGCGGAGCCGCGAGGCTGCGGAGCAGCAGGCCAAGGCGCAGCGCCTCACGCTCGTGCCGAGGATCACCGGGTCGGTGACCGAGCAGGCCACCAACGCGAGCGGCTTCGCCGGCCACGACGCGTCCTGGCAGGCGCTGGTGGGGCTCAGCTGGTCATTCGACTTCACGACGCTGCCGGCCATCCGCTCGCAGGAGGCCGCCGCCGACGCGGCGCGCGCCCGCGAGCAGCGCGCCCGCCTCGCCGCGCGCGACGGCATCCACAACGCCTGGAGGACCGTCGGAACGAACATCGCGCGCAGCCGCTCGGCGCGCGCGCAGGCCGGAGCGAGCGCCGAGGCCGCCGAGCAGGCGCTGCAGCGCTACCGGGCAGGGACGGTGACGCAGCTCGATCTGCTGCAGGCGCAGCGGGACGCGTTCAGCGCCGCCGCCTCGCGCATCCAGGCGGACGCGAACCTCGTCAACTCGCGCGCGCAGCTCCGGCTCACGACCGGGACGAGCCTGCTGGAGGGCGAGGAGCCACATGTCGGCGGTTGACCCCGGCGCGATTCCACCGCGTCCGCCAGGAATGCCCATTCACGGCAATCCGTGACGCGCGCGCCCCAGGCGTCCTCCTCCTACACGCGTGGAGACGGGTGGTTGGCGTGGCTCAGCCCTTGCTTTGATCGATCACGCCCATGTCGCGGCTCGTCACGCTCCTCGCCGCCCTCTCCGCCCTCGGCTCCCCGCCTGCCTGGGCAGCGCCCGAAGCTCGCTCGGACCTCCGCGCGGAGGCTCGCACCCGTCTCGTGACCATCGCCCGGCGCCACGTGGGCGAGCGCTTTCGAGGCGACTGCAGCGCGTTCGTGCGGCGCGTCTATGCCGAGGCGGAGGTGCCGCTGCCCACGCCGGGTCGCAGCTCGCAGTCGATGTACCGTGGCCTCGCGCCGGTGCGGAGCCCCCGCCCGGGCGATCTGGCGTTCTTCCATCGCACCTACGATCGCGAGCCGCCCGGGCCGCGCCGCAACCTCTTCACGCACGTGGCGCTGGTGGAGTCGGTGAGCGGACCGCGCGTCACGCTCATCCACCGGAGCAGCGCCGGGATCCAGCGCTTCGCGATGAACCTCTCGCGCCCCCGCGATCCGGACGAGAACGGCGCGGTGCGCCGCCGCCTGCCTGGCGACCGCCCACGCCTGCGGCACCTGGCCGGCGAGCTCTTCGCCGGCTATGCGTCCGCGTTCCGCGAGTCGCGGGTTCGCTCGAGAGCGCCCTCGCCCGCGGCTGCGTCGCGCTGACCTGCTCTCCTGCTTTCAGTCCCCGACGCCGACGGCCGCGGAACCGATCGAGGTGGCGACGATGGGATCCTCCTCCGCGGTCTTCCACGGCACCGCTGGCCACCAGGTCCGCGCCGGTAGCGCACCTGGCGCACCCGGCTCGACGCTCTGGCCCGGCATGGGGAAGGCCACGGTCACGTCGGCCTTCCGGGCCGCCACCCGCACCCGCTCGGCGGGCTCGGTCCACCCGTGGAACGCGAGGTCGAAGAGTCCCCAGTGGACGGGCAGGAGCACGTTCGCCCGGACCATCCGGCTCGCGCGAACCGCCTGCTCCGGCCCGAGGTGCCAGTCGGGCCAGGAGCGGCCGTAGGCGCCGGCCTCGATCATGGCCAGGTCGAATGGCCCGAGGCGGGCGCCGATGTCGTCGAGCCCGGGGAAGAGCCCGGTGTCGCCCGAGTAGTAGACGCGGTGGGACGGCCCGATGAGCGCGAACCCCGCCCAGAGGGTCCCGTTCTGCCGCGTGAACGGCGACCGCCCCGAGGCGTGGCGTGCCGGGGTGGCGACGACCTCGACGTCACCGAGCCGGGTCCGTTCCCACCAGTCGAGCTCGACGATCCGCTCCTCGGGCACGCCCCAGGACTCGAGGTGGGCTCCCACACCCAGCGGAACGATGAACGTGGTCTTCCAGGCCTTCATGGCCTGGATGGTGGGCATGTCGAGGTGGTCGTAGTGGTCGTGGGAGACGACCACGGCGTCGATGCGCGGCAGCGCGTCGAGAGGAAGGAGCGGGTCGTAGAAGCGCCGCGGGCCGAGCCAGGAGAACGGGGACGCCCGCTCGCCCCAGACCGGATCGACCAGGACGCGGAGGCCGTCCAGCTCGACGAGGAGCGTGGAGTGGCCGAGCCAGGTCACGCGCAGCCCGCTGGAGGGCGGCTGCTCGAAGCGCCTGGCGTCCACCGGCTCGGTCGGCACGGGTCCCTTCGGTCTCCGCTCGTCGCTCGCGCTGAACCAGTCGACGAGCGCGCGCCACATGTCGTTGTGGAGCGGCTGCGGGTTCTCGAAGCGCCCGTCCTTCCACTGCGGCGAGCGCTCCATCCGAGCCCGGCGCGCGCCCCTGGGCTGCTTTCCGAAAGCGGCGCCGCCGGACGCTGCCGCCCCTGCGAGTGCGAGTGCCACGAGACCTCCAAGCCAGTAGCCGAGCTGCATTTCAGGGCTCACGCGGGCAGCCCTACGAGGCGACCGGGAACACGTCCGCGCCGCGCTCCGACGGCGACGGGAGCCCGAACGCCACGTTCGTGAGCCGTTCGCTCTCGTCCCAGAGCCGCGCCGCAACCACGGGGTCCCGGGCGCGATCGGAGATGCGTGCCGAGGCGGGCGGCCCGCTCAGCTCGAAGAGGCCGCGCGGGCCCCAGTAGCTGCCGCTCGGCGCCACGGGGTCCGTCGCCGCCCGGAGCGTCGGGAGCGCCCCCTCGGCGGGCTTCATCGCGAAGATCGGGTTGAAGGCGCGCATCCAGCGCGACGACCGCTGCAGGTCGGTCGCCGTCCAGCCCGGGTGGGCGGACGTGACGCGGACCCGGGAGCCGGCCGCCGAGAGGCGCCGGTGCAGCTCCAGCGCGAACAGCTGGTTGGCGAGCTTGCTCTGGCAGTAGGCCGCCCACGCGCGGTACGGACGGCGCTCCCAGTTCAGGTCGTCGAGGTCGATCCGGCCGTAGTTCTGGGCGGTGCTCGACACGATCACGATCCGCGCGCCGGGCGTGCGCTGGACGAGGGGCAGGAGGTGCGCCGCGAGCGCGAAGTGGCCGAGGTGGTTCGTGCCGAGCTGGAGCTCGAAGCCCTGCTTCGTGTGCCCGAGCGGCGGGGCCATGACCCCTGCGTTGTTGACGAGCAGGTCGAGCCGCTCGTGCGAGGCCGCGAACGCGGCTGCGAAGCCTGCGACCGAGTCGAGGTCCGACAGGTCCAGCGCCGCCAGCGTCGCCGTGCCGCTGGGCCGGGCCGTGAGGATTCGCTCTAGCGCCGCCTTGCCCTTCTCGAGGTTGCGGCAGGCGAGCACCACGTGGGCGCCCTTCTGCGCCAGCATGCGGGCCGTCTCCAGGCCGATGCCGGCGTTCGCTCCGGTGACGACGGCGGTGCGGCCGGTCTGGTCGGGGAGGTCGTCGAACGTCCAGGCGCTGGTGCTCATGGGGTGTTCCTCCGGTGCTGCTTCGTGCGTGGTGAGCCTGCTTGCTCGCTTCTTGAGCGTGTAATCACTCATTCATCACCTCAAAAAAAAAGCTACGCCTTCGCGATCGCGTTCCAGAACGCCTCGAACCCGGCGGCGCTGTAGCGCTCCGCGCGCTTGGGCTCCCGGGAGATGAAGTCCATGGTCGTCTCCGCGAGCGACCCCAGGATGGCGGCGGCGAACGCCGGCGGATGATCGCGGAGCGCGCCGTGGGCGATGCTCTCGTGCAGGAGCGCGTTCACCTCGGCGAAGCCCTCCAGGCTCGCCGCCCTGGTCCGTTCCGAGATCCGGTCCGACACGCCCAGCTGGGTCATCGCCTTGCGCTTGTCCGGATTGGCGACGCCCCACTCGATGTACTTCCGCCAGGCATGACGGGCCCGGCTCTTGACGCTCTCCGCCCGGGGATAGGTCGGCAGCATGACGTCCCGCAGCTCCCCCTTGAGCGCGAGATACAGCTCGTTGAGCAGCTCGTCCTTGGTGCGGAAGTACGTGAAGAGCGTGCCCTCGGCCACGCCCGCCACCTGGGCGATCCGCGCGGTCGGCGCGCTCACGCCCAGCTCCGCGATCACCTGCGTCGCTCTTGGGTCGGGCCATGAGTGACCACTCACTCATAATCTCGCCGGCCGCTGCGCGCAAGGGGGCGGGCCAGGCTGCGGGGATCCGGATCGAGCCGCAACGAACATCGCGCGCAGCCGCTCGGCGCGCGCGCAGCTCCGGCTCACGACGGGGACGAGCCTGCTCGAAGAGGCGACGAAGTTGCGCTAGCGATCGCGCCAGGGTTATCGTGCGGCTTGCATCACCCGGCGACGCCTCAGCCGACCGGACAACGCCCGAGGTAACAGATGGCGCCCAAGAAGAAGGCCGCGACGAAGAAGCTCGCTGCAAAGAAGCCAGCCGCGAAGAAGGCCGCGAGGAAGACGGTGCGCAAGGCGAAGTAGTCGAAGAGCTCGAGCAATCCTCGTGCTGGGTGCCGCGGCCGCTTTCGGGCGGCCGTCGCATTTTGGGCCACCTGACCGGCGGGGGCGGAGATGAGCGCAATCGACGAGGCCCTCGACGCGATCCGCCGGCGCGACGCGGTGCGTGCCGAGGAGTGCGCGCTTCGGGCCGTCGGGGAGGCGCCCCGTGAGGCCCGCGCCCGGGCCGCGGTGGCGCTGGCCCTCGTCCTGGCGCGGCGTGGCCGCGAGGCGCTCGCCGAGGCCGATCGGGCGGTCGCCGCCGCTCCGGGTGGAGCGTGGGCCCTGCTCGTCCGCTCCGCGGCGCTGCGCCAGGCTGGGCGGGGGCGCGAGGCGGTCGCTTCTGCCGAGGAGGCGGTCCGGCTCGCGCCGGGATCTCATCACGCCCAGCTCGGACTGGCCCTCTCCCTCTTCGTCGCCGGGTACGGCGACCGGGCCCGCGCGCCGCTGGAGCGCGCCCGCGCCTCCCGCCCGGAGGATCCGCTGGCGCTGCGCCTGCTGGGCGAGATCGAGCTGCGCGGCGACCCGGCGGCGGCGGAGGCGAGCTTCCGCTCCGCCTTGCGCGCCGACGCGCGAGACGCCGACGCGCGGGGAGGCCTCTCCCGCGCCCTGGCGCGGCAGGGGCGGGTGAAAGAAGCCGAGGAGGCGTTCGAGGCGGCCGCGGCGCGAGACCCGTCGCTCGCCGCGGACCGGGACGCCCGGCGCGTGGACATGGTCGCCTTCCTGCAGGCGACGGTGGCCGCCTTCGTGGTGGTCCTCTGCTTCCAGCTCGCCCAGGGGGTGATCGCCGCGCGCTGGCCTGCGGCGCGAGGGGCGGCGACCACGCTCTCCTTCATCGCCTCCGGCGCGGTGCCGGCCGTCCTCATCTCGTGGGCGATGCTGCGGCTGCGACGTGCCCGGATGGGCGGCCCTCCCGACCCGCAGGTGCCTTCGCTCGCCGACGCCGTCCAGGAAGCCACGAGCCCTGCACGCCCGCCGGAGTGATCCCGCCGGGCATGCCCCACCCCGGAGGAGCTCGTCAGGCGCGGCCGTAGACCGGGAGCACCGCTCCGCTCACATCGCGCGCCGCGTCCGAGAGCAGGAACTCGATGACCGCCGCGATCGACTCGGGCTTGACCCAGCGCGACACGTCGGCGGCCGCCATCGCGCCGCGATTGGCCGCCGTGTCGATCGTGCTCGGGAGCACGGCGTTCACGCGCACGCCGGCGTCCAGGACCTCCCCCGCGATCGCGCGCGCGAGCGCGACGACGGCGCTCTTCGCGACCGTGTAGGGGACGGCGCCGGCCCCGGACCACGGCCGTTCGACATTGCGGGAACCGACCACGACCACGCTCCCCGAGCGCTGCGCGACGAGCCGAGGCAACAGCGCGCGAAGTGCGCGCTGCGCCGATTCGAGGTTCTCGTCCAGCATGGCGCGCCAGGTGCCTTCGTCGCGGTCCTCGTGGAAGGACCGGCCGCCGCGCCAGCCGCCCGCGACGAGCGCCGCGCCGGAGATCGAGCCGAGGCGCGACTCCACCAGGTCGAGGGCGGCGTCCCAGCCGGCGGTCGAGTCCTCCGCGAGCGGAGCGCCCGCGAAGGCCGAGCCGAGCTCCCGCTCGAGCGCGCGGAGGCGCTCCTCGTGGCGGGGGAGGCCGACGCCCGCCACGCCGTAGCCGCGCGCGACGAGGTGGCGGGAGAGCGCGGTCCCGAGCGCTCCGACCGCTCCGGTGATCACGATCACGGGCGACATGCTCCCTCCTCACTCGGGGCTCGCGACGTTCCCGACGCAGCGCGGACGGGCTCGGGCGGCCGCGAAGTGATCATACGGGGGACGGCTGCTCGCCGCTCACCGAGCTCGCCGACCGCACCCCACCTCCAACAGCCCGCTTGCCCTCGCCCGGACAACGGGTACCGTTCTCACGTTCGGTACGAGGAGGCCGTCATGACCAAGAACGTGAGGGGCGCCGCCATCGTCGTGGGGGGCGCCGTGGCGAAGGGTGCGTTCGCAGCAGGCGCTCTGGCGTACGTCACCGAGAAGCTCCAGCGCGAGAACACCCCCATTCGCGCGCTCGTCGGGACCAGCTCGGGCGCCCTCAACGCCGTCAAGATCGCGACTGGCGTCCGCATGGGAGAGCCCGCCGAGGCCGCCGACGAGCTCGTCGAGCTCTGGGTGAAGAAGGCGCGTGCCTGGGACATCGCGAAGCTCGATCCCATCAGCGCGATCAGGTGGGGCGGTGTCTCGGGCTCCGAGGAGCTCATCCGTATCCTCGAGGAGGCGTGCCCCCTGCCAGCCGCCGGCGCCGACCTCCAGCCCGTCGCGCTGCGGATCGTGGTCACCCCTCTCCAGGGAGACAAGGAGCCGCACACGTCGTTCGAGCACGTCGAGCGGTTCCGGGACGCCGAGCTCGAACACGCCGCGAGTCGCAAGCGGATGTTCAATGCCGCCGCAGCGTCAGCGGCGTTTCCGTTTGCGTTCAAACCCGTCCGGATGAGCGGGCTCGGGCCGTGCGTCGACGGCGGGATCGTGAACAACACGCCCATCAAGGAGGCGATCGCTCACGACCCGGACATCGACCGCGTGTTCGTCATCCTCGCCGATCCGGCCAAGATGCGGCTCTCGGAAGAGAGAGCGAGGTCGCTCGCCGGCATCCCGCTCGGCCTCCGATTGGTCGAGATGCTCATCAACGAGCGGTTCGTCCGAGACCTGGACGAGGCGAGGGACGTGAACGCCTGGCTCGCCGAGCTCGATCGACTCGTCGAGCATGAGAAGCTGAGCCCCGACACGCGCGGTGAGGTGATCCGCGCCCTCTATCACCGTGACCCGAGCGAGTTCCGGCACCTCGACCTCATCGAGATCCGGCCACAGGAAGAGCTGAACGGGAACCCGTTCAAAGCCTTCTTCGACGCCAAGCTCCGCGCCGAGTACATCGACCTGGGTCGCAAGGCGGCCGAGCGGGCCTGGCGGCGGCACGAGAAATCCGGCTCGGGAATGCGGTCCACCGGGTAGCCTCGGACGGCTCGTCAGTGGAGGACCGCCGGCACCGCCGCCTTGGGGTCGATGCGGCCTGCCTCGAGCTCCTCCGCCTCGACGGCAGCCACGTTGGACAGCACCGCCCGAGCACGTGCGAGGTCCAGCTCACCCTCCCACCGCGAGACCGCCACCGCCGCGACCCCGTTTCCGATCAGGTTCGTCAGCGCGCGGGCCTCGGACATGATCCGGTCGATCCCGAGGAGCAGGGTGAGCCCGGCGACCGGGACGTTCCCGACGGCGGTGAGCGTCGCCGCGAGCGCGATGAAGCCGCCGCCCGTCACGGCCGCGGCCGTCTTCGACGTCACCATGAGGATGGCGAAGATCTCGAGGCCCTTCCCGACGCCGATGGGCGTCGAGGTCGCCTGCGCGATGAACACGCTCGCGAGCGTCAGGTAGATGGCGGTCCCGGTGAGGTTGAAGGAGTAGCCCAGGGGCGTGGCGAAGCCGACCACCGGCCGGGAGCACCCGAGCCGCGCGAGCTTCTCCATGAGCAGCGGCAGGGCCGACTCGGACGAGGAGGTGCCGAGGGTGATGAGGATCTCCTGGCGGAGGTAGCGGAGGAACCGGAAGAGGCCGAGGCCCGCGAAGCGGAGGGTCACGCCGAGCACGACCAGGATGAACAAGGCGCACGCCAGATAGAACGCGGCGATGAGCTCGCCGAGCGCGACGAGCGTGCCGAGGCCGAACTTGCCCGTCGTGAAGGCCACGGCGCCGAACACGCCGAGCGGAGCCACCCGCATCACCATCGCCATGATCCGAAAGAGCAGGGCGGAGAGATCCTCGACGAAGGCGACCACCGCGGTGGCGCCGTCGCGCAGCAGGGCCAGCGCGACGCCGAAGAGCACGGAGAAGAAGATCACCTGGAGCACGTCGTCCTTGGCGAAGGCGTCGACGACGTCCCTGGGGATGATGCCGAGGAGGAACTCGCTCGCCGTCAGCGCCTTCCCCGCGGTCGTGTAACCGGCGATGGCCCGGGCGTCGAGGTGCTTCGGATCGACGTTCATCCCGGCGCCGGGCGAGAGGACCTTCCCGGCCACGACGCCGAGCAGGAGGGCGATGGTGGTGAGGATCTCGAAGGTGACGATGGCCTTCCAGGCGACCCGCCCCAGCTTGCGCCGGCCGCCCACCTTGGCGATCGCCGTCACGACCGTCGTGAAGATGATGGGCGCGATGATCATCCGGACGAGCCGGATGAACCCGTCGCCGAGCGGCTGCAGCGCGCTGCCGAGGGCCGGACGGAAGAGGCCCACGGCCGCCCCGAGGACGGCAGCCGCGAGGACCTGGACCCAGAGGCTCCGCGCGAGCCGTCTCATGGCCGGTGCGCGATCCCGGTGGAGCTGCCGCCGACAGTGGCTGCCGGCGGGAGCGTCGGCACGGTGGCGTCAGGCTCGACGCGCCCCGCCGCATACTCCTCGGCCTCGACGGCGGTCACGTTGGCGAGCACCGCCCGGGCGCGCTCCACGTCGAGCTCGCGCTCCCACTTCGAGACGACCACCGAGGCGACGCCGTTCCCGATGAGGTTGGTGATGGCGCGTGCCTCGGACATGAAGCGGTCGACGCCGAGGAGGAGCGTGAGGCCCGCGACCGGGATGTTTCCGACCGCCGACAGGGTCGCCGCGAGGGTGATGAAGCCGCCGCCCGTCACTGCCGCGGCGCCCTTCGAGGTGAGGAGGAGCACCCCCAGGATCTCGAGCTCCTGACCGAAGCTGACGGGCGTGTTCGTCGCCTGGGCGATGAAGAGCGTCGCGAGCGTCAGGTAGATGGACGTGCCGTCGAGGTTGAACGAGTAGCCCATCGGCACGACGAGGCCGACCACCGGCTTCGAGCAGCCGAGCCGCTCCATCTTGCTCATGAGCAGCGGCAGCGCGGACTCCGAGGACGAGGTGCCGAGGACGATGAAGATCTCCTCGCGGATGTAGCGGAGGAACCGGAACATGCCGAGCCCGGTCCAGCGCAGGACGCCGCCGAGCACGATGAGCACGAAGAGCGCGCTCGTCGCGTAGAAGGCGGCCATGAGCTTGCCCAGGCTGAGGAGGGTGGCGATGCCGTACTTGCCCACCGTGAAGGCCATCGCCCCGAAGGCGCCGAGCGGCGCCACGCGCATGATGATGGCGATGATCCGGAACAGGACGTGCGAGAACTCGTCGATCAGGTGCAGCAGGCGGACCCCGTCGTCCCTGAGGGCCGCGAGGGCGACGCCGCACAGGACCGAGAAGAAGAGGACCTGAAGGATGTCGCCGCGCGCGAAGGCGTCGACCACGTCCTTCGGGATGATGTTGAGGAGGAAGTCGGCCGTGCTCATCGAGTGGCCGGCAGTGGTGTACGAGGCGATCGCCGACTTATCCAGCGTCGCGGCGTTCACGTTCATGCCGGCGCCCGGCCGGACCACCTTCCCGACGGCCAATCCGATCGCGAGGGCGAGCGTGGTGAGCACCTCGAAGTAGACGATGGCCTTGAGGCCCACCCGCCCGACCTTCCTGAGGTCGCCCATCTTGGCGATCCCGGTCACCACCGTCGTGAAGACGATGGGCGCGATCAGCATCTTGACGAGCTTGATGAAGCCCTCGCCCAGCGGACGCATCGCCGTCCCGAGCGAAGGATCGAGCTGGCCGAGGATGGCGCCCGCGAGGACGGCGATCAAGACCTGCGCGTAGAGACTGTGCGCGAGGCGCTTCACGGGGCACCTCCAAGCAGCGACGCGAGACTGCGGATCCATGTATCGGGCTCGCGCGTCGTTCCGTCACCGGCGCATCGGGGCGTCTCCGTCGGGGCGAGGGCGGCACCGTGCTGGCGAGCGAGCGCCTGGGGGGCGCCGGCAGGGGACGCCGGTCAATCGACGGTGGGTGAGGGCGCGTCGACGGTCGGCGGCTTCTCGACGGGTGGGCGGACGATCACCTGGCTCGGTTCGGGGCGCCGCTTTCGGTGGAACGGCGCCAGAGACACCGGGCGAGCCTGCTGTGCCGACTCCTGGAGTGCCACCAGCACCCGGACGTCGGCCAGGCCCTCCTCGCCGGACGGCTCCGGCTCGGCATCGTCCAGGATGCACTGCGAGAAGTACAGCAGCTCCGGCGCGAACTGGTCGCGGGCGGGGAAGGACTTCTCCTCCGTCTTCCCGTCGACGGCGAGGAAGTGCTTGCGCTCCCCCACGTAGCCGAACCCAGGTTCGACCCGCAGGTCTCCCTCGGCGCCGATGACGCGGAACTGGGAGGTCGCGGCTGCGGCCTGGCTCACCACGAACTGCGCGAGCTTCCCTTCCGGGAAGCGCAGCAGCGCCATCGTCGTCTCGTCGACGCCCTGTGAGCGCGGATCCTGAGCGAGGTTCGAGAAGGCGAAGACCTCGGTCGGCTCGGCGCGGAAGAGGTACCGCGCGGCGTTGACGCAGTACGGGCCCTCGTCGAGCAGCGCCCCGCCGGCCTCGGAGGCTCGGGTGCGGATGTCACCGGCGCGGACCTGCTGCGTGAGCGTCGCCGAGACCAGGAGCGGATCACCGATCTTGCCCGAGCGGATCAGCTCGATCGCTCCGAGGTGCGCCTCCTCGAAGTGGAGCCGGTAGGCGATCATCAGCGTCACGCCCGCCAGGTCGGTTGCCCGGATCATCGCCTCGCAATCCTCGACGGTGGGCGCCATCGGCTTCTCGCAGAGGACGTGCAGCCCGCAGCGGGCAGCGCGCTCGGTCCACTCGCGATGCAGGTGGTTCGGGAGCGCGAGGTAGACCGCGTCGGCGCGCGCCTCCCGGACCAAGCGCTCGAAGTCCTGGTAGGGGCCCAGGTGCTCGACCGCGTAGCGCTGGCCGAGCTCCTCGCGCTTCTTCTGGTTCGACGAGAGCACCGCCACCAGCTCGGAATTGGTGCTGGCGTGGGCGAAGGCAGGCAGCACCGCGACCTGCGCGATGTTGCCCGCACCGACGAGCGCGTAGCGGATCCTTCTCCCTGGTCCTGCCATGTCGTGCCCCCTGGCGAACAAGGTGGTGCAGGAGCGCGGCGGGTGCAGGCGGCGTCGCCAGCAAGGCGCTGGGTCGAGCGGGCGAGCGAGCAGCGCGGAGCTGGAGACCGGCGGGCGTGCTTCAGCCTTCAGCCACCCAGGAGCCGCTGGAAGTGCCGTGGCGACCGTCGGCGCGTGCAGCGTGTGGCCGCGTCCATGAGGCAGACGGTGAGTGCGCGGCGGTGCGCTCCGGTGGCGTTCCGGCCCGAGCGGTGCCAGCAGTGGTTGTGGATGAGCAGCGCCTCGCCCGCTCGCGCAGGCACCAGGATCGACCTCGCCGCGTTGCCGCTGCGCGCGACGACGTCCTCGGGGATGACCCCGCCGAGCGGCGTGGCGAGGCCCGCGAGGTGCGTCGCCGGAACCAGCTCCACGCACCCCGAAGCGACGGGCGCGTCGTCGAGCGCGGTCCAGATCTGCAGCTCGGGGTCGCGGCTGAGCCCCCAGAACGATCCGCCGTCCTGGTGCCAGGGCAGCTCGGTGCCGCCCCGCGCCGCCTTCGTGAAGAGCACCGCGCGGCACAGTGACACGTCGGGTCCGATCACCCCACGGGCGATGCGCGCGAAGAGCGGGTTGCCGATGAACGCAGCGAAGATCGGATCGCGCTCCAGCTTCTCCAGCTTGCGGTAACGCAGCGACGGTCCCTGCCAACCCCGGCCGCGCGGCACGTCGCCGTAGCTCCCGGACTCGGAGTCGTGCTGGAAGAAGAGCCCCGGGTGGACGACCTCGCCCAGCATCAGCTGCTCCGCCCGCGTCCGCAGCGCCTCCAGCGCCGCAGGCGCGGCGATCGGCCCGAGTCGCGCCCAGCCGAAGGCGCGGAAGTGCGCGAGCGGCGCCTCGAGCGGGAGCGTCTCAACGCTGGGCAGCAGCATCGGAAGCAGCTTGGGTCTCCATGGGTCCTCAGGTCCGGCTCGAGAACAGCACCACCACCGAGCGCAGCTCCACCCGATAGCTGGTGCCGGCGACCAAGGGGGCCCGCTCTCGGTCGACGATGTCGTCGGGAGGATCGAGGGAGGTGTCGATCCATCTGCGCCACGGGTGCACGCACCCGTCCGCGGCCGATGGAAGCTCGAATGTGAGCGGCTCCCAGTATGCGTTCAGGATCACGTGCCAGAACTCCCGGTCCCTCGGGAACTTCGTCGTGAACGCCACGCTGTGCGAGCTCGGGCTCCAGTCGGGCTCGTGGAGTCTCACGCCGTGCCACATCAAGTCCGCCTGCCGGAGCAGCTGGTTCAGCGCCACCCGCTGGCGCTCGTGCTCCACGTCTCGCAATACCCGCCGCGAATTGAGCAAGCTCACGAATCGGTGGACGTCGGCCCGTTTCGCGAGCAGCGTCCAGTCGAACCAGCTGGTCTCGTTGTCCTGACAATAGGCGTTGTTGTTGCCAGCCTGCGTGCGCCGTACCTCGTCGCCCATGAGCATCATGGGCACTCCCCCCGATAGCATCGTCACCGTGAAGAAGTTCTTCACCTGTCGCGTCCGCAGCCTGTCGATGGCGGGATCATCCGTCGGGCCCTCCGTTCCACAGTTCCAGCTCCGGTTGTCGTCGGCGCCGTCGCGATCGTCCTCGCCGTTCTCCTCGTTGTGCTTGCGGTCATAGGAGACGAGGTCGTTCAGCGTGAACCCATCGTGAGAGGTCACGAAGTTGACGCTCTCCTCCAGCTCCCGCTGCTTGTGGCCGTACAGGGACGGGCTGCCGATCAATCGGTCGACGAAGCCCCCGATCGAACCTTCGTCGCCGCGGAAGAAGCTGCGGACATCGTCGCGGAACCGCCCGTTCCACTCCTTCCAGCTGTCTCCGATGAAGTGGCCCACCTGGTAGAGACCGGCCGCGTCCCAGGCTTCGGCGATGAGCTTCGTCCCCGCCAGCGTCGGCTCGGATTCGATGTCCCACAGCACCGGAGGGTTCGGGATCACCTGGCCCGACGCGTCGCGAGCCAGGATCGACGCGAGGTCAAAGCGGAACCCATCGACGTGCATCGTATCCACCCAGTATCGGAGACTGTCGACCAGCATGCGACGCACGACCGGATGATTGGCGTTGAGCGTGTTCCCCGTGCCGCTGTAATTGGCATAGCGGGAGCGATCCTCCTCGAGGATGTAGTACGTGGCGTTGTCGAGTCCGCGGAAGCTCAGCGTCGGCCCGGCGTGGTCGCCTTCGGCGGTGTGGTTGAAGACCACGTCGAGGATGACCTCGATGCCGACCCGGTGCAACGCCTTCACCATGTCGCGGAACTCGTCGATCGGACCGAGCGGGTCCTGGCGGGAGCTGTAGGCGTGGTGCGGCGCAAAGAACGAGACCGGCGCATAGCCCCAGTAGTTGACGCGTCCGGGCGGGGCATCCTGGGCGTCGAACTGGAATACCGGCAAGAGCTCGACGGCCGTGATGCCCAGCTGCTGGAGATAGGGGATCTTCTCGATCACGCCGGCGTAGGTCCCGCGTTTGTGTTCCGAGACTCCCGAGCTGGGATGGCGCGTGAACCCTCTCACGTGCATCTCGTAGATGATGGTTCGCGACGACGGCCGTTGCAGAGGGACGTCGCCCTCCCAGTCGTAGAGAGAGACGTCGGCCACCACGCTCTTCATCGCGGTCGCGGCGTCGTCGGCATCGCGTCGCGCAGCGGCGCGGCTGTAGCCCTTCGGAACGACGACGCGCCGGCCATAGGGATCGAGGAGCACCTTGGCGGGGTCGAAACGCTTGCCGTTCGCGGGCTCCCAGCCTCCGTGCACGCGGTAACCGTAGATCTGGCCCGGCCCTACGTCCGATACGAAGGCGTGCCAGTAGTGATACGTGCGATTGGCCGCTGGATCGAGCCGGATCACGCGGCTCGCTCGCGCGTCGTCCTCCCGGTCGAAGAGCAGCAACTCCACGCCGGATGCCTCGCGCGAGAAGACGCTGAAATTGACGCCGCCGGGACAGATCGTCGCGCCCAGGGGCGCGGGTCGTCCGTTGATGCCCGGGTTCACCTCGGTCTCCACGTGCTGGTCATGACGTGACCCCCGTCGAGCTGGCTGTCGAGTCGAGGAAGCAGGCGTGCAGGCGTCCCGAGCCCGCCTTCCCGCCTCGTGAATAACCCGGACCGGGCGAGGATTCGGAGGTGGACCCTGCCGGGGCTGGCGCGCCGCGAGGCGGAGCGTCACACCGCTCCCTCATCGGCTGGGAGAGAGCTGGGATCTCTTGTCGGAGGTGACGCAGATGCCGTTCACGCCATCCGCCACGCGCAGTGTCCTGAGCTTGATGGTCTGTGGTCAGCTCCTCCCGCTCCTCGCTGGCTGCAGCGGCAACAAAGCCGCGCCAGCCCCTCCGCCACCGAACGTCGAGGTCGCCACCGTCGTCCAGCAGGACACGCCCATCTACAGCGAATGGGTCGCGACGCTCGAAGGATACG
>WNGR01009844.1_pt1 | contig 23178 bp, 23 predicted proteins | sample 5407581 | NCBI WGS metagenome assembly WNGR01 (sample SAMN13153383, study PRJNA577476) | soil metagenome | isolation source: 80 cm soil or saprolite under Garry oak tree replicate 2 | place: USA:California | collected 2016-06-15
CGGATACCCACCCAGCATCACCGGCTGGAACGAATTGAGTTCCCGCACCAACTCGGGTGTGTGTGTCAAGGCTGAGAAGAGGTGCTGCGTCTTGGCCCGCCAGGGCATCTTGCGGCTGCGTCGTGCGGACATGGTGTTCCCCAGGTAATGGCCGCTCGTGACAAAGACGGACGCCAGCCTGCCCTTTCCGCGGATCAGCGCCCCGAGATTACGCAGTGTGGACACAAAGACCGGCAGCGAGCGGATGTAGCCCAACACGTTATACACCACCAGCGCCCCGTGGTCATGCACGAGGATTGCCGGGCTGCCAGTTGAGCCGGAGGTCGTACATACGACGTAGCGGTCCAGGTAGTCGTGCCCGATCAGAGAGGGATCGGCGATGAAGGCCTCCACCCCCTGCCGGGTGATGGCCGGGTCGGTCACCCAGGCATCGAAGTGGCGCATCATCTCTGCTTTGGTCACGACTGGCAGTTGTCTGATATCCGTACACGGCTCCGGCACCTCGGGGTACCGATCCGCAAAGTAGCCGGAATGCGCCCGGGCATAGGAGACCAGGGCCTGCAGGCGCTCCTGCTGCCGCCGGGCAATGCCCTGTGTTCCCTCCCGGGTCGCCTTCCAGGCGTCCCAGGAAGCCCCAAGAAAAGTGGGACGATGGTTCGCGTCGCTCTTATGTTGCTTCATGGTCTTGCCTCTTTCAAGGTACCTTTCCCTACGGGGCCGAGGCCTCACCGAGGGTGAGGTTGACCGTCAGCTGCTGGTTCCCGCGGTAGATAGACACCGCTACAACCTCACCCGGGTTCATCGTCATCAGGGCATCGGCAAACGCTGCCACATTCGTGACTGTGTACTTGTCGATCTGCACGATGACGTCCCCAGGCTTGAGGCCTGCTACTGCCGCCGGACTATTGGGCGTTATCTTGACAATGAGGATGCCCGCAGTCACCGCAAGCTGGTTCTTGGCGGCCAATGCAGCATCTACGCTCGTCATCTGGATACCCAGGGCGGCCCGCCCGGTATGCGTCACCTTGCCCGTCTCGATGAGCTGCGGGGCGATGAAGCGCACGCGGTTCGACGGAATGGCAAAGCCCACCCCGTTGGCTGGCGTCTCGAACTGGGGGTCAATGGCAGTCATCGTGGGAATGCCGACCAGGTTCCCTTGGAGGTCCACCAGCGCCCCGCCGCTGTTGCCCGGGTTGATGGCTGCATCCGTCTGGATCGCATCGGGAATCGTTGAGACGGCGCGATCCAGCGCACTGATGATGCCGCTGGTCACCGTCTGGGTGATGCCCAAGGGATTGCCGATGGCCAGGACTCCCTGCCCCACCTGCAACTTCGAGGAATCACCCAGCGGTGCGACGGTCAGTTTCGATGGGGCCGAGACCTTCAACACCGCAAGGTCATCGAGGGAATCGGTTCCAACGAGCTGCGCGGCCAGTGATGCCCCATCGTAGAGCGTCACCTGGATGCGCTGCGCCCCGGCGATCACATGGTGATTGGTGATGATATAGCCTCGCCCGTCGATACTCACCCCCGAGCCCAGTCCGCTCCCACTTGCGGTCGTCACATTCACCTGGACCACTGCCGGGCGTATCTTCGCGATGACTGCCTCGCGTACGGCATCGAGCGAGCTTCCGCCGGCAGTGACGGGCGGAACGGTTGCTGTTGGGCTGCTCCCAGGTGCCAAGGAAGCTGTACCTGTACTGCGACCTCCATAGACCCACCCGGCGAACAGGCCGATGCCAAAGACGAGCGCCAGGAGTAGCGTCAAAGCGATCATGGCTCCCGTAGGCAGTCGCGGCGCGGAACGCTTTGGCGGCATGGATCCGGTCGCCGGTCCCTGCGAAGGTAGACCCGGCTGGGTGACGATTGTTTGCTCATGAAGATCGTGCATAACCACTTCCTCCTTTCTTGCCTCATGAAGAGAGGCATTCCATCAATTAATCAAAGGATAGCGCACGCAGATCAAAATATCGTCACAATACATGATTGTAGTCTCACGAAGCAATCACGGTTTCTACGAAGTGGGTTGGAGGAGCTTTTCATTGTTTGCTGACGAGGAATGCGCAGAAGCCATAGGCCAAAGGGGTAGAGGGATTGCTGATGAGCTTGATGAGGCCAGAGCCGTCAGTGTTCACCTTCCAGAGTCCGTTGTGACCCATATCCGCGCCTATCTCTACAAGGTGAACTGTACAGGCTTTTGCCCCATCGTTCGCACGCTCCAGGTTCCTCATGCTGTATTGCATGCTATCGACGGGAGCTTCTGCTCAAACGCTGCATCGCCAGTTTCATCAGTTCCCGCCCCCAGAGCACCATGCTGGCTACTCCAAGACAGAGCAGCCAATCAGTGATATGTAAAGGAACTGTACTAAAAGCGCTCTCGAGCAGCGGGAGATAGACCACGGCCACTTGCAACAGCAGCGACAGGAGGATCGCCAGCCAGACCCATTTGTTCGTCAACAGGGAATGGAATGCGCTGTTCTCATCAGAACGCGCATTGAAGACATTGAACAACTGCGCAAGCACGAGGGTCGTGAAGGCCATCGTCTGCGCATACCGTAGGGTGCCCTTGCCTGCTATCAATCCACCGGGCAAGCTCCAGTCGACGACGAACAGGGTCCCGGCAGCCATGATGACGCCGACGATGATGATACTCGCCCACATGGTCTTTGAGATGACACGACTCTTTTGGCTGCGCGGAGGTCTATACATCTGCTGGGGATCGCGTGGATCAACTCCCAGACCCAAGGCCGGTGCGGCGTCGGTCAACAGATTGATCCACAGGATCTGTGTCGAGAGCAGCGGCACGACGATTGCTGTGCCCGCTTCTCCAATCAGTCCAATGATGTTCGCGAGGATGACGCCCAAGAACATCGTCAGCACCTCGCCGAGATTGGAGGAGAGCAGGTAGCGCAAGAACTTCTGGATGTTGGCAAAGATCGACCGCCCCTCCTCGACCGCTGCGACGATCGAGGCAAAGTTGTCATCGGTCAGGATCATATCGGCGGCATCTTTCGCGACATCCGTGCCGGTCATCCCCATGGCTACTCCGATGTCGGCCAGTTTGAGCGCAGGTGCGTCATTGACGCCGTCGCCAGTCATCGCGGCGATCTCCCCGTTGGCTTTGAGCGCCTGCACAATGCGCAGCTTATGCTCCGGAGCTACGCGCGCGTATACAGAGACTTCACGTACCGTTTCCCGTAGGGCCTCGTCGCTCGCCTTCTCCAACTCGGCTCCGGTTACCGCACGCGCACCCTCTTTGAGCATGCCCAGTTCGCGCGCAATTGCCACCGCCGTGCTCGGGTGATCGCCCGTAATCATGATCACCCTGACACCCGCTTGCTGCGCCAGTCGCACCGACTCGGCCGCCTCCGGCCGCGGTGGATCGATCATCCCGATCACCCCAAGCCAGACGAACTCCTGCTCGTGTTGCTCGCCCAGTTCCCCTGCTTCATCGATCTCCTCCCGCGGCACTGTGCGCAAAGCCACGCCAATGGTGCGTAATGCCTCAGCGGCCAGCAGTTCAACCCCCGCAAGAATTTCGGCGCGACGCTCTGTGGTGAGCGGTCGGGCCAGGTCGCAGAGACCCATCTGTTCATACGCACAGCGGGTCAGGAGCACGTCGGGGGCCCCCTTGGAGAAGAGCAGCATGCGCTCGCTCTGCACCATGTCCTCGTGTGCCGTACTCATCAACTTGCGCTCAGAAGAGAATGGCACCTCTCCCCTTCGTGGGAAGCGTCCCTCCAGGTCCGCCTCCTGCAGTCCCACTTTATGTGCCGCGACCAGGAGCGCCCCTTCCGTTGGATCCCCTTGGATGGTCCATTTACCATCAAGGTAGAGGAGCGCGGCATTGTTGACCAGGTAGGCGGCGCGTAGAGCCGTCTCGACCTCATCAAGCAAAAGAGGATCGGTCAGCGGCATAGCCGACGCCCGTGAAGTCAACGCGTCCACTGGCCGTCGTCACCGCCCGCACGGTCATTTCATTCTTCGTCAGTGTGCCCGTCTTGTCGGTGCAAATGACCGTTGTTGAGCCGAGTGTTTCCACTGCCGACAGCTTGCGTACGATGACGTTACGCCTGGCCATGCGCTGCATCCCGAGTGAAAGGACAATGGTGGTAATCGCCGTCAGTCCCTCCGGCACAGCAGCTACCGCCAGCGAGACGGCGAGCAGCAAAATAGTAACGAGCTCCCTGAGTGTCCCTACGCGGTCGACGAGGAGGATCGTCGCACTCATCACGATGGCGATCGTGATGACAATGATACCCATCCATTTCCCGACCTGGTTCAGTTCACGCTGGAGCGGAGTCTCTTTCTCGAAGGAGCGCTCGAGCGAGCTTGCGATCCGTCCGAGCTCGGTCTGGGACCCTGTTGCTGTGGCAATGGCCCGCCCGCGACCGGATGACGTTGCCGTGCCGCTGAAGACCATGTTGGTTTGATCCCCAATCCCGGCCTCCTGACCAATCGATGTAGCGCTCTTGGAGACCGGGGTACTCTCACCAGTCAGGGTTGCCTCCAAGAGGCGCAAGGCAACCGCCTCGAGCACGCGGGCATCGGCCGCTATGGTATCTCCTTCCTCGATGATGAGAATGTCACCCGGCACGACCGAGGCCGTGGGAAGAGTTTGCACATACCCATCGCGCAGCACCCTCGCAGTTGCCGCTGCCATGGCTTGCAGTGCTGCGACTGCCCGCTCTGCCCGGTGTTCCTGCACATAGCCCAGGATGCCGTTGAGCAGGACGATGGCGAAGATGGTGAACGACTCGTAGGGAAAGACACTGTCTTTCTCGATCCACCACACAACCAAGGAGATGACAGTGGCAACGAGAAGCAGAGCAGTGAGTGGATTCCAGAACTGGGCCAGCAACTTACGCCACGCCGGGATAGGAGGTAGACTTTGCAGTTCGTTCCTGCCGTAGCGCTGCAAACGAGCCTGAGCCTCCGTGGTGGTCAGCCCGAGGCTTTCGTCACTTTCCAGCGCGGCGACCACGGCACCGGTGGGATAACGATAAGCCGACCGGCTTTCCAGAACCTCCCTGGTAATCATACGATGTTTCTCCTTGAGCTTTGAGCCTGTAACTCATACCATCTTTCTGTGTACTGCTCTAGACATGCGGCGGCCCCTGCCGGATGCGCTCACGAACCTCGGATAGGCTGTGATTCCAGCTGGAGCATTCCAACCACCAAGTCACACCTGCTTCGGCATAGGCAGGTAAAAGTTCGGCAGCCTGATTTTTTTCAAGGCCTGGAAAGCCAAACGCCACCTCGAACGGATCACCGTTCTTGCGCTGCTCGTATATAGAGGAGACGATGCTGCGTATCTCGTCGGGTGTCAGCATATGGTCCTCTGCCAGAGGAACGACCCCATCCCAGGTGGCGGCGCGGCGTAAAGGGCGCTTGTGCGGCCAGACATCAGCCCGACGAGTACCTCCAATCCTTCGTCTAACATGGCTCCATGCCCTTTGTCGTCGGTGAACTCTCCAAAACAGCTATATTCACGCGCCCTGTCCGACCCAATGCCTACCCCCAGGATGACTCGACCATGGGAGAGGTGGTCGAGTGTCACCGTTTCGCGTGCCAGTTTCCAGGGACGGCGACGCGGCAACGGGGTGACCAGCGGACCTAGTTTGAGGCGCTCGGTGGTCATCGCCATCGCCGCCAGTGCCATCCAGGGATCGCCTATGGGGAAGGGCCAACCCGCTCCGATGTGGTCCCAGAGGAAGAAGCCATCCCACCCGGCCGCTTCTGCCTCATGGGCTAACTCAGCGAGCAGGCGCGGATCACTATAGTCGCCGAAATTCGGGGTATCAACAGCAAACTGCATCGCTTTGCTCCTTTTCATCAATTACCTGTGTTTTGTTGCCATTACCCAGGTGTCCTTCTCTTTGGAGTCTAGAGCAAGAACCTCACATTGCCATCACAATCGGACTGCTTTCCATTACAGATCCATCACGATTTCGGGCGGTGAATCAACAGCGTTCCTGCTGTGCTCAGACAACCTATGACCGACGAAGCAGACCACACGAAAGAGCATTGTGAGCATATTGAGAGCCTGCTCTACTGAATTGAGACCAGATCGAGAGCCCAGGATAGTATGCATTAAAAGGATGGGAACATAATCTACCACTAAATATGAAAGGAGATGCTTTATGAAACGTCTAGTAACGCTCGCGACCATCGTCTTTGTAGGTCTGGCGATCGTCTTTGCGGTCCTTGCTGTCATCGCAAAAGTTGTCTTCGCAGGTGACGGATTTTCGCAAGGACTCCTCCTGGCCATTGGAGCCTCGGCTTTCGGATCGGGCCTCGCTTTTTTCCTGATTGAGATCTTCTCTCTTCTCGAGAAGAAGGAGATCGAAGCTAAAAAAATCTTCGAAGTGGAACTCACACGAAGGTAAGTGAAAGACGCGCGCCGTCTATCCGCAGGCGCGGGTGCATACCATCCGCAATGCGACCCACTCCGCCATTGCGACGCACACCGAGGAGTACATCCGGACCATGCGTGAGTTTTTAGCAGAGCGCTGACCGCCACCTGCTCAGAAGGTGCCCTTTCCCGCTCGCAGGGCATTCAGAATCACAATCACGTCAAAGACTTCCTGGATGAGCGCGCCCGCCGCCGGGCTAATGAAACCGAAGGCGGCAAAGATCATGGCAATAGCGGAGAGGCCCATGCCCACCCAGATACCCTGTATGGCTACACGCATGACCCGGCGACCCAGGCGCACTGCACGCACCACGCGCAGAATATCCGTCGAGAGGAGCACGGTATCGGCAGCAGAAGCGGCGGCGGTTAAGCCCTGCGTACCGAGCGCCATGCCAACCGTGGCGCTTGCCAGCACGGGGGCATCGTTGATGCCGTCGCCTACCATCAGCACGCGATGGCCCTGCTGCTCGAGTTCCTTGACGATGCGCACTTTGTCCTCCGGCAGGCAGCGCGAGATCACACGGTCCACCCGGGCAATCTTGCCGATCTGTTGCGCCACCACCTCACTATCGCCCGTCAGCAGGATCGTTTCCTTGATACCTGCCGCGCGTAAATCCGAGGAGAGGTGTGAGAGTTCTGCGCGCGGAACATCCTCAAGGACCAGGAGTCCCTCAACTCGTTTCTCCACTGCGAGGAAACTGCAGATTTGCCCGCTCTTGACACGCCGCTCACGCTCGGCGAGCAGCGAGGCCGGAACCGTGATGCCCAGGTGCTGCATGAAGGTGCGGTTGCCCACTGCTACTTCTACGTCATTGCCCGCACTCAGCCAGGCCACTCGCCGGTCTTCGGCGATCAGCGGCACACGCCCCCGCACCCCCTTGCCAAAGATCTCCTCGAAATCGTCAGTCGAACTGAGAGGCAATGCGCGTTCCTGGGCCGCCTCCAACACGGCGCGCGACAGGATGTGCGTCGAAAGCTGCTCGACCGAGGCGGTCAGGCGCAGCAGCGCATCCTCGTCGCCATCGGCGCGCAGGTGAAGTCCTCCTCTCTCGTCTTTGCCCTCCGCTCCTGCGCCCGACTTCTCCTGTCCTACAGGGACAATGGTTGTCACTTTAGGCATGCCCAGTGTCAGCGTGCCAGTCTTGTCGAAAACGGCGATATCCACTTCTCCCAATTGCTCGATGGCCCCGCCGCTCTTGGCGATGATGCCGTTACGCGCCGCCAAATCAATGCCCGACATAATGGCGATCGGGGTGGCAAGGATCAGCGGACAGGGCGAGGCGCAGACCATCACCGCCAGGGCGTAGACGCTATCGCCCGAGAGGGCCCAGGCCAGTCCGGCCAGAGATACTGCCGCAATGGTGAACCAGACGCTGTAACGGTCGGCCAGGCGGTGAATGGGGGCTTTCTGTGTTTGAGCTTCTTCAACCAGGCGCACGATCTGCGCATATTTGCTCTCGGCACTGCGCTTGCTTGCGCGTATCTCAAGCACGCCGTCCAGGTTCACACTGCCAGAAAGGACGAGCATGCCAGGAGCTTTGCGCACCGGAACCGGCTCGCCCGTCAGGTCCGCCTCGCTCAAGCTGGAGGAGCCTGAGGTCACGACGCCATCAACAGGGATCAACTCTCCGGGCTTGACGACGATCACCATGCCAACTTCGACTTGCTCCGCCGGAATATCGATCAATTCCTCGCCCCGCCAGATATGGGCGCTGCGCGGGGCCCGCTCGGCAAGCGCCGACAGCGAGGAGCGAGCGCGGCGCAGGGCGTAGGCCTCCAGAGCCTCACCTCCCGACATCATCAGCACGACAAGTGCGCCAGCCAGGTACTGCTGTAGGAAGATCGACCCACCAATCGCCAGGATGGCGATGACATCGACCCCAAATTCCCTGTGGAATAACTGCTGCAGGCTTTCCCAAAGCAGCGGGATCCCTCCCAGCAGTGCAACCGCCAGCAGCATCCAGTTGGCAATATCCCCGCGCCCGGCAAGCCACAACCCGAGACCCACAAGCATCAACGCCACTGCTCCGAAAGGAACGGGATAGCGTTTCACGACGCCCAGCAACGGTTCGCCCCGGTGCTGGCCGGGTGCGGCGGGGAACTTGCTTGTGGGTGTCTCCTTCCGCTCTCCTTTCTGAAGAGCGGAAGTGGAAGTCCTTGTTTTCTGTTCGTCATGTATGTTGATCATCGTGTATCTTCCTTATTCTCCATGATACTGCGCCTTACGTTCGTTCCTCGCTCCATTGATTACATGAGAGATCTGTACAGTTCGAGTATATCCGAGACACATCACAAACGTCTCACAGCCAGGCATCAAGCAGGTCACAAACACCACACAAGACGTTCCGCGCTTCCAACTGGGCGGTAGTCGGACATGTGGCAACTCATCTTCCTCGACCAACTGGGAGCCGATGGCAGCGACACACAGGTGCAAGCGGCATGCGAGTATGTGTTGGCCCACAGCCAGGCCGAGACGGGGGGATTTGCCGCCTCAGGGAGCAAGGAAGAAGTTTCCCCTCCCCCCTACGATAGTAATCCATTGTCTCAATGGCAATCTGCTGATACCAGCTTTGCTCGATGCTGATTTCGCAGCATGTATTTACTTTTGTCATGGAACAGCCACACCGTTGTAGCGATAGGCGTGATCAGTGCAAGAGCAAAACCGAAACTACTCAAGATCAGCACGAAAGCAGAGAGTAGAGACGAGAGCCCAGGAAGAGTTCCGAACAACTGCAAAAATGCGCTGAAAGCCATAGCTCCATAACAGAGCACATACAGGGTGGAGATGTGTTCGGCATGAGGCAACTCTTTGAACAGGGTATGCATCACAATAAACATCATCACACCGGCTGCAAAAAAGATTACAGCGATTATCAGGTACACCAGCGGGAACATTGTTGTTTCCTTTCACTGCAAGATCTCGTTTATTGTCCCAAACTGAAATCCCTTCCCTTGCAGCAGGTCAATGACGCTATTGAGCGCCTGTGCTTCCGATGAGCTGCCCGCGTGCATCAAGATGATCGCGCCGTTGCCACTGTAGGGATCGCTGTTCAGGGAATCCTGGATTTTCGTGAGAATGCTCTCCTTAGTCGAAGTGGTTTCCCAATCCAGCGTATCGAGCGTCCAGTAGACCGTGCGATACCCCATGCTCGCAGTGACATCCCAGACACGCTGATCGCGTGCGCCATAGGGTGGGCGATAGTAGGGACGCGTTGTCGAACGGCCGGTTAAGGCGGTAATAGTCTGGTTGGCCTGGTTGAGCTGCCGGCAGATGTCGATCGTTGGGATGGTCGTCAGGCTTGGATGCGTCATCGTATGGTTCCCGATCAAGTATCCTCCCGCAGCGACATTTTGCGTCACGACCGGGTTTTGTTGCGCCCACTCGCCCGTGAAGAACCAGGTCGCGTGGATGCCGCGCGCGTTCAACGTCCCGAGGATACTTGCGGCAGGGGCGTTTTCCCCACCGGCATCAAAGGTTAAGGCGATTTGATGCCTGCTGGTGTTCCCCCGCGCGATTTCGACAGCTGAAACCGGGGTTCCTCCTGAGCAGGGGGGCGGGCTCGGATCACCGGTGAATCCATGCACATCTGTTCCACCTTTCGAGCTGCCATAGGTAAAGTACATGGGACGTTCAGCCACAATCGGACCACTGGTCGACTGGACAGACACAGAGACGGAGAGGCTGCCCGGGTTTGAAAGCAGGCCGTTGATGCTCTCCGTCGATCGACTGTAGGGTTGAAGCACACGCGTCACCTGTTTGGCGGGTTGGGTGGTATACAGGCTGATGGTCACCGTCTCCGCATTACCGGTCGGATTCTGGAGCGTCAGGAACTCGTCGAAGGTGGTGCTGGCATAGCCCTCGGCAAAGTTATAGAGGGTATGGCTTGCCGGTCCTGCCTCCCCGACCACGTCCGTCACGCCGGAGACCAGTTTCGGCCCAAAGTGGAAGTACATCACCCTCTCGACCACAATCGAGGGAGGAGTGGAAGTGACTTCGGCTGAGACCGAGCCCGTTGGGCTACTGCCCGGCTGTGGATGAGCGAAGGCATTATTGACGTCGAAGTTGACCTGGCTGAGTGCACTGACCGTGATCGGGACTGTTTGCGTTGTGCCATTGGTGTACTCCAACTTGACCTGGACCTTCGCCGTGTTAGACGTGACATTGGCGATCACCAGGTACTCCTGAAAGTTCGTGCCCGTATATCCCTCGGCAAAGAGCCAATCACCGCCAGGACCGGTTGCTCCTACAGCAGATGCAGCACCGGTGGTCGCTCCTCCCGCTATCGGCATAGTGACGTTCACGTACATGGGACGTTCGGCACCGATGCCGATATCCGATTCCACCTGGATCGAGACTTGCTTGCGCGTGCTAAACCCGCCAGGGGAGCTGGTTCCCCGGTGCATTGGGGCAATCGTCAACGTCTGTACTTTGAGGACGCCACCGCCACTATAGTAGCGGAGCGTGATATGTGCCGTGTTGGTCTGACTCGGATTGAGCAGAGAGACAAACGTGCTATACCCTGGACCCCCTTCACCCTCAGCGAAGTAGTAAATGGTACTGTTGGCATTGGTCGCACCAACGACATCCGTGCCGCTGGCAACACCATTGTAGACAAAGTACATGGGACGTTCCGCCACGATGGGCTGTGTCGATGTGAGGATGACTGAGGTGGCCTGCTGGGGAGCCGTGACCGCTACCTGAAGTTCGGTGTTCACGTTCACCGTCGCGCGGGAAGAAGCATTCACGGTGTGCGTGAAGACCCTTGGAGACGTATTCTGAAACAGGTAGGTCATGGTCACCGTAACGGCCGTGGTGTTCGGATTGAACATGGTGATGTACTCTTGGAAGCTGTTGCCCACGCTGCCTTCGGCAAAGTACCAGGTAGTGCTGGCCGCTTGCTGTGGGCTTGCTGCTGCGAGCGCAAGTGCGCGTCCAGGTGCGGGACTCTCTGTATGGGCCGAAGCAGTTGAGCCAGGGGAAAGTCCTGACAGCAGGAAGCTTCCCAGAACCATCAGGCTTACAAAAAGGAAGGCCCTCCACCTGCGGTGCCAGTCCTTCAAAGAGCGATTCTTTCTCTTCATAACGGTACCCTCTTTTGGAGAATATGCTGACAAACGGTATCTTTTTCCAAAAGCGTATGATGCAGAAATCACAAACCTATCAAAAAGCTTGACGATCTCATCTCAATCCGATCAAGAAATGACGAGGGCCGTGAGGAATGCCACAATGGCACGTTTTGAAAGGCAAGATGAAATCGTGACCAAATCGTGCTAAGAAACCCTGCCGCTGTGACCCTTCTGTGAAGTCCAGGCATTACACTACATGGTGGAAAAGACTGCAACATGGGGTGACGCATGCCACGAGGAAAGGGCTGCAGGTGAACGCCTTGCCCCATCGTCCCTCATCCCCATGCTTGTGCGTCTCGTCTTCTCCTGGCAACTGCCTTCGCTCAACGAGCACAGCAAGCAGCCCTGAGCTGCCAGCAGGGTGAGCGTCGGGTGAAGCAGGGAAACCATGCGGCTACCAGCCTCACGTTGTTGTCCAAGGAGAAAAAAAGTGTGAGTCTGAAGAAAGGGAGAAATGTGATGTCAAACATCATGAAACCACCAACACCGGAGTATAGTGCACCGCCCATCCCGGGCTATGCACCACCCCCGGTTTATAACCAGCCGCCCCGGCAGTCTTACCGCTGGGTGTGGATTGCCGTTAGCGTCCTCGTAGCGGTAAGTATCGTAGGCGTGGTACTGCTCGCGTTGGGAGTAGGCTTTGCCGTCAACACCTATGGCGGTCCGACCATTGCCAGTGATCAGTACTACAGCGCGCTCAGGGACCAGAACTATACCAGGGCCTATTCGTTCCTGGGAGCGCACCTCAAGACGGTCTACAGCCAGGAGGCCTTCACCCAGATGGCGCAGGAGCGCGATGAAGCTTTCGGGCGCGTGAGTGAATATGCGTATACCAACGTCCCCAGCGGTGATCCGGCGACCGTCAACCTGACCGTCACGCGCGCGGATGGGAATACCTACACGGTGAACCTGGAGATGCGGCAGGAGGCAGGTGCCTGGAAAGTCACCGCCTTTGACCGCATCTAACGAGAAGGAGGATACTATGGCAATCTATCAAGGCCCGTCTATCCTGCCCCAGGGAGCGCCTCGTCCTCTGAGTGAGGAGATCAAAGAGCTGCCCAGGCAGTACCTCGAGGTGCTGACCAAACCGGGGGTTGCCACCCTCGCCTCCCAGATGGGCAAAGCCAGCTGGCGCGTGGTCTGGTTGCAACTGCTGGGCTGGGGAGTCATCTCCACCATCCTGGGGTTGGTGGCTCAGGCGATCTTCATGAGCATCAGCTATCGCTTCGCCGGCTCCCTGAGTCCCGAAGCGATTCAGGCACTCTCGGCCAGCAGCTCCTCCTATGGAGGGATCATCGGCGTCCCGCTGGGGTTCTTCATCTGGATGGGGCTGGTCTACCTGCTCTCGAAAGCCTTCAACGGGCAGGGCACCTTCCTGGCCCAGAGCTACACCAGCCTGCTGTTCCAGGCGCCCTTAGGCGTGCTGAGCGCCATTCTCGGCCTGGTTCCGTACTTGGGACTGATCAGCTTTGCTGTGTTCATCTACGGCATTGTGCTGCAGGTGTTTGCGCTCATGGCTGTCCACCGGCTCAGCGGGGGCAAAGCGACCGCGATCATCTTCTTGCCTGCCCTGATCATCACGCTGCTGGTAATCGTGCTCGTGATCACCTTCATCAGTGTGCTGGTGGGCGTGTTTCTGACCCGGTAAGAGAGAAGCTTGCTCTCTTGTCTGGCAAGCGCTCGTTTTATTGCGAGCGCTTGCCAGTTCACGTTCAACACTTAGTTCGGTGTGCAGAAGGGAGAAACATTCATGATAAGCAGTACACCTCCATCAACAAAAAAGAGAGGGAGTCCAACGGAGCCTGCCCCGAAACCATCTGGCGTCACTGTAGTATCGCTGCTCGCGAAGCTGGGGCCGCGCCTGCTTCTGCTGCTGGTGCTGGCCCTCTCCACCTGGCTCGGCTTCGCGCAATTTACGCCCCCTGCCGTGGTGCCGGCCAATGCGCCAGCCACGGAGTTCTCGGCCGAACGCGCCATGACCGAGCTGCGGACCATTGCTCAGAAACCCCATCCTATGGGCTCCCCTGCCAGTGCAGAGGTGCGTACGTATCTTATCCAGCAGATCAGGGCGATGGGCCTCACACCAGAGGTGCAGACGACGACCGTCATCCAACACTGGCCTGACCATGATAATTATTGGGTTGCGACGGTTCACAATGTGGTTGTTCGCTTAAAAGGGACGGCCAACACGCAGGCCATCTTGCTGGACGCTCACTATGACTCTGCGGCGACTGGCCCGGGAGCCAGTGACAATGGTGCTGCCGTCGTGACGTTGCTGGAAACCATGCGGGCACTCACTGCGGGCCCGCCGCTCAAAAACGATATCATCTTCGTCTTCGCGGACGGGGAAGAACGTATGGACGTGGGAGCACACGCGTTTGCTACCCAGCATCCCTGGATGCAGGAGGTCGGCCTCGCTCTGAACTTTGAGGCTATGGGCACGCGTGGAGCCACCGAATTGTTCGACAGCAGCCCACAGGATGGCTGGCTCATCACCGAGTTCCTCAAGGCGGCTCCGTATCCACTTGCCAACTCGTTTATGGTGAACCTGTTCAAGGCCTTTTCTGCAACGCAAATGGGCATGGACTTGCAGGAGTACCTGGATCGCGGCAGCGCCGGGCTGGACTTTGTCTACACCGGTGATCTGCCGGCTTACCATACGATGCGCGACAACGTGCAGGTGATTGATGCCCACAGCATCCAGCACGATGGCTCCTACGCGCTCTCGCTGGTCCGCCACTTCGGCAGCATGGATCTCTCCACGATGCCTAGAGCGCCCGACGAGGTGTTCTTCAACCTCCTGCCGGGGGTGGTCGTTCACTACTCCTCGACCTGGGCCCTTCCGCTAGCGGGACTGGTGGTCCTGCTCTTCCTGAGCATGCTGATCCTCGGCTTCCGCCGCACACGCCTGACGGTCGGCGGGTTTGCACTGGGTGTCCTCGCCTTCCCGGTGAGCCTTATCGGGACACTGCTGCTGCTCATCGTGGCTTCGCTGGGGCTCAAACTGGTGAATCCAAATTACCAGGTGGTTATGGCTGGCACCTATGGGCTCGATCTCATGGTGCTGGGCCTGGCTGCCCTGGCTATCGCAGTCATGAGCGCGCTCTTCCTGTGGCTGCGCCGGAGGATACGCCTGCTTAACCTGGCCGCAGGCGCACTTGTCTGGTGGGCCATCCTGCTGGTAGGGAGCAGTCTGTTCTACCCCGCCGGCAGTTTCCTCTTCACCTGGCCACTCCTCTTCAGTGTACTGGCTCTCGGCTGGCTGTTCTTCATGAAAGAGCCCGCCGCTCGCCCCTGGCTGCGTACTGCAATCCTGGCAGTCGCCGCGGCGCCGGGGATCGTCTTGCTTCCGCCGGCAAACGCTATCCGGCACGACTAGAGCGCTGGCTGGTGCCGATCTCGACGCTCCTCATCAGTGTCATGCTCCTCGGGGCGGCCGTGGCGACGTCAGGCTTTAGCGCCACCCACCCTGGGACAGACAGCGTCACTTACCAGTTGAATGCCGATACCGGACAGGCCACCTGGCAGAGCAGCGATCAGCGGCTCGACGACTGGACACACCAATTCTTCCCGTCGCACAGCGGGCCAGGACCCTTCTCGGCTCAGGCACCCACCGTAGCACTGGCCGCACCCGGCGTGTCACTCACAAGCGACACGATGAGCGGCAATGTGCGTACCCTGCGGGTGCAGGTGACTTCACCACGCCATGCGGAGGATGCAATCGTGCAGGTGGAGGCGCAGGGCAACGGCAAGCCCTTTGATCTGAGTGTGCTCCCGGAGAGCGCACCTCATCGCTTGCAGTTCACGTACTATGCCCTGCCTGAGAAAGGGTTCGAGTTGACGCTGGTGATTGCTTCGGCGGCCCCGGTCAAGATCACGGTTCAGGACGTCTCCAATGGCCTGCCCAGCATTCCAGGAATGACCATTCGGCCACGGCCTGCGTACCTGATGCCTGCGCTGATTCCGACGTGGCAGGATCCCACGATGGTGAGCAAGTCGTTCACGTTTGTGAGGTAGGCGCAATCGCGCCTACCTCAGCGTCCGACCACGAAAAGGCCAGACCAGAAAAGAGACGAAATGAATTGGTGACGGGTTCGCGCGGACATCCACGAGGTCACGCATCTATCCCACAGACGGCTATCTGTGATGGTCCTGTGAACATCGAGCGACCTATTGTGATGGCATAGTGAGGTCAAAAGACTATACTTTACTCCGGAGCAGACAAGACCCTTGTTTCATATAGAAGTTGATGTCCGGAGTGGAGAACACCACCCCGCGAGAAAAAGAGCAAGATGATGAAACATACACTCATGCGTCTCGTGTTTGTTGAACTGGAAGCATGCTTCGGTGTGATGGCAGTCGTCGCCAGTGCGATGATCGTTGCTGGATTGATAGAAACTGGGACGATAGAAATGCCACTTGAGTGGCTGCGAAGCACGCTTTTCAGGGGCGAGATTCTTCCCGCGCTTCTATTGGCGATGTTCGCAGTAACAGACTACCTGTGGAGGGCTCAGTTTCGCGGTCATCATGCTCACATCAGGCATGTCAGCCACGCCTAATCTGCCGGGCCTGGCGCCGAATAGTCTGGCAGCGGTACGCTACAGCCGCGCGGGTTACGGGCCATTCGGTGATCCTGCACAGCGCGCCAAGCCGTGCATGGTGAGCCGCTACGTCCATAACGCAACGGTAGTGCTTGCAGTTGGAATTGGGGCCCTGGCATTTCCGCGTGGGAGGCGCCATCGGAGGAAGGGACAGGTAGCATCTGCTGGCCTGCCGTTGGCCTATCGGTAGTTTCCTGGCTGCTGTAAGCGAGAGGGCCACTCCTCCCGCTTCGGCTCCAGAACTGAAAGGAGCAAAGAAATGAGTATTCGAGACGAACAAGTAACAAACACAACGACTCCGGGGGAGCCGATCCCCGGTAGGACAATCACCTCTCCTCCTGACTATCAGGTTCAAGATGAGGTGGGTTTCCCACGCTGGGAGGAGTACCGGGAGCCGTATGACCGATCGAGGAATACTGTCCGTGGAGCTATCTTCGGTGGCTTGTCTTGCGAGATCTTCTTCTTCGGGTTGCTAGCCGCCATCATCTCCGGGCACTTCTGGCCGGTGTTGCTGGTGGCTCTGGCACTCACCTCGCTGGTTGGCTCGCTGGGCAGTTCCAAAGCCCAGGCGATTTACGCCGGCTTCCAGGGCTTTGTCTTCTTGCTGGGCCTGGCCGTCCTGGCTTTGACGGGCTGGTGGTGGCCCGGGATCCTGGTCGTGCTGGGTATCGCGGCACTCCTGGGCATCGGGAACGGGCTGCTAGCCCTATGGCCGGTTGCCAGGCCGGGTATGATTATCGACCAGTACTACACGGCCCTGAGGAACCGCGACTATGCCCAGGCCTACCGGTTCCTGGACAGCAGCCTCATGGCCTCGCTTCCTGAGGAGCAGTTTACGGCCATGGCGGAGGCGCGCGATGCGGCAGAGGGTGTTGTGAGCAGGTACAGTATCGCACCTGACTTGGCGGTCGCTACTACGCCGCTTCCTGGAGAGCCTTTGCCACTGGTTACCTTGACACGCCATCCGGCGGAGAACCTGATCGTGACTGTGAGGCGCACGCATGCGCCCTCCTACATGGTACATCTTCAGGTCCACCGAGTGGGCAAGGTGTGGACCATCAGCGCCTTTGACCGCATCTGAGGAGAAAGAAGCCCTGGTATTCTCCCACTTCTTCCGAGAGAGCAAAGGGAAGGTACCAGGCTCGGTTCACTGTCAACCCGGAAGGAAACCGTGATCTTCCTGTGATACCTGGCCTTCCTATTGCGACCGTTTTGTGAACTCTTGCCGATATACTATGCTTGGGTTATCAGATGACCTGCAGAGTGGCAGGTCTAAGAAGGAGGAAACCCATGAGTACAAAGCATACAGATTTAGGAAAAGAGCAGGAAGCTCCTCTTCAGGATGTCCCAGCACTCTCCACGGCAGATACCGTGTGGCAGACGAAAGCATCTCCGCCAGAGAGCTTCCCGCCACCACCCAGGCGGCCTACCCGATCGGCCAGGAGCTATTGGTTCGCGGTAGCGGTGGTGATCGTTGTAATAGCGCTCATTTTCAGCGTCTTGGCCCTCGTCCTTTCACAGCAAGGACAGCATCCAGCGACGCAGGTCACCCCGACGCCAACGGCGCCAGGGGCTACCGTCACAGCGACGCCGCGTGGGGGTGATACAACGCCCACCCCAACGCCGGGCGTCACCCAGGGACCACAGAAGGGCCCGGCAGCCGTGAGTGACCCGGCCTTCTGGGATGGCATTCTCGGCACCCAGGGCACCAATGGGAAAGTCGAACGCGTGAGCTTCGCCAACGTGCTGGGGAACCCGACGGTGCAGGCGCTTGTCACGGTACGCCACAGCGATGCCAATCGCACGCTGGATGTCTACGTCTTCGACAAGATTACCAATGCCAAACCCGTGCAACTCTTTAAGTTGCCAGGTCTCGTCAAGGGTGATGCAAAGATCAGCGGCTACAACAGCGTGATGACCGCCGAAGTGGACCAGCACTCCACGCTGAACGCTGGCAAGAGCAGCGGGCAGTGGACGCAGGATCTCTTCCGCGAATTCGAGTGGAACCAGGGTGAGGGCACGCTCGTGCAGGTGGCCTTCCCCGGCATCTTCCCCGACCTGACTCGCTACCAGGCCGAGGCCGACCAGGCGAGCGTCAATCAGCGGCACCAGCCCTGGAAGAATGACCCGGCCCAGGTCGCCAAGGCGCTGGCCGTACAGTTCCTGCAGTGGACCCGCCCATTGACCACCACCGTCATCAGTGGCGGCGGCGCGCACGACGTGTACGCGACGGTGAAAGTGCAGGAGGAACCACTCCAGGGGGAGTCCGTTGGTCCTTTCATCAATGTGACGCTCAGCAGGCTGGAGGGCAATACGCACAACCTGTGGGTGGCGATCGCGGTCGAGAACGGCCAGGCGCTCACCATCCAGAACATCGATGCGCGCAGCCAGATCGACAACCCGGTGAAGATCGAGGGCAAGGGCAGCGCGTTCGAGGGCGTAATTGGCAAAGCCTTCGTCCTGGATCACCTGTATAATGACGTCGGTCACGCCCAGGTGATGGGCATCCCAGGAGTCGGTATGGGCAATACTACTTACTCCACGATGGTGCTCTACAGCACGAGCTTCCACAAGGGGGTGCAGGAGGGCATCGTGGAGGTGCAGGAGGCCAACGGCGGCATCAGCGATGAAGCCTATTCAGCCGTGATGGTCAAGGTGCTGCTGACACCGGAGCCAGGCGTGGCACTGGGTCCGCTGCCCGGCCCTGACCAATTGCAAAAGTCGGCCTACTGGGTGCCGATTATCGGCGTGGATACCAGCAAGGCTTCGGTGGGAACACCGAGCTTCGCCAACATGAAAGGCAACACGTCCCTGCAGGCGCTGGTGCCAGTCTATCACACCGATGGCAGCCAGGTCGTCGACATCTACGTCTATGACCAGATCACCAGCGCGCATCCCGTGCAGAGCTTTACCGTGAGTTCAAGTGGTCGGATGGAGCCGGCATCTTCGTGCCGACGGCCTTCCCGGGCATCTTCCCCGACCTGACGCGCTACCAGGCCGAGATGGATCAAAATAACGTGAAGACCGGCCAGGACCCCTGGAAAAACAACGCGGTGCAAGTGGCCCAGCGCATGGCAGCGCAGCTGCTCAAGTGGTCGCCCAACGCGGCGGCAAGTACCGTGAGCGGTGGTGGCAAGCAGGACGTGGATGCAGTGGTACAGGTGAAAAGCCCCAATCCGGGCGGCATGTCGATCACTGTCACGCTCAGCCGGCTGGAGGGCAACACTTCCAACATGTGGGTGGTGGTCGGTGTGACGTCAGGGAACAGCCTGCTCACTATCACTACACCGGTCAAGGGTGACCGTCTGAGCAGCCCCACCACTATCAGGGGCACAGGCAGCGCCTTTGAAGGAGTGATCGGACAAGCGTTCGTCCTCGACCACCTGTATACCGCCATCGGGCAGGCGCAGGTGCTGGGCGCCTCCAATGGCAAGACCACCTATAGCACCACGATCAACTTCACCTCCAGCTTCCAGGGCGGAACGCAGGAGGGCATCGTCGTTGTCTATATGTACAGTCAGGCCGATGGCTCTATCGCGACGGCGGCAATGCAAAAAGTCATGCTGAGCGCGTGAAACGTAACGCGAGTTTGGATGTGAAGGGGGACCGCTTTTTTGCGGTCCCCCTTTTCTCTTGTAGCAGGAGCGCCCGCTATCCGACTACCGCCAGCTCGGGAACACGGAAAGCCCTGGGTAGTGTCTGTGGCCTATACCCCCTGGGGCCGTAAGCCTTGTGAGATGTTTATCAGTACGCTCCAACTGTGCGGAACTTTCATGAGCACAGGGATGGACGCTGTTGCACGTTCAGGATTCATCTCAAAACGCATGAGCGCGAACAATGGGGAGTTTGGCTTACGTGTTTGCGTGTTCGAGGGTTCTCTCGTCAGCACTCCGCGGGAAATCCGGATCACGTCGCTCATGCTCCACCTGGACACCTTCCGAGAGAAGGGGTGGTGCGGCAAGCAGGTAGCCGATGCCCGGTTTCGTCACAAGATAGCGTGGGTGCACAGGATCAGGTTCCAGCTTGTGCCGCAGCCGGCTGACGTTCACCTGGAGCAGGTGCCCTTCGCCAATGTAAGCTACGCCCCAGACGTAGTCTAACAGCGCGTCTTGAAGGACGACGCGACCCGCGTTGTGTGCCAGGTAGGTGAGCAGGCTGTACTCGATGGGCGTGAGCATGATCTCGCGACCAGCCATGGTGACCAGGTGCTGAACATGGTCGATCGCCAGATCGCCGATGGTGGTGTGCGTCGCATAGGGGTGCTCATTCGGGCTAAACTGTGCCCGGCGCAACACACCCCGCACCCGTGCCAGCAGTTCGTCCACGCTGAAGGGCTTGGTGAGATAATCATCGGCTCCCAGGTCCAGTCCGTGGACCTTGTCCTCCTGACGCGCAGTGACTAGACAGACCGCGAAACCGTCCATTTTGGGCATCATCACGTCAAGCAGCACGAGGTCGGGCTTGTGCACTTCAATCTGATCGAGGGCGAGCTCGCCATCACTCGCCGTGAGGACCTCATAGTCCTCAAAGGCAAGATTGCGTGCGACTAAGCGCAGCAGATGTGGATCATCATCAGCCGTCAGTATCATCGGTTTCTTGGCCGGCATGGCGTCCTCTCCTTTCCATGCAGAGACGTATTGGGGATGAAGTATGTGCACAGGTGGCAGTCAGACAGACTGTATGCTTCTCTGGCTCCTTCTCTCCCCTCGGCTCTTCTCACCGTAGGCCGCACCTCGCAAGGACGCGAAGTCTCACCGTACAGCGAAAGACGCTTTCTTCACACTACACAAAATATAGCATGAGGAACTCACGGTCTCATCACAGGAGAGCAGAAGGATCTCACAAATGCATCACAGAGGGGCTCCTACTACTTGCTTCCAGGGAATTGTTGCAGAATAAGCACATCTATGTTGCTTGCTAGCAGATCCTCAAAGGGCGTGGGGCATGTTTCTGGTCAATGATGCAGATTCCGTTTCCCTGCCTGAGTTGAGTAATAGATGGTCAGTGCAGTCAAAAAGATGATCGCCAGCACCAGCGTAATGCGCACATCGAACATGGCGCTAAGTAGCACAAACAATGCCGCAAGTATGTTGATCGTCGACTCGGTTCGCCTGTTCACATCTGCACCTCCACCTGTTGATGTTTGTGGGCCAGCATTGCTATGCCGATTATCCCCAGGAGCTGTACTAGCAGCACAGCGACATAGATGAACACGACTGACCAACCGAACACGAGGCCACCTTGCAGGGACCCGATACTGGAGCAGACCGCCCAGGTCAGCGGCCACATGCTCAGCAGATTGCGGGTCACGCGAAACACGGCCGCAAAGGAAAGACCGAGCACGGCCATCGAGAGCACGCCGGAAAGCGGAAATGTTCCGAGATGATAGGCCCCCATCGCCAGGGCCGCCAGGAAGATTGCCGGTAGGATACCGAAGGCACGTTCAAAACGCAGTTGCAGCCAGCCGAACACGAAGAACGGCTCCCACAGAATCAGCCCATTGACCAACAGTTGCGGCACCGGATCGACGCCGGGAGTCTGCGCGATAATACGCTGCAGCCCGAACCAGGAGACCGCGCTAAGGGCGAGCGAAATCACCGCGGCAATCTTCCATTTCCTGGTAGTGATGCCCACATCAGCAAGCCCCTCACCCCGCACGCGCAACAGGTAAAACACCGGGAAGAGCACGTTGAGGACCACATTCCCCAGCACAACGAAGACGAGGGTGTTCACCACTGTCTCCTTGATATGGGTCCCTGCGTAGTACACCGGGATCATCAACACAGCGCTGATGAGGGCAACGAAAGTATCTTGCCCGGGTTGCCAGCGAACAGTCAAGAGTGTTTTGATATGTTTCTTGAAGCGACTCATCGTACTCCTCACCTTCCTTCCATCGAGGGAACGCAGGCGTGAACGGGGAGTCTATCCGCTCACGCGCAGGCCTTCCAGGAGAGGCGTATCCCGTGGTGAGAAGCTCTTTCTCGTCATATCTCGCCTCTTCCGGGTGTGAAAGTACAGCTTTCCTCGCGCACTGGTGGTGGTACTGGAAAAGATTTTCCACTCACCTCCAACCGGCCGTAGATGCAGTTCCACTTTCCATCTCTAGCATACCTTCCCGATATCACGTCGCGATCAAGAAAGGCGATGATTTCCACACGGAGACGTCACAATCTGTTGAGAAACCCCCTGACACGACCATCATTCATCGTATCAAACGAGCCGAGCATAACTGTGACCGTTTTGTGCGAATAGTGCAGGTGCATGTGATGCACGTGTGAGTTCAACATGCTATTCTTCCACAGGGTCATGACCACTGTCCTGGATACACAGACAGTGCCGGTCCCTTGCCTATCACGCATACGTGAGCGTGGATACGCTTCAGCAAAACGGGAGGGTGTGCTTATCGATACGCGCTACGATGCTGATTTTGTGATGGGGGTGTGATAAAGAGACGCCCATTTGTGAGCGCGCTGTGAGGTTTCTTCACTATGCTACCTGTGTGAACGTAAGAGGCTATCCGAGCCGAGAAAAGAGAGGAGAACAACGATGACAACAGCTTGTCTGTATTGCGGTCTTCAGCTCCCTGATACCGCCGAGTTTTGCCCCGAATGTGGCAGACCAATTGAAAGAGACTTCGAAATTCGTCCACTTCAGCCGTCCGCATGGGACCGTCCTGGCAAAGAGATGAAGGCAAAAGACGATCTACAAGGACAACACGGGGTCTTCTCTCATGGTAGTGGACCCCTTGCACCAGTGGAAGAATATAGCCACCCTGGACATTGCCCACAGTGCGGAGCACCTCTGGCCAGGCGCCAAGGCACCACGACCGCAGCGGTCGAAAAGATTGAGCCCATCGCTGAGGTGGTGAGTCTACGGTAGAGAGCAGCCAGTGAGTCATCATGCCAGTCGAGTTGATTTTCCCCATGAGAAGCTAGCTCTTGAGGCTCTGGTAAAAGCCTCAAGAGCTAAGCCCTACAAAGTCTCTGTCTCTCAACTAGATGTTATGAAAGGAGAACCGAAATGGCGGCACTGCCA
>WNGR01003225.1_pt1 | contig 23174 bp, 23 predicted proteins | sample 5407581 | NCBI WGS metagenome assembly WNGR01 (sample SAMN13153383, study PRJNA577476) | soil metagenome | isolation source: 80 cm soil or saprolite under Garry oak tree replicate 2 | place: USA:California | collected 2016-06-15
ATCAAGCAACAGTGGGCAAATATCATGAGTGGGCCCATGGATAGAACTGCCAAGATAAATGAATGGGCCAATTGGCACTGCTGGGAAGAGTTGTCAATAGTTTACAGTGGGCCCATGGTTGAACTCATTGAGAGCTGCCAAACACCTTGAGTGGGCCCACGATCTAGGCATAGCATAAATAGACCTATTACATCGGTGAAACCCACATGGGCCCATCAACATCAGCATTTTGTTTGGAGACTGGATGGCCTGGAAGTACTGGAAGTACTGGCAATTTTGTGCCAGTCACTTCCCAGATAGTGTTTAGAGTGCCAGATGTTGGTTTCTTTGCCAGGCCCTTAACATTCTGCCAGATGACCTGCCAGGTGTTGATTTTTTTGCCAGACCCTCAACTTTCTACCAGTCCTTTTTTTTAAGGAGAAATTTAGTCACATTTCATTTAGAGGCAAGAGAATATAGTTAAGAGTTGATATACATGAGGAAACTAGGGTGCATTAGCTAAACTTGGGACCAGGGGACATACACAGGATGGCCTAGGACAGGCAGGGGAGCTGTGTGCTAACAGTGTGGGAAAGTGGCGAAGTGTGGGAAAGCGGACTGGGAGAGCATGCAGAGCGCAGGAATGCGGCACTTATGTGTTACGTTCTCACCAAGACACTTACCTAATGGTTATGACTACATGGGTAAGCAGTACTTAGTCATGGACTTCTCATCAGTCAGCACGACTATCACATGTAAGATAGTATGACTTGGTACTAGGATAGCGGTACTAGGGTTCTGTTTTCAAGAGGTGCTTCAAAGCCCTCTTATTGTAGTACTTAAGATGTATGTTACGTTGTCACTAAACGTTAGCCTTGACGTGGGCTCAACGGTGGGACGCGATACGACTTAGCACTGTGATGTGCATGCGGACGTTCTAAGTCACGTGGCAACTCGAGGTCACAAGGTACTCAGACACTTGGACGCTTTAGATGATAGAAAAGTATAGAGGAGAGGAATGCAAGTGACGATTCAAGAAGACCAAGCTGGTGAGCTAGGTCTTCTGTACTCCATCTTAAGTACTACAATGAGAGGGCTTTGAAGCGCCTCTTGAACCATAAACTGAATACCGGTATCCTAGGATTGAGTCATCTTATCGTACATGTGATACTCGGGCTGACTGATATGTAAGTCCATGACTAATTACCGCTTACCCTTGTAGTCATAACCATAAGGTAAGTGTCTTTCATGTTGATACGTAACATCACCCCCTTTTCAGCCTTTGCGCCCATGCAATATCTCCTGGTTGACATGAAGCACATCGTCTACGAACCCTTGGTTGTTCGCAGCGATCCTTCGATTTGCGTCAGCCATCTCCAATCGCCTGATAATTCCTAACTTAGCTGCGGCCAATTGCCCCCATGCTTCCTCGTTCTCCATCAAGACCGTCTCCATGTGATCTAACTCAGTTGACACCATGCGGAACCGGTGGACCTCAGCCTTGAGTGACAAATTGCCCTCGCGGTCGATCTGCCAATCTGTGAATTCTCGTCCCGCTGCCTCCGCCTTGAGATATTCAAGCTCCATGGTCGTGTAGACGGGCTTGCCATCGAAGGAGTATACTGGCGAGGCATACAAGGGTTTGCTAAACACCTTGTCCGAGTCCTTATGGAGCGCTATCACTAGTGGATTGGGAGCCATGATGGCCTACGTATAGTCGGCTTGTTGCGCAGTCGACTCGTGAGGGAGGCGAATGGGGTAGTTGATGTAGTGGAGTCCCCGGTTAGCGTTGAACCCGATGGGATCTTGTCTTTGCATTATGGCGGGCATGTACGTTTTCTTGTACAGCGGGTACCCGCTGGTCGTGAGGGTGTATGGGGTCTCATTCGCGTCATTAGAATCACGAGTGGTCTTTATGAACGGATGCTCATCTGGGTACCAGTCCCGGACACTGGTGGTACGGCTCCAGGGTCCTCGCGTCGCTGGTGTGCTTGGCGGCGCAGTGCTTCCCGGGCTACCTTCGCGGCGTTTCTCTTCTGCACGGCTCGTGCAAACTGCTCTTCCCTCCACTGTATACTGACCTTCTTCAGCATTTGCAGCTGCGATTCCTTCCACGCGGGGAGGGATTCGCAGTACTCCTTCAGCTTCCCAAAGCTCATGATCAAGCGCTTGGGTGTCGGTTTGGTGAGTCGGTGTGGCTCCCATCCCATCAAAGTCTGACAACTGTCGCAGTACGGGTGATAGTGTACACAGATGCATTGGCGCCATCTGGAGATCTGGGAAGACCTCCCATACTCGAGCCAGCTCTTCTTCGGTAAGGGGAGCGGCGAGCTCGTTCTCGTCGGTGATGTGGGGTCGGATGTATTTCTTGGCGCAGAGTTCTCGCGCCTCGTCGTAGGTGATAAGTTGAGAGTCAAGCTCGGCTCCGAAGATTCGTTCCGGAGAACCGAGGTAGTATGTGTTGGTGTCATTAGACATGGAAGAGGAGGAGTGAATGGTAGTTGGAGTTGTCGTGAGAGAGGGGATAGGGTACTTGCCCGTCATTCCGCTCCTTATATGAGTGTTTTGAGCGGTCCTCGAACTTTGAAACTCCCTTATCGCTTCAGGGGCATGTATGTCCTTGTGATCAACCCACTCGTTATCAGAGTCTGGGTATCCCTTCCATTTGATCAAATATTGCTTCTTTCATCTTCGGCCGAATTGCCGAGAGTCTAGAATTTTCTCGACCTTGTATTCTTCCTCGTTATCGACAAGATCTGGAGGTGGTCTCGAATAATTTGCTCCGTGGAGGTCGGTCTCTCGATAGGGGGTGAGAAGATCGATGTGGAATACGTCATGAATGCTCCACTGCATGGGAAGTTTTAATCTGTAGTTGACGGGGGACATCACCTGAGCGATTTCAAAGGGGCCGTGTCGTTTGGGCACAAGCTTGGTGGTAGGTTGGTTGGTTCGTAAGTGGCGCCCTTCCAGCCAAACGAAATCCCCTTCTTGATATTTGGGCGTATCTTTGTTCTTGACCCATGACTTTTGTGCCTGGATCATCAGTTTCTGGGCGCGTCGTCTAGCCTCCTTGAACTGGTCCAGTCTTAACGCCACCTGTGGTATCGGTGATGGCTTATCCGTCCAATCAGCTTGTGGGTTAAATCCGTATAGTATGAAGAAAGGGGACTCTCCCGTGGTCTCATTCGGCCAATTGTTGTGCGCGAATTCTGCTAGTGGTAGATATGCGTGCCAGTTATCTTGTCTTTTGTTAACCCAGAATCGCAAGTATTGTTCCAACCATTGATTTGTGCATTCTGATTGACTGTCCATTCGTGGGTGATACGCTGTCGATATATTCTGCGTTGTTTCGCTTCCTTTGCACAGGCCTCTTATGAACTTTGAGGCGAACCGTGGATCCCGGTCACTAATGAACTTCAGTGGGAGTCCGAATCGTGGGAATACGTGCTGGATGATTAGTCCCGCAGTTTCTTCGGCGGTCATACTTTCCCTGCAAGGGATGAATATTGCTGCTTTGGTACAGTCGTGGTCGGTTACGGTGAGTATCGAATCGTATCCCTGTGAGATCGGCAATTTAGTGATAAAGTCTAGAGCGACGGTTTCAAACGGCATAGCTTTGTGAATGGGGAATATGGGCGACAGAGGGGCCTTGGTAGGTCGTGTATTGATCTTATTCCTCTGACACTCCGCGCATCCTCGCACGTAGTCGTTCACATCTTATCACATGTTTGGCCACCAATATCTGCGGCTTGCCAGTTGATACGTTTTGTTGATTCCCGGATGTCCGTATACTGGTGCATCATGGTGGGCTTGTATAAAGGTTCGTTTGTGTTCCATCCTTCCCGTCACTACGCGGCGTCCGTCCTTATACCACGTCCCTTCAATCTTCTTCAGTCGATGAGCGTCGATCCACGGCTTGAGCACTTCTTCTTCTTGGGCGTATATTGGGTCCGTCGCTTCCATTTCTTCCTGGACCACGATCTTCCTCATAGGAGGGGCATGTTGTGTTGTCCCTCCTCTTACAAAGACGTGGTCGGGCAGTACGATCACGTCTTTGTTGTCATTTTCCCCTTGATCATACCCTGGTCGTCTGGATAGCGTGTCAGCCCTTCCGTTGAGTCTACCTGGAAGGTGACGTATCTCGAAGTCGTATTCCGACAACTCCAGTACTTCTCGTGCCACTCTGCACGAGATTCGTTGCGGTAGCCTCCAGTACTGTAGATTGAGATGGTCGGAATATATGATGATCTTATGTGGAGATCCTGCTAGTAAGGGCCTCCAGTTCTTGAGTGCCATTACTATAGCCAACAGTTCTAAGTCATAGATGTCATAGTTCCGTTGTGCTTCGTTGAGCGTTGCCGAGTAGTATCCTATGGGGTGCTTTTTACCGTCTTCTTTTCGTTGTAGAAGTACTGCTCCTACCGCGTATCCTGAGGCGTCCACCTCTAATTCAAATTGGTCGTCTAGCTTGGCGTGTGCCAACACTGGTTCTGATGTGACGCGCTTCTTCAATGCGTCGAAGGCTTTTTGTTCTTCTGTTCCCCATTGCCATTCTTGGTCTTTTCGTGTGAGTTTATGCAGTGGTCACGCGATGAACGCGAAGTCTTGGATGAAGGGGCAATAGAAGTTGAAGAAGCCAAGTACCTTTCGTACTTCCGTCGCGTTTTTGGGCACTGGCCAAGTGTTGACGCCCGCGATTTTTGCAGGGTCCATTCGTGTCACCCCCTTTTCAAGGATTACCCCCAGGTAATCCATGGAAGAAGAATGGAAGAGGCATTTCTCCGGTTTGAAGTATAAGTCGTGGGTTTGTGCGACTTGTAGGACATCGTGGACTGCGCGTTGGTGATCAGCAAGGTTGGTGCGAGTGGCGATTCCAATATTGTCCATGTAGATGCGAATGGTAGTACCAAGAGGTTCGTGTTTGAGGATGACGTCGTGATAGATGTAGTTCATCATGGTTTGAAAGGTCGCTGGCGAATTGGTGAGTCCGAAATACATAACTGTAGGTTCGAAAAGTCCGTATCTGGTTTTAAACGCGGCCTTCTTTTCGTCTCCTTCACGAATGCGTACGTTGTTGTATCCCCACCGCACGTCAAGCTTTGTATAGATATGTGCGTTACTTAGATCGCGTATGAGATCTGCAATCAGTGGAAGGGGATACTGGTTTTGGACCGTGACAGCGTTGATCTTCTGATAGTCTTGTACCGGTCGCAGTTTGCCATCCTTTTTATGAACGAAGAAGAATGAAGATGTGTATGGCGACTTGGACTCACGAATGTATCCTTTCTCAAGTTCATTGTGAAGGAATTTTTGTACGGCCTCATCTTCGATTCGGTTCATTGGATACACTTTGCAATCGATGGCTTCTGGTGCATCCTTTTTGAACTCGATTGCGTGGTCCCAGGCTCTCTTGGGCGGGTATCGTTTTGATTCTTCTTCGCTGAATATCTTGGCGAACTTCTGGTATTCCGTCGGGACTTCCACCTTCTGTGTATATTGTTGAGCCTTGATCGCAAGTTCTGTTGAAGTCGTAGCTGAGACTCGGCTATCGTCCTCTAGTCCTTTTGCTTGTGCAATTACTGAACTCTTTCCTGGGATGAAGGGATTTACGGACCGGAGGATAATGGGTAGTTCTTGCGTTTTGATCACGCCGTTCTTCCATGTAAACTTGGGTTCGAATGCGGCCATCCACGGGTATCCTAATACGATGTCCTCGCTTCCTATGTTGGTAATGAGGAATTGTATTTCTTTTCAGATTCCACCTGTTTGTATGTCGAGGATGATGTAGTTTGTGATTTCTCCTGCTCGATTTGCCGTGTTATCGATATTCCATATCTTTCGCGGTCTTTGTAGGGGTCTTTTTCCTAACTTCATTCATTGTACGAACTTTTCACTCATGAAGCAGTCGGTTGCTCCAGAGTCTACAAGTGCTTTTATGTTGGCCATTGCGTTGCTAGTTCTGATAGAGACAGGGATATGCATGGATCGAAATCGCGTAGTCACTATTACAGAATTGAACTTATGAACCGCCCTTACCCAGGCCGATGGGTTCAGGCGTTCTGAAAACCCTCTCTTCCTACGAGGTCTCTTATGACCAATTCTTGCACTTCATCTCCTGCTGTGGCTACTCCTCGAAGCCATGTATCGGCTTGTTGTTGCAGAGTTTGAGTGCGTGTTTGCGCCATCATGATGTCTTCATCACAGATGCTTCAGTTGTCGACTACAGCATCTCGTCCTCAACTGGTGGTCCAATTGCGTTGGTTGTTCGATTTGTTCCATGTGTGCTGGGGACAGTTGCGGCTCAGATGCCCCTTTTTATGGCATGTGTAACACTCAACTTCGCGTAAGTCCCTCTGTCTTCCGCCCCCTCTGCCTCGTTGGAGGAATCCTCCCCTTGGGGCGTACGTGTTGCCAGTCATTGATGCCGGGTTTATTTCTTCACTTCCGGCGATACGTCCTCGCGTTTGTCCAGCCGATGTATCCATCGCATTTGGGTCGGTTAACATCCTCTGCGGCATCCACCCCCTTGGACGTGATGGTGCTATTCCTCCACGGTGGGCTTTGAGTCGAGCTTTCATGTGGATGTAATCTTGTTGGCGGTTTATGGCGGCTTGCTTCCATTGTTCGTATGAGCGGGGTTGGTCGAGTTCTAGTATCTTTTGATACAACCCCATGGGTAGTCCATCGGTGAACATTTCAATGGTTTGTGGTACGTCAAATCGGTACTCAGCTAATCGGATGAGCTCTTCGATTTCAACCACGTAGGTGTCAATGTCTTCTCCCTTCATCTTCACTCCTGCTTTCAATATAGCTTGTGCATTTTCCTTGGCCAGGCTGTCGGTGAAACGTTGAGTGAAGGAAGAGGCAACCTCATTCCAAAGTCGTTCGTTGTTGGTGGCGATTCCACCTTGTATCTGTCTGGCTAGCCATCAGTTAACCGCCATTACCCATTCGTTAACTCGAGTCCCCTTTATGTATGTGAGGAAGAACATAGCTCGTCGGAACGGATTGATCATGAGGGCGTTGTCATTGTTGACAGCCCAGTACAACTCCCATTCATTGATGAAGAGGGTGGTTTTCTTCCTGTCCCCGTCGTAGATTGTGGGTGGCTCTCCTACCAATTTTCCTTGTTGTGCTTGCGGTATAGGGATAGGTGGCAGTCCCCACCCTCCTCCTGGTGGCCCTCCGGGTGGTACTCCACCACCTCCCGGGTATCCTCCACCTCCAGGGAATCCTCCGCCTTCAGGAAATCCTCCACCTCCGGGGAATCCTCCACCTCCGGGAGGTCCCCTTCCATGTCTGTCGTCTTGTGGGAGACGAATGGGCGGTAATTCTGGAAGTACTTCAGGTCCACCACTCGGGGGATCAGGCCTGTCGGGTTCTTGGGCCCGTCTTAGTGCTGCTTCATCGTCTACTATGTTGGCGATGCGTTCGATCATGTGCCCTGTGTGTGGATCGATTTCGTTTGTGACTTCTCTTCTGAGGAAGGTGGGCTCTTCCGTGACTGCCCTTACTGGTTCCGTCATTGTAGTCATGGCTGGTGGGTTAATGTGGATAGACTCAGCTAGTTCAGCCAATCTTTCTTCTTCGGTAGTGTTCCCGGGGGCTCCCGATTCAATCGTATTGTCGGAGCGTTCATCTTCTTCGTCTTTGTCTTTGGTGGACAGGGCTGGAGTTCTTGGAGTCGGAGGTGGTTGTCCGTCTATTGGCCCTACTTGTCCGGCCGTTTGTACTTCGTCTTCGAAGATATCACAATGATAATCTGGTCCTGTGGGTCTGTTGACGTTCCACCTTTGCAAAGGGGCGTTCCAGGTAACCTCTGTCCAACACACAAAGTTGTGATTGAACTCAACGGGGTAGTACTGCAATGGCCTGGTCGGGATGTTGACAAAGTATCCTGTGTCTCCTCTGACGGTCCTCCACCTGGCCTCTTTGAGGTATATGAGGGGTACGTCTCGTTCTCCTCGCTGGTCAATTGAATAGGGTGCGAAAACCCAACGGTCTTGGGTGGTAAGGCGTGCCACGGTGAGAGCTTGGTCTTAATGTTACGTTGTCACTAAACATTAGCCTTGACGTGGGCTCGATGGTGGAACGCGATACGACTTAGCACTGTGATGTGCACGCGGACATTCTAAGTCACGTGGCAACTCGAGGTCACAAGGTACTCAGACACTTGGACGCTTTAGACGATAGAAAGGTATAGAGGAGAGGAATGCAAGTGACGATTCAAGAAGACCAAGCTGGCGAGCTAGGTCTTCTGTACTCCATCTTAAGTACTACAATGAGAGGGCTTTGAAGCGCCTCTTGAACCATAAACCGAATACCAGTATCCTAGGATCGAGTCATCTTATCGTACATGTGATACTCAGGCTGACTGATATGTAAGTCCATGACTAATTACCGCTTACCCTTGTAGTCATAACCATAAGGTAAGTGTCTTTCACGTTGATACGTAACACCAGTCTTGAGCACGGCTCGACTTGGTACTTGTGCATCACCGAACTGAAGCCCTGATCCGGCTTCACTCTACGAAGAACTCAGACTCGAACGCACGTCGCATGATAATGCCAGCCGTGGCGTTACATGCATGCAGCTTGGAGCTGTGTCAGCTGAGCTGCCATGGTTGGTGGGTCACTGTTACATATCGATGCAAAGACACTTACCTTATGGTTATGGCTACAAGGGTAAGCGGTAATTAGTCATGGACTTACGGATCAGTCAGCCTGAGTATCACATGTACTATAGTATGACTCGACCCTAGGATAGCGGTACTTGGTTTCAGGTTCAAGAGGCGCTTTAAAGCCCTCTTGTTGTAGTACTTAAGATAGGGAGCAGAAGACCTAGCTCGCCAGCTTGGTCTTCTTAAATCGTCACTTCTCTCTCTCTCTTCTACACTCTCTCATCGTCTTGCGTCCAAGTGTTTGAAGAACCTTGTGACCTAAGGTTGCCACGTGACTTAGAACGTCCGCGTGCACATTCCATTGCTAAGTCGTATCGCGTCCCACCGTCAAGCCCACGTCAAGGCTAACGTTCAGTGACAACGTAACATTAAGACCAAGCTTGTCACCGTGGCACGCCTTACTACCAAAGACCGTTGGGTTTTCGCACCCTATTCAATTGAACAACGAGGAGAACGAGATGTACCTCTCATATACCTTAAAGAGGCAAGGTGGAGAACCGTCCGAGGAAGCACAGGATATTTCGTCAATATCCCAACTAGGCCATCGCAGTACTACCCCATTGAGTTTAACCACAACTTTGTGTGTTGGACAGAGATTACCTGGAACGCCCCTTTGCAAAGGTGGAATGTCAACAGACCCACAGGACCAGACTACTGTTGTGACATCTTTGAAGATGAAGTACGAACGGCTGGACAAGTAGGGCCAATAGACGGACAACTACCTCCAACTCCACAAACTCCAGCCCCGTCTACCGAAGACGAAGACAAAGGAAGCGAACGCTCTGAAGACACAGTTGAATCAGGAGCACCAGGAAATACCACAGAAGAAGAAAGGTTGGCCGACTTAGCTGAGTCCATTCACATTAACCCACCGGCTATGGCCACAATAACAGAACAAGCAAGGACAATCACCAACGAATCTACCTTCCTCAGAAGGGAAGTCACCGACGAAATCAACCCACACACGGGACATAGAATAGAACGCATCGCCAACATAATGGACGACGAAGCAGTGCTGAGGCGAGCCCAAGAACCCGACAGGCCCAATCCCCCAAGTGGCGGACCCAAAGTACTTCCAGAGTTACCACCCATTCATCTCCCACAAGACGACAGACCCAGAAGAAGATTCCCCAACGGTGGAGGATTTCCCGGAGGTGGAGGATTTCCCGGAGGTGGAGGATTCCCCGGAGGAGGTGGATACCCTGGAGGCGGTGGAGTACCACCCGAAGGGCCACCAGGAGGAGGATGGGGGCCGCCACCCGTTCCTATACCACAAGCACAACAAGGAAAATTGGTAGGGGAACCACCCACAATCTACGATGGAGATAGGAAGAAAACCACCCTCTTCATTAATGAGTGGGAACTATACTGGGCTGTCAACAACGACAACGCCCTCATGATCAATCCATTCCGACGAGCTATGTTTTTCCTCACATACATAAAAGGACTTTGGGTTAACGAATGGGTAATGGCAGTCAACCGATGGCTAGCCAGGCAGATACAAGGCGGAATCACCACCAACGACGAATGACTTTGGAATGAGGTTGCCTCTTCCTTCACTCAACGTTTTGCCGACAGCTTAGCCAAAGAAAACACACAAGCTGTACTAAGAGCAGGAGTCAAAATGAAAGGAGAAGATATCGACGCCTACATGGTCGAAATCAAGGAACTTATTCGACTAGCTGAGTACCGATTTGACGTACCACAAACCATTGAGATGTTCACCGATGGATTGCCTACGGGGCTCTATCAAAAAATACTAGAACTTGACCGACCCCACTCCTACGAACAGTGGAAGCAAGCGGCCATAAACCGCCAACAAGATTACATCCACATGAAGGCCCAACTCAAGGCACATCGTGGAGGAATAGTAGCACCGTGCCCAAGGGGATGGATGCCCCAAAGGATGTTGACTGATCCAAACGCAATGGATACGTCGGCTGGACGAACCCGAGGACGTATAGCCGGAAGCGAAGAGGTAAACCCGGCATCAATGACTAGCAATACATATACCCTGCGAGGAGGATTCCTCCAACAAGGAAGAGGAGGCAGAAGGCAAAGAGACCTACGCAAAGTTGAGTGTTATACGTGCCATAAAAAGGGACATCTAAGTCGCAACTGCCCCCAGCACACGTGGAATAGATCTAACAACCAATGCAACTGGACCCTGAACCCCAGCCGAGGGCGCGACGCCATAGTCGACGATCGAAGCATCTGCAATGAAGAGATCACGACGGCACGAACAACCACCCAAACTCCGCAACAACAAGCTGATACGTGGCTTCGAGGAGTAGCTACGGCAGGAGAAGACGTACAAGAACTAGTGATAAGGGACCTTGTCGGAAGAGAGGGTTTTCAGAACGCCTGAACCCATCGGCCTGGGTGAGGGCAGTCCATAAGTTCAATTCTGTAATAGTGACTACACGATTTCGATCCATGCATATCCCTGTCTCTATCAGAACCAGTAACGCAATGGCTGACATAAAAGCACTCATAGACTCTGGAGCAACCGACTGCTTCATGAGTGAAAAGTTCGTACAACGAATGAAGTTGGGTAAAAGACCCCTACAAAAACCACGAAAGATATGGAACATCGACAATACAGCGAATCGAGCAGGGGAGATTACGCACTACATCATCCTCGACATACAAACCGGCGGAATCTGGAAGAAGATACAGTTCCTCGTCACCAACATAGGAAGCGAAGATATTGTATTGGGGTACCCATGGATGGCCACATTTGAACCAAAGTTCACATGGAAGAATGGTGTAATCAATGAACAAGAATTACCCATTATTCTCCAGTCTGTAAACCCTTTCATCCCAGGAAAGAGCTCAATAATTGCACGAGCAAAAGGACCGGATGACAAAAGCCGAATTTCGGCCATGACTTCCACAGAACTGGCGATTAAAGCTCAACAATACACACAGAAAGTGGAAGTTCCGACGGAATACCAGAAGTTCGCCAAGGTATTCAGCGAAGAAGAGTCAAAGAGATACCCGCCAAAGAGAGCTTGGGATCACGCAATCGAATTCAAGACGGACGCACCGGAGGCCGTTGACTGTAAGGTATATCCAATGAATCAAGTTGAAGATGAAGTGGTACAAAAGTTCCTTCATGATGAGCTCGAGAAAGGATATATTCGTGAGTCCAAATCACCATATGCGTCTTCATTCTTCTTCGTTCGCAAAAAGGACGGCAAACTGCAACCAGTTCAAGACTACCGGAAGATCAACACTATCACCATCCGAAACCAATACCCCCTTCCATTAATCGCAGATCTCATACGCGATCTAAGTAACGCACACATTTACACAAAGCTTGATGTGCGGTGGGGGTACAATAACGTATGCATTCAAGAAGGCAATGAAAAGAAGGCCGCATTTAAAACCAGATACGGACTTTTCAAACCTACAGTCATGTATTTTGGGCTCACCAATTCGCCAGCAACATTTCAGACCATGATGAATTACATCTATCGCGACGTAATCCTCAAACATGAACCTCTTGGCACTACTATTCGTATCTACATGGACGACATTGGGATTGCCACCCGCACCAACCTCACTGATCACCAGCGTGCAGTCCACGACGTCCTTCAAGTCACACAAACCCACGACCTGTACTTTAAACCGGAAAAATGCCTCTTCCACTCTTCCTCCATGGATTACCTGGGGGTAATCCTTGAAAAGGGGGTGACACGAATGGACCCTGCAAAAATCGCGGGCATCGACACTTGGCCAGTACCCAAAAACGCAACGGAGGTACGAAAGGTACTTGGTTTCTTCAACTTCTACTGCCCCTTCATCCAAGACTTCGCGTTCATCGCGTGACCACTACACAAACTTACACAAAAAGACCAAGAATGGCGGTGGGGAACAGAAGAACAAGGGGCCTTCGATGCACTAAAGAAACGCGTCACATCGGAACCAGTACTAGCGCACGCCAAATTAGATGACCAATTCGAACTAGAAGTGGACGCTTCGGGATACACGGTAGGGGCAGTACTTCTGCAGCGAAAAGAAGACGGTAAAAAGCACCCCATAGGATACTATTCAGCAACGCTCAACGAAGCACAACGAAACTACGACATCTATGACCTAGAACTGTTGGCTATCATAATGGCGCTCAAGAACTGGAGACCCCTACTAGTGGGATCCCCCCACAAGATCGTCATATACTCTGACCATCTCAACCTACAATATTGGAGGTTACCACAACGAATATCGTGCAGAGTAGCACGAGAAGTACTGGAGCTGTCGGAATATGACTTTGAGATACGTCACCTTCCAGGCAGACTCAACAGAAGGGCTGATGCACTATCAAGACAGCCAGGGTATGACCAAGGGGAAAACGACAACAAAGACATAGTCATGCTACCAGACCACGTCTTCGTAAGAGGAGGAGCGACGCAATGCGCCCCTCCTATGAGGAAGATTGTAGTCCAGGAAGAAATGGAGGCGACGGACCCAATATATGCCCAAGACGAAGAGCTGCTCAAACCATGGATCGATGCTCATCGACTAAAGAAGATCAAAGGAACATGGTATAAGGATGGACGCCGTGTAGTAATGGGAAGAATGGAACACAAGCGAACCTTTATATGAATTCACCACGACGCACCTGTATACGGACACCCAGGGATCAACAAAACGTACCAACTGGTAAGCCACAAGTATTGGTGGCCGAATATGCGACAAGATGTGAACGACTACATGCGAGGGTGCACGGAGTGCCAGAGGAACAAGATCAACACGCGACCCACCAAAGCTCCTCTATTGCCCATATTTCCCATCCACGAAGCTATGCCATTCGAAACCGTCGCTCTGGATTTCATCACTAAGTTGCCGATCTCACAGGGATACAACTCAATACTCACCATAACCGACCACGACTGCACCAAGGCAGCGATATTCATCCCTTGCAAGGAAAGTATGACTGCTGAAGAGACTGCGGGACTAATCATTCAGCATATATTCCCACGATTCGGACTCCCACTGAAATTCATCAGTGACAGAGACCCAAGGTTTGCCTCGAAGTTCGTAAGAGGTCTATGCAAAGGGACCGGAACAATGCAAAACATATCGACGGCGTACCACCCACGAACGGACGGACAGTCGGAGTGCACAAATCAATGGCTGGAACAGTACCTGTGATTCTGGGTCAACGAGAGGCAAGATAACTGGCACGCGTATCTACCTCTAGCGGAATTCGCACATAACAATTGGCCGAATGAGACCACGGGAGAGTCCCCTTTCTTCACACTATACGGGTTTAATCCATGAGCTGATTGGACGGATAAGCCATCACCGATACCACAAGTGGCACTGAGACTGGACCAGTTCAAAGAGGCTAGACGACGTGCCCAAGAACTGATGATCAAGGCACAAAAGTCATGGGTCAAACACAAAGATACGCCCAAATATCAAGAAAGGGACCTCGTTTGGCTAGAAGACGCCACTTACGAACAAACCAACCTACCGCCAAGCTTGCGCCCAAGTGACATGGCCCTTTTGAAATCATCCAGGTGATGTCCCCTGTCAATTATAGATTAAAACTTCCCACGCAGTGGAGCATTCATGACGTATTCCATATCGATCTTCTCACCCCTTACCGAGAAGCCGACCTTCACAGATCAAACTATTCGAGACCAGCTCCAGACCTCATTGATAATGAAGAAGAATACAAGGTCAAGAAAATTCTAGACTCTTGGCAGTTCGGCCGAAGACGAAAGAAGCAATATTTGATCAAATGGAAGGGATACCTGGACTCCGATAACAAATGGGTTGATCACAAGGATGTACACGCCCCTGAAGCGATAAGGGAGTTTCAAAGTTCAAGGACTGCCCTAGACACTCATATAAGGAGCGGGACGATGGGCGAGTACTCTATCATCCCTTCCACAACAAACGCGACCACTATTCACTCTTACCCTTCTATGTCTAATGCCACCAACACGTACTACCTTGGCTCTCCGGAACGAATCTTTGGGGCCGAGCTTGACTCCCAACTCATCACCTATGACAAGGCGCGAGAACTCTGCGCCAAGAAGTACATCCGACCCCACACTACTGACGAGAACGAGCTCGCTGCTCCCCTTACAGAGGAAGAGCTGGCTTGAGTGCGGGAGGTCTTCCCAGACCTCCAGACGGCATCAGTGCACGCGTGTGCACTATCACCTGTACTGCAAGAGTTGTCAGACCCTGATGGGATGGGAGCCACACCGACTCACCAAGCCGACACCCAATTGCTTGATCATGAGCTTTGGGAGGCTGAAGGAGTACTGCGAATCCCTCCCCACGTGGAAGGAATCACAACCGCAGATGCCGAAGAAGATCAGCATACAGTGGAGGGAGGAGCAGTTCGCATGAGCCGTATACAAGAGAAAACGCCGCGAAGGCAGCCTGGGAAGCACTGTGCCGCCAAGCACACCAGCGACGCAAGGACCCTGGAGCCACACCACCAGTGTCAGGGACTGGTACCCAGATGAGCATCCATTCATAAAAACCACTCGCGACTCTGACGACCCATCCGAGACCCCATACACCCTCATGACCAGTGGGTATCCACTGTACAAGAAGACGTACATGCCAGCTGCACTGCAGAGGCAGGATCCCATCGGGTTTAAGCCCAACTTGGGGCTCCATTATATTGACTACTCCATCCGTCTCCCTCATGAGTCAACCACACAGCAGGCCCACTACACGCAGGCCATCATGGCCCCCAATCCGCTGGTAATAGCGCTTCGCAGGGATTCGGACAAGGTGTTTAGCAAACCCTTGTACGCTTCGCCGGTGTATGCCTTCGATGGCAAACCCACCTACGCAACCAGGGAACTCAACTACCTCAAAGCGGATGCGCAAGGGCGGGAGTTCACGGACAGGCTGATCGACCGCGAGGGCGACCTATCACTCAAAGCAGAAGTCCACCGATTCCGTGCAATAATGGCCAAGTTGGAGTGGATGGAGACTGTCTTGGTGGAGAACAAAGAAGCATGGGGGCAGTTGGCCGCAGCTAAGTTGGGAGTTATCCGACAATTGGAGATGGCTGACGCAAACGGAAGGATCAACGCGAACAATCAAGGGTTCGTGGATGATGTGCTTCACGTCAATGGGGAGATCTTGCGTGGGCGCAAAGGCTGAAAAGGGGGTGATGTTACGTATCGATGCAAAGACACTTACCTTATGGTTATGACTACAAGGGTAAGCGGTAATTAGTCATGGACTTACGGATCAGTCAGCCCGAGTATCACATGTACTATAGTATGACTCAACCCTAGGATAGTGGTACTTGGTTTCAGGTTCAAGAGGCGCTTTAAAGCCCTCTTGTTGTAGTACTTAAGATAGGGAGCAGAAGACCTAGCTCGCCAGCTTGGTCTTCTTGAATCGTCACTTCTCTCTCTCTCTCTTCTACACTCTCTCATCGTCTTGCGTCCAAGTGTTCAAAGAACCTTGTGACCTAAGGTTGCCACGTGACTTAGAATGTCCGCATGCACATTCCATTGCTAAGTCGTATCGCGTCCCACCATCAAGCCCACATCAAGGCTAACATACAGTGACAACGTAACAGTCACGCAGCTAGCGTCTGCGTTGGTGGCATCGCAGTGCCCCCCATTGTTGTTGCCATCGCTGTGGTGGTGGTGGTGGTTGGCAGTGGACACAGCTTGGAGCTGCATTGGCTGAGCTGCCATGGTCAGTGGGTCACACAACTACAGTCGGCGTCAGCAGCATCATTGGAGTGGTGCTGGTGGTGGTTAGTGGCACACACGGCTTGGAGTTGTGTTGCTGACTACCCACCGCCACTGTTGTTAATGGGTCACACAGCTCAGGTCTGTGTCTGTGGCATGCCCCCAGTCGTTGTCACAGTCGCTGTAGTTGAAGGCCTCATCTTGACAGCTTCAAAGCCATAAGTGATGGGGGTGACTTGAAGACCATGGAATCCGACAAGGATGGGGTGGTGAGCCTGATGGACAAAGGTGGAACAAGGCAAGGGGACGCATGGCCTGTCTACAAAGTGCCTATGAGCCATGTGCGAGGGGACTAGCAGCAACAGTCATTGACACCCATCCGTTTGCAAGACAAAGAGAAGTGCATGTGTGTGTATGAGGTGAGCCTGACTTGGAGGAGGGATGGGGAAAAGTGACCAATGTGAACCAACACTCTTGGTCCAAGTCTCTCACTGGCAGTTAAGTCACACTAAGGCATTCCAATACCAACTCAGAAGGGGCAAAAAGGGCTCAGTGCTTGGGCTGGCCTTACAGAGGTTGTCATTGTTGTCATTGTCATTGGCATTGGTGTAATGGCACTCATGGTTGGTGGTGCATTGGGGAGTGGTGGCCCGTACCCACCAAAGAAGTGCTAAAGACAGTTGAGATGGTTGAGACTGACCCCAACTGGTCCTGTGGCAGTTCACGTGCACATCAGATTCTGGTGAACCGGAACTGGACCACCTCCAGAGCTCATAGGACTGCAACCACAGGTCCAGTTGCAGTCAGTTGCAGTCTGGTCCAGTTGCAGTTTTTTCTGGTTCATGTGACCAGACTTTCAAACACTACTTCCAGTATAGGAGGTTTGAGTGGTCAGTGTGAATGGTGGTTGTGTGTGGGTTTCCTGCCAGGTATGTCCTCCAATGCCTAAGTGACTTCACTATCACTAATAATTCCTTGTCGTAGATGTCATAGTTTCTTTCTGCTTCCAACAAGGTTGTGGAGTAATAGGTGATTGGGTGCCAGCATTTTTGTTCGTCTTGTTGGTTTAGTGTTGCACTGATCATGTAATTTGACACGTCGACCTCCAGTTCAAATGTGTTATGCCCTAGCAGGGGCACTACGTGCGACGTGTGCAAAGTCAAGATACTGCCAAGTCAACTGTGACTTGGTGGGCAAGGTTCTAGGTGTGCGGAGTATTGATATAGCTCAATACTTAAAGGCTCCAAGGTGATTGTCCAAGATTAAGGACAATCAATTGTGAATGGTAGAGGCAGAGGGGTCACACAGGAATGGAGAGTCAAGACAATGGTATTCGCTAGTATACAAACGAAGACAAGTCTAAGGGAAGTACTACTGGGTTTTATGGGGGCTTATATAGGAGATGAATGCAGCCACAACTAGTAGTATCGATACTAGGAATGAGTCATACGGAGTCAGGGAAAGTAAGGAAGGATGAGTCACCATACAGACCAAGGCAGTGACGACAAGTGAAGTTCGATTTCAAGTGCCCTCGTTTGGGCCTGACACGATCCAAGTTCACACAGAGAGAAAAGGGGGGATAACAATGGCTTACAAGCACTCCCTGTATTCAGCCAGAAAACAAGTGCTTAAATACAAAGAGAGTACTTAGGCCTAAGGTAGGGTAAAGAGAGGATAGGGAAGAAGTCGAAACACGGAAACAAAGTAGTAAGGTACAAGTGGCGGAACATGACAGAATGAGGGTGGTAACATTGCAGGGACGATGGCACACACACTAAGCAAATGAGGTTAGAAAGTTTAGCTAAAAGGAATGAAGCTGTGCCACTGTCAAAGACAAAGCAGCGTGGCTGAAGTGATCGACAAGTGGTGTGGAATGGAGCATGAGGCACAGAAATGTTTGGCTTGTGAGTGAGTGGCCTACGAACTTGCAAGGCGATTGGTGGTGTCCATTGCAATGTGAGGGTGAACAAGTAGGTAACAGATGACAAGGTGAGGGGAGAGAGAGAGAGAGAGTGTGTGTGTGTGTGTGTGTGTGTGTGCAAAGTGAGGGTGAGATGGGAGGAGCAATTGATGGAGAGATATAAGGGTGCAACATTGTGGGAATCTGAATCCGAAATGGTAGGTGGTCTGATCCAATAACAAGAATGCCGAATATGGATGGTTTCAAGCCCAACGCTTGGGCTGGCCTTACACCTCCTGGGGGGTTAAATTCTTGACCATCCCTGGTCAAGCTTCTTCTAGAAAAAATCCAGGGGTTTCAGTGCTGAAAACAGAGAGATCATCGGCTAGAACGAGAGTGGGGAGGGTAGTGTCGGATGTGGTGATGAGGAGGCTGCACGTCTTTGGCTTGCATCCTTGCTCATGTCTGTAAGTGTCCTTGTGGGCTGATCCTATGAAAATTAAGCCTCCTGGGTCAAACACAAAGCATCTAATGTGGGGCGCATCATGCCCTAGCTGGAGCCATTGCACGAGGGCGTCGCAGGCGTTGGTGGTGCCAATCTGATTGCTACCAACATCTTCTTAGTTGCTCTGAACTTTGTGCACAAGGGTGGGGATGGTCTCTGAGATGTTGGGGAGTGCCGAAACTAGAGCTGCTGTGGTAATGAGAGTGAGTGCAAAACTGAAGTGGGCGGAACTTGAGCTTGACAGTAGGAGTGGGGGCGAAGCATGTGGGAGAGGAGGGGTGAGCGGCGTCAATGAGTCTTCATGGACCAGAGGTTCTTGCGATCTGAGCAGTTGAGGAACCAGATACAGCAGCCGTTGAGGTGTTGGGATGGAGAGGTGAATGAAATGAGGGACGAGTGTCGACGAGACATCTGAGATTGACACGAGTTCTTGTTGACATCCGACCAGTTGAGGGACCAGATACAGCAGCCGTTGAGGTGCCAGTGTTGGAACTTGCTGTGGGGTGGAAGGGATCATTGGCGAGGTAGGGGATGGTGCGACTTTGAGCAAGGTGGAAACTGAGCTGGTCAGTGTGACTCCAAGTGATTGTTGCGGTGGCAGAAAGTGGGACAGAATGGGGGCGATTACTGAGACTTTGAGTGACACGGAAAGGAGGGGAATGGTTTCACCTAGCAACGACTTAGAAGGGGACATCTCCGGGGAACACAGTGAGACGATGTCAACTGTAGACGCAGGTGCAGGGGTAGACTCAAACTCGCAATGCCTACAGGACTGGCAGAGAGATCCCAACAGCGATGATGACTGATCAGGCGGCAGAACAACAGGCAGGGGGTCAGGTGTTGAAATCTCTGGGGAAGGCAAATCCTCAAGGGTTGAAGGCAGAGGGAGGGACACTGGCAAGTGGTCAGGAGGTGGGGATGCAAGGGTAGACATGACAGATTGGCCATTTGTTGCCAAAAGTGTGTGCGTCGATGTCGAAAGGGGTAGCGAGGACAAAGGAACTGACGTAGACATGAGCTCAGGCTTGGGCTCAGGCTGATCATCCGATGCCGAATGCACAGGTGAAAGCAGGCACTCTAAGTCCATAGGCAAGATTGGAGATGAAGAACGGGGCGCGGATGTGAGCTTGGGGAAATCGTCAGTAAACAAAGGCACAAGTGAGGGAGTCAATGGCAGAGCAGGTGATGTTGGAATGACCGAAGGTGTGGACACAGGCTCAGGCTCAGACTGATCTTCCGTCGCTGATGGCAGGCACTCTGACAAAATCGCAGGCATGGAAGAGGGTGCGGATGTGATTGAAGACAAGGGGGGTGTGGATGCGATCTTGGAGACATCTTCAGCAGCCAAATGTACAAGCTGAACAGGAGGAGTTGAAGGGAGCGATGTGCACGAGGGGGTTGAAAACGTGGGCACAGGCACAGGCTCAGGCTGATTGTCCATTGCCGAAAGCGCAGTTGGGTGCTGAAACTCCAAAACTGAGAGCGAAGACGAGGGTGAGGGTGTATGCTGAAGCTCCGAAGCTGAGAGCGATGGTGAGGGGAGAAGCTGGGGGTCTGCCATTGACTGTGAAGGTGGGGGAAGCTCGCAGGGGGTGATCTCAGCGTTCGAGGCGACAGCGCGCGTCACTTCTCAGAGACTGTAGGTGTCTCACGATATGTGCTCGGCAACTGGCTGCTCGCATCTTACGCTCAGGGGCTTGAACTGATACTCTGGTGACCAAGATGAGAAGGAAACACCATACACAAATGCTCCATGTGCGCAACCGAAAACGTCTTCGAAGTGGAAGGGGACTTTGCGCAGCTGGAAGGGGTTCTTGCCAAGAAGATGGGGCTGAAGGACTTCACAATCCTCAGGGTGGAATCCGTACCAAAATGTGGAGTCGCGTTCTTCTTCCGACAGATGGCCTGCGTGCACTAGGGGAGCGCTGAGGCATAGAAATTGCCTGTAGTACTGTAGCACGTCATCCAAGCAATCCATTCACATTCTGGAGGTGTCTTGGACATAGCTGCACAACTTCTGTCTCATAACCTGGGGGCACGGGGTGGTACTGCCGAAGATGTTGATGAGGGATTGCCAAAGCTGGGGCCAGTTGTGCGAACAAAATCCATTCAGAGACCTCCAGAAGTCACGCATCGAGGGGTCAATGTAGTGAACGACAACGTCGACTCGCTGTGGGTCTGTCAGTGCGCAGTCATATGCTAGGGCCTCGAAATCTTCTAAAAAGTCTTCAAGCAAATCATCGCAGCCCGAGTAGTACAGTGCAAACTTCGAACGGGGCGATGGCATCGCTGCCGGTCCGGTGCGCGGCGCATATGGGTCATCGTCATCATCGTAATACATTCCAGTGGTGTGTTCGATGGTTCAATGATCAAAGAGACGGGACGAATACTGAGGGTGCAAATTCGAGGCTGGGTGGAATGACGACGTGGGGCTTGTCAAGGCGAGCAAAGGCGAGATGGCAAGGGGGTGGCGATACAGAATGGAGAAGGCATGAGTCCAGAGATCGAAGCCAGAGGCGATGGAAAACATATACAACGAGAATGGAAAACAAAAGGAATCAAGGGAAATCAAAGGGAATAAACGAGGGAATGACAAAGTGGGGAAAACTAAGTTAAAGGTGGATGGGAGAGATCCAATATCGATGGAAAATGGGATAATTGTAACGTCGATGACACCAGACAACGAGGTGGAATCCTGTAATGTTACAACTAGCGCAGGAAAGTGGAAAGAGTTCGAGCGTAGTTGAGCAGGGGGAAATAATCGATAAGATGTGGACCACAAGAAGCGATCGAAAGGGGGTTAAAGAACCAGGAACTTGAGGGGAATGGAGGGGAATCTACTGACTCCACCTCACTGGGGCAGCCAGATGTAAGGACGTAGAGGGTCCTAGGTGGGTTTGAAGGTGGAGTGTTCTACTCCAAGAGGGGAGGAAGAGGAAGAGGAGGAAGGGCAGAGCTGGGAGTGCGAGAACGAAAACGAAAATGAGATGAGACGAGTCGAGTCGAGACGAGTGCTGACCAAGGCAGCGACGACAAGCGAAGTTCGATTTCGAGTGCCCTCGTTTGGGCCTGACACGATCTGAGTTCACACAGAGAGAAAAGGGGGGATAACAACGGCTTACGAGTGCTCCCTGTATTCAGCCAGAAAACAAGTGCTTAAATACAAAGAGAGTACTTAGGCCTAAGGTAGGGTAAAGAGAGGATAGGGAAGAAGTCGAAACACAGAAACAAAGTAGTAAGGTACAAGTGGCGGAACACGACAGAATAAGGGTGGTAACATTGCAGGGATGACGGCACGCACACTAAGCAAATGAGGTTAGAAAGTTTAGCTAAAAGGAATGAAGCTGTGCCACTGTCAAAGACAAAGCAGCATGGCTGAAGTGATCAACGAGTGGTGTGGAATGGAGCATGAGGCACAGAAATGTTTGGCTTGTGAGCAAGTGGCCTACGAACTTGCGAGGCAATTGGTGGCATCCATTGCAACGTGAGGGTGAACAAGTAGGTAACAGATGACAAGGTGAGGGGAGAGAGAGAGAGAGTGTGTGTGTGTGTGTGTGTGTGTGTGCTAAGTGAGGGTGAGATGGGAGGAGCAATTGATGGAGAGATATAAGGGTGCGACATCATGGGAATCTGAATCCGAAATGGTAGGCAGTCTGATCCGATAATGAGAATGCCAAATATGGATGGTTTCAAGCTGTTACGAATCCGGACACATTTCTTTTCTTCCACGTCATTCCATCACATTCCATTATGTGCCGCCCCCATGACTCACATTGCTTACGGACTGATTACTGATCCATGACGCATTGGCTGACTGATCGTTCCATATGACGCCATTACAACGTCACTATGACGCACGCTTACTCATGTATGATAGATATGACTCATTCCTAGGATCCCTGTAGTAGGATCGCGTCATGTGTTTGTCTCGGACAAACACCGGCTTGTACTATATAAACCGTAGTCTACTTAGCTTGTACAGTAGACTCGATATCTCCTCAAATCACAGCATCTACTCGAATCTCTAGGACAGTCACCCTTTGCCCTCCCTAAGGGTGTGAGAGAGGGCCTTATAGTTTTGCTCCTTGTTACGTTGCCACTGAACGTTAGCCTTGACTTAGGCTCGATGTGTGGGATGCAACACGACTTAGCGATATAAGACACGGACTCTAGCTCAGTCACGTGCTTCAACTAGTCACAAGGTCTGACGACACTTGGACACACGAAGGTCTAGCTGGTCGAAGGGTTACAAGCGGGAGAAAGGGAGAGAGCCCTTAGATCTCGTAGAAGAGGAAGACTGGTGACGATTCAAGAAGACCAAGCTGGGGTGCTTGGTCTTGGGCAACTACACTCTAAATACTACATGAAGAGGGCTTTAAAGCGCCTCATGAATCCTGAACCCTACTATCGCTATCCTAGGAT
>WNGR01006131.1_pt1 | contig 23171 bp, 19 predicted proteins | sample 5407581 | NCBI WGS metagenome assembly WNGR01 (sample SAMN13153383, study PRJNA577476) | soil metagenome | isolation source: 80 cm soil or saprolite under Garry oak tree replicate 2 | place: USA:California | collected 2016-06-15
GCGCTTGTGCTCTCGTCTGCTGGACGACAAGAGGTAGCTACTATAGGAGCGTTACTGCACAATGAATGGAACTCGACAACGTAAGACAGATGACAGTGCCGAGCTATCGCTGGCAACTGCACGCCGGAAGCATACCGGAGGTGACCAGTTCCTGTTACCTGCGGGCATGATGATAGAGGGCAGTGAAGTCCTTGCCAATGCTGCGGCGCATGTCATTGTCATCGGCCAGCTCGTCATCGAATTGACTCCCACGGAGTATGCACTCCTCAGACTCCTGCTGCTGCAGGCTGGGACACCTGTGTCCTCCGAGGCGTTGATTCAGGCAGCTTTTCCTGACGACTCCGCTGACAGTGATACAGGCACAAGGCGACTGGCCAGACATATCACGAATATCCGCCCGAAGTTGTGGCAGACTCCTCTTCTGATCCACGCCGTGAACAACTTTGGGTATGTGCTGCAATTCTCTACCGGGCCTGCTCGATTCCCGCAGAGAAAACGCAAGGACATGTGACGATTCCCGCGTCAAAAGGCGCGGGGCTTCTACGGGTTGGCTACCGAGGATGTGTTGTCTCACAGGCGAAATATTCACACTCGCATGCAGATCACCAACGATTACGAACTTGCAGCACGGACAACAGAATATTCTTTCCCTGAGCGGCTTGCGTTGCAGGTGTCCGCACTTGCTGCATGCTTAAATTACACTCTAAATCGGAGGAACCGACGGGCGTCCGATGCTCTGCAAGATGAGCAGCGTGACAGGCAGACACGATCGGCCAGTTCGTCGTCAGAGCGCATGGCTGGCCCCTTGTTTTGCGTCGTTTCTATAAAGATAAACCAGGGAACCAGCACTGCTGGAAAGCCGCAAGGTCGATGAGACGTTCTGATATGCCTTCAAAAACTCTTCCCTTGGTATGCCTGCTTGGGTACAGATGGTTCTCAGAGTAGATCCCTTGATTGTGCTATGGTTGGGCAGCGTGACTGGAGTTTTTGTTCCATCAGCGTCCTCGCGGATCAGAGCAATATGCTCTCGTTCTCGTACCAGGGAAAATCCGAGCATTTCACATGTCTTGATGACTTTTATTTTAGGAGCATCAACAGGGAAATGGGTCACGAGAGAGCTACTCCTGCTTCAGCTACAAATGCTTCTAGGACAGGAGAATCTGTATCGAAGATATCAGGGCCAAAGGTCTCAAGATGAAAGCGTATGGCTGATTTCACATTGGCAAGCGCCTCCTCATAGCTATCCCCTTCTCCGACACAACGCCTTTCAATCCCAATGGATAAGCCACGTACCCATCCACATGTTTTTCTACAATGATTTTCATTGGTTGCATGATCTGCTCCTTTTCCTTGTATCAGATAGGCATGGGTTGAAACAAGAACGTCTAGCTTCGCAGGCTCCTCAGAAAAACCTTAGCAGGCAATGTCAAAGATGTCAAGTGCAGTCCAACTGACATCTTCAGGTGCTCTGCTTCTGAGCCGAAGTGCTCCGTGTGCTTGAACCACGTCTAGGAGAAAAAGAACGGCTCCTCCCGAATAGCCGCCAAACATTCATCTAATGATAGGCCAGTAGACAGCTCCACCCATTGTCCAGTGTGTCGCATAAACGAGAGGTGAAATCGATGGTTGCCCGCGTACTCCATCCGGGCAAACTTCGCCTCGAAACTCGGCATTATTGCATTGGGACCCGGGACACGATAGGTAGCGCAGAAGTAGAAATAGCGCTGGTACCATTTCCCATAGATGTCTATAATGTAATTGAATTGCGGATTCTCAGGAGGCGGCTTGATGTGTAGAGGCTTCAGAACAGACTCGATAAGCTCGTTGGCCTTCGTAGTTACTTCCGTTTTCACGGTCTTGGCGTATGCGCTTACGCGTCGCTTTCAACGCTCCACTGGCTTCCCAGCAAGCCAGTAGCCAGACGTGCTCTGGGTGGCTCAGCGTAAGTTCCGCTACCTTCCCATCCACGACGTCATATGGATATTCCCATCCGGCGTCACCCATGTAGAGCGTCCCACATTCCTGCTCATAATCGTAGAGAAAGATTGCCTGCTCGCCGTACTGGTTCTCGAAGTAGCTCCGATAGACGTTGAGAAAGGTTTGCTCATCAATCTGTGGCGGTATGCCATGAGATTTTCCATGATGATTGGTGACCTGAAAAAGGAGTTGATTACTCATCCATCCTTTGGCGCTTCACCCACTTCCTTCAAGAAGTCAGGTGGAACCCCCCCTCCTTTCGGTATGCGCTGACTCTTATGGATCTATTCTTTTTCCTGTACCTCTCGTTGCTGCGTGGAGCCAGGTTCGTGTAAGAAACGGTTGATCACGGAAGATCCCCAGGTTCCAGCTCGTCATACACACTGTCTACCATCATAAAGGCAACCTTACCCTGTCCCTCATCAGCGAATCGTTCCGCGTCTCTCAAGTACTCTGCCCACTCTTTACCGCGTATTTCCTGCTTACTCAGCGGCTGAAGACCGCTGGCTTGCAACAGGCATTTCACTTGCTCTTGGTGCAACAGCAAGAGATGCATGCTCTCGTCTTCACAAGCCAGCGCTCGCCAGTTCCTCTTTCAGCGCACGCAGGTTGCGATTTTGCTCACGCAAGGCGCTCAGGTAGCTCATCCAGGTCTCTCCCTCTCCAAGCTTCTCGTACAAGGCGCGCATCTTTGCGAGGAACGTGCATGTGTCCTGGTAGTTCTGGCGGCCTCGCTGGGCGATCAGTCGTTCAGCCCGCTGCCGGTACAGCTCGATGGCCTCACGTGGACGCGACTCTTCGGCGGCCCTGGCGACCTGAAGGGCGATGTCGCCGAAGCCGTAATACCCATAGCCCTCGTTGTAGGTGTAGCCGTAGCTATCCTTCTTCGCTATCCCTTTCAACAGGTGCAAGGCGCGGTCAATATCCCCTTCATCCAGGGCGATCTCGATCAAGAGCGTGGTGTTCCTGGTCGTTCCGGCTTGCTCCAGGAACGCGAGAAGCTCCAGTTGAAGCGTCTGCCAGCGATCGAGACGTTTGGCAAGATCTCGCAGTTCCTGGTAGCGCCTGAGAGAAGGCTGCATGCGGAATGACGTTGCGGCTACCTCCAATTCGGCGGCGAGGTTGCCCCTGTCCCGGTAGTATTGTTGGAGCCATTCCAGCAGGTGTAGAGCTGGTTTCTCCTTGATGCGGTTGCTCACCAGGCGCTCGGCCACACCATCCTGCCCGTGCTGAACGAAGAGATCGGCCAGCTTGAGGAGGGCAAGGTCATCAACCCGTTGCGTTTCTCGGACCGCTTGGTCGATGCGTCCAAGGGCGAGGAGCCGATCAACCAGGTCAGCCGTGCGACCGGTCTCTCGGCAGATGCGCAGGTAGGCATCATCGTCGAGGCGCTCTTTCTCCAGATTCAGTAAGAGCCCACCATAAGCCTGGCGCGGGGAGCCAGTAATCACTTCCTCTTTGTCAGCCAGTAGCTTGCGAATCCACTCCGCGATCGTCTGTCGTTCCAGTGGCGTTGCGTATCGCACGAGCTGCTCCGCCGCGCGTTCAGCGAACCCATGGCTGTCGTCAGCATGCAGGTCACGCCGGTAGATGGCAAATAAGACCGCGATGCTCTTCTCACGTGCAACCCGATCAGTCTGCTCGTCAGCCAGATAGCTCCCCAACGCTGCAATACCCTCCCCGACGAATGCTTCCAATCCCTCTTCTTCCGGATAGTATCCCTCTTCTTCGTAGGAATCATCGTACCCGGCTTCCTCGTCATAATAGAGGTGGGACTGCTCGAAGATCACCGTCACCAGCGTTTCATAGATCGTGGCTGCGCCCAGGACGTCTCCCTGCTGCGCCAGCTGATCAGCCGTCTGTTTCACGGTGAGTAGTTCCTGGGTAATGCGCGGTGTATCGCGTCGAAACGCGTCGGCGACCTGGCGGCGATAGGTCGCCGGGTTCACGGACAGGATTCGCTGCGCCGGGCGGATGAGGTAGCCATCGGGGTGGCGCACCCAGAACTGCCGCATGTGCCAGGAGTAATCGGCGAGGGGGCGCACAATGTCTGCCCGGGCCTGTTGAGCCTGGCGATAGACAGCCTCGACGTCCTCGACGAGGAGGATAATCTCCACACCACTGCCACGCTGTTCCGGTGGGAGCAGGCGTGAACGCTCGGCTTCCCAGTATGGTGCATCGTCTGCCGCCAATTGAAGAGCGGTTTCCCCACGCGACAATTCAGCATACTCGTTTGCGTCGCGAGCCACGACTCGAAAGCCCAGGACGTGCTCAAACCAGGTGATGGATTGCTCGAAGTCGCTCACACACAGCTCGACCCAGCTTGTTTTGGTCATATCGGCCCCTTTCAAATTGACGTGAGAGCCCGGACGCAAAGAGAACGTTCTGGAATGCTTTGAGACTCCGGTGGCGCTCACGGAGTCGCGTGATGTAGCACGTCCAGATGTCGTGCTTCCCGAGCTTTTCGTAGAGAGCGTGCATCCGTATGTGTATCTGTGTTGCCTGCTCGTAGGCTTGCCGATTGCGCTGGCTGATAAGGAAGGCAACATACCTCGGATAGAAATGCAGCGCAGTGATGGGTGGAATAGCGCTCATCAATGCCTCTTTTGCCTACACCTATGCTCACTGCAATGGGCTCACTTCCTTGAAAGAAATCACGCAGATGCTCAACCATTTCTTATTTTCTCTCATGGGTAGGTTTGATATGATGGATCTATCTTACCATAGATAGGGAGAGAGGGCAGCAGGGCGTTACTTCATTACTTGATAGATGGGGACTGGTCCATGTACATCACCCAGCACCTGCTCCAGAGTCTTGCCCTCGATGAACTCCATCGTCAGGCAAGCCTTGCGGCCCTTCCATGGGCAGGACCGCCAAGACCTTGAAAGTGGACGTATAGAAGTTAGATGTGTAATGGTATGCGGTCATGACCGCGTTACCTTCCGGCTACTAGACACGAGGTGAACTTCATGAGCAGAGGATTGAGTACTTCCCACATGCCACTGGCCGTAGCCGTGTACTTACCAGAACAATACCCCAGGCTACTGGCGACAGCAGAAGACGCACGTGATTTGGAGGCTACTTGGCAGGAGTGGCATCAGGTGTTGCAGGAAACCAAGCAAAAAATGGCGGCACTGGGCATGCATCTGATAGAGGTGATTGTCGATCTGGACGCGTTGGAGCAGTACTGCCAGGAACAGTAGAGTCGTTGGCTATCCACTCACTATATTCAGCAATAAGTATCTCATGCACTGAGATTGCTTTCATCATGCTTCCGCTTGTATAATTGAGAAAAACCTGCGAGGAGGTCAGCTATGAGACGCCTGGTTAAATTCCCGTTAGCAGATGGCACCGTCATCGTAGTAGAGGTAGACGAACCGGAGACGAGTGGCACTGTTCGTGCCTCCCGCTCTGATGACATGATAGATGAAGCAAAGCAGACCTTCGAGCAGTCTCTCAACACCATTAGAACTTCAACTGAGAGCGTCATTAATAAACTGCAAGCCCTGACCCATCGACCTGACGAGATCGAAATGGAGTTCGGATTTAACATGAGCGGGGAGTTCGGTGCGGTCATTGCTAAAGTTACGGCCGAGGCCAACTACAAAGTAACCTTAAGATGGCAACCAGCGAAACAGTAATGTATCACGTACCTGATATGAGTAGGCCTTCCTTCGCTGCCTCTAAACGCTGAGGAGAGCGCTACAAAGCCCCGAGGTGCGCCTTGTCTGAAGATATAAATGCTGGCATTGTCCGTATCCTTAGCGGTAGGTCCGTTGGAACTGGCTTTGCAGTTTCCGACGATGGCTTGTTAGTTACATGCGCTCACGTCCTCGGCAGGCCTTGTCCTGAGAGGGTAAGCATTATCTTCCTCACCACTAACGAGCGACAAGAGGCCACGGTAGAAATGCAGTGGCTGCGTGATGTAGGTGACGAGGATATGGCTATCCTGCGGGTGCAAGGTGGTCTACCTCAAGGGGTGAGATCACTTCCCCTGGGTTCCTCTACAGGAGTAAGCGGTCACAAGATCAGCACTTTTGGATTCCCCAGTGCAGGCGAAGTGGAAGGTATAGCTGGGTACGGCAAGATACTTGGGCGAGGGTCACAAACCAAAGCCGGTCAACCGCTCCTCCAGATACGCTCAAGTGAAATCACCCAAGGCTTTAGTGGTGCTCCTGTGTGGGACCAGTTGCGACAGCGGGTCATCGGCATGGTCGTGATGGTTGCCACACCCGACGCCAGCGGCAAAATGGGAGAGACGGCCTTTGCTACCCCTACGGAAACCTTGCAGAGAGTTTGCACTGATCTGCAAATCCCCGATATTAATCCCTATCGTGGTCTGAATCCATTTACCGAGGCCCAGGCAAAGTTCTTCTTTGGTCGCAAGCAGGAAGTGGACAAGCTAGTGAATAAACTTCGACTCGATCCTCGCTTCCTGCTGATACAGGGGTCATCGGGTAGTGGTAAGTCATCTCTCGTGCTAGCCGGACTTATTCCCCAGCTACGCAGTGGGGCACTGCCGGGTAGTGATCGCTGGCACATCATGCTCACTCGCCCGGCTGATCATCCTTTCCAGCAGCTTACAGCGCAGGGATTGGCAAGCGAATCAAACAATCTGACCCAGGCCATACGCGTTTGGCTCAACCAGCATCCAGAGCACGCACAGATCGTCCTCATCCTCGATCAGTTCGAGGAACTGCTGGTGAATTGTCCCGAAGAAATGAGCCAGGATTTTCTGGCGCAGTTGACGGCGTTACTGGATGCCAATTTGCCTGTCACAGTGATCGCGATCATGCGGGACGATTTCTACACTCACTTCGCACAGCATGTGAAGTTAGCGCAACGCCTGGAGCAGCATGATGGCCTCGTACATCTATCTCCGGCACTCCAATGGGATGAACTGGTTGCCATCGTGCAGGAACCTGCCAGAGTTGTTGGCCTGCGTTTTGAGGAAGGCCTGGCCGAGGAGATTGTTGAAGATTCGCTAGAAAGCGAGGCCTCTGAAGAGGGAGGACGAGTCGCACGTTGCGCCATTCTGCCCCTGCTTGAGTTTGCCCTGACCGAGCTTTGCGAGCGGCGGGAAGATGGAGTATTGACCTTTAAAGCTTACGAGAAAGTCGGCGGTGTGACAGGCGGGCTCAGACAATGGGCCGATCAAACCTTCAATAGCCTGGAAGATGAGAGCAAAAAGCAGCTCGCATCCCGCATTTTTAGCGACCTGGTCTACCTGGGCAATGTGAACGAAGACCTTCCCGATACTCGGAGACGCAGGACGTTGAAGTCACTCTACCGCAATGAAGACGAACGGGAGGACACGTATAAGCTGGTACGACGACTGGTGAATGCCCGTTTGCTTGTGACGAGTTACGACCCCTCGAGCAACGAAGTGGCTGTAGAGATCATCCATGATGCGCTGCTGCGCGAATGGGGATTGCTGAAGTGGTGGTTGAAAAGAGATCGACCTTTCCTGCGCTGGCATCAGGAGCTTGAGAGACGCGCCCAGGCATGGGTAGAGACGAATCCGAATGAAACCCGTTATAGCGATAGATTACTGCGGGGCAGCAATTTATCAGAATCTGAAGGCTGGATGGATCTGCGAGCCGCCGATTTGAGCGAGGTGGAGCAACAATTCATCAAAGTGAGCCGAGAGCAGCAGAACCGAGAGGACTTGCGCTGGAAAGCGCTCTACGAAAAGGTGGAACAACAGCGCCAGGAAGCCGTTCGCCAACGTGAAGAAGCTGAGAAGCAACGACAGGAGGCCATACGACAGCGTGAAGAAGCCGAGAAACAGCGTGCAGAGGCTGAGCGACAGCGTCAAGAGGCCGAGCGGCAGCGGCGTATTGCTTTAGCTCGCCAGTTGACCGCGCAAGCAGAGTTGCTGCGAGGCCAGCAGGGCCATCTGCTCCAGAGAAGTGTACTGCTCGCCATAGAAGCTCTACAACGATCACCTTCCCTGGAAGCGGACCAGGCTCTGCGTTACGGTTTAAGTCTGTTGCCTCGTCCCATCACCCGCCTGGCTCCGAGGGGAGATCTGACTGCTAGCGCTCTTAGCTCGGATGGATGCTCCCTGGTGAGAGCAACGAGAGACAACAATCTAGAGGTATGGGACGTGGGTAGCGGCCGCCAACTGCTCCGCCTGATTGCTGAGGCTGGCGTGAAAGACGTGGTTTTCAGCCAGGATGCTCGCTGCTTCGCCACGGTTGGGACGGATTCTACCGTTCGCGTATGGGAAACCGGTAGTGGCCGCCAGGTCGCTCGCCTGTTCAATGGCAGTAACGTGAAGAGCGTTCTGCTCAGTCGAGACGCACGTTATCTCGTTGCGACGAGTGGTGAGGGGATCGCGTGGGCCTGGGAAGTAGCCACGAATCGCCCCCTTGGTCAGCTGGCTCACGAAGGCCCGATACGAGCCGTTACCTTCAGTTCAGATGGCCGTTACCTTGCCACGGCAAGTGTGGATGGTACTGCTCGCGTGTGGGAAACGATAGGCGCGCGCCAGGTCGCCCGCTTGAATCACGAGAGAAGTCTATCTGCTCTGGCCTTCAGTCCAGATGGATATTACCTGGCTACGGCTAGCGAAGACTGTTGCGTGCGACTATGGCTATGGGGGCCAGACAGTAGCTCACAGCCCGCTTTGCTCTCTCACGAGTCCCAAGTGAATGCTCTGACCTTTCATCCAGGTGGGAACTATATTGCTACCGCAAGCCAGGATCATACTGCTCGCGTATGGGAGACAGGCAGTGGTCGGCAGGTCACACGTATGAATCACCAGGGCAGCGTCAATGTCCTTGTCTTCGCTCCAGATGGGCGCTACCTGGCAACAACCAGCGCTGACCGAACGGTAGGCGTCTGGGAGACAGAGAGCGGTTACCAGCTCATTTGCCTGCCCCATAAAGACGTCGATTACAAGGATGGGGACTACATAGGTAATATCGCGTTCAGTCCTGATGGGCGCTACCTGGCAACCGCAAGCGAGCATGGCAGCGCTGGTATGTGGGAGATCATTACTGGCCGACTGACCCACAAGAGGAGAGTAAGCGCAGTCGCCTTCAGCTCCGACGGGCGCTACCTGGCTACGGGAAGTGAGGATGGGACCGCAAGCATCTGGGAGGTGAAGAGTGGTTATCGCCATCTTCAGCTCTCCTGCGGGAGTAAGGTATGGGCAGTCGCCTTCAGCCCTGATGGGCGCTACCTGGCTACAGGAAGCGGGGACGGCATGGTAGGACTCTGGGAGATAGTAGCCGGTCGCCAAGCCGGTCGCATGGCTCATAAAAGGAATGTGAATGACCTGGCCTTCAGTCCCGATGGCCGCTACCTCGCTACGGCCAGCGACGACGAGACCGCACAGGTCTGGGAAACTGCAAGCGGCCGATTACTTTTCAGCCTGTCTCACAACGATACGGTGAATGCTGTGGCCTTCAGTCCTGATGGGCGCTACCTCGCTACGGCTAGCAGCGATACGAATGCCTGTGTGTGGGAGACGGCCACCGGTCGCCACATGGCTTATCTGCCCCACAGGCTGATCGTGAACAAGGTCGTCTTCAGTCCGGATGGGCACTACCTTGCCACCGCAAGCTGGGATCATACTGCCAAAATATGGGAGACGAGCAGCGGTCGCGAACTCTTCCGCCTGCTCCATAGGAGTAAGGTGTGGTCCGTAGCATTCAGCCCCGCAGGGGTATCGCTTACGAATATCCTCGTAGCCACAGCAAGCAAAGACTATACTGCCGGGGTCTGGGAGACGAGCAGCGGGAAACAAATTGCTCGCTTCACTCATGATGATAGTGTAAGTGCTATTGCATTCAGCCCCGACGGCAAATATCTAGCCACAGCAAGTGATGATCACACTACAGGAGTATGGGAGATTGCCAGTGGTCGTCAATGCGCATACCTGCCTCACGAGGATAGCGTGAATGGCGTGGTCTTCAGTCCCGATGGAAAATACCTGGCTACAGCAAGCATGGATGGCATCGCACGATTATGGCTCTGGCGGTCGGAAGACTTGCTCATAGAGGCTCAAGCGCGCCTAACCCGCAACCTCACCCAGGCAGAATGGCAGCAGTACCTTGGCGAGGAGCCATATCGCAAGACCTGCCCGGACTTACCAGAAGAGGCCTATACAGAGGGTGTACGTGTGTAGTTACTCGTGGTGTCTGATATCAAATCCGTTTATAGAGCTATCATTCGAGTCAGCGCAAATTGGTCAGAAATTCACACCCTGAAAATGCATATCCTGATCGTTTTGCTACTGATGAACCGGAATTGATCTGAAACAAAGGGAAGGTGGCAAAAGATGCGTTTAGAGGGAAAGCAAATTGGCCGCTATCGTTTTGAACAACGCATTGGAAGAGGCGCGATGGGTGAAGTGTACCTTGCTGTAGATCCACGCATCCACCAGCAAGTGGCTGTGAAGGTCTTGCAAGCTGAAACGCCAGTGTATCCTGCTACGAATGTGGCTCGTGAAGCGGAACGCTTCCGGCGCGAGGCCAGTGCTATTGCAAATTTGAGACACCCACACATCGTCCCTCTGTATGACTACGACGAGACAAGCATTGATGAAACGGCCATTACCTACCTGGTCATACCCTATTACAAAGAGGGGTCATTTGCCAGCTGGCTGCGGAGGCGTGGTTCCGACTTATTGCCAATGGAGGACGTGGTGTATTTTGTGCAGCAAGCTGCTGATGCTCTCCAATACGCGCATAACCACCAGGTCATTCACCGGGATGTCAAGCCCTCTAATTTTCTCATCGATCCCGGTGAAAACCCGAACCGGCCGAACTTGCTGCTGGCTGATTTTGGCATTTCGAAGTTCGGCATGGTGAGTACTGCCAGTGGCACCCAAAGCCTGGGGACCCTGACATACATGCCACCCGAACAGTTGCATGGGCGGCCTACCTATGCCAGCGACCAGTATGCGCTTGCCATCACGGCTTATGAACTCCTGGTGGGCCATCCGCCATTTGAGGGCCCTCCACCTGTAGTGATACGCCAGCATGTGGAAGACCAACCCCAGCCACCAAGCATGCTCAACCCAGGTCTTCCTAGAGCCGTTGATCGCGTGCTCCTGCGTGCTCTGGAGAAAAAACCCGAAAATCGTTATCCGACTATCTCTGAGTTTGCCCGAGCATTCCAGCAGGCTTTACCAGGAACAAGCGATATTCCTCAAAGACAGCCGGAGAGCAGAAGTGGTGAACTACAAAGGAGCAGCGAGGTGCGCGAAGCACAAAAAGGTAGCGATATCCGTGCAACCTTGCGTATCAGTCCAGCGGAGGCGCAGAGGGGCACCGATCGCTTGGTGTATCTCCCCGAAGGGCGGCAGGTGACAGTGACGGTGCCGGCAAATGCTTATAATGGCCAAGTACTCGATTTCCCGGGTCTTGGTGAGTCATCACCTTCTGGAGGACCAGCAGGCGATTTGATTGTCACTCTCACCATTACATCACCGGATGTTCCTCCACCTTTAAGAGCGACTGAGGCCGCAACGGTACTCTCGGGAAGACCAATAAAGCAGTATCTGTTCGCTTTGCTCGTTGGGGCTTTCGCTGGTATTTTCAGCGTTTTCTTAACCAGTGTGATATTCAGTGTGAACCACTCCAATTTCGTGCTACTCCCGCTCCCCCCCTTGGTGATGTCACTGATCACAGGCTTTATTACTGGCAAACGTGTGGTGGTACATACGGCGGGTCTGTTCGCAGGCCTTGTGGTTGGCGTCTCCTGGTCCGTTTATATACTCTCTGTGCGCGTGAATAATCCCATCATGTCTCCAGATGAGTGGGTTACGGAGTCGGTTACTGTTGTCGCCTGTGCGACAACTTGTGGGCTGCTCTCCTGGCTGGTAGCCTGGCTTACGATAGGAACGACCGGGGCCGCAACAGTACTCCCGGGAAGACCAAGAGAGCGATATCTGTTCACTTTGCTCGTTGGGGTTCTCGCTGGTATTTTCAGCGTTTTCTTAACCAGTGTGCTATACAGTGTGCTATACACTGTGAACTTCTTCTCTGATGAGCGTGTCGGCTTCGCGCTGCTCCCCCCCTTGGTGATGTCGCTGATCACAGGCTTTATTATTGGCAAACGTGTGGTGGTACGTACGGCGGGTTTGTTCGCAGGTCTTGTGGTTGGCGTCTCCTGGTTCATTTATGTACTCTATATGATGCTCGCACATGCCGGCTTCACCCCGTATTATCAACAGGAGTGGGTTTTTATGGTCGCCTGTGCGGCAACGTGTGGGCCGCTCTCCTGGCTGGTAGCTTGGCTTACGACTCGTACACACCCGTATTATCTGTCATCCGGCAGCCGAAATCAGGGGAGATGAAGGTGAGATTGGGGGTTCCTGCATAACCCGAGAGGGTAGTGGCTCACTTGAGCAGAGTGGCCCGCTCGCGATTGTAGCGATGGAGAAAGAGGAGCAAAGAGGCGGGCGTAGGATCACCACCGACTTTGAAAACGATAACGTCATGCGCACAAAACGGGCAAGACGCTGCCGCAGTGTGTTATTCCAGCGCTCCACATGGACGGTTTCTCCCGTCTCTTTGCCCACTGCTGTGTGCTGCTCATCAGGAATTACCGCCTGGTAGGCTGCCCAGAAGTCCGTAAAGCAATGCCCCTTGCGGTAGGCGGATGGAATGGCCTCCCACAGCCGTTGACACGTGTGTTTGCTCCGGTCACCCAGTGCATAGGCGACCACCTGTCGCGTCTTGCGACACAGGGCAATCCACACCCAGATCTGGTTGGCTTTTTTGAGCACAAAGGACCACAGTTCATCCAGTTCCAGCGTGGTAGAAGCCGCATCCTCTGGATCGGGGGCGACCAAGGTGGTGCTGAAGGGGGGAAGTTGGGCGACTTTTTTTTGATCCAACTCGACACGGTCGTGCGAGAGATGCCGAAGGTGCGTGTCAGGCCGCGCAGACTGCTGCGTTCTTGATACATGTGCAGGATCTCGTCGCGGCGAGCCTGCGGATAGGCGTTGGGAGTCGGGTTCTCGCGGCTTTGACGTCCGCAGGCACGGCAGCGATACAACTGTTTGCCATTGGGGGCATGACCATTGCGGACCAGCGCATCACTCTGACAGCCAGGGCAGTGAAGGGTGATCGTCACCATTGAAGGCTCCTCTTTTGGAGCGTTGATTGCTCTTCTGAGTCTACCATATCCTGCTTCTTTGTACCACTACCCAGAAAACGCACTGCGAAGGTGTGTCGAAAGATGCGCGTGCTTCTGCTCGACACCAAGAACTACGTCACCACTATTCCCCCTTTGAGGTCAGCCAGGTGTACATGGTCATTTTTCACGACATCGTCGCTTCCCACCATGGGAAGCGTAAAATCAGGAGATTGTTGTTGCTCCTTAATGACCGCATCGCTCACAACGATCTCCTTTTAACAGTTCAAAGAGGAGGCAGGTGGCCACGTGTATAGTCACCACAACAGGCACACCAGGGATGAATTGCTCGTTTTCTGCTTCCATCTGTGAAAACACGCCGTCTTTGCAACCTATTCTATAAGACAGACGGCGGCTTGCTGCTATCAACCTACTACACAGTATTACTGAACTAATGGGAGAAGCTCTTTACCTCACCTGTATCCAGCACTGACGGTCATCTGCTTCTAGAAAAACCTGGACACATTCTCATTCCTTTTTCGTATGGGGCCTGGTTACACTCTATCCACAGCATAGGGGCCTTCCATGTCTACGGAAGGAAAGGAGAGCTGAAGGTGAGACATGAGCCGGGTGGAAGCTGTATTGTTCTCTGTTTCCACAGGCAATGCCAACTTTACAGGCGGCCTACCTGCGGGATCAGCGGTGAATGACACTGCGGCAGCTCTACCCCAGCGTTAGCGAGCAGGTGCAACGCTTCAAACAGTGCTGCTAAACCGAAAGGAGCATGGCTGTGGAGGGACTCCGTTTTCTGAGGGAGCGTGTCGCTTCACTCATCCGGGACTCCTCTAGAGGAATAGGTGATACGCAGTTCGATAGTAGGCCTGCAAAGCAACGGCATACTATCCTGCACGGCTCTCGACGTTTCCTGGCGATCGCCGCTATCCTGGTCGTGGTCTATTTGCTGACCCTGGCAAGCCGTGGTATCACGGTCATGAGCGGTTCAACGCAGGCAACTGTGCGTATCTCCGTCCCAGCAGCGACCGCGCCTGCTCCTCATTCGCAGCAGAATGGGACTGGAGGGATCGGGATGATATCCACCACATCACGAGAACCCGCCGCTACATGCACCTCGCCGGTTCCGAACCCTTTTGATCCTGCGTGCTGGGCACAAGAGACGGCGAAGTCTCTGGCACAGTGGCTGGCCCAGGCCATCTTGTCTGCCCTCCGGCCTACCATCGATAGCATCGCCCATAATTCGCTCAATATCATTACCCAGACGCCTTTGCTCGGACAGAATGGGGCAGGCTCCCCTCTGGATACGACCATCATGACGCTCTGGCGCTGGGCAATCGGCGTGGTCGATGCTGCGCTCGCGCAGGCTCCCCTCTGGATACGACCATCATGACGCTCTGGCGCTGGGCAATCGGCGTGGTCGATGCTGCGCTCGCGATCTTCCTCATCCTTGGGGGCTATACCGTCATGATGAGGGGCCGCACCCAGGAGATCATTGACGTTGGTCTGCACCTGCTCTTTGCTGTTGTGGCAGCCAACTTCAGCCTGTTGTTCATGCAGTTGTTCGTCCAGATCGAAAACGGGCTCTGTGATGGCGTCATCCATCTCCAACAATTGACGATTCTCACGAACACGATCACCGCTGTCTTGCAAGGGAACCTGCTCGGTAGCAGCCTCTTGTTGTTTGTGCTGGGCCTTGTGTTGGGCATCATGGTCCTGCTCATCGCCTGGCAGATGCTGGTGCGCATGGCGCTGCTTTCTGCACTGGTGGTGCTGGCTGGACCAGCGATGCTCTGTTTTGCCTCGCGCTTTACCTACGCCTGGGGACGGCTGTGGGCCGGGCTCTTCGCCGGGACGCTCTTCATACAATTTTTCCAGGTGGTGGTCCTGGCCCTGGGCAGCATGCTCGTTGCCAGCCTGGGTACGGGCGACCTTTTTCACATCGACAAAACGCTCTTGACCCTGCTGGTGAGCATCGCCGTCTTCTCGCTGGTGCTGCAAATCCCTGGCCTCATGCGCCAGTGGGCCATCCGACCCATTGCCCAGGCCGCTACATCCACTGCCGAAGGTATCTCGGGCAGGGCAGAGTTCCTTTCCCGCTCTGCGACGACGATTGCGCTCAGGATGGCCCTGTTGTAAGGGAAGGAAAGGAAGCGTTCATGGGCAATTCAATGCAGAAACTGCTCGCAGGGCTGGCCGGGGCAATTCTGATCGCTGTTGTGGCCCTGATGCTCATCTCTTCGCTCATCGCGGGTGCGTCAGCCTTCCTCTCTGGCATTGGTGCTGGCAGTGGGTGTACTGGGTCTTCATCCCAGACATCTACTGCTACTCCTACGGCGTGCTCTCCGCCCTCCGCCAGCGCGGCAGCAGTCGTCCATGTGGCGCTGGATATGGCGGCTCACCTGCATCTCAATCCCGCCTGCTCTGGGGTCCCAAGCTGGCCGAATTGCTATGACACCTGGTATGATGGAGGATTCCCCCAGGCAGTCATTGCCTATGGGCAGCACGTCTGTCCAGGGTGCTACGCCTGGCAAAATGGGCACTTCCAGTGCGTCAGCTTCGTGCTCGGCGCCTACTCACAGGTCGAACCACTGCCCGCCAGCGGCAACGCCATTGACTTCTGGGGGCTGTATCGCCACCGCCCCGGCTGGCTGGAGATCTCGGCAGACTCCGCACCTGCCTCACAGCGCGGTCTACCTGAGCCTGGTGATATTCTTGTGTGGCAACATCCTCCGGATGGACACGTGGCCATTGTCACGGGGGTCAGCGCGCCTACTGCCACCGCTAATGGAACCATCACCTTTGCGCAGGCGAATGCACCTACCGCTCTCGATCGCATGACGCTGCATCCCGACCTCTCGGTCACGACGTGGCCGGGCTATACGGTCCTGGGCTACATTCGACCGCTCAATGTTCTCTCGAACGCCTCCGAGCGCCTGGTGCGCATCAGCCAGCTCGATCCGAGCCAATATGGCCCGCCATCGCCCGCCGAGTATGCTACCTGGGCGTTCTCTGCCTGCTCTGCAGCAGCGATGACGGAAGTGCTCAACGCCTACGGAGGGCATTACCGCATTCACGATATTCTGACGGTTGAGGAACAGCGGGGCGATATCACCCCTGCACTGGGATTGGTACGCCCCGGCGGCATTGCGGATACGGTCGCACAATTTGGGTTCCAGACATCCTGGGGTTTCCAGTTCTCACTCGACCAGGTCATTGGCCTGGCAAATCAAGGCACTCCTGTCATCGTGGACTTCCCGCCGGATCGCTATGCTGGCGGGCACCTGTTGGTGGTGATTGGCGGCACGAGCACCCAGGTGCATCTCGCCGACTCATCAGCCCACAACTACACCTGGATAGCGCGTGGACAGTTTCTCGCCTGGTGGGGCGGCTTTTCGGCAGTGGTGACTCCACGTTCATCTGTGGCGGCATCCTCCGCGGCTCCTGCATCACCCTATGTCGCGCTGGCAGCGCAGGATGCGCTCTCAGCAGGCATTTCACCCACCCTCTTTGTGCGGCAGATCAACGTTGAGAGCGGCTTCAACGCGCAGGCGTTGTCGCCCACTGGGGCGGAAGGCATTGCACAGTTGATGCCGGAAACGGCGGCAGCGCTGGGCATCGATCCATGGAACCCGGTTGCAGCATTGCGCGCTGCCGCTCGTCTCATGGCGAGCTATATCTCTCGATACGGTGGCAATGTTGCCCAGGCGCTGGCGGCCTACAATGCTGGCTCTGGCTCACTGCAAGGAGTGCTCAATCGCTGCGGCGTACACTGGCTCTCCTGCATGCCATTCGAAACGCAGCGCTATATTCATCTCATCCTGGACACAGAGGCCCGGCCCTATCCTGCCGGGCCGAAATCCGGGCTGTTATTATAGAGCACGGCAAGGGAAACAGCAGTCTGGCTAGAAAGAAGGACTCTCATGGTAGCACACGTGGTCGCTCTCGGCGAGCGGATATGGTGGGGAATGCCGCCCCTCCTCGTGCTGGCTGATATTAACCAGACGCTCACTAATTTTGCGAATATCCTCATCGCCTTCGTGGGTGGTGCCACCATCATCATGCTGGTGACCGGTGGTTACCTGTTCATGACCTCGGAAGGCAACCCCCGGCGGAGAGAATATGCGTTTGGGGCGCTGGCAGGAGCGGCCATCGGAGCCATGATCGTGATTCTGGCCCCAGAGCTAGCAAGCGCCTTTGTCAAAGCCGTGGCCAAATGACTATTGTGCAATACTGTGCAATTTGAGGTACGTTCAGACGCGCCTCTCAACTGGAAAGAGGAAAGGAACATGCCGCAACACTACCATACCAACCCAACGCAGCTCAATACGCCGGAGAAAATCATTTGGGGGCTGACGGCAAGACAGCTGCTCATCCTGGCACTGGGGTGCAGTCTCGGCTACAAGCTGTGGGCGAACCTTGTCTTCCTGCTCACCTATGGCGTCGCGGGCTTCGCGCTCCGCTTGCTACTGGCCGCTATCCCGGTCCTCTTTACCCTGGCGCTTGCCATGATCCAACTGGGAGGGCGCTACCTTGAGATCTGGGCGATCCTGCTGCTGCGCTACTGGGGCCGGTCGAAACACGCCGTGTGGTGGAGTGTGCAGGTCAAAGACCGCTATGCCCTGAGCCTGGCCAAACCGCAGAGAGCAGGCGGCGAGACGACAGAGGCTGAGCGGGAAAGGGAGTGAGCCTATGGCAAGAGCAGCACGCAAAAAGCAAGCCGGTTCCGTCTACGGCAGTGTCCAGGAATGTTTCGTCCATGTGCGGGAGGTGCGTGACGAGATGCTCTGTCTGGCATCCGATCGTTCCTCGACCAAGCGAGAGTATGTGACCGTGCTCGAGGTCGAAGGGATTAACTACACCCTCAAAAGCCCGGAGGAGCAGAGCGCCATCATCGCCAACTACCGTGCCCTGCTGGCTGGCCTCTCCTACCCCTTGCAGATCCTGGTGCGAGTCCTGCCGCTCAACCTGGCCTCGTATTTAGTGCATCTGGCCGACGCTCCACAACGAGAGCAGCAAGGCATCTGGGAAGCGCTTGCCGGGTCTCATGAGCAGCTGATGCAGCAACTCTCGCGCGATCGCACCCTGCTGGAGCGACACTGCTACATCATCCTACCGGCCAACCTTGATGATGATGCCCCGGCCACGCTGGGCCAGCTGTTCTGGCAGGCGCTGTGGCCCTTTGGCCGCAGGCGGCGCATGCAGCGTGCGCAGGAGGAAGCCGTCGAGCAAGCTCGGGTGCTACTCGCGACGCGGACGCGAGAAATCACGCGGCAACTGGGCAAGATGGGGCTGCACGTCCACCGCTTGCACGAGCAGGAACTCATAGCCCTCTACCATAGCTGCCTGCTGTCTCGGCAAGCGATGCACGCTCCCCTGCCAGATGAGGTGCTTGCCGGCATCGGCCGACCGGTGCAAGCGCAAGGGGCCACCAGGATGGGACGCACCAGGGGAGGCATCCCTCCTGCTCGCCTGGTTGACGCAGCACGAGAAGATGAGCAGCGCGAGCTGCTGACACAACGTAAGAAGCCCACGCCAGCCACGCTCTCGTCATTTTCTCAGCTGGCGGATCGGTTGGCACCAGCCAGTGTCACGCTCTCCGAGACGATGCTCTGTCTTGGACATACCGAGCGAGACTATATGAACACGCTCATCGTCGATAGCTTGCCCCGCGAACTGGCGTATGGCTTTTTGAAACCTCTGTTGGAGGTGAGCGAGCCAATGGAACTGAGCTTCCACCTGCGCCCGCTCGACCGGGGGGCTATGGTGCGCAAACTGCGCTGGGCCAGAACCGGGCAGGATGCCTCGCGCAGGTATGCCGAGCGCAAAGGGCAGTTGCCTGACCCGGCACTCGAGGTGTCCGAAGAGGATACCGTGCAGCTCATGAGAAAACTGGTCAGCGGCGAGGAAAGCATGCTCGATTTCTCACTCTACGTCCTGGTGCGAGCAGCAACCAGGCGCGCCCTGGGCGAGCGCACCGAGCGTATCCTGGCGGTCCTGCGCAGCATGCAGATCGTTGCGCGCCCTGCGCTGCTCGTGCAGGATGAGGCCTTCACGAGTTGCCTGCCCGAAGCGCGTAACCTACTCGGCAGGTGGGGCAACACGCTCCAGTTCGATGGCAGCTGTGCTTCCACCAGCTTCCCTTTCATGAGCAACGCCCTCTTCATGCCTCGAGGCATTCTGGAAGGCATCACGCCGGCAGGGGAACCGGTGGTCCTTGATCGCTGGGACCCCTCGCTCCCCAACCCACACAAGATCGTCGTGGCCCCCACCGGCTACGGCAAGTCCTATGCCACCAAATGCTATTTGTTGCGGCTCTACCTGCGCAACCGCACCGATCCCCGTCAAATCATCATCATGGACCCTGAGCGCGAGTACCGCCGCATCGGCGAGGCGGTGCAGGGGCAATGGATACGCCTGGCAGCGGGATCAGGCCACCGCATCAATCCCTTCGACCTGTATGGCCCCACTCCCCGTCTTGCCTCAGGAGGAGACAGAGGCCCCGGCGAAGAAGGTGAGCGGGAGGATCGGCTGGCGCTCAAAATTCAGTCGCTGCGAGAACTGCTGCAAATTATGCTCGCCAATCGCGGGCCGGACGGCATTGTTCCGCTTTCCCAGCAAGAAATGGGCCTGTTGGATCACGGCCTCTACGAAACGTACCGCCGGGCGGGCATTACCTCCAAGACGACGTCTCATAACCGGCGGCCTCCCTACCTGCGCGACCTGTACGGCGTGCTGGAGAAGGGGATCTGCGGGCCCGACAACTACGGCCTGCTGCCGCGTCTCTATCCGTACGTGCATGGCTCCCACCGGGCGCTCTTTGACGGGCCGACCAACGTACGGCTCGACAACGACGTGGTGATCTTCGATACGCGCGACCTCGACAGCGAACTCGCCCCCGTCATGCTCTCAGTCATCAGCGAGTACGTCTGGACCGTGGCCTTTGCCTCGGGCGTCTCACGCGAGTTCGTCATCGATGAGGCGGGAGTGCTGGGTGAGTACGAAGCCTGGGCGCGCTTCATGACAGAACTCACCAGCCGGGCGCGCAAACACGGGCTGGCCGTCACGCTGCACATGCAGCATATCGATGTGCTGCACAACCGACGCGCCCGTGCGATCCTGGCCAACTGCGCTATCAAGGTCCTGATGGGTCCCCCGGCGCCGGGCCTGCGGGAGACCTTCGGGCTCTCGGAGAGCGAGGAGGACGAGATGAGCACCTTTGGCATTGGAGATGCCCTGATGATCACGCCCAACAAGCGCATCATTGTCCATTACCAGGCAAGCGAGTTGGAGCACCGCCTCTCGACGACCCACCACCAGGAAGTGGCGCAAATGCGGGGGCAGGGACAAACGCTTCCCTTCGTCGAAGCCGAAGCCGAGGTCGCGACCGACGTAGGTGAAGGCACGCAAGGGAACGCCGCTGCCAATGGTCATGTCAGCAGGAGGCCAGATGGGGGTCGGAGACGCAACAGAACGCACCGGTTCAAAAACGAGGAGAAGGATAGGACGGGCGCATGAGCAAGCTGTATCGCACGCGTGAGCAGGAAGGACGAGAAGCCATCCCTCTGAAGGAAGAAACGCCTCTCGTATGGCAGGTCATCCCGCCGCGCACGGCTCGGCGCGATCTACCTGCGCTGGAGACGGCCATGGCCGCCCTGGCCCTGGATGAGCGGCACCCCATCGCACTGGAGATCGCGGGATCCGCCACGATGCGCATGTTTCTCGTCCGTGCGACCTCGAGGCCCTCGCAGGACCACCTCGCCGATCAGATCTATGCGCGCTATCCGCAGGCGAGCCTCCTTCCGCTCTCCAGGGAGCAGGACCCCTTGCTGCTGCGCAATGGTGAAGCCATCTCGGTCATCGAGCTTGCAGCCGGGGCAGCCAGCTATCTGCCGCTGAAAAGCTGGCGTGAGCGCGAACTCTTGCAGGAGGGGACCGATCCCGTGCTGGGATTACTCGCGGCGCTGGGGAAGCTGCCGCCAGATCTGCGCGTGATCGCACAACTGGCGCTGGTGCCCGCTCCACATGCCTGGTCCAGGTCAAGTCAACGCCTGGCTGTTGAGCACCCGCTGGAGCAAGAGCACATGCGCGAGCGCTACCGGACGGGCGCAGGATATGACGGTGCCTCCGGCGCGGGTTCTTCCCTCGGCCTGCTGGTCATGGCAGTGCTCGGGTTCCTCTTGCTTCGCCTTGTGCCACTGCTGCACCGCATCCTGCCCACCTGGATGGAGCAGGCCGCGCTAGCGGCGCTGCACGGCAAGGCACCCGTATTGACCTTCGCCCAGGAGAGCCTGCTTGCACTGACGTTCACTGGCATCTTGCTCGCCTTCGTCCTGCTGTTCATCCTCGTCGATCAGCTTCGTCGGCGCCTGGGTCTAGGGCGCGCACGCATCTATGATATGCGCCTGGTACAGCAAAAAACGTCGCGCATCGCTTACCACGCACGCCTGCGACTGTACGTGATTGGGCCAGGCGCAAAGGGAGACCTGCTGACCCGGCTCTCACAGGTCCGTACGTGGCGGGATGTCGCAGGGACAGCACAGCACCTCTGGCGGGTGTGGGCTCACCGACGAGCGCAAGCGGGGCAGCGACAAGCGACGCTCTCCCGCCTGGTGGCTGCCTACCGGCAATACCACTTGAGCGCAGGCGGGTATTTTCTGCCTCGCTCGCTTCCTGGAGGTGCCGCACAGCGGCTGGTACGGCAGCCAGAGCAATGGTGGCACATACGCACGGGATGGCAGCGCGGGGTTTCGCGATCGCCACACTACCTCGGTGTCGAGGATGTCGCCCATCTCTGGCACCTGGTCCAGGGGGTAGATTTGCCGGAGGTGCCGCTTTTAGAGCGGGGACGCGCACGCACCCTGCCCGTGCCAGGCATTCTCACGGCAGGGAACGGCTGGAACATCGGCGTCTCGCTGCACGCCGGTCACCGCATGCCGGTGTCCCTCCCCTGGCCGTGCCTGCGCTGCAACTTCTTTGCGGTAGCGAGCACAGGCAAAGGGAAGAGCACGCTCTTCCTGCACCTGGCGGAAGCGGCGCTCGCCACCGGCAGTGAAATCATTGATGGCTTACTGGTGTTAGAGCCCCATCGGGACCTGATCGAGCTGCTGCTCGCACGCATCCCGCGCACCAGGCGAGATGACGTGGTGCTGGTCGACCTGGCCGATCTGGCCCACCCGGTCGGCATCAATGTGCTGGACGCCACACTCGGGCGAGACCGGGACAAGACGATTGCCAACCTGATCGCCATTTTCGCCCATCTCTGGTCCAATTCCTGGGGGCCGCGCACAGAAAATGTGCTGGAGACCTGCCTCAAGACCCTGGCTGAGGCCAACGCGAACATGGTCAAGGCTGATCCGCAGGCCGGGCCAGATCGCCAGTATACGCTGCTGGATATCGTGCCGCTGCTGCGCAATTGGAGCTTCCGCCACAGCGTGTTAGAACAGGTCCGGGACGGCGCACTTACGAGCTGGTGGCAGCTCTACTATGAGCCGATGGACCTGCGCCATCAGACCGAGGTCATTGGCTCGGTCGTCAACAAGATGTCCAAGTATGCCAGTTCCTATACGGCCAGGCGTATCCTGGGCCAGCCCCGCTCGACCATCGATCTCGGCGAGGTGGTGCGGCACGGCAACATCTTGCTCGTGAGCGCTGCGAGCGGTGTGGTGGGCGCGGACATCGCAGCGCTCGTCGGCGCGACGATCCTGGGGCTCTTCCAGATGGCGTTGGCTGAGCAGGTCCGTCTCCCCATCCAGGAGCGGCGGCACTTCCTCGTGCTGGTCGATGAGTTCCAGTTCTTTGGCGGGGCGAACTACCAGGCGGGGCTGGCGGAACTGCGCAAGATGGGCGGCCACTTCGGCCTCGCCACGCAGTCGCTGGAGTACCTCGACAAGCTGGATCGCACGCTGCGTTCGACGGTGCTGGCCAACGTCGATCATCTGTTTGCCTTTGCCATGAGCGGGACCGATGCGCGCCTTCTGGAGCATGAATTCGAGGGCGTTGAGGTCGGTGACATCACCAGCCTCGATGACTTTCAGTGTTATGCTCGGCTCTCGGCAGGCGGGCGACGCCTGCCCGTGTTCTCGCT
>WNGR01001895.1_pt1 | contig 23146 bp, 16 predicted proteins | sample 5407581 | NCBI WGS metagenome assembly WNGR01 (sample SAMN13153383, study PRJNA577476) | soil metagenome | isolation source: 80 cm soil or saprolite under Garry oak tree replicate 2 | place: USA:California | collected 2016-06-15
AGCCGCTCCAGCTCCAGCTCCAGCGGTTTGCCCACAACAGCACATTCGAGCAGGCGTTCGTGTCGCGGATTCACGGGATCAATCGCCCCGTGGATCTCAAGTTCGGGCCTGACGACTGCGCTTACCTGGTCGATTACGGCGCGGTGCGCGACTTTGGGCAGTCCGACGCGGACAGCAGGTTCCTGGTCGCAGGCGACGGCCCGCTCCTCCAGATTCCTGGGACCGGCGTGATCTGGAAGATCTGCCGGGTAGGCAGCGATCGGGACGACTAGGCAGACCCAAGTTAGTCAAGGGGGCGGCTTCGGCCGTCCCCTTGAACGTTTCGGTGCTCGTTCGAGAAGCGCCGCGTAGAACCGCGGCGATCTCACCCAATGTCCGCAACGCGAGTTGCGGGCATTTTCTTATGCCGACCTAGTCGATCTTCGATTCATCGCGGTACATCACCTTGTGCCGCGTCTCCTTGATCCATTCGCCGATCTGATCGAGAGTCATGAACTGCTTCATGTCGAAGCGGTCCCAGCTGCGGATCTCGTCGAGCTTCTTCTTCCAGCGCTTGTAAGGCGCTTTCGCCGCGGGGCCGAAGCAGAAGATGTCGATGATCGAGAGCTCCTCCGGCACGCCGAGCAGCGGGCGCATCGCCTTCTGCGCGGTCTCCTGGCCGATCGCCGTCACCCACCAGACGTTGTAGCCGAGGGCGGCCGCGGCGAGATGCGCGGACATGGTCGAGGCCGCCACGCTCTGCAGAAGGATGCGCTCGGCGTTCTCGTGGTACTGGCGGTCGAGATCGCTGCCGTCCATGAGCACGGGAAAGGCGCGCGTGAAGCGGAAGTCCGCGACCACGACGATCATCCCGGGTGCCGTCTCCAGCCCGCGGTAGTTCGGCGTGGGAAACTTCATCTTGAGCTTGGCGCGGCGGCGCTGCTCCTCTACGAAATAGTCGGCGATCTTTTTCTTGGTTTCCGGATCGGTGACGATGATGTAATGCCAGGGCTGCGCATTCGCGCCCGAAGGCGCATGGCGCGCGGCTTCGAGGATGAGATCGTAATGCTCGCGCGGCACGACGCAAGCCGGATCGAACTGGCGCGTCGTCAGCCGGTTGCGCATCACTTCGAGCAGAGCTTGGCAACGGGTGCCCGGGTCAACCCCACAGCTTTGGGAAGTTTTTCCAGTCATTCGACCTCTCTTTTTCGCAAGCACACCGCTAGAAGGGCTCCTCATCCTCTTCCGGCGCTTCTGGTTCCCCGAGCAGCTTTGTCGCTTGAGCCAACGGAAGCACCTCGACGTCCTTGAGCTTGCGCGAAATTTGGCGGGTGCGCGTTTCTGCCTGTCCAATCTTGTTGGCTGCTGTCTCAAGCGTCCTCTTGACGCCCGCGAGGGTCTCGCCAAATTTGCTAAATTCCGTTTTTACTGCGCCCAACACCTCCCATACTTCGGAAGAACGCTCCTCAATGGCTAGTGTGCGGAACCCCATCTGGAGCGCGTTTAGAGTTGCCGAAAGATTATACGGGCCTGCGACCGTAACCCGATACTCTCGCTGCAAGGAATCAGCAAGACCTGGCCGTCGAACCACTTCTGCATACAAACCTTCTGTCGGCAAGAACAGAAAAGCGAAATCGGTCGTGTGAGGTGGCCCTATGTACTTCTCGCGAATACTTTTCGCTTCGAGCTTGATACGAGTCTCAAGCGCCCTGCCCGCTTCTTCTGCGCCCTGCAGATCGGCACGCTCCTGAGCCACAAGCAATTTCTCGTAATCTACCATCGGAAACTTCGAGTCAATCGGCAGCCACATGGGTTCGTTTCCGATAGGTCCCGGAAGCTTGATTGCGAACTCGACACGCTCGTTTGAGTCCGGCAGTGTGGCCACATTCTTAGCATACTGATCGGATGTCAACGTCTGCTCTAACAACGTACCGAGCTGCACCTCGCCCCAAATACCACGCGTCTTCACATTGGTCAGAACGCGCTTCAAGTCACCTACGCCAGCGGCAAGCGACTGCATTTCGCCTAAACCTTTATGTACTGCCTCAAGCCGCTCGCTCACAAGCTTGAACGAATCGCCGAGACGCTTTTCCAGCGTAGCGTGCAGCCTTTCATCTACGGTCTTACGTATTTCGTCCAGTTTGGAAGCATTGTCGCTCTGCAGATCTCTCAGCTTGCGCTCAAGGGTGTCACGCACTTCGCCCAACCGCCGCTCGTTCGCCTCGGTGAGCGCCTTTATCTGGGCAAGCAACGTTTGCGAAAACTGATTGATATTCCCTGATAGTTCGGTGCGGTTCATCGTTGCGGCTTCCTGGGCTTCTCTGCGCCCGTCGGCTACTCCGTTGCGTAGCTCGCGCTCAAGGCGCTCGAAGTCTCCCCGAGACGCACCCAGCTGACTGGACGAACGCAGAACGAACTGCAGAACGATGATCGCGACTGCAAGCAGTACAAGAACTATGAGCAGGGTTTCGACCATCGAGCTTCCCGACTACGCACCCAGTCTGTGGTCTTGAAGAAAGTATTGTATAGCCCCTGCAGTCATGCTCCTTCCCGCAGCGCCGCCATCGGCGGGCGGCTGAGTGCCGCGCGGGCTCCCGCCCAGGCGTTCAACACGATGCACGCGAGCCCGAGCGCGGGGCCGGCGAGCCAGATCCAGCCGTTCCAGATGAAATCGAGCTGGAACACGCGCGTCGCGAGCGTCCAGCCGATCGCGGTCGCGCCGAGCGAACCGAGGAGCCCTGCGATCGCGCCGAGCACGGCGAACTCGGCGCGCTGCGCCGCGAGCACCTGGGCGCGGCTCGCCCCCAGCGCGCGCATCACCGCCGCCTCGTGCGTGCGCTCGTCCTGGGTCGCGAGCAGCGCCGCGTACAGCACCAGCACGCCGGCGCCGAGCGCGAACAGGAACACCAGCTGCACCGCGCCGATCAGCTGGTCCATCACGAATTGCAACTGCCGCAGGATTACGCTCACGTCGATCACGGTGAGGTTGGGAAACGCCTGCGACAGGCGCAAGGTCAGGAGCGCGTCGCCCGCCGGCGCATGAAAGCTTGCGATATAGCTCGCGGGGAAGCCCTCGAGCAATGCCGGCGTGGTGATGAAGAAGAAATTCGGGCGCATCGAGTCCCAATCGAGCTTGCGCACGCTCGTGACCGGCGCGGAGAAGCTGCGGCCCGCGGAGAGAAATTCGAGCGTATCGCCGATCCGGATGCCGAAGCGCTCGGCGATCCAGCGCTCGATCGATACCGCGCCACGCGCGAGATCCCTCGCACCGAACCAGGCGCCCTCGGTGAGCTTGTTGTCGGTGGGCAATGCGGACAGGTAGGTCACGTTGAACTCGCGCTCGATCTGGCGCTTCGCACGCTCCTCCGAAAAATCCTCCGCACCCACCGGCTTTCCGTTGATGGCGACCAGCCGCGCGCGCACCATGGGGAAGCTCTGCGGCCGCTTCACGCCGTTGCGCTCGAGGAACTCGGTCAGAAGCTGTCGCTGCTCGGGCTGGATGTTGACGAGAAACCGGTCGGGCGCGTCCGGCGGGAGCCGCCCGCGCCAGGCGTCGAGCAGATCGCCCCGGATCAGGGTGAGGAGCAGGATCGCGGTGAGTGCCACCGCGATCGCCACGATCTGCACGGCGTTGGCACGCGGGCGCCGCAGGAGGTTCGCGAGGCCGTAACGCCAGGAGACGCTGCCGGTCCGGCCGAGCCGCCCGATCAACTGCAAGGCGCCGTAGCCGATCGCCGCAAAGATTCCGAAAGCGGCGGCAAAGCCCCCGAACACGTAACTCGCAAGCTTCAGCTCGCCCGCCTGCCAGAGAAGCAGCCCGAACACCGCGGCCAATCCCACCACGTATACAGCGAGCGCCCCCTGCCTCGGGGGGCCGACGTCGCGCCGGATCACGCGCAGGGCCGGCACTTCCTTGAGTTGGAGCAGAGGCGGCAAGGCAAACCCAAGCAGCAGCACGAGTCCCGTCGCCGCGCCCTGCAAGACGGGCGAGAGGCCTGGCGGCGGCAAGGTGCCCGGTATCAGGGCCGCGAGCCACCAGGCGACGAGGTTCTGCACGAGGAACCCGAGCGCACAGCCTGCAGCCGACGCCCCGAGCGCGAGCAACAGAAACTCCCAGGCGAACAGGGCGAAGAGTTGCGACTGCGAAGAGCCCATGCAGCGCATCACGGCGTAACCGTCGAGGTGCCGCTGCGTGTAGCGCCGCGTACCGAGCGCGATCGCCACCGCGGACAACACGACCGCGAGCATCGCGGTGAGCCCGAGGAAGCTCTGGGCGCGGTCCAGACCCGCGCGCACCTCGGGCCGCGCGTTCTCCAGGCTGTCGATGCGCTCGCCCCGGGAGAGGCGCGCCCTCGCCCATTGCTCGAACTGCCGGATCGTTTCGCGCTCGCCCGCGGCGAGCAGCTGATAGTTGATGCGGCTTCCGGGCTGCACCAAGCCCGTCGCGGGCAGATCCTCCAGGCACATCATCAGGCGCGGCGCGAAGTTCATGAAGGACACACCGCGGTCGGGCTCGAGCGTCAGCACGGCGCCGACGCGAAAGCGCGCCCGGCCGACCTCGATCGCGTCGCCCGGGCGGACTTTGAGCGCCGCCATCATCCGCTCGTCCAGCCACACCGCGCCCCGCGGCGGTACCGCATCGGTGTCCGCGTCCGCGAGACTCAGGCCGGGGGCGATGCGCAGCTTGCCGCGCAGGGGATAGCCCGGCGACACCGCCTTCACCGCCGACAGGAGCGTCTCGTTGCCCGCGCGCGCCATGCTGACGAAGTTCGCGCTCTCGGCGCGGCTCAACCCGCGCCTCGCGATCTCGTCGCGAAACTCCGCGGCCCAGGCGTGGTCGGCGGTCATCAGCACGTCGGCGCCGAGCACCTGGTGCACTTCGCGAGTGAGCGCCTGCCGCACGCGGTCGGCGAAGAAGGCGACGCTGGCTACGCCGCCGACGGCGAGCACGAGTCCGAGCGCGAGCACGCGCAGCTCCCCCGCGCGCCAGTCGCGCAGGAGCATGCGGAGGGCGAGACGCAACATCGCTTCAGCCCTCGCCGTCGATCCGCCCGGCGACCAGCCGGACCTTCCGGCGGCAGCGGCCGGCGATCGCCTCGTCGTGCGTCACCAGCACGAGCGTCGTGCGCGCTTCCGCGTTCATCTCGAACATGAGCTCGATCACGCCTGCGCCGGTCGCGGCGTCGAGATTCCCGGTGGGCTCGTCGGCGAGGAGGAGCTTCGGCTGGGTGACGAAGGCGCGCGCCAGCGCCACTCGCTGCTGCTCGCCTCCCGAGAGCGTCTTCGGGTAATGCCGCAGCCGCTCGGCGAGGCCCACGCGCGCCAGCATTCTCGCCGCCCGGTCCGCCGCGCCCGCTTCGCCCGCGAGCTCCAGGGGCAGCATCACGTTCTCCAGCGCGTTCAGCGCCGGGAGCAGCTGGAACGACTGGAACACGAAGCCGAGCAGCCTCGCGCGGAGCGCCGCGCGAGCGTCCTCGTCGAGCCCGAAGAGATCCGCGCCGTCGAGCCGCACGGCGCCCGAGCTCGGCGTATCCAGTCCGGCCAGCAGTCCAAGAAGGGTCGATTTACCGGAGCCCGAGGCGCCGACGATGGCCACCGCCTCGCCCGGCATGACCTCGAGCGAAATGTCCTGCAAAATAACCAACTCGTTTGCACCCGGCGTACCGTTCGCCGCATTTTCGTTTAGCTGGACGACTTTGGAAAGCCCGGTGGCCAAGACGATGGGTTGGGAAAAATCAGGCATGAGATCGATTCTGTTTGCAGTCCTGCTCGCCTGCAGCGGGACGGGGTTCGCCGCGCCGACCATCCTCGTATACGGGGACAGCCTGTCTGCCGCCTACGGGATCCCCCAGAACGCCGGCTGGGTGGCCTTGCTCGGCGAGCGACTCAAGCAAAGAAAGTCAAATTATACCGTGGTCAACGCGAGCATCAGCGGCGAAACCTCGGCCGGCGGCGCAGCGCGCATCGGCGCGGCGCTCGCCGAGACCCAGCCCGCGATCGTGATCGTCGAGCTCGGCGCGAACGACGGCCTGCGCGGGTTGCCGGTCGCGCAGATGAAGGCCAATCTGGCTGCCATCGTCCGCGCGGCGAAGCGCCGGGGCGCGCGCGTGATACTCGTCGGGATGCTGCTTCCGCCGAACTACGGCGCGCAATACGTCAACGGGTTTCGCGCGGCCTTCCGCGACGTCGCCCGCGACGAGCGCGTCCCGCTCGTGCCCTTCCTGCTGGAAGGCGTGCCCAACGAGCGCGAGATGTTTCAGGCGGACAACCTGCACCTGGTCGCCGAGGCGCAGCCGATCCTCCTGGAAAACGTGTGGCGGCGGCTTGCCGCGATGGTGATCGCACCACCAAAATACAATCCGAAATAGTACCTACGCACGACGATTTTGCGCCGCGCATGCAATGATTTCTTGCGCAGTCAGCAAGTTGGCATTGGCTTTTTCACAGCAACGTTCAATAAAGATTCCCAGCGACCTGTTTGTCAACGACAATTGCATGCGCCTCCCTTTCCTGTCTTAAAAAGCTACAAAAGCAAATAAATCTGGCGTACATTTTTCCGATCCGTTGGAAGCATACCAACGGCTAATAATCGCTCCGCTTAAGAGGGGGTAAGGGGTAGCGGACAACAGAAATTGCCTCGCAGAGCCTAGGGAGGTTCCGTGACTCGTTCTCACCCGCTCCACCGTCCTCCACTTATATCGTCCGCAAGTGGTATTACCGCGTTGCAGCACCGCTGAGGCGCGAAACAGAGGGGAGGCTGTCATGCTCGAAACCGTTGCGCTGGAACCCGTCAGTCTCAAGACCGTCGACGAATTCAAAGAGTGGACGCGCAGGAAAATCAGGCCGATCTTTCCTCACGAAACCCTTGGGTGCGGTTACGGCCACTTGCACGCCGGGGGCGTTTCACTCGATTACATGATTGGAGTCGATTATCCGGTCGGCCATTTGCAAAAGATACGCAATCGGGCCGGGGGCATAGACACCCCGATCCTGCGCCGCTGGCTTGCGACTCGCGAGCCGCAGTTGTTCGAGATAGATCGCCCTTGGCCGGACACGCCCGCCGCCTGGCTCGAATCGTTTCGCGAGCACGGCATGAAAAACACCGCCGCTAACGGCGTCTACGACACCGAGCGCTGCGTCGGGACCTACCATAGCTTTCACCGCATACCGGGGCGCCTCACCAACGCGCATGCCGAAGCGCTAATGCAGCTCGCGCCGATCATGCATGAAGTTCTTTGCGGCGTCATCGGACAGCTCAACATGCAGAACGGGTTCGTGACCCGCTTTGCCGGCTTGAGCCTGCGCGATAAGGAATTGGCGCAGTGGGTGGGCTTGGGCAAAACCAACGGCGAAATCGCGATCCTCACAGACTTGAGCGAGAACACGGTCAAGCATCACTTGACCAGCATTTTCAGCGAGCTCGCGGTGGAAACCCGGGCCCAGCTGGTGCACCGGCTCACCGAGTACGAAATGAAGACGGCGCCAGGTTTCGGCACGAAGGTCCTTTAGCACCACCACGGGCCACCGCCGCAGCGATGGGCCCGGCACTAAAGTGCCTGGACAGCATTTGTGTTGATCCAGTAGATTCCGTCACCGACTGGAGGGGGGCTTGCATATGATCGTCAAGCGGATCGTTCAAGAGTATCGCGCTCACCCAGTCCCCCAAGGACTTGAAAATTTCTTCGTGTGAACCGGGGCGCCTCAGCGGGGGCTGCGCCGATGCTACTGTCGACACCTATCCGGACTGGTTGCAGATCACCTTCATTCGCAGGAGAACACTCTCGACTCGGCGATCGTCAGGGCTCGTTGATGCAGTAAACGGCACAAGGGGCAAGAGATGAAAAAGAATATTTTTTGGAAATCGAGTATGAATTACCCTCTCATCCGCGTCCAAGAAATCGCTGGCGGTACACCAGGGACGAAAGGAAGGCTTTCAGGGAGATATCATGCCTTGCGTTTCGCCATTGCCCTTCTCCCGATGGCCCGCCAACTCCCAATGAGCACCCGCTTTAAGCGGCTCTGGACATTGGGACTGCTTGGCGCATGGCTGTCGATCTTTGCCGGGAACGCCTTTGCCTATGTTATTTGTAACCCGTATGCGACACCGTCAACGACATCATCGGACACCGTATCACCCAAGTGTGGCGGTGGCGACCCGACGCCCCCGCCAAACTATCCGCCCATCGTCAGCATCACCTCACCCGCCAACAACGCGAGCTTCACGGCTCCAGCCAATGTCTCCGTGACCGCGAGCGCCACGGATAGCGACGGAGTGGCGAAGGTCGACTTCTTCGATGGAGCAACGCTCGTCGGCACCGACACCGTCTTTCCATACAGCGTCGCCCTTGCCAACCTCGCGGCGGGCACGCATACGTTCACAGCCAGGGCAACCGACAACCTGGGGGCGAGCGCCACCTCCGCCGCGGTAAGTATTATCGTCGATACGCCGCCCACGGTCACGGTTACCGGCCCGGCGAATAATGTGGTCTTCGTTGCGCCGGCCACTATCACCATGACTGCTACGACAAGCGATGCCGACGGTACCATCGCCAAGGTGGACTTCTTCGATGGGGCGACGCTGGCGGGAACTGCGACCGCGGCGCCTTACAGCGTAACGCTTGCCAACGTCGCCGTGGGCGCGCATACGCTCACTGCTCGCGCCACGGATAATCTCGGATTCAGCACCACCTCTGCGGCGGTGAGCATTCAGGTCAATGCGCCGCCGCCGCCGGCGGCGGGCGCCACCCCCGGCAACTTCAGCGTCAATCAAAATGGGGGGGCAACTTATACGATTCCGATTACCGTTCCTCCCGGTACCGCCGGCATGGTGCCTAAGCTGGCGTTGTCTTACGATAAACAAATCCAGAATGATTTATTGGGAGTAGGTTGGTCGGTCAGCGGCCTTTCGCAGATCCGACGCTGCGGCGCCACCATCGTTTTGGATGGGTTCAAAGGCGGTGTCAATTTCGATCCGAACGACCGCTTCTGTTTAGACGGTCAACGCCTTATTGCCATCAATAATGGCGGCTATGGCGCCAACGGCACCGAATACCGCACGGAAAAGGAAAGCTTCAGCAAGATTATTTCTTACCGCGACGATACCACTTTTACCGGCAACGGCCCGCAATATTTCAGAGTCACGAGCAAATCCGGCGTGGTCACGGAATACGGCGTGACGCTTGATTCAAGAATTGAAGCCCAAGGCATAGCCACCGTCCGGCTGTGGGCATTAAACAAAGTACAGGACACCAAAAGCAACTACCTCACGATCAGCTATTCCAAAGACAACGCTAACGGCGAATATCACCCAACCAGAATCGACTACACGGGTAACAGCGGCGCCGTTGTTGCGCCCTATAACTCCGTTTGCTTTATCTACGACAACGACCCAAACACCACGCCCGCGTGTGATGCGCTCCCCACGACAACACGCCCGGATATCATCCCGAGCTATGAAGGAGGCTCCGTCATCAAGACCACGAGACGGCTTTCCCACATCCAGACTTATGCCGACGCCATCTTGGTGCGAAGCTACCGGCTCACCTATGACAACAACGGCGCGGTAGGCGGGAGCCGTCTCCTTAGTGTGAAGGAATGCGGTAGTGATGGAGTGTGTTTGGCGGCAACGACGTTTACCTCGGACGACGCAACAATAGGATTCGGCACCACCTACACCTCCGGAGTCATCGACTGGGGCTATGACGCGGGCGCGGCCTGGGTGGACTTTGACGGCGACGGCAGAGCGGACTATTGCCGCCGTGTCGGGGGTGTCAATGGCTCGTCCAGCTATATCCAATGCACGCTCTCCACCGGCACCGGCTTTGGCGCCACCTACACCTCCGGGGTCATCGACTGGGGCTATGACGCGGGCGCGCAGTGGGTGGACTTTAACGGCGACGGCAAGGCGGACTATTGCCGCCGTGTCGGAAACGTCAATGGTTCGTCCAGCTATATCCAATGCACGCTCTCCACCGGCACCGGCTTTGGCGCCACCTACACCTCCGGGGTCCTGGACTGGGGCTATGACGCGGGCTGGGCCTGGGCGGACTTTAACGGCGACGGCAAAGCGGACTATTGTCGCCGCGTCGGGAACGTCAATGGCTCGTCCAGCTATATCCAATGCACGCTCTCCACCGGCGTTGGCTTTGGTGCCACCTATACCTCCGGACTCGTGGACTGGGGCTATAACTCGGGCGTGGGCTGGGTGGACTTTAAAGGCGCGGGCAAAGCGGACTATTGCCGCCGCGTCGGGAACGTCAATGGCTCGTCCAGCTACATCTCTTGTTCAACTTCATTTGGGCCAATAAATGGAGCTTTAACCTCCGTAACTAACGGATTCGGCGCCAAGACCACCGTTACCTTTAAGCCTATCACCGATAACACGGTTTACACTAAAGACACCAACGCCGCTTATCCCTATCAAGACATCCAAAACCCTACCTACGTCGTCTCCAACTACACCACCAGCGACGGTATCGGTGGCAATTTGAGTTTTAGTTATTACTATCTGGGTGCCAAGGCCCATCTTCAGGGCGGCGGCTGGCTCGGGTTCCGCCGTATTCAATCGGTGAATGATCTCGCCGGTATCCGTAATACGGCCGATTACAACCAAACCTACGACGGCACCCACGGCCTGCCCAATTATCTCGAGACGGCATTGGTGAGTAATAGTCATCTGGTTAAAAGTACCCAGCACTTCTGGCACCCGGTATCTTTTACCACCGGCAAGCAAATCTTTGCCAGCCTCGATGGGACTTTAGAACAGACCTTCGAGATCAATCAGCTTGCTACCGCGGGTCCGGTGACTCGCATCAATACCGATTATGTTTACGACGCCTTTGGCAATCAGACGCAGATCACCACCAACTACAATGACGGCAATAGCAGGACCACGAACAATAGCTACACCTATGACACGGTGAATTGGATTCCGGGTCTCCTCACCCAAAGCCAAGTGACCAGCGCGACCACGACCCCGACCCCGGTGACCAGCCCAGCGCGCGTGTCGACGTTTACCTACGAAGCCAACACCGGCCTTTTAACCAGCACCACGGTCCAACCCAACTCGGTGCCGGACGTGAGCCTCACGACCAGCTATACCTTCGATAGTTTCGGCAACAAGATCAGTACCACCGTGGGCGGCGCCGGGATGATTACGCGCAGCGACAGCGCCAGCTACGACGGCCGCGGTCAGTTTGTCACCCAGACCACCAATGCCTTAGGCCACAGCGAGACCTTGGTGTTTGATCCGAAGTGGGGCGCGCTCGTGAGCCAAACCGGGCCCAATGGGCTCGCCACCACCTGGGCCTACGACGGCTTTGGCCGCAAGATCTTGGAAACCCGCGCCGACGGTACGACGACCGGTATCACCTATGCCGCGGCATCGGCTGGATACTCCATCACCACCCAAGCAAGCGGCAGTCCGGCGGTCACGGCCTATTTCGATATCCTCGACCGTCCGATCCGCGCCCAGACCCAAGGGTTTGACGGCGCCACCGTCTATCAAGACACGCAATATGACGCCCCAGGTCGGGTGACGAGCGTCTCGCGCAACTACGTCAGCGGCCAATTACCGCAGTGGACGCGCCATACCTACGATACGCTCGGGCGCCTTTTGACCACCACCGCGCCCGACGGCGGCGTGGCGCGGATCAGCTACAACGGGCTGACCGTGAGCGTGACCAACCCGTTAAACCAAACCACCAGTCAAACTAAAAACAGCCAGGGCCAACTCGTGGTGGTCACCGACGCTTTGGGCAATACCCTGCGTTACGCCTACGACTTATTCGGCAACGCCACCAGCACCACCGACGCCGCCGGCAATACCACCACCATGACCTACGATATCCGCGGACGCAAAACCGGCATGAACGATCCCGATATGGGTGTGTGGTCCTATACCTACGATGCTCTCGGCGAGCTGCTGTCACAAACCGACGCCAAAGGCCAGGTCGTCAGCATGACCTACGACAAACTTGGTCGCCTGCTCAGCCGCGGCGAAGCCGAAGGCATTAGCACCTGGACCTACGACACCGCTGTGAAAGGGATCGGCAAGGTCGCCACCTTAAGCGGCCCCAATGGTTACCAGCAACTTTTTAGCTATGATCCCTTCGGTAGACCCAATCGGGTCCAAACGATAGTCGAAACCGAGAGCTATCTCGTGGATACGGCTTACGATACGTTGGGACGGGTCGACACGGTCACCTATCCGGTCTACGACGGGCAAAGCGCACGGTTGGCGGTGCAAAACGTCTACAACCCCGTCGGCTTCCTGGAGAAAGTCCGGGATGCGGCGAACTCGCTCCTGCCTCCCTATTGGCAGGCCAACGCCATGAACGCCCAAGGGCAAATCACCCAAGAAACCCTGGGCAACAGCTTGATCACGCAACACGTCTACAACGACGCCAGCGGCTATCTGCAAACCATTGTCACCGGGCCGAGTAATAGCATCCAAAACTTAAGCTATGCCTTCGATCTGGTCGGCAATCTAGTTAGCCGTAAAGACAACAACCAACTCCTCACCGAAAGCTTCGGCTACGACGCCCTCAATCGTTTAGTAAGTAGCAGTGGCGTCGCCGTCAAGACCTATACCTACGACAACATCGGCAATCTCACCTATAAATCCGATGTCGGCAATTACACCTATGCGCTCGGTACCCGTCCGCACGCGGTGGCAAGCACCACCGGCACCATCAACAACACCTACACCTATGACGCCAATGGCAACATGCTAACCGGCGCTGGGCGCAGCTTGACCTACACCTCGTTCAACCAACCCGGTCAAATCACGCTGAATGGCGCCACCACCCGCTTCACCTACGACCCTGGCCGCAATCGCCTGACCAAAACTACGGCGACCAATAAAACCGTCTATATCGGCGGCCTCTATGAGCGGGTGATAAGCGGCACCGTCATCGAACACAAACACTACGTATCGGGCGCGAATGGTCTGGTGGCCTTCGTCACCAAACGCAACACCGGCGTGAATGACGTGCGCTACCTCCACAAAGACCATTTAGATTCCATCGATGTCATCACCGATGAAACCGGGGCCATCAAGGAACACTTGAGCTTCGACCCCCATGGCAAGCGCAGAAGCCCGAACTGGCAAGACAGCCCCACTGCGATCACCAGCGCCACCACCAAAGGCTATACCGGCCATGAAATGGATGACGACCTCGGCCTCATCAACGTGCGTGCGCGGGAATACGATCCGGTATTGGGGAGATTCTTGACCCCGGACACCATTATTCCATTCCCCGACAACGCGCAAAGCTACAACCGCTACACCTACGTCAATAACGATCCGTTGTCTTACACCGATCCCGATGGGCACTGCTGCAGTTTGAGGCAACTTTTGGGGGCCTCCGTTGGCCTGCCGCTTGTTGCGCCCACGGCGCTGACCGTAGCCGTGGGGGCGGTATATGTCGTCTCGCAAGCCGTGATGCAGGTGGGTGGGGCATTTATCGGAACCGGCTATGTGCTTGGAGGTTATGCAGGCGCGGCAGCCGGTGCTTATTCATTATATGAAACCTCTGAAGCCTACAACGACGGCGCCCGGGGCGGAGACTTATTCCAGGTTGCCGTTGCCAGCGGCCTGTATGCGTATAACCGCATTAGCCTGTTCACCGGGGGCTATCAGGCGTGGATGACGGATGGTGCCGGCGCCAAAGGACTTGCTGTCTATGCTGAGAAGACCGCGGAAAGACGTTATATTCAGAGAAAAATCAGCGCGGCAGTGGAACGGTTTGCGGAGAAGCATGGCATGTCCTTATACGAGTTCAATGCTTTGTTATTTGCGATCTCCGAAGCAGGCAATGGAATAGCGGGAAGTCACTATAAGGCGGTGCAGGGACTGATGGCGGGCTTTTATAGTCGAGAACATAATAATCTCGGACTTCCGTTTGATGTGGTGGATACCGTACTCGCCTACCAAGGCTTGCCGACCGCTTCCTCGTTACAATACATGCTGAGCAGCGAACGTGGGTTACCTTTGAATGGCCATAGTCTCGGCGCGATCGACGTGACTAATCTTTACGCGGCCGGCCTAACTGGCGGGTATGCCTCTGTTTCTGCGCTGCCCTTCGGGGTGGTCGCCACCATGCCGGGGAATTTTATTAATATTGGCGATAACGATATCGTGAACGGTTTTCGTGGCGGGCTGTTAATCAATTTCGACGCCAACGTTATACACGTTCCATTTAGTAACTTTGGCTTGGGGGGACATGGACGTGAAAATTATGGGCTGGAGTAAGCCAAGTTTGCTACATCGTGCTCGATAGGGGGTAACGTTCCCCCTGGCCACGCTAAAGGGAAGCGTGCGGGCAGTTCCCCATTTTCGGACACGTCCGGTTGGGGGTTGGTGGGGGCACCGCACCATACAGAGGCACAGTCGCGAATAACTAGGCGACTGTTACAGTTGCTTCGCCCGGTTTCATTACGCCGATCCTGCGGGCGTAAGGGAAACCTCCTCGACTGAATTCGCCGAGGACCTCCTGCTCGAACTGGGGCGCGCAAGCGACGAGGAGTCCCCCGCTCGTCTGCGGATCGGTGATGAGCTTGCGCTTCCAGTCGGGCGAGCCCGCGGGCATGCACACGTCGTGTCCGTAGCCTTTCCAGTTGCGATCCGACGCGCCTGTTGCTGTGCCCTGCTTCACCCAATCGAGCGCTTCAGGTAGGACCGGCAGGTCGTCGAAGCGCACCTCGGCGCCCAGCTTCGAACCACGGCAGATCTCGAGCAGATGGCCGGCGAGACCGAAGCCGGTGACGTCGGTGAGCGCATGAACGCCTTCCAGCTCGGCGAGCGCCGTGCCGGGCGTATTGAGTTGCGTGGCGACCTCCACCATCTGCTTGTAGCCCGAGGCTGAGAGCTTGCCCTTCTTCAGCGCGGCGGAAAGGATACCGACCCCGAGCGGCTTGCCGAGGATGAGCACGTCACCCGCGCGAGCGCGATCGTTGCGCTTCACTTTCTTCGGATGCACGAGCCCGAGCGCCACCAGACCGTAGATCGGCTCGAGCGTGTCGATCGAATGGCCGCCAGCGATGGGAATCCCGGCCTGCGCGCACACCGACTCTCCTCCAGAGATGATTCTTTGAATCACCTCGACCGGCATTTTTTCGAGCGGCATGCCGACGATGGCGAGCGCGAAAATCGGCTTGCCGCCCATCGCGTACACATCCGAGAGCGCGTTGGTCGCCGCGATGCGGCCGAAGTCGTGGGGATCGTCGACGATGGGCGTGAAAAAATCGGTGGTGGCGACGATCGCCTGCTCGTCGTTCAGCCGGTACACGGCCGCGTCGTCGCTCGATTCGATCCCCACGAGCAGGTCTTTCGGCCGGCCGCGGATCGGGGTCTTGGCGAGGATCTCGGAGAGGACGGCCGGCGCGATCTTGCAGCCGCAGCCGCCTCCGTGGGAAAACTGGGTCAGTCGAATCAGATTTGCGGGTGCGTTCATGTGTCTGCCATGCAAGCCCAAGCGTGCGCTGCTTCCGGCTTGTCGCGGACTCGTCAGTTACGCGGTAACCGCGATGCGCTCGCGAAGAAACTCCGGCGCGAAATCCGCGCTGTTAGGCCACGTCAACGTATGGTAGGCGAGCGAGAAGCGCTTGAATTGCTCGATGTCTCGGAGCGGTACGAAAACGGGGCCGTCAAGCTCAGCGGCGAGATCGACTTCTCCGGCGGCGCCATCGCTGAACTTGAGCCATACCACGTGGTCCCGAACGTACCGCGCTTCAAGAACGTGAAGAAACATAGCGTCACTCCAAGGGATCGATAGTTTGCAACGGCTGTTTGCTCCGTGCAAGCGACCAATCTGCGGTGAGCTCTGCCTTATGCAAAGGGTACCATTCCATCTCAAGGCTTCGCTTTGGGAACAATCAAATGCAGTTACGGTAGCACAGCTCGATGCCTTCGAGGCGGTCCGCTCGAGCCCGGTTATGCGGGAACCTGCTCGTATGAGAATTGCGGCGCACCGGCGCGCCGAGAGGCGTGCTCGATGGTGATGGAACAAATGTTGCCCTCGGCGTCAACGTCGAGCAGGGTGTTCTCGTCGAGATCATGGGTCTCGGCCACCGGTGAATTTCCAAACTCGATGAGCAATGTGTCCGTATCAGCGAAGTAGCGAACCTTCATGGCTTGAACCTTCGGTCAAAGAATGCATTATGCACGGTCTCACCATCCGGCAAAAGCACGACGCGCAAGAAGCGATTCTCCATCTCCGCCACTCGCACCCACCGCCGAATTCGGCCGTCGGCCTGAACGGTTTCCCGAATAGGCGCCCGAATGGCTTGCGCGATCCACTCCTCGCGGATGATAACCCGATCGGGACGACTACGCACTGCCTCAAAGTAGCGCGTGACTTTCACGCCGCCAACGTAGCAGATTTCGGTCTCGTCGGCTTATGGGCTCCGATAGTATCATTCGGGGAATGCGCTCGCGGGAAATGCGACCAAAACTGTTTCGCCCTTGAAGCAACCAACCATCGTCACCCTAGCACAGCTCGATGCCTTTGACGAGGTGATCGACGTGCGCTCGCCCGCGGAATTCGCGCTCGACCACGTGCCGGCAGCCGTGAACTGCCCGGTGCTGGACGACGCCGAGCGCGACCATGTGGGCACGCTCTACAAGCAGATCTCCCCCTTCGACGCAAAAAAAATCGGCGCGGCGCTCGTTGCGAAGAACATCGCGCGGCACATCGATGAGCATTTCCGCGGACGCAGGCACGGCTGGCGTCCCCTCGTCTACTGCTGGCGCGGCGGGCAACGCTCCGCGGCGATGGCCTACGTGCTGCGCCAGGTCGGCTGGGACGCGGCGACCCTCGAAGGCGGCTACCGGGCGTACCGCCGCGAAGTCATGGCGCAGCTCGATCGCACGCCGCAACGCTTCCGCTTCCAGGTGGTGTGCGGCGCCACCGGGAGCGGCAAGAGCCGGCTCCTCGCCGCGCTCGCGGCACAGGGCGCGCAGGTGCTGGATCTGGAGAGCCTCGCCCGCCACCGCGGCTCGCTGCTCGGCGAGCTCCCGGGCGAGCCGCAGCCCTCGCAGAAGATGTTCGACAGCCTGGTGTGGAGCGCGCTGAAGCATCTCGATCCCTCGCGTCCGGTCTTCGTCGAGGCGGAAAGCAAGAAAATCGGCCAGCTGCAGGTGCCTGCGCAGCTCCTAGCCCGCATGCGCGGGGGCGAGTGCCTGCGCCTCGAGGTTCCCGCGGCCGAGCGCGTGTGCTTTCTGATCGAGGAATACCGGCATCTTCTGGAGGAGCCCGCCGCGCTCAAGGAGAAGCTGCAATGTCTGACGAGCCGCTACGGCCGCGCCGTGATCGGCCGCTGGCTTGCGCAGACCGATTCGGGCGCGTGGGGCGAGCTGGTCGCGGACCTGCTCCTCACCCACTACGACCCGTCCTACCTGCGCGCGGCCGCGCAAAATTATTTGCATTATGATGAAGCCCGGCGACTGTCCCTCGAGCGGCTGGACGAGGCCGGGATTGCGCACGCCGCCGCGGAGTTGTTGAAAACCATGCCTTGAGCGGACGGATGCGTCCGAATGCGGAGAATGCCATGTTCTTCAAACAGCTCTTCGACCCGTCCTCGTCCACTCTCACGTATCTCATTGCCGACGACTCAAGCCACGAGGCGGTGCTGATCGATCCGGTCACCGAGCAGGTCGAGCGCGACGTGCGCCTCTTGCGCGAGCACGGCCTCGCTCTCAAGTACACGCTCGAGACCCACGTCCACGCCGACCACGTGACCGCCGCGCACGCGCTCAAGCAGGCGACCGGCGCGCAGACCGCGGTCTGCCGGGACTGCAATGCGCAAGGCTACGACCGCCTGCTCCGCGATGGCGACGTAATCCTCTTCGGCCACGAGGAAATTCTCACGATCGCCACCCCCGGGCATACTCCGGGAAGCGTCTCCTACCTGTGGCGCGACCGCGTCTTCACCGGCGACACCCTGCTCATCGGCGGCTGCGGGCGGACCGATTTCCAGAACGGTAGCGCCGAAGCGCTGTGGACGAGCATCACGGAGAAGCTCTTCGCGCTCGACGAGCAGATCCTCGTCTATCCGGCCCACGACTACAAGGGGCGCAGGGTGAGCAGCATCGGCGAGGAAAAGCGCTTCAACGCACGCGTCGCCGGCAAGACCCGCGAGGAGTTCCTTTCAATCATGAAGAATCTCAACCTGCCCATGCCGGCGCGCATCCACGAGGCGGTGCCGGCCAACCTCGAAGGCGGCGCAGGCCAGGCTGCGGTTGCGAGCGCGCTTGAGCAGCCGAAAGTCGCGGTGCAAAGCGTGTCCGCGAAACAGCTCGCCGCGCTGCTCGGCGAGCCCGGAGTCCATCTCCTGGACGTGCGCACACCCAAAGAGTTCAACGCCCTGAGAATTTCCGGCTCGGTCAACGTCCCGCTCGATGCGCTCGAGCCCGCGGCACTCCTCGCGAGCATGGGCCCGAACGATCCGGTGTATGTCGTGTGCCAGACCGGCACACGCAGCCAGTTCGCCGCCGCGGAGTTGCGCGCGGCGGGGTTCCGCCGCGTCGTGCACGTGGACGGCGGCACCAACGCCTGGGCGGTCGCGGGCCTGCCCGTCGTCTCCACCTGAAAAACCGCAGCTTTGGGAACGACCTCCGAAGACAATCCCTTCCCGCTGGTACTGTCGCTCGTCAGCGTCGGCACCGACGAGGAACGCTACCTGCGCTCGCTGCTCGCGCTGCTCAAGACCTACCTGGAGCCGTCATGGTGTATCGCGGCGCGCCTGGGCGATCTGCCGGACGCGGTCCTCGTGGACATGGACAGCAAGGAGGGGCAGCAAGTCTGGGAGAACGTGGATTTCGGCGGCACTCCGCGCATTGCCTTGAGCCGGGACCAGGTGCTGGCGGCGCAGTGGACGCTGCTCAGGCCGATCCGCGCCGGGGGTGCGCACAGCCTGACGGAGGTCCTGACCGCGGTCGCCGGAAAGCTGCAGCTATCCGCTCCCGCGCCCTCGCTACCCACATCCAAGTGGAGACCGTTCGCACATCTGGTGCGCAGGGCGTGCCAGCAATCGTATCCCGCCGATGTCATGCTCGCGACGGGTTCCGCCCTGGTGGTCGATCCCCCGGGGAAAGTTTTCTACTCGTCGAGGACAATCGATGAACTGGCTGCGCTGCTGCGCAACCGGCGCCGCATCGACGGGAAGGTCGTCGCCGTTCCCGACGCGCGCAAATTCGCCGCCCGCCTTGCGCGATGGGGGATCATGCCGCGCCCGCTCGAGGAGCTGCTGTGGCTGACGGGTCTGGTCGCAGGTGCGGGGGAATCGCTCGGCGCCTGGGACCCGCGCGAGCCCGTCCGGCTCAAGCAGTGGCCGAACTTCGCCTCGCTTCCCCACCGGCAATGTCACTTGAAGATGGCGGCGATCCTGACGGTCGACGGCGCCCTGGCCGGTGCGCTGGCAGAAGCGTGCGAGGTGGCCGCCGGAGACGCGGCGGATTTTCTGAACGCCTGCGCCGAAATCGGAATACTCGAAGGGCGGGCCGCGCCCGCGGACTGAGCCGGCCTTCGAAGGGCGAATGCCGCCTTCGCATGGGAATCCCTACGAAGCGCCCAGGACCTTCAGATGCGTCACGACGCTCCGTCCGAGCGCGGAGAGCGCGTAGCCTCCCTCGAGAACCGACACGATCTTTCCGCCGGCGTATTTGTCCGCGACTTCCTTGATGCGCTGCGTGACCCAGGCGTAGTCGGCCTCGGTAAAGCGCAAGCCAGCCATGTCGTCCTCGACGTGGGCGTCGAAGCCCGCCGAGACGAAGATCATCTGCGGCTCGAGCTCGTCGAGCGCAGGCAGCCAGATTTTTTCCACCGCGGTGCGCAAGGCGCGCCCGTCCGAGCCCGCCGGCAGCGGCACGTTGGCCATGTTCGGCGCGGGATTCTCGGTGCCGCTGTAGGGATAGAACGGATGCTGGAATATGCTCGCCATCACGACGCGCTCGTCGCCGCTGAAGATGTCCTCGGTGCCGTTGCCGTGGTGAACGTCGAAGTCGATGATCGCCACGCGCTCGACGCCGTGATGCTCGAGCGCGTGCTTGGCCCCGACGGCGACGTTGTTGAAGAGGCAAAACCCCATCGCTCGGGTGCGCGTCGCGTGATGGCCGGGCGGGCGCACGGCGCAAAACGCGCTGTCGGCGCGCCCCCCGATCACCAGGTCCGTCGCAAGCACTGCGGCCCCCGCCGCGTGAAGCGCCGCATCCCAGGTGTGCGGGCACATCGCCGTATCGGGATCGAGGTGTGCGATCCCGCTCCGCGGCGAGGCCTCGCGGATCGCTTCAACGTATTCGACAGGATGCACCCGGGCGAGCTCGCTCATCTTGGCCGCCGGCGCATCGTGGCGCTCGAGGAGCCCGGCAAGACCCGAGGAGATGAGGTGGTCTTCGATCGCGGCGAGCCGCGCCGGGTTCTCCGGGTGGTGTCGGCCCATGTCGTGTCTTGCGCAGTCGGCATGCGTGATAAACGCCGTCGCCATGAGCTTTATTCCTTCCGTCCAATCATAACGGCTTTCCAGTAAACTTACGACTTTAACAGTGCCGGCCCGAGCCGCATCGGATGTCCTATTCGCTCATTCAGGGCGTCGTACAGCAAGCGGGAAAAATCATCCTCGGCAAGGAGCGCCAGATCCGTCTCGCGCTCGCTTGTCTGCTCGCGAGCGGGCACCTGCTGATCGAGGACCTGCCCGGCGTCGGCAAGACCACGCTCGCCCAGGTGCTCGCGAAGCTCCTCGGACTCAATTTCCACCGCATCCAGTTCACGAGCGACATGCTCCCCGCCGACATCGTCGGCGTATCGGTATACGAGCGCGAGAGCTCCACCTTCAAGTTCCACGCGGGGCCGATTTTTTCGCAGCTGATCCTCGCCGACGAAGTCAACCGCGCCACGCCCAGGACCCAGTCGGCGCTGCTCGAGGCGATGGAGGAGCATCAGGTCACGACCGAAGGCGAGACGCGCAAGCTCCCCGAGCCCTTCTTCGTCGTCGCGACGCAGAACCCTTCGCACCTAGTGGGCACCTTTCCGCTGCCCGAGTCCCAGCTCGACCGGTTCCTGATGCGGATCGAGCTCGGCTATCCCGACCGCGACGCAGAGCGCACCCTGCTCCAGGGCGCGGACCGCCGCGACATGATCGCCGGACTCGATACCTGCCTCGCGCCGGGCGATCTCATGGACCTGCAGGCGATGGTGAAGACCGTGCACGCCGCGGCGCCGCTTCTCGATTACATCCAGGCGCTCGTCGAGCATTCGCGCCGCTCGCCCGAGTACGCGACAGGCCTCTCTCCGCGCGCCGCGCTCGCGCTGCTGCACGCGTCGCGCGCCTGGGCGCTGATCGAAGGCCGCGACAAGGTCCTCCCGGAGGACGTGCAGGCCGTGCTTCCCGGCGTGGCCGGCCACCGCCTGCGGCCCGTGCACGACGGGGTTCGCGCCTCGAGCCTCGACAAGGCGCACGGCCTGATCTCCGCCGTACCCATCCCGTGAAGCTCGACCGGGTGCTGCAGTATTCGCAGGCCTACAATTTCTTCCAGTGGGTGTTCGGGCGTCACGCGCCGGAGCCGGGCGTGGTATTCCTCAGCCAGCGCCGCGTCTATATCCTGCCCACACGCCACGGCTTGAGTTTCGGGATCGCCGTGATCCTCATGCTGATCGGTTCGATCAATTACAACCTCTCCCTCGGCTACGTGCTCACGTTTCTGCTCGCGGGCCTGGGGATCGTTTCGATCCTGCATACGTTCCGCAATCTGGCGCACCTCTACGTGAGCGCCGGGCGCGTCGCGCCCGTGTTCGCGGGGGACACGGCGCAGTTCGAGCTCGTTTTCGAGAACAAAAGCGACTTCGATCGCCATTCCCTCGATCTCACCTGTCGCGGAATCCGGGCAAGTTGCAATGCGCCCGCGCGCCAGCACTGCTCGGTGGCGCTGCCCGTGAAAGCCGAGAAGCGGGGCTGGCAGCAGCTGGAGCGGGTGACCGTCGATACCCGGTTCCCTCTGGGCCTGATGCGCGCCTGGAGCTACGTGCAGCCGGACATGCGCGCGCTCGTGTACCCGCGCCCCGACTCGGCCCCGCTGCCTCTCACGCATTCCGACTCGGACACCGGCGATGCGATTTCGGCGGGCGCGGGCACGGACGATTTCGCGGGCCTGCGGCCCTACCACGCGAGCGATTCTCCGCGCCACATGGCCTGGAAGGCCTCGGCGCGGAGCGAAGTCCTGCTCACCAAGCTCTTCGCGGGGCGCGCGGCCTCCGAGCTCTGGTTCGACTGGGATGGACTCCCCGCCGGCATGCACACGGAGGCGCGGCTGTCGCGCCTTGCTCGCTGGGTCATGCTTGCCGAGGAGCGCGGCCTGCGCTACGGGCTGAAGCTCCCGGGCGTCGAGGTGCCCCTCGGTGAAGGATTCCCGCACCGGGAACGTTGTCTGAAAGAGCTTGCGCTCTACCGTGGCTGAGCCGAGAAACGCCGAGTCGCTGCCTCCGCTGCCGTTCGCGGCGCTCATCGCCGGCGCGACCCTCGCGGTGGCCTCGCACACCTTGTGGCTGCCCTTTTGGGTCGACGTCGCCGCGGCCGCGCTCCTCATCTGGCGCGTCTTCGTTTCGATTCGCGGCGGCACCCTGCCTCGGCGCTGGCTGCTGATTCTGCTGACTTTCTCCGGCGCGATCGGCGTCTTTTTTTCCTATCGCACGATCATGGGCCGGGACCCAGGGGTGACGCTGCTGGTGCTGCTTTTGTTTCTCAAACTGCTGGAGACTCGTGCCCAGCGCGACGTCTTTGTCGTGGCTTTTCTCGTCTACTTCGTCGCCCTGGCCAACTTTTTTTACTCCCAGTCCATTCCGATCGCGGGGCTGATGCTGCTGACCGTGCTCGTCACCACGACCGCGCTCGTCGGGTTCAGCGCGCCGCAGCGACCCGTCGTCGACGATCTGAAAACAGCCGGCCGCATGCTGGCCCAGGCGGGCCCGGTGATGTTGTTGCTGTTTTTCCTGTTCCCTCGAGTGCAGGGTCCGCTGTGGGGAATGCCGCAGGACGCCTACAGCGGCGTGACCGGCCTGTCGGAGACCATGTCGCCCGGTTCGATCAGCTCCCTGTCCCTGTCGGACGCGATCGCATTCAGGGTGAAATTCGAACCCGGGCCGCCGCCACGCACCCTGCTCTACTGGCGCGACCC
>WNGR01002538.1_pt1 | contig 23144 bp, 17 predicted proteins | sample 5407581 | NCBI WGS metagenome assembly WNGR01 (sample SAMN13153383, study PRJNA577476) | soil metagenome | isolation source: 80 cm soil or saprolite under Garry oak tree replicate 2 | place: USA:California | collected 2016-06-15
CTTTCCAATTCAACCCAGGTGCGGCTGCGGGTGCCTGCCGCAGAGCTGGACCTGTGGACCGAGGCCATGGCCCTGCTTCCCAACCTGCCGGTGAAGCCGCAGGTCCTCTCCGGCGAAGGGATGCGGCTTGGCGACTGCATGATCGAGACCGAGATGGGGTCGGTTGACCTGGGCGTGCGGGCGCAGCTGGCAGAGATCGAGCGGGGCTTCTTCGACCGCACCGGAGCAGTTCCGGCGGGCGCCGGCAACAGAGCCGAACTCGCGGTCCAGGAGAGATGACTATGCTGGAATCGTATTTGACGCGATTGGATCGGCGTCAGCCCTGGCGTTGGAGAGGCCACGTTCTCGAGTCGCTGGGTCAGACGATTGAATCGGCCGGGCCGCCGGCATCGGTGGGCGAGTGCTGCCAGATCATCGACCAGTTCGGGCAGCCGCACCTGGCGGAGGTCATCGGCTTTCGCGGCTCCAATGTATTGTCGATGCCGGTGGAGAGCACGGAGGGCATTCGCTACGGCGATGCGGTGTCGGCCATGGGCGTGCATCCGGAGATCGAAGTGGGCGCCGGCCTGATGGGGCGAGTGTTGAACGCGCTGGGCGAGCCGATTGACGGCGGCCGTCCGTGCGGGGCGGCATCCAGCCTAATTCTCGACGGAGTGGTGCGATCTCCTCTCGACCGGGTGCCGATTCGTACTCCGCTGGGCACCGGTGTTCGCGTACTCGATGCGCTGCTAACGGTGGGCCGCGGCCAGCGCGTCGGCATCTTTGGCGGATCGGGCGTGGGCAAGAGCACGCTGGTCGGGATCATGACCCGGAACACCGAAGCGGATGTGACGGTGGTGGGCCTGGTGGGCGAGCGCGGACGCGAGGTCGTCGAGTTTCTTGAAGACGCATTGGGAGCGGAGGGGCGCGCGCGATCGGTGGTGGTGGTTTCGACATCGGACCAATCACCGCTGTTGCGCATGAGAGCCGCTCTGGCGGCGACTACCGTAGCGGAGTTCTTTGCCGCGCAGGGCAAGCACGTGTTGCTGGTGCTCGATTCGTTGACCCGCTTTGCCATGGCGGCCCGCGAGATTGGCCTGGCTGCCGGGGAGCCGCCGACTGCGAAGGGCTATACGCCTTCGGTCTTCACGCGTCTTGCACGTCTGGTGGAGCGAACCGGGCAGTTTCGCACCGGGTCGATCACGGCCTTCTATTCCGTACTGATGGAGGGCGACGATCAGCAGGATCCGCTGGTGGATGCGGTCCGCTCGCTGCTGGACGGGCACGTGGTGCTGTCGAGGGCCCTGGCATCGGAAGGGTGGTATCCGCCCATCGAAGTACTGGACTCGATCAGCAGGCTGATGCCGGCGGTTGCGACGCCCGGCCACCTCGACCAGGCTGGGCTCGTGCGGCGGTTGATGGCGGTCCACGCGCGGTCAGAAGACCTGGTGCGCATTGGGGCGTACAAACCCGGCTCCGACGCTGATCTTGATCGGGCTTTGCGGGCGCGTGGAGCTTTGCGCGAGTTCATGACACAAAAATCTCACGAACGGGTCAGATTTTCTGAAGCGCTTGAGCGTCTCGCCACACTATCGGCTGAGGTATGAACGATGGCTGTATCGCGCTCCCTGCGCCGCCTGCTCCGCATTCGTGACCTGGAAGAAGAACAACAACGCCTGGTGCTTGAGTCCGCGCTGGGAGAGATGCAGGCGCTGGAAAGCGCCCTCGCGGCCACCAGTGCCCGTGATCGCTGTGGGCGGGAAGTGACTGAAGGGGGCATCCGGTCGGGCGAGTGGATCGATCGCCAGGCCGGCCGCGTGGAAACAGATGCCGCTCATCGTTCAGCCGCCGTACTGACGCCTCGGCTCGCGGCCTCTGAAGAGGAAGCGGCCCGCCGGCGCGCAGAGTTCATGCACAAGAGAATCGAACGGCGGCAGGCCGAAACGCTGATCGAGCAGACCGAGGCCAGTGACGCAATCGCGGCTGGCCGGCGCAGCCAGCAGTCGCTCGATGAGTGGTACCGATCGCGGCTTTTTCGCCAGCAGTCTGACGCGAGAGCAGATGAACATCGCGACGATGTGTCGCAAACAGGCGGGCCGGTCGACCAGGATTGACCGGACTTGAGAGGAAAGCCGCGATGAGCGCATTTGATTTTCCTGAACCGGGAGAACCGATCAGATTGTGACAACCCTCTAACCACGTCTCGATTTACTTTGGCACGCCATCTGCTTCAACTTCAGACATGACCGTTGCCGCAGCAATCGAAATTGGAACGAGGGCACCCCACATCACTGGAGGGAGAGGGTTCCCGGAAGCGATGACAAGCCAGGGGGCCGCGTCTGCTTCTACTTCCGATGTGTCCGGCACGGATAGCTTCAGGTCTCGCTGGCAGGCGCTTGTAGAAGCGGAAGGTGAAAACGGCGCGGTAAAGCCGGCGGCGTTGCGGAAACAGTCCATTTCTGACAGCGCTCTTGCGTCTTCAATGCAGGGGATGCGCAAAACCTCGGCACGGCCTGGGGGCGCGGGCGCTCCGGAACCTTCGGCGCAGCAGGCCGGGCAAACGGACGCGCAAGCCTCGCTTCCTGAAACCGGCCTTGCGGTTGTAAAAGCAGCGACCGTTGCTGCGAAGCCAAGCCTGACCAGCTCTAACGAGGGCCCCGGTAACTCATCGGCGAAACGGGGAAAGGTCCAATCCGCTGCCGCGGCGGGCTCGGCCACAGGAACTGTGATAACGGGAATCGATGCCGCGGCTGTACCAACGACCCAGGCTGTTGCTGTGCCCGTACAGTTCGCTGGGAGCGATCTATCACACGAAGCCGGCGCGGACCAGACGGAATCCACGGATTCGGCCAATGCGCAGACGCTCCTTGCAGCAGGCGGGGCAGCGAAATTCAGCACTCCCGGCGGGCAAGATAGCGGGCGGAATTCGCCGGTACCCTCAAACACAGCAACGGCAGCCTTCGACGGTACTACCGCGACTTTTCAAGAGGCAGACCCTATCGGCGGAACGAAGAGTCTTGCCCACGAAGTTGAAGGATTCTCATTGCCGAAGGGGCAAGCCCTGCCGCAGGCTGATTCCGCGAAACAGGCTTCGGGGTCCGCTGTTCCTGAATCTTCCGTGATTCCGAAACTCGTGCCGAGTTCTCATGCGATGAGTGGAGCGGACGGCGAGCCGATTTCCAATATTGCGACAGATTCTGAGAAGACTCATGAGTTCAGTCCAACTCACCACTTCGACCGAGTAGCGATCTCACACGGCGTCGACATTTCCGGGATTTCGGCAGCCATTACTGAGACTCCGAGGACCTTTGAAAGTCCAGCAGCACAGGCCGGACCACTGGTGCAGGTTCCCGAAAACAGTCCAGCTAAAGTGGACGGCACAGATGCAGGCGTGGTTGTCTCTTCTCTGGCCGTGCAGGTGGAGGGTTCCGCGCCGGGCTCCGCACGGCGCGGTTGCCGCAGCGACAACTGCGGCAGAAGCGACGGCATCGCCTCACACGAAAACGAATGCATCGCGGAATGGGCGCAGCACAAATGGGTCCCAGGATCGGGCCACGGATCGGGCAGTGCATCTGGCAGGCGAGCCGGGTTACGATGCCGGGTTTTCGATCCGTCAGCCGGAGAGGGCTGAGCATGCAACATTGAATCCGACGCTCCTTCACGATCCTGCCGCAGCGACAATGAGCGGCACAGGCAGGCACCCTTTCGAACAACACGCTGCATCGAACGCCGGCGGAACATTTTCTGGTCGCGACACTTTCGCAGCTCTCGATGCAGAAGCCGATTCGCCCGCGGCGACCTGGATTCAAACGGGGACGCGCCGCGCCGAGGCGGGCTACCAGGATCCGGCGCTTGGCTGGGTCGGTGTTCGCGCGCAGGCCGGAAACGGCGGTGTTCACGCCGCGGTGGTGCCCGGGTCCGCCGAGGCGGCGCAGGCACTGAACGGACATTTGACCGGCTTGAATGCCTTCATGGTCGAGCATCACGGGCAGAGCTCCACCGTTACGTTGGCACCCCCGGAAACGGGAACAGCAGGCCGTGAGGCCGACCAGAGTCAGGGGATGCAACACGGAAACGCACAGCAGCAGGAAAATCCCGCAGGGCGGGAGACCTCATCGCGGGAACCGGACAGCCAGCATTCCGCAGCATCGCAACGCGGCATACCGGCGTTGTCGATGCCGGCTGATTCCGTAACACAGATGGATGGATCGGCCTCAGTCGTAGCGTTGCCGGGAGTTCACATCTCGGTCATGGCGTGAGGGCAGGAAGATCGGAAGCGTTGAAGCATCGGCCGGTCGCGAGGCTGGCGAGGAACAAAGCAAAAAGAGGAAAGGCAGGCGGAAATGGCAGCGGCAATAGGATGGTTGAACCAGGCAGGAGCGGCGGCAAATTCACTCAACAATGTAAGACCCATGGACAGCGCAGCCGGCAGCACAGGCAACACGACTGCTTCGAGTGCGGATTCGGCAGGCATCTCGGCCAACGACTTTCTCACCCTGCTGGTGACCGAACTGAAGAATCAGGATCCGACCGCAAACAACGATCCCAAGGAGTACATCAATCAACTGGTCGGGGTGAACAGCCTGCAGCAGCTGATCAAGATCAATGAAACGTTGAGCGCGGCCAACTCGAGTACCAAGGCCACCGGTGCTGCGGCGGACAGTGGGGCTGTTCGGGCCTTGAGCCGGCTGCCGGCATCGAACGCGGCGGCGGTTCACGACTCCAGCGTCAAGACTGTCTCGGGAAACCTGAATGTGCCCGACAGCAAGCCCGCCGCAAGTCGTGTGGCGCAGGCCCTGAGCGGCCAACGCTGAGGCGCGTCACCGGAGAAGAGCAGAGCATGTGTGCGCGGCCCACGAGGCGCGCGGCAATTCGCCAACAACGACTAGAGGAGAACGATCATGGCAAGTTTTTATATCCCGCTGACGGGACTGAATAGTGACTCGACGGCGTTGAACACCATCGCCAACAATCTGGCCAACATGAACACCATCGGCTATAAATCGCAAACGGTTAATTTTTCCGATCTCTTTCATCAGCAACTTGGTTCAACGGGGGCGGGCGATCCCATCCAGTTGGGTTCAGGAACGCAGGTAGCCTCGATCGTGACCAACTACTCCACGGGTTCTCCTAACACCACCGGAGTGGCCACCGATGTCGCATTGCAGGGCAATGGATTCTTCGTGGTGAGCGATGGCAGTGCACAGTTTCTCACGCGAGCCGGAAACTTCAAGACCGATTCGAGCGGCAACCTGATCACAACGGGGGGATTGAGCGTGATGGGATATCCCGCCACCAACGGAGTGGTGGATACTAAGGCTCCGCTGAGCCCTATCAATATTCCTGAGAGCCAGGTGGAACCACCAAAGGCGACGACCAGTTTTGGCATGACCGCGATTCTTGATTCTGCGTCGCCGGTGGGGACAAGCGTTCCCGGAGCGGTGCAGGTCTACGATTCGCTGGGCAAGCAATACAACGCGACGGTGACCTACACGAAGACGGGAACCAACGCATGGTCTTACTCGGTCACACTGCCCGACACGCTGGAGGCAGTGCCCGCGACGGTGCCGGCAGCGACCACCATTCCAGTCATGGCGGTTCCGGCGCTGGCAACATCGGATACCGCGACTGCCGTGCTGACGACCGTTCCTGGTACCACGATCGTCAGCGGCGTGACGGGCACCCAGGATCTCACCGGGACGCAGACCAGCTATGCGTTTGGTTCGTTCACCGATCCAATAACGCAGGCTACCAATGTGGCCTCAATCGATCCAGGAACAAATTTGACGATTACCGGACCTGCAGCGGGCGGGGGTACGGCGACCATCGCCGCGCCAGTCATCGCCAGCCTGCTGCCCCAGCCGGTATCGGTTGCGACTTATGCCGCTGCTCTGACGAACGCGTTGACCGCGGCAAACATTACCGGGGTGACAGTCAACGTGAATGCCAACGGAGATCAGTTGACGATCGTCGGACCGGCCACCATGACGACCACGGGCACCGTGAAACAGGACATGGCGGGAACCACGAATGCTTACGCCTTTCATCCCGACGGCACAGTCGATCCAGCGACAAACCTGACGATTACCGGAGCGACGGCGGCGGGTCGCAGGGTGACTATCACCGCTCCTACGGTGGCTGCGGGAGAGACGGTAGCCCAATACGCGACGGATCTGACCAAGGCGCTGAGTGACGCGGGCATCGTCAACGTCACGGCCACGGTGGCAAACAACCAGTTGTCCATTGTGGGCGCGAACCTCTCGCTCAGTGGCAATGTTGGCCAGGACCTGGCCACCTCCACTATCAACTACGACTTCGGCTCCGCGGCGACGGTGAACCCGGCAAGCAATTTGACCATTACCGGACCGGCGGTTGGCGGGGGAACCGCGACCATCATTCCGCCGGCCATCGTCGCCGGCGAATCGGTAACCAAGTATGCGGCAGACTTGAACGCCGCGCTGACTGCTGCCGGCATTATGACTGGATTCGGCGGCGTCACCGTGACGGCAAGCAACGGACAGCTATCGATCGTGGGGCCAGCAACAACTGTTTCGACCGCTGGAACAGCGAACCAGGATCTGACCGCGACGAGTATCAGTTACAACTTCGCATTGAATGGCGGCAAGATGGCTACTGTCGATCCTTCGACCAATCTCACAATTACCGGTCAGACCGTCGGCGGCGGCACAGCCACAACCACCGCGCCGAAGGTTCTGCCGGGTGAGACGCTGGCTCAATATGCTAAGGCTATGAATGACGCCATCACCGCTGCGGGCATCTCGGGGGTGGCAGTATCGTCCACCGGCGCAGGGCAGTTGTCCATTGTAGGCGCAAATATCTCCACTTCGGGCAGCGTGGTTCAGGAGCCGGTGCCATCGGCGAACGCCACCGGATCGTTGAGCTTCGACGCCAGCGGCAACCTCGTTGGACCGACGACCGACGTGAGCGGTATCAGTTTCGCAGGGCTGTCAGATGGCGCGGCGACGATGGACATGACGTGGAATCTCTACGGCACCGGCGGCAAGGCCGTCGTCAGCCAGGTGAACCAGACCTCCGCTGTAGCTTCTCAGTCGCAGAATGGTTTCGCCAGCGGCGCATATTCGGGCTTCACCATTGGGTCCGATGGCACGGTAACCGCCACGTTCCTGAACGGGCAGAAGCTCGATGTCGGCCAGTTAGTGCTTGGGAGCGTTGCGAATCTGCAAGGCCTGAAGGCTATGGGCAGCGGAAATTATGCAGCGACAGCGTCCAGTGGAACGGTCACCTTGGGAGCGTCGGGAACGTCGGGGCTTGGAACAATGGAGGGAGGAGCCCTGGAGGCTTCGAATGTCAATATCTCTGCGGAATTCTCAAATCTGATCATTGCCCAGCGAGCCTTCGAGGCTAACTCAAAAGCGGTTACAACGTTCGACACTGTGACCCAGGAAACCATTAACATGATTCGCTGAGTTATAGTCTGGCAAAACAATCGAGCAGGGACAAAAGACGTCCCTCGAGTCATCTGTGAGGGGTGGGTTCCCCTGTGAGGACGACGTGTTCGTGCCGTGGGCGGACTTCAATAAAGAGCGCCTTGCCATGCGCCAGCTCCGTCCCGTGAGCATTGATGATGGTGGCCTCGACCCAATGCTTGCGGCCTTCGCTGCGCAGCACACGCCCCTCGAGACGGATCGGCGCGCAGGACGGCACAGGGCGCTTGTAATCGACTTCCATGTGACGGGTCATGCCCACTATTTTGTGCGAGCGCACCGCCTTGCTCATGATTTCATCCAGCAGAGTTGCGATGATTCCGCCATGAACATAGCCGCGCGGGCCTTCAAAGGTGTCCGGGATCTGAGCCATGCATACGACGGTGCCGTCATCGGCGAGCAGAAAGTCGAGCCGAAGACCGGTTGGATTGTCGAGCCCGCATCCGAAACAGCGGTTCGGCGCCGCGTGGGCAAGCGGAGTAAGGTGTTCATCGCCTGCTTTCATCGTCGGCCCCTCAGACTGCAGCTTTCCATCTACATCGCTCCCGACAAGACATGTGAATACAGTTCGCAGTCGACGTTGGCGCCGGTAAGTATGATGCCGATGCGCTCGTTTTTCTCTGCGAGTTCTTCTTTGAGTGCCGCGGCCAGCGCCGCAGCCCCCGCGCCTTCTGCGAGGTTGTGCGTGTCCTGGTAGTAGATGCGCATGGCGTTGGCGATTTCGGCGTCGGTGACTTCGACGATGCGGGCGACGTTTTCCCAGATGGCTTTCATTGCGCTGGGGTTGGGGAGGCGGCACGCGAGACCGTCTGCAATCAAGGTGCGCGATGGAGCTGCCACGATCTTTTGCTGATGAAAGCTGAGCGCGTAAGACGGCGACTCAGCAGAAACAACACCGACGATCTCCGTCTTCAGTCCCAAGGCATTGCGTGCCGCGGAAACACCGCAGATCGACGAGCCGAGTCCAATGGGCACATAGACGCGATTGAGAGGCGGAGCTGCCTGAAAAAATTCGAGCGCATAGGTGGCAGTGCCCATTACGAGGCGCTCGTGGAATGAGTCCACCATGGCAAATCCGCGCTCTTCAGCGACAGTGTGGGCAAACTCCAGTGACTCCTGGAAATCGTGGCCGTGCTTGATCAACTCGGCACCTTGTGCGATCATGGCGCGATTTTTCTCTTTGCTGTTGCCGCGGGGAACAACGATGACCGCCTTCAAACCCATCAGGCGCGCGGCCATTCCCACGCCCTGGCCGTGATTGCCGCGCGTGGCTGCGACTACTCCAACCAGGCCGGGCTGCGTCTGTTTGAGCCAGGTGAGATAGACCAATGCTCCACGCAGTTTGAATGCGCCAACCGGGGTATGGTTTTCATGCTTGACCCATGCCTCGATTCCCAGCCGCTGGTTGAGGAGCGGCCAGCTGTACTGCGGTGTGGGAGGCATGTGGCGATAGACCACCGTTTGCGCTTCTTGAATCTGGGCCAGCGTAGGCAGCGTCATGAAGTGAGCATATCGAATTCAGCCCACACAAGCGATAACTCAGTCTTTGGCATCGCGGATTCGTGCTAGATTCTGGCACATGGATTTCACCATCCGCAGGGGCAAGCTGGAAGATGCAGGAGCCATCGCACGCGTTCACGTAGACAGCTGGCGCAGCACCTATGCCGAGATTCTTTCGGCAACGTTCCTGGCTTCGCTAAGCACCGAGGCACGAACTGAGTCTTGGCAACGACAAATTATGGCGGGCACATCAGTCATCTTTGTCGCCGAGCGCCAAGGGGGTGTGGTGGGGTTCGCGGCTGGCGGCAAATCGCGACAGGCGATCACGGGCTACGATGCAGAACTGTATGCAATTTACCTGCTACGTGAAGAACAGGTCCGCGGCATCGGTCGCGCCCTGGTCAACGCACTCGTCGATTCACTCCGTGACCGGGGGTTCGTCGCGATGCTGGTCCTCGTCCTAGAGAAGAATCCCGCCGTGTCTTTCTATGCTCATTTGGGTGCAGCAGAGATTGGGCGACAATCGATCGAGATCGGGGGCATGGCAGTGGAAGAGCTGATCTACGCATGGCCCAGCCTCGATGGCTGTTGTTAAGACGAGGTGAATTTGAACTCGGGGCAGTTTACTCCTTGACTCTCGACACCCAATCCGCCGAGACTTTCCCTACCCCTGGTAGATCGAAAGACATGGAGGTCGTTGAAAAACATGATGAATCGGCGAACTGCACTCAAGCATCTTGGCGGCGCTGCCAGCGCTCTGCTTTTGTCCGAAGCTCTTGCAGCTGAGGGTTTCCCCACGGGCCAGGCTCCGGCGACAACACCGGCTGCTCCCCCTGCAGGCCCCTTCAAACTTCCGGCGCTGCCCTATGGCTACGACGCGTTGGAGCCGAGCTTCGATGCTGAAACCATGCATCTGCACCACGACAAGCACCACCAGACCTACGTCAACAACCTGAACGTTGCGGCGGCGGCGCATCCTGAAATTGCCGGAAAGACGGTCGAGGAACTTGTCGCAAATTTGAGCGCTGTGCCAGAGGCGGCTCGCACGGCAGTGCGCAATAGCGGCGGCGGCCATGCGAATCATTCGTTCTGGTGGCCCACGCTGGGTAAGGGCGGCGCTGCGCCAAAGGGCGAGCTAGCCAAGGCTATCGATGCGAAGTTCGGGTCGCTCTCGGGCTTTCAGGAGAAGCTTTCCGCTGCCGCGCTGAGTGTATTTGGCAGCGGATGGGCCTGGCTCGTGACAGGGCCGGATGGGACGCTCACCATCGAAACAACTCCCAACCAGGACAGCGTTCTCGCTCTGGGTCACAAGCCGGTGCTAGGCGTGGATGTGTGGGAGCACGCCTACTACTTGAAGTATCAAAATCGCCGTGCCGATTATGTGAAGGCGTTTTTCCAGGTGGTGAACTGGGACTACGTCAGCGGCCAGTTTGCGCAAAAGGCATAGGAATCGATTGACGAAACGGTTCAAGGCTCCGAGCGCAGTGGTGTTCATTGTGATCGGAATGGCGTCCGGCATGATGGTCGTTGCTGGATGCCATTCCTCTCCGCCACTGACCGCGCACGAAGCCGAAGGCCAACATCTCTATAACGGCCGGTGCGCACACTGCCACGAGGACAATGACCTGGCTCTCAAAAAGATTCCGCCCAATCTGCATGCGGTGTTCAAGAGGGCCACGCTGCCCAGCGGCGCTCCCGCGACAGATGCTGAGGTTCGGCGCGTGGTGCTGGCAGGGAAGGGCCTGATGCCTGCGTTTGCCGGCCGATTCAGCGATGCGCAGATGGCTGCGCTGCTCGCTTACCTGCATACCGATCTTCGCTGAGCCCGGCCATCGTTGCTTCAATTCGAATATTCACTCATATCGAATCGCGGTCATCGGGCTTACCTCAGCGGCACGCCACGCGGGAATGGCACAAGCGAGCGTTGCCACAATAGACAGAACGCATGTAGCGGCAAACAGCATCAACGGATCGCGCGCGCTCTCGGCAGCCCAGCTTGCCATGACCTTGTTCAGCGCCAGCGTAAGCGCAATGCCGACCAGGATGCCGCCGCCTACGCTCATCACCGTGGAGCGGAAGACGATGCCGAGCACGTGGCCACGCTTCGCGCCGAGGGCGATGCGAATGCCAAACTCGTTGGTGCGCTGCGCCACGGTATATGCGACCACGCTGAAGAGGCCGACCGCCGCCAGCGTCAAGGCCAGCGCAGCAAAGGCGCCGAAGAGCCACGAAACCAGTTGCCCTCGCGCGTATTCCGGTGTCCTCTTGATCCAGTGTTCGAGATCGCGGACGTCTCCGTTGGTTTGCTGGTCGTGGTCGATGGAATTCACCTTGATCCGCACCGCGTGGAGCAATGACAGCGGCGGCACTTCAGAGCGCACCAGTAATTGCGTGTACATACCCATTGCCATGGTGTAGGGCACGAATGCTTCGGGAAGTATCGGCTTGGCGGGACCGTCATCCAGTTTGTCGGCCACGACTCCAACAAGCAACATCGACCCTTCGCTGCCGGGAGAAGTAAGCAAGTAGGGCCGCCGCGCCACAGCTTCCGGCACTTTCAGCGAATGGCCTATGGCATCGCCGTTGGGGAAGTACTTTCGTAGAAAGGTCTGATTAACGACCATAACCGGCGCGCCGCGATGCTCCTCTGCTTTGTCCCAGATCTGTCCCTGAACGAGGGGGATGCGCAATGCAGGAAAGTATTCCGAACTGACCATATTGAAGCGGAAGGACTGGTCCTGGCCTGCGGGCTTTCCGAGTATCTCGAATTTTGTCGTGAAGCCGTTGGAAGGTGGCGTGGCATTGCTCGAGATGGCGATCATCGATACGCCGGGAACTTCGGCGACCTTATTGTGCAATTGCTCGAAGTAGGCTGCGCGCTCCGGCCAGGTCTTGTACGTACCATCGTGAATTGGAATTCCGACCGACATGATGTTGTGCGGGTCATAGCCGAGCGGCGTGTGAACCACGCGAAGGAAGCCTTCGATCGCTGCTCCCGCTCCGGCAAGCATCAGCAGGGTGAGAGCGATCTGTCCGCCGATCAGCACATTGTGGGTTCTGCGCCCGCTCACGCCCCTGGTAGTCTTGCGCGTGTTGGACTGCATGACCCGGCTCACTTCGGGCCGCGAGAGCTGCCAGGCGGGCCATAGGCCAAACAGTACGCCGGTGCCAACCGCCACGGCGATGGAGAATGCCAGGACGGGCAGGTTGATCTGGATGGCCGCCTCATGCGGAAAAGAGAACTCGGGCAAATTAGCAACGATCACGGCAACAGTCTTGTGCGCCAGAAGCAATCCGAGGACTGCCCCTGTGATGGAGAGCAGCAGCGCTTCGGTCAGCAGTTGGCGTACGATACGTTTGCGCGTGGCACCGATGGCCGAGCGCACCGCAAACTCGTGCTGGCGGGCTGTGGCGCGTGCCAGGAGCAATATAGAAACGTTGCCGCATCCGATCATGAGCAGCAGGGCCACCGCGCCAAACAGCAGAGCCAGCGTTCCACCCAGTTGTTTGATGAAGTCCTCGTTTAATCCCACGACATGAAGGCGCATGTGGTCCGGCGGAAAATGCTTCGGCGTTTCTTTCCGGAACTGGTCGATGACTGGCTGCAGGGCGGCATCAGCCTGCGGGTGACTCACGCCGGGCTTGAGGCGAATGCCTGCGTAAAAGCCTTTGACCTGGTCCTGGGTGACCTTCAAAGGCAGATACACATCGCCATCGCCCCAGGTGAAGCGCGAGCCGGCTACACCGACGATGGTGTAGTTCTTGCGCATGAGCTGCATGGTTTTTCCCAAAACCGTGGGATCGGAGTTGAAGTGTCTCTGCCAGAACTTGTTGCCTAGCACAACAATCGGCTGAGGGTCCTGGCCATCGATTGCGTCAGAGGGTTGCAGGCCGCGGCCCAAAGCAGCAGGAACGCCGAGGAAGTTGAAGCCGTTGGAACTGAGGTACACCCCCAGCACGTCTTCGGGCAGATCGCTGCCCGTAACCGTGAGGTTCCAGTCATCCTCGAGAAAGGTGTCTTCGACCACGGGAGACTTGCGCAGCACCTGCCACTGGCTGCCGGTCACGCCAAATCCATTCAGATCGCCGCTCGGCGTCACGAGCCGCATGTGAATCATCCGGTCGGGAGCCTTATAAGGATAAGGATCCATGAGGATGGCATAGACGACGCTGAATACGGCGGTGGTGGCGCCGATGCCGAGGGCCAGGGAAAGAACTGCGGTGAGCGTGAATCCGGGTATCTTCACCAATTGGCGGACGCCGTAGCGAATGTCCTGAAGTACGGTTCCCATGAGTCCACTCCTTGCGATGAAACCAAATGGTCAGGCCTTCCACTGAAAGCAGAGGCCAAATCCGTCGGGGTCCTTCAAATACAGCTGCTTCATTCCGTAGTACGCGACTTTAGGCTTATCGAGTTCCAGTCCCTTTGCGAGCAAATACTCGTATGTTCCATCCACGTCGGGGCATCCGAAGTAAATGCAGGTGTCGTCGTGGTTATTTATGCGGCCTGGCTCTGGGGCCGCCGGGCGGTATTCAGACTCGTATGCCGTATTAAGCATCACCGTGGCGTTGCACAGTTGGAGCATCGCCCAGTTCACATCGTCAGGATTGTCCAAAAGCGCCGGCGATGTCCCCGTGACCTGAAAGCCGAGCACGTCGCGATAGAACCTGATCGAAGTGGGCATGTCGAACACCTGGAGGAGAGGGGAAAGACCCTGAATCTGGATGGGCACGAAGGAATCTCCCTTCGCTGGATATGAACGGGGAATTGCACTCAGGCCGCCAGATCGACGCATGGCTAACATGTTGATTTCAGGGGAGGGAAGTAGCGGCTCCCGCTGCCGGGTTGTCCGGATTCGCGGTGCGGTGTTCGCAAATGGACGGTACCGGTTGCGCCGGTTCCAAAGTTGAAACAGGAATCACGCTATACTGGGGATTGTTATGGCAACCGAGAAAACTTTCTACCTTGAGACCTTCGGCTGCCAGATGAATGCCCATGACTCCGAAAAGGTGATTGGCACACTGCAGCATGAGGGCTATCGCCGGGTCGAGTCAGAAGAAGAAGCAGGGCTCATCCTCTACAACACCTGTTCCATCCGGGACAAGGCAGAGCAAAAGGTCTTCAATCGCCTCAACGACTACAAGAAGCTTCACAAGGCCGGCAAGCGCTTTGGCGTGCTGGGGTGCGTGGCCCAGCAGGAGGGCGAGAAGATCTTCGAGCGGGCGCCGTATGTGTCGCTCGTTTCCGGCTCCGCCTCTTACCGCAAGCTGCCGGACATGCTGGCCAGGCTCGAAGCAGGCGAGAACCGCATCACCGGTCTCGATGACCGCCAGACCGACGAGACCTTTGAGACGGAATTCACCGCGCGCCAGAATCCTTATCGCGGCTACATCACCATTATTGAGGGCTGCGACAAGTTCTGCGCCTATTGCGTGGTGCCGTACACGCGCGGCAAGGAGCGCAGCCGCACTTCGACTTCAGTGCTGGAAGAGGCGCGACGCATCGCCGATCTTGGATACACCGAGATTCAACTCCTCGGCCAGAACGTGAACAGCTATCGCGATCCCGAAGGGAAGTTGAGATTCGCTGAGCTGCTGGCTGCCGTTGGCCAGGTGGGGGGTATTCGCCGTGTTCGCTTCACCACTAGCCATCCTCGCGACTTTACCCGCGATATCGTGGAGGCGATCGATGCCTATGAGACGCTGTGCGATCACGTTCATCTGCCGGTGCAGTCGGGTTCGTCGCGGATTCTGAAAGCCATGGCTCGCGAATATACCCGCGACTGGTATCTTGAGCGAATCTCCTGGGTCAAGGCAGCACGGCGCAAGATCTCGCTTTCCACTGACATCATTGTGGGATTCCCAGGGGAAACCCCGGATGATTTCATTCAGACCATGGACCTCCTCGCCGAGGTGCAGTACGATTGCGTCTTCGGTTTCAAATACTCCGGCCGGCCCAATACGCCGGCGCTTACGATGATCGACTCGATTCCCGACAGCGAGAAGGCGTCGCGCCTGCAGGTGCTGCTCGACAGGCAGCGGGAGATCCAGAGGATCAACTACGCGGGTCATCTGGGACAGGTGATGGAAGTGATGGTCGAGGGCATGAATCCGGCGCGGGGCCAGGTTTCAGGGCGCAGCAGCCAGAATAAGCCGGTGAACTTCACCTGGCCGCAGCCGATTGCGCCTGCCCCGGGAAGTTATGTGCAGGTGCGGATCACTGGGACGCATCCAAATAGTCTGGTAGGAGAAGCAGTCTAATCAAGTGGGAAGCCGTTCGACGCAGAAAGGGGAATCCATGGACGTCGAAGTTCGAATTCGCGGACTCATGATGGACCCGGCTACCAACATGCCCATCGTGTTGCTCAAGGATGTCGGTTCTGAAACCGTGATGCCCATCTGGGTAGGCATCTTTGAAGCCAACGCCATCCAGATTGAAGTGGAGAAGCTGGCCGCACCGCGGCCCATGACCCACGACCTGACCCGCAACCTTATTCAGAACCTGAACGCCCAGTTGGAACGCGTCGTCATCTCGGAACTGAAAGACGACACTTTTTTCGCGGTTCTGTGGCTACGCCAGGGCGACGACCCTGTTTCGATTGATGCGCGGCCGTCCGATGCCATTGCGCTGGCGCTGAGAGCAGACTGCCCCATCTACGTGTCGGAACAGGTCATGCACGCGGCCAGGCTGAATACGTCGGGGCCGCCCGACGGCCCCACCACTGAACAACTGCGCGGCTGGCTCGAGGGCCTCAACGACGAGGATCTCGGTCGATACAAGATGTAGGCATAGGCCTGCTCTCCACAACTGACACTTCCTGAATCCCCCGTCAGGAAATCGTCGCCTCAGACCCGCGATTCTACAGTCCGTACTGTGGATAGACTTTCAATTCGATTCTCAAATCCTTTGTGTTTCTTCTGCGCTTGCAGACGCGAACCGTCGCGCTGTCGGGGCCATGCAGCCGCGATTGAAGGACGCCGAGGGAAATCGCGATGTGATTTTCCAGATATGGAAGGATCAATCTACTGCAGACCGAATCAGGTGCAGGGGATTATACGTATTTTCATATAGCCAGCCCCCGACCCGGCTAGTTCCGTGCTATAAGTCTTTTACTTTCATAAATTACTAACAGCTCCTAAGAATGGTCCTTCTCGTGCTTACGTGTACGCCAGATATCCCCTTGTCAGCTCTAGGAACGGCACTCACCGTCCTGAAAGTTCACGGGAACGAAGTCTGGCTTTTTTTGTGTTTAGTTTTCACCTTTGTCTTTTCTTCATTTCGTCTTGTTTTTTGCTCATAACTGACCGCGGAACCGATCTTCTACCCCACCAAGACCGGGACGCAAGGGTGCACCACTCACGGATCGTGAGGCTCCGCAAGGGCCTTCCGTCCCACACTTGGAGGAAATCTCGATGGTACGTTGGTTCAGGACGTCTTCGGTTGTTGCCGCGCTGTTCTTTCTCATGGTGCTGCCAACATTTGCGCAAACCAATTCGGCGGTACGCGGCGGATTGGGTGGCGTGGTGTTTGACTCTTCAGGAGCGGTGATTTCGAATGTCACCGTCTCAATCACCGGACCGCAAGGGAATTACACGATCAAGACCGACGCGGCGGGCCGCTACGAATTGAACGGCGTAGTCCCCGGCTCTTATAAGGTGGTCGTGGAGGCGGCTGGTTTCAAGAAGTTTGTCTCCGACCATAACCAGGTTCTGGTCGATCACACGGCGAATCTCGATGTGCATCTTGACCTTGGCGCGGCCACTGACACCGTGCAGGTTGACGCCGGCGCGGTGCAGATCGATACCGACACCACGTCGCTGAATGCTCCTATCTCCGACGAGTTGTATCAGTCCCTTCCGATCGCCCGCAACGTGGCGGCCATATTCTCATTGGCTCCCGGCGTGGTGACCGGTGGCGGAACAGGCACGGCGAATCCTTCTATCGGTGGCGCGACGGGCCTCGAGAACCTTTACCTGGTGGACGGTGTCACGATCACCGACCAGGCCTTTGGCGGACTCGGCACCTACAATCGCAGCTTCGGCTCCCTCGGTTCTGGAGTAAACCTGGCCTTCATCAAGGAAGTAGACGTAAAGACCGGCGCATTCGAGCCCAAGTATGGCCGTGCGGACGGTGGCATCGTAGAGATCGTCACCAAGTCCGGTTCTACGCACTATCACGGTGCCCTGGCAGCCTATCTTGGGCCCGGATCCTGGTATGCAAGCCGCCAGCAGTTGAGCCAATACGGCTACGTCAACACCATCCGCGCCGATTACCTATCGAATCCTCAGTACGACGTGGCCGCGGAACTAGGTGGCTATGTTCCCGGATTCAAGAATAAGCTCTTCTTCTTTGGTGCTTTTGACCCGACACTGGTTCAGGATATCGCGCAAGCTCCTGAGGGTGCCCCTCTACATGCGCATGGTCCGTACGCGTACAGCGCGACCACCCTGAGCTGGGCCGCGAAACTGACTTGGCAGCCCTTCAGCGCCGTTCAACTGGAAATGTCTAGCTTTGGTGATCCCACCCATCACAACCAGATTCCGGGCCCGGCCTGGAATGCGACATTGGGCGCTCTTGCGGTGAACTTCGAGGATACCGTAGATATGCGGTACAACTACGGGAGCCGCGACTCCGTGGCGCGCCTGAGCACGTCGATCAATCCGACATGGACCGCAATCGGGGTGTTCACCTATAACTTCAACCACTTCGATCAAACGCTAAAATCCACCGCCGACAGATGGCAGATTGAGGACCGCACCTCGAAACCCTTCACCACTTCTTACGTCGGTGCCTATGAGCCGACCAAGAACAACGACTACAGCATCAGCGGTGAGACAGAGAAGCGGGTCCACTTCCTCGGTGAGCACACACTGTCGCTGGGGTATATGTACGATCACACCAACTTCCTCGACAGCCGGTTGCGCAGCGGTGAGCGGTATCCGATCCCTGGTGTAAACGCTGCGGGGACGGATCTGACCTCAGCTTATAGCTCGCATGCGGGCGCGATCGGGCAACTGACCAATGCCCAGTTCCGGCTCTTCAAGGCACTTCCCACCTGCACGTATTGCCCCCTTTACAATGGCAATCGTGTGTACCTGCAGCAAAACAGGGGCGCCTACGCGGGATTCAACGTTCTGTCGACGGCCCGCTATCACGTGGGTTGGGTGAACGACAGTTACCAGATGAACCGGTTTCTCACGATCAATGCCGGTCTCCGTTGGGAGCAGCAGAAGTACGGCGCCACCCTGCTTAACTATCTTTTCAACGACAACTGGTCGCCCCGCCTCGGCTTGAACGTTGACCCGTTTGGCAACCGGAAGAGCAAGATCTTCTTCAACTACGCCCGCTATCAATTGGTGCTGCCTCTCGACGCTGCCATTCGCCAATTGGGCAACGAACAGGACGACTCGAACCTCTTTTTCGCACCCGCGAGCAACAGCGACGGCACGGCGGCTCTGGACGAGTTCGGCGCTGTAGTTGTGGTTCCCGACGCTGCTCACTTCTTGAACGGGCTTCCCGGCAGGAGGAAGAATTCAGACGGCACCGTATCTGGCTTCCCTACCGTTCCAAGCTTCTCCTCCTCATCGCAGGAGGGCATCCTGCCGGGGACCAAGATGGAGTATGAGAACGAATTCCTGCTTGGCATTCAGCGCGAGATCGTACCTGGCTCCGTGCTGTCCGTGCGCTACAGCGATCGCCGCCTGGGCCGCATCGTGGAAGACATCGGCTCGCAATCCCCCGAAGGCTCAAACATCGACGGCGGATTCGCCGGCGGTATCGCCAACGTGCTTGCGACCACCGATATTTCTACCAACGAGGACTCGATTCTCTACACGCCCGAACAGTGGAATGCCGCTGTTGCAGCGGCGGCGGCGAACGGCGGCAACTACGTGCCGACGGTGCCAGGTTGCACTGAAGCGAACGACACCTCGGTCGCGAATGGCGGACTGTTCACGCACTTCGATGGCACTCCGTACAACGGATCCTGCATTACGAACGTGGACGTCGCGGGAAGCGGAAACGACGATGGCACGCCCAAACCCGATGGCAAGCCAGATGGCTTTGCCAAGCCGGTTCGTGTTTACCAGGAACTCGTGGTGGAATTCAATCGCAATCTGAAAAACAACTGGCAGATGCGCGCGAATTACCGCTGGGCCAAGCTATGGGGCAACTACGAGGGCCTGTTCCGCAACGATAACGGTCAGTCGGATCCCGGCATCAGCTCGCTGTTCGACTTTACGGCGGGTGCGATCGGGCTGCTCGGCGACCAGTTCAAGTCCGGCTTCCTCAATACCGATCGACGCAATGTTGCGAACATCTCCGCAGCGTACGTGGTGAGCAGGGATACGCCTGGCATCGCGTTACTCAACAAGATGAACATCGGGACCAACATCCGTGGCGCTACCGGCAATCCGCTCAGCGCTTATGCCAGCCATCCGATCTACCTGAACACGGGCGAGGTCCCGGTCGGCGGACGTGGCACCAAGGGCCGGTTGCCCAACACAGTACAGTTCGATGGGCACCTTGACTATCCTGTTCAGTTCAAGGAAAAGTACACCCTCAAACTGGCCTTTGACGCTTTCAACATCTTCAATATCCAACACATGACGAATAAGAACCAGAACCTCGACAGCGCTCCGGGCACAATTAGCCCAGACTATGGCAAGCCGCTCGGCTTCCAGGGTCCGTTCTACGCGCGCGCATCGATCCGCATGGAGTTCTAAACAATCCTGGCTGTTAAACTAGAGAGGAGGGGGTTTTCCCCCCCTCCTCTTTGTTTGTTCCGGAGTAGTGCCTTGCCGCGATTTCGCCGTTCTCTGATTTTGCTTCTCTCTGCTATCTTCCTTGCTACAATCCTGCCCGCAAGTGCTTCGAGCTCTGAAAAAAAGCTGACTCCGACTTATCGGCATTGGCTGGACGTCGAAGTCACGTACATCATCTCCGCCGTCGAGCGGAAGCAGTTTCTCTCGCTGTCCACTGACCAGGAGCGAGATAGCTTTATTACCGCTTTCTGGCGGGTCCGCAATCCCAATCCGAATTCGGAAAGTAACGCCTACAAAGACGAACACTACCGTCGTCTCACCTATGCCAATGAACACTTCGGCACGGCGAAGTACGAAGATGGCTGGCGAACGGACATGGGACGAATCTATATCATCCTCGGGGCGCCCAAGCAGCGCGCTCCCTATCACGAGCAGGCAAATCTGCGGCCGATGGAGATATGGTTTTACGAGGCGGAAACGCCGGTGCTTCCGCCCTATTTCAATATCCTGTTTTACAGGCCGTCAGCCGGTGAAGCCTACCGCATCTACTCTCCCACCCAGGACGGCCCGAAGGCTCTCGTTACAACCGGCAGAAGCGATAACGACAACGTAACGGCACTCAGGTTCATTCGCAAATCGGCTGGAGATGAGGTGGCCAAGACCACCATCACGCTCATGCCGACCGAGGCTGCGAATTTCGATGAGTTCTCGCCCAGCATGGATTCAGACATGATGCTGGCAACGATCAACGACTTGCCCGACAATCCTCTGACCAAAGAGCGCATGGAAGCCAACCGGCTGAGAGAGCATGTCACCACAAGCGTGCTCACCGGCGATCAGACATTGACCATGAGCACCGCGGTGTTTCGCGACGAGCAGGACCGCCAGACGGTCAGCTACCTGCTCTCTTCGGCATCGCCCGACGCGCGAATCATCGGGCGTCATCCCGATGGAAGTTTGTACTACGATCTCGCGCTCCGCACCTCGGTGCTGACTGCTGCCGGCAAGCCAGTCTACGACCAGGAAGAAGAGCTTATGGGCAAGCTCACTGAGCCCCAGGCGGAGATAGCAAAGAAGAAGAAGTTCGCCGCCGAAGGTCGCATTCCGCTGGCTCCGGGAAAATACACGGTGGTTGCCACGCTGACCAACAACCTTAATCACATCGCCACACGGCAGCACGCATCTATCAATGTTCCGGCGATCAACAGCCAGGCTATCGCCATTTCAGATTTGCTCGCATACACTTCGCCCGCCGGAGTACTCGATCAGAAGAGTCAACTTCCTTTCAGTATTGCCAAGGTTCGATTTACTCCTCGGGGTGCGCAGTCGGTGTATCTGCGCGCCGGGGACAAGTTACCGCTGGTCTTTCAGCTTTGGATGCCTCCTAAAACAGAAGGCACAGCAGCGACAGACAAGGTTCACCTGCGTTATGTCTTCGGAGCCGTAACAGCTTCGCATGACTCTGCCTCAAAAGAAGAAGAAGATATCGATGCGGCCAATCGAGACAAATCTGGAAACCTGCTCACGGGGCACACGGTTGATACTTCGAGCCTGACGCCGGGAACGTACCGCCTGGTTGTCAGTGCAAACCGAGAGGGCACGCAGCAGACAGCCTACGCGGCGCTGACCCTGCACGTGGAACGCGCGGAAGACTATATCGAGACCTGGACCGCCTATGGAGCTGCAGATCCGGGGGGCGCCGCGCTCGATGATCTGAAGCGCGGCCTAGCGGCCGAAGCACAAGGCACAGATGCCGATGCGCAGCAGTGGTACGCCAAGGCTCTCGCGGAGGATCCAAAAAATCTTCGCGCGCTCGACAAGCTGGCCGCTCTATTCGATCGCCTCGGCAAATCGGAGGATCTGGCTGCATTAAGCCAGCAGCCGGTTCTTCTCGAAACCGGGGCCGCCCCGAAGACCTTGCTGTCCATCGGTGAGGCGCTCACAAAAACTGGAAATCCCAAAGGTGTCGTCCGGCTGCTTGAAGCGCAGATCAAGCTTCAACCACCGAACGGCGAGCTCTACCTTTCTTTGGCGAATGCCTGCGAAGCTACCGGAGATACGGCCAGGGCGCGCGATCTCAGGACTCTCGCAAAAGCTCAATAAATCCACTTCAACACGGCAGACGAGGAATCGCATGAAGCGACGTGAATTGATTCTCGGTTCGGCAAAGGTTGGACTCGCTTCGACCCTTCATTCAGTGTTTCCGATGGCCTTTGCGGGCCTCTTCCGCGTCGCATCCGCAGAAGCGGCGCTGCCCGCTCCGCGAGCGATTCCTTCGAGCGATCAGATTGCCTGGCAGGATCTAGAGATCGGCATGTTCGTGCACTTCGCGCCGAATACATGGCAGGATACGGAATACGACAATCTCTCGACGCCTGTCTCCGAGATCAACCCGGCTAAGCTCGATACCGACCAATGGGCGCAGACCGCGATCGATCTCGGCGCGAAGTACATCGTCTTCGTAGCCAAGCATGTTGGCGGCTTTTGCATGTGGCAGACGGAGACCACCGACTACGGCATTCGCAATACGCCGTGGCGCGGCGGCCGAGGAGATGTGCTTGCAGACGTTTCGGCTTCGTGCAGAAAACATGGGCTCAAGTTGGGTGTTTATGTCTCGCCGCGCGATGATCACTTTGGCGCAGCCACGGGCGGCATCTGCAAGACGCCCGAGTTGCAAACCCGCTACAACAAGATCTATCGCGATCAACTCACCGAGGTCCTTTCGCGTTACGGAGACCTCGTTGAGGTCTGGTTCGACGGATCGACAGCCACCCCCGTCGGCGATCTGCTCGCGAAACATCAGCCGCACGCGATGATATTCCAGGGGCCGTCCGCGACCATTCGCTGGGTGGGCAACGAAGACGGGTTTGCGCCGTATCCCTGCTGGAATGGCATCGACCGTGCGGATGCGGAAACCGGAACAGCCACGTCGCTCAACAGCAACCCGGACGGAGACGCCTGGATGCCGAACGAGGTTGATGTTTCGATACGCCGCCCCAACTGGTTCTGGAGCACGACAAACGCCGGCAAAGTTCTGAAGCCGGATCAACTGCTCTCGATCTATTACGGCTCAGTTGGACGCGGCTGCCAACTGCTGCTCAACATTCCCGCCAACCGCGATGGATTATTGTCAGATCCAGATCGCGCAACCGCAAAGGAATTTGGCTCGCAGATTCGAAGCCGTTTTGCCAAGCCCCTGGATGAGACCAAGGGGCAGGGAACACCTTTAGTTTTGAAGCTCGATGCACCTCAGAAGATCGACACCGTCATCCTGCAGGAGGAAACCGGCAAGGGTGAGCGCGTGCGGGAGTATCGTATCGAAGGGCATGTCGGCGGCTCCTGGCGCACGCTTGTTGAAGGCACCTCTATCGGACACAAGCGTATTCATCCCATCGAGCCCGTCGTCTTGGATGCGCTGCGGATCGTGACCACCAG
>WNGR01012067.1_pt1 | contig 23129 bp, 22 predicted proteins | sample 5407581 | NCBI WGS metagenome assembly WNGR01 (sample SAMN13153383, study PRJNA577476) | soil metagenome | isolation source: 80 cm soil or saprolite under Garry oak tree replicate 2 | place: USA:California | collected 2016-06-15
AGCAGGGAAAGGAGGTGGTCCAGACATGATTGATAAATGTACTGTCTGCGAGGTGGCTGAGACTTAGGCTCTAGGCGGGATCTTTGACGGGGATTCAGGCCTGGAGCCTGGGAATCCCCCTCAGACCACCTAGGGGTCCGCTCCAACGGTCGCGTCAGCTACCGGATGGAGCGGACCTTTTATTTTGTAGTATCGCCAATGCCGCCGCCGCGGCTTTTCTTATTTGAGGATTTTCATTCGTGTCGGCTTTATTAAGAGCCGACAAGAATTCCTCTGACGGCGATCCCAATTGTGCGAGTGTGATCGCGGCAGCATTGCGGACTCGAAGATCCTGATCCTCCACGAATAACCGCAGGAGCAATTGCCTGCCGTTTGCGTCAACGTCAGAACGGGTCTTCAAGCTGGTTACTGCGGCTACTCTGACCGTCGGATCGTCGTCTTGGAGCAACTTCAAAAACACCCACAGGCTATTTTTATCGTCCAACTTTAGATCCCGAATACAGTAAATCGCCATTCTTTTCTGAGCTGTAGTTCCGATCGTGCAAAGATCGAATAGCTTTTCGGCGACGTTTGCCTCTGTCTTTGCCAAGCGAACGAGCAGCAAGCCGATTGCCCAACGAATGTCCGGTTCACGATCGGCTAAACCGTCCAGCAAAACTTGAGTGATCTCGGGGGAGGGTTGAGGAAGATGCGCCAGAACGTACGCGATGGGCCAACGGTTTTTGCGTTGCGCATCGAGGAGCCGCTGATGGAGAGTTTCCCTTACATCCGAAGAGTCGGCGGCGAGCGGAATCAGGGCGTCAACCGCTGCGCGGATGGTTGGCTTATCACGGCTGTCTAAGGCCTCGAACAGATCCGCGGTCTTGTCACTCGCTTCGCTCATAGTGAGGCTGCCGTTGCTAGTGATTGCTGAAAGCCTGCGCCGGAATCAAAAGAGTCAAAGGCCGAAAGGTTTCAGGCGTAAGTTTAGACTTCCAGAAATTGCGGGCAGTCCGTAAGGTTTCGATTGCCTGTGGGGGTGACGACGACCACGTCTTCAAGGCGCACGCCGCCGACGCCGAGATAGTAAAGTCCAGGTTCCACGGTTACGACGTGCCCCGTTCGCAAGGTCGCTTCGACGGGAGCGATCCGAGGCGGCTCATGAATGTCCAAGCCCAGGCCGTGGCCCGTGCCGTGAAAAAAACCTTGCATGCGCCCTTTGATTCTTCCCGTAGGAAAGCCGCGGCTTTCGAAGAGTGAAAGAATTTTTTGATGAACCTCTTTCCCGTCAATGCCGTCACGGATCATGTCGAAGCCGATTTGTTGTCCCGCCTGAACCGCCGCGTAAATTTCTTTGAGTTTGTCCGACGCGCGTCCGCGTACCACCGTTCGGCTGAGGTCGCCAAAGTAGCCGGTTTTTTGCGAACGCGGGAAAATGTCGAAGATGATCGACGTGTGCGCTTTGACGGGGCCCGTGCCTTCGTGGTGCGGATCGACGCACTGGTTGCCGGAAGAGATGATCGTGTGGCTGGGAAGCCACCCTTGAGCCATGATCGTGGTGTTGACGATAGTCTTCAATGTTTCTGAAGTCAGTCGAGCGCCATTGAGATGGAGATAGCCGTCGCGCCCGATTTTGGTTCTTTTAAGCGCGCGAATGCCCGCCTCGAGACCCAGTGTCGCGATGCGGAGAGATTCGGTGATATGTTTAACCTCGTCCGTGGCTTTGGTTTCGCGTTCAGCGAAGAATGGATCCCGTTTGATTTGGACGCTAAAACCCTTGGCCCTAAGCTGATCGGCGAGCAGCGCGGAAAAATTGGCCGGGACGATGAGCGAACGGATGCCGCGCTCGCGGAAGAGCAAATCAAGAATGTCCGTCATCCCCGGGCTCGCTTTTCCCGCCCGCCGGAGTTTTTTCTGGTACAGCGACAGAGAAAGCACCCGATCCACACGAGCCTGTTTCTTGGCCCGGTCGACCTCCAGATCGCTCATCACGACGTATTTGGTTTTCTTATGCTGGAAGAAAATAAACGGATCCGGCACAAAGAACCCCGTGGCGTAGAGCATGTTTGCGTCGCCTTCGCTGGCGGAAACTAAGAGAATCGCCTGGTCGCTTCTAGGCTCGCGCGGCTTGGCTTCCGGTGACGAGGCGGTTTTCGTTTTGGCTCGGCCGCTTTTTGTTTCGAACATGGGCGCGTCGTTAGGGATGAAGGATAATGTGAGCTTATTTATCCGTTGGAGGTGGTAAGCTATCAATTCCATAGTGAAACTTCAAGGTATTCTCGGGCATCGAATCGTCAAATTCTGTTGACACACTAGGCTTGTCTGTTATGATGCCGCCACTCGCTCCCAGGGGGAGCGTTTACTTCGCGTGTCAAGGAAGTTTTCTTCGTGGTCACAAGCAATAATTTTGACAAGCTCCGAGAGTTGAACCAAAAAGCAGAGTCGGGTGGAGGTGAACAACGCGCCCGACGTCAGCACGAACAGGGTAAACTCTTGGCGCGAGAACGTCTCGATATTCTCCTGGACGGCGGAAGTTTCGTAGAGATGGATCGCTTGAGAACTCATGGCTGCGCCGATTTTGGAATGGATCAGCAAAAGGTTTTAGGAGACGCCGTGGTGACCGGTTACGGCGCCATCGATGGGCGGCTGGTTTACGTTTACTCTCAGGATTTCACCGTTTTCGGCGGAAGTCTCAGCGGCGTCGTGGCGGACAAAATCTGCAAGGTGATGGATTTGGCCCTGAAGAACGGCGCGCCTATTATTGGCATCAATGACTCCGGCGGCGCCCGCATTCAAGAAGGCGTGATGAGTCTGGCAGGCTATGGAGAGATTTTTCAACGAAACGTCATGGCCTCGGGAGTCCTGCCGCAGATTTCAGCCATCATGGGCCCCTGCGCCGGCGGCGCGGTCTATTCACCAGCGATCACCGACTTCATCTTTATGGTGAAAACGAACAGCTATATGTTCATCACGGGCCCCGACGTTATCAAGACGGTAACCCATGAGGAGGTGACGAAAGAGGAGTTGGGCGGAGCGGAAACCCACAGCGCTAAAAGTGGCGTCTCTCATTTCACTGCGAACACGGAAAAGGACTGTTTGCTGATGATTCGAGAGTTGATGAGCTTTCTCCCCAGTAACAACCAGGAGGATCCGCCTTTCCGCCCGACCGACGACGATCCGCTGCGGCGTGATCGGCGTTTGAGAGATCTGGTGCCGGACAACCCGAACCGACCCTACGACATGAAGGAATTGATTGCCGCGGTCGTGGATGAAAGTTATTTTTATGAAGCGCAACCCGAGTATGCGCCCAATGTTCTCGTTGGATTTGCACGCCTCGGCGGCCGCTCTGTGGGCATTGTCGCGAACCAGCCCGCTAACTTGGCCGGATGTCTGGACATAAACGCTTCGGTGAAAGCCGCGCGCTTCATTCGATTTTGCGACTGCTTCAATATTCCCGTGGTAACCTTTGTTGATGTCCCGGGCTTTTTGCCCGGCACGGCTCAGGAATATGACGGCATCATTCGCCACGGCGCGAAGTTACTCTACGCGTACGCGGAGGCGACCGTGCCGAAGGTAACCATCGTCACGCGCAAAGCGTACGGCGGGGGCTACATCGTCATGTCGAGTAAGCATCTGCGAGGCGACGTCAATTTGGCTTATCCCACGGGTGAAATTGCCGTCATGGGACCCGAGGGCGCGATCAACATCGTTTTTCGCGAGGCGCTGCAAAAGGCGGAAAACCCGGCGAAGGCGCACGATGAAATGGTCGAGCACTATCGCCGGACATTTGCCAATCCATTCAAGGCGGCGGAGTCAGGCTATATCGACGCGGTGATTTATCCCGAGGACACGCGTCCGACCTTGATTCGTTCTTTGGAAATGCTCAAAAATAAGCGCGAGCAGAATCCGCCCAAGAAGCATGGAAATATACCGCTCTGAAAAAGCCGCGAAGCGGAAGGCAACGGGTCTCAGAACAGAGCTAAAGATCTGGAGTATTGGAGCATTGGAGTATTGGCCATTACTCCATCACTCCATCACGCCAATTTTGTTTTCCTCTCTCGCATGTTCAAACGTATTCTGATCTCTAATCGCGGCGAAATCGCCGTTCGCATCGCGCGCGCCTGTCGTGAGCTGGACATCGAAACGGTCGCCGTTTATTCCGAGGCCGACCGCGAATCCCTCCACGTGAAATACGCGGATTACGCCTATGCCATAGGACCCGCGCCATCGTCGCAGAGCTATCTAAATATCGATCGCATCATCGATGTGGCCAAAAAGAGCGGCGCTGAGGCGGTTCACCCCGGTTACGGCTTTTTGGCGGAGAACAGCAAGTTTGCCCGGCGTTGCAAAGACGAAGGCATCGTTTTTATCGGTCCATCGCCCGAAGTCATCGATCAGATGGGTGATAAAGTGAAGGCCCGTCAGATCATGAAAGCGGCCGGAGTGCCCATCGTTCCCGGCTCCGAGGGAGTCTTGAACTCTCAAGAGGAGGTGCTCAAGACCGCGGAGGCGATAGGCTATCCCTTTATGTTAAAGGCGGTGGCCGGTGGAGGCGGCAAAGGTTTGCGCTTGGTTCGCTCGCCGCGGGAAGTCAGTTCGGCCTATCGCGCGGTCCGGTCCGAAGCTGCTTCGTCTTTCGCCGATTCGAGGCTCTACGTAGAAAAATACATCGAAAAGCCCCGCCACATCGAGATTCAAATCCTCGCCGACAAATATGGCCGGGTCATACATCTATACGACCGTGAATGTTCAATCCAGCGGCGCCATCAAAAAGTTATTGAAGAGTCTCCGGCGCCGGGTCTGGACGATCGCACTCGGCGGCGCATCGGGCGTATCGCGATCCAGGGCGCGCGAGCCGTCGGTTACGTGGGCGCCGGCACCTTGGAGTTTCTGTTGGATCAAGAGCAAACCTTTTACTTTCTGGAGATGAATACGCGGCTTCAAGTAGAGCACGCGATTACCGAAAGAGTGGTAGGAATCGATCTGGTGAAGGCGCAAATCGAAATAGCAGCGGGAGGTTATCTGCCGTGGCGCCAGCGTCACATCACGCAAACCGGGCACGCCGTCGAATGTCGGATCTACGCCGAGGATGCCGAACACGATTTCATGCCCTTTCCCGGCAAGATCGAAGGGCTGAGGCTGCCGGAGGGACTCGGGGTCCGCAATGATTGCGGTGTCTATGAGGAAGCGGAGGTGCCGATTTACTATGATCCGATGATCGCGAAGCTGATTACCTGGGGAGAGAACCGGGTGGAAGCGATCCTCCGCATGCGTCGGGCGCTGCGGGAGTATCAAGTGCGGGGGATCAAAACCAACATTTTCTTCCACCAGTGGATCTTGCGCCACCCCCGTTTCATGTCGGGCGATTTCAATACCGGCTTCATCGATGAAGAATATCGCTCCATGCGGAAAGAAGAGCTCTACCCGCACAAGGAAATCGCCCTGGCCTCGGCGGCAATAGCCGCGCTGCACCGCGAGCACGAACTAACGTTGGGGCTGTTGGCCAAAGGGGCTGCCGAGCAGTCCAAATGGCGCGAACAGGGAAAACGTAGTTCGCTCCGAGCGCCAGGGCCGCCGTCCAACCGTCGGAGCTGGAAGCGCTTCTAAAGATCCTTCCCATGGCATTCATCGCCAAACTGGGAGAACAGACTTATACGGTCGAGATCGAAGAGATCGGCAAGTCCGTCTATCGGGTCTCGGTCGATGGCAACGAGTTTTTAGTCGACGGCAAGAAGACCGGACGCACTAATTATTCTCTAATCGTGGACAACCGCTCCTTTGAGATCGAGGTGGATAATACCGAAGACGAGTACAGGGTATTGGTCGATGGGCGAAATTATCACGTCAATCTGGTTGACGAGAGGCGGATGCGCGTGGGCGGCGCGCAATCAGGTCTTCAGCTTCAGGGCCGGCAAAAGGTCTCCGTGCCCATGGCGGGTAAAGTCACCGCCGTCTTGGTTTCGGAAGGAGATTTGGTCGAAAAAGGTCAGGGGCTCATCATCGTTGAAGCCATGAAGATGGAAAACGAGGTTCGTAGTCCCATTGCCGGCGAGGTAAAGGAGATCAAGGTGAAAGCCGGGGACGCGGTGGAAGGAGGTGCGTTGCTCGCGATTGTCGAATAATCAGGCCGGTAAAAATTTTTTTATGGCAAAATTCTTGTCAGAGAATTTCTTTCGTGTTATAGACGCGACAAAATGGTTCCGAAAAAATGCTTTTTCACAAAAGGGGCTGGCGTGCACAAAGAGAGGTTGGCGTCATTCGAGCTGGCCTTGCGGACGGCGGGATTGGCTTCCTGCAATTTGGTTCTGGTTTCGAGTATCTATCCGCCGTTTTGCAAACGGATTTCCAAGGAAGAAGGCATTAAACTCTTGCTCGCCCTTCCGGCGGATCAAGAGCAATATGGCTACCTTTCAGAGCACCATTCCTTCGGCGAGACGGAAGAGAAGGCGGGGGAATACGCCGAAGACCTGGCGGCGAGCATGCTCGCGACGACCTTGGGGATCGAATTTGATCCGGACACCGCCTGGGACGAACGGGAAAACCTCTTCAAAATGTCCGGCAAGATCGTTCGCACCTCCAATATTACCCAGTCCGCCATCGGCAACAAAGACGGGCTGTGGACCACCGTTTTCTCTGCCTGCGTTTTTGTCAACGACGACAACAACGAGAAATCATAGGCAGCCGGTCCTTTGATCCATAAACAATACCTAGGATTCGTCGCTGTCAGACCTGCGTCTCCGACGCGCCAGGTAGGCGACGCCGATACTGACGCCATAAAGTAAACTCAACGGAACCATGAATAACGCCTGAGAGACTAAGTCCGGTGGAGTCAAAACTGCGGCGAGGATAGCAATTCCAACCACCGCATAGCGGATGTGGCGGATTAAAAAGCGGTGGTCGATCAGTCCGACTCGGGAGAGAAAATAGGCAACCACCGGCAACTCGAACATCACACCCAAAACGAGGACCAGGCGGGAAATCAGCGAGAGGTAATCGCCGATCTGAATCAAGGGCTGCACCCCGATGGCTTCGTATCGTCGCAGCAGAAAACCGAGGCCGAGCTGAAGCACCACGTAGTAACAAAACGCCGCGCCGAGCAGAAAGAACAGCGAGCCAAAGAAGACAAAGCTTCGGGTATAACGCTTTTCATGCTCATAAAGCCCCGGCGCGACAAACTGCCAAGTCTGCCAAAGCAGCACGGGCAAAGCGACGATGATCGCGGCGACAAACGAAACTTTCATCTTGGTGAAAAATGCCTCGGTCACCGAGACGCCGATGAGGGTCAGTCCCTGGACTTCTACGCGTCGGAGCGGCGCGGCCAGAACGGCAAAGATTTGCTCAGAAACTGCGAAGCAACCAAAGAAGGCGATGCCGACGGCGGTACAAGATTTGATCAGGCGAGAACGAAGCTCTTCCAGATGGGAGGTAAAAGGCATCTGGACATCGGCCGGTTGCCCTTTACCTTGGCTGGTATTCACTTATGCTCTGTCGGGGGGAGTGGATTCGGTGGATTCGGTTGGGGATTTGTTTCAGAGGGCTTTTCCAGAAGGGGATCGTCTTTGACAGTGGCCTCCGGCGACGAGTCGATCTCGTGCTCCATCTGTTTGAATTCTTCTTTTAGTTCATCCGTGGCGCGGCGAAATTCAGCCATTCCTTTGCCCAACGCGCGGGCGAGCTCGGGAAGTTTTTTGGGACCTAGGACGATGAGCGCCAAGACCAGAATCAAAAGCAGTTCCGGCATGCCGATGCCAAACATGGAAGTAAACTATTCGATTTCTCTGTGGTTGGCAAGTTGACCGCGTGTGGTTTTGCAGCCTTCGGCCTTAGATGGTAGGCTTATTTATGCGTAAAACCGCCGTCGTAGTCGATGCCGAGTACTTGAAACACGCGCCCGGAGACTTCCATCCGGAACGACCGGAGCGTATCCAGGTTCTGCTCGATTTCGCCGCCGAACTCGATAAACAGCGGTTTCAGCTCTTGCCACCCAAGGCGGCAACGAGAGCGGAAATCGAGGCGTGCCATGGGTCCGATTATATTTCGCTCGTGGAGTCGACTTCGCAGAAAAATCGCTACGCCCTGGACGGCGATACCATCACTTGTCGAGATTCTTTTGGTGTGGGGTTGCTGGCGGTGGGTGGCCTGTTGCGGCTTCTGGATTCCGTTGCCACACGCGAGTCGCAAAACGGATTTGCGTTAGTGCGGCCTCCAGGGCATCACGCCCTGAGAAATCAAGCGATGGGGTTTTGCCTGTTCAACACCATTGCCATTGGCGCCCAGTATCTTAAACGGGCACACGCGGCGAAGCGCGTCCTGATCATGGACTGGGACGTTCACCACGGCAACGGGACTCAGGACGCCTTCTATGATGATCCGTCGGTGCTTTTCATTTCGACGCATCAATACCCGTATTACCCCGGCACGGGCGCCGTCGAGGAGACGGGGATCAAGGAAGGGGAAGGCTACACCATTAACGTGCCGCTGCCGGCGGGTTGCGCCGATGCAGAGTACCTTCGAGTCTTTCACGACATCGTCGTCCCCGCGGCAAAAAAATTCGCGCCCGAGTGGATTTTAGTTTCCGCGTGGTTTGACCCTCACCGGCGGGACCCCCACGTCGGAATGGGTGTTACGGAGGAAGGATTTGCCGGCATGGCGGAGCTGCTGGTCCAATTGGCCGATCAACATGCGGATGGGAAAATCGCCTTTTTGCTGGAAGGCGGATACGATCTCACGGCGCTGCGGAATTCTGTCGCGGCGGTGCTGCGAGTCATGCAACAACAAACGAATCCTCAAGACACCCTCAGGCCGGGCGGCGATAGCATAAAGCCGCTGATTCAGCGAATTGAGCAAGTCCGCGAAAAGTATCGTTAAGCGCGGAAACCTATTGACCCATTCCTCCGACTGTTTTATCTATTAACGCCATATACGGAGACGGATCGTGGCAATTGAAGAACGAAGAGTTGTAGTAACCGGACTGGGACTCGTGACACCCCTGGGAACCGGAGTGCAAAAGAACTGGGAAGCCCTGGTCGCTGGCCGTTCGGGCATCAGGTCCATCGATCGCTTCCCCAATATTGAAGCGTTCGCTTCGCGCATCGCCGGGCAAGTGCCCGACTTCCGCGCGGAAGATTTCATCGAACCGAAAGAGATCAAAAAAATGGATCTCTTCATCCAGTACAGCATCGCGGCCGCTGCCATGGCCGCGGACGACGGTGGTTTGAAGGTCGATCCGCAGCAAGCGGAAGGTGTGGGAGTCATCATCGGTGTCGGATTGTGTGGCATCGATACGATCGAGGCGACGGAACGAGCCTATCTCGACGGTGGACCGCGGAGAATTTCGCCGTTCTTTATTCCAAAAGTCATTTCAAATCTCGCGCCGGGACAAATCGCCATTCGTCATGGGGCAAAAGGCGTCAATTGGACTCCGACGTCCGCGTGCGCGTCGGGCACTCACGCCGTCGGCGAAGCCTTTCATCTCATTCGTCGGGGATTGCAAGAGGTGGTCTTTGCCGGCGGAGCGGAGTCGGCGATTACACCGCTCGGGGTTGGCGGCTTCGCTGCCATGAAAGCGTTATCCACGCGGAACGACGAACCGGAACGGGCCAGCCGTCCGTTCGACAAGGAGCGGAACGGCTTCATTATTTCAGAAGGGTCGGGTGTGTTGATTCTTGAGGAAAGAGAGAGAGCGATCAAAAGAGGCGCCAAGATCTATGCGGAGGTCATCGGCTACGGCGCCAACGGCGACGCGTATCATATGACTGCGCCGGCACCGGAAGGCGAGGGCGCGGCCCGCTGCATGAGATTGGCCTTGAAAGATGCGGGCATTGCGCCGAGCGACGTGGATTACATCAATGCCCACGGCACATCGACCGAGTACAATGACGCCAACGAGACGCAGGCGATCAAGAAAGTTTTTGGCGAGCACGCATTTAAGTTGGTGGTGAGCTCGACGAAATCGATGATCGGCCATCTGCTGGGCGCCGCTGGTGCGGTCGAGGGAGTTTTCTCGGTCCTCGCGCTGGATCACGGCATGATTCCACCGACGATTAATTACGAGAATCGCGACCCGCAGTGCGATCTCGACTATACTCCGAATCAGGCCCGGAAAGCGGACATTCGCGTGGTGTTGTCCAACTCGTTTGGTTTCGGCGGGACGAATGCTTGTGTGGTTTTCAGGAGGGGTGAATGAGCGGAGCGCAACGGCGAAGCGTTATCCTGGGTACTGGCTCGGAGCTGCCGAACAAGGTGATCACGAACGAAGATCTGGAAAAGATGGTCGACACGAGCGACGAGTGGATCACCGTTCGCACCGGCATCAAAGAGCGGCGGGTGCTGGAAGAGGGAAAGGGCAATGCCGATATGGCTTATCGCGCGGCACAGCGGGCGCTGGCAGATGCAGGCGTGGAGGCCAATGATCTCGATGCCATCATCATGGGTACTGTGACGCCCGATTACCCATTCCCCAGTTCCGCATGCGTGCTCGAAGACATGTTGGGCGCGCGGGGCGCTTTCTCGTTTGACGTGGGCGCCGCGTGCTCCGGCTTTCTCAATGCGATATCGGTGGCGGACTCTTTTATCCGAACCGGTAAAGCCAATAAGGCGCTGGTGGTGGGCTCCGATGCGCTGAGCCGTTTACTCAATTGGCAAGATCGCACAACCTGTATCCTTTTCGGCGATGCCGCCGGTGCGGTGGTGCTGGGCGCTTCAGAAAACGGTAGCCGTGGAATTCTCAGCACCAAGCTGCGGACCGATGGTTCGTACGTCAAGCAGCTCTATGTTCCCGCTGGCGGTTCGCTCAAACCAGCGCGGGCGGAAACCGTCGAGAGAAACGAGCACACAATCACGATGAACGGGAAAGAAGTCTTTAAAATTGCCGTCCGCTCCATGGAAGAGATCAGCCGCGAGGCGATGGATGAAGCAGGAGTCAGTATCGATCAAGTTTCACTCGTCATTCCCCACCAGGCCAATCGCAGGATCGTTGTCGCACTGGCGGAGCGGCTTGGCGTGCCAATGGAGAAGGTTATGGTCAATTTAGAAAAGTACGGCAATACGTCGGCGGCTTCGGTGCCCGTAGCGCTGGACGAAGCCAGACGGCAAGGCCGGATCAAGAATGGCGACATCGTTCTGTTGAATGCATTCGGCGCTGGATTCGCATGGGGTGCTGCGGTGATAAAGTTTTAGTTTGAATCTCTACTCCGCGGTCCTGTTGTTTTTCTGCTCTGACTTTTAACTCGCAGGGCTCCTCATTCCGGTCCGCCCAACTGGCGGCCGACCTCTTCTCTCAGTTTCGTCAGCTGTGGACTAATTTCTACGGGGTAGGAGGCCGGATTCCGGATCGCCTTGATCGGGTCGGAGAGTCTCTTGAATTCACCCATAAAATTGTCCCTGATTTCTTCTAAGGTCGGGCAGCGGACAGCGACTTCCCCGCTCGCCATGACTTTTTGCAGCAAGGGATCCGCGCCTGGGATGTTTTCTTCGCGCAGCGCAATGACGTCCTTTTGTAATTGGCCTCGCTCATCGCGCATTCGAAACACTTGCTTCTTGCCCGGCCAAGAGACCTTGCCCGTGCTGAGCTTCAACACGGGCCGCTCGTCGTATTCGACCAGCTTGTAGGCTATGTCAAACCAGGGGGCGTCGGCGGATACGCCCATTTTGGTTCCGACTCCGTAGCTGTCGTAAGGCACATCGGCTACCGTGAAATCCGCGAGATCAAACTCATCCAACCCGCCACTGCCGATGATCTTGACGGATTTCAGGCCGGCTTCGTCGAAGATCCTTCGAACTTCGATGGCCAACTTTTTGAGATCGCCGCTGTCGATTCGCACGCCTTGAAGCTGTTGGCCGTTCGCCGCCATTTCCTTGGCGATCTCCACGGCTTTGCGCGCGCCGGCGAGGGTATCGTAAGTGTCGATGAGCAGGATCGAATTATTCGGAAAGCTCGCTATAAAAGCGCGAAAAGCGTCCATCTCCTGTTCAAAACTGGAGACAAAGGAATGAGCCATGGTTCCGACGATGGGAATACCATATTCTTGGCCGGCCCTTACATTGCTCGTTCCCGTAAAACCGGCAAGGTAGCTTGCGCGGGCCACTTTCATGCCCGCATCGATACCGTGGGCGCGCCGCAGGGCAAAGTCCACCACAGCCCGGCCACCCGCCGCATGGACGCAACGAGCGGCTTTGGTGGCGATGAGCGACTGAAGATTGACTTGATTGATAATAAACGTTTCCACGATTTGAGCTTCGATGATCGGCGCCGTGACTTCGAGGAAGGGTTCGTCTTTGAAAGCCAGACGACCTTCGGGGATGGCCCATACGTCGCCCGTGAATTTCAGGCCTTTCAGAAGATCAAGAAAATCGTCGGCAAACAGGCGGCGCGAGTGAAGATAGTCGATGCCCGTGGAATCCACTGCGAATTGCTCAAGAAACTCCAAGACGTCTTGCAACCCGGCAGCGACGAAGTAGCCCCGATTAGGCGGATAGGAGCGGATGAAAAGGCTAAACGTCGCGGGGTCCAACCTTTGGCTCTGGAAGTAGGTCTGAGCCATGGTCAATTGGTAGAGATCCGTCAATAGCGCCAGGCTGTTTGTCGTACGCACGAAAACTCCTCATCCAATGAGTGAAGCGAGTCTAGAGTACAAATGCACCTAAGTAAAGACGAACGAACGCTTGATCACTATTGATTTATCGGGGCTCTTTTGTTAAAAAATCCACGTAACCTAGCGCTGAGCGGAACCCAGAGGAGGGCTCGATGTTTACCGATAAAATAGAGCTAAAAGATTTTGACAAGCAGGACCCTGAATATCAGGATCTTTTGCGCCGTGTTCTGGCGATTCAGGCGGATTGCGAAATTGGCGGTCCCAATCTTTACGTCAAGGATATTTTGCCGAATGCGCCGACCAAGCTCGATCAGCTCATCGTGGCCCGCACGGCGGCTGAGGAAATGGATCACTTTAGAAAAATGGCCCGCCTGGCTGGCGATATCGGGGTCGATGTTTCCTACACGCTCAGCCGGCCAAATAAAGAGAGATATGTGGAAGCCTTTCGTGGCCAGATTAAGACCTGGGAGGACTTTTCTGTCTTTGGTTTTTTGATCGACCGGGTAGGTCGTTTTCAGCTCGAGGAGTTCATTGACTGCACGTATTTGCCGCTTGCCCGTGTAGTCGAAGATCCGGACATTATCCGAGAGGAAGAAGGGCACGTCGATTTCGGCACCAACTGCACGGCCGAATTTGCCGCGAAAGGCGGCGAGTCCAAAGAACGAATTCAAAAGGCGGTGGATTACTGGTACGCCAAAGGTCTCGACATGTTCGGCAACAGCAAGTCGTATCGTTCGGAGCGCTACAAGTACTGGGGTCTGAAACGGCGGCCCAATGCGGTGGCGCGCCAGCAATATAAGGACGAGATCGACGCCCTAATTTTGAAGATGGGTCTTCAGCTCCCCGACCCCAACAAGGGGCGGCTCTATACATAACATAGCTCAGGGAAAAACTATGCAACCAGCGCCTAACACGGAAGCTCTCGATCAGCAGTTTAAAGAGTTTATCCAAGCCCTGAAGAGCGCAGTCGGCTCGGCCATGCCGCACCTCAAAGACGATGCGAAAACCGTCGACAAGGCGATCGCGGATTGCAAGGAAATTCTGGACGTTGTGATGGAAGGCAACGTCAAGGAGTGGCTGGCGTAAGTTTTTGCCAACGAATCTTTAATCGGCAAATAGGATTCCGTATCGACGAGGCGCCTTGATTCGTGACGGCGCCTTTGTCGTATTTGAAACCAGCGAATTCATTTACGGGAGTGTCAGGCATTGAATATCATCGTTTGCGGTAAAGTGATTCCCGCCAGTTCGGTGACGATCGAAATCGATCCCAACACCAAGCGGATGGTGCGGAAGGGCGTTACCCATGAGCTTGACCCCGCCGCCGCCAGTGCCGTCGAGGAAGGGCTTAGGCTAACCGAGAAGCACGGCGGCACGGTTACGCTCATCACCATGGGCATCAGCGATGCCACCATCGGGATTCGCAGCGCATTGGCGATGGGCGCGACCTCCGCGGTTCACGTCCTCGACGATGCCGTCGCGGGCTCTGATACTCTCGGTACGGCCAAGATTCTGGCTGCGGCGATTAAAAAACAGCCGTTCGATTTAGTGATCTGCGCGACGGAGAGCAGCGACAGTTATTCCGGGATCGTTCCCGGGCAGATCGCGCATTTCCTCGGCGTTCCGCCGGTGACGTTCGCGAAGGAAATCACGGTCGATGGCAACCAAATAACGATCCGGCGGCAGAGCGAGACCGGTTACGATGTCGTGGAGTCGACCTTGCCGGCATTAGTGGCAGTAAGCAGCGGTATCAACGAGCCGCGATATCCGCAACTCAAAGGGATCATGTCCGCCAAGAAAAAAGAGATCAAAGTTTATACCGCGGCCGATCTTGGTTTGGCGCCGGATCAAGTAGGTGAGAAAGGCGCGAGAGAAAAAGTTTTGACGATCGGTCGGGCGCCGAAAAGAGAGGCGGGTAAAGTTGTGACCGACGAAGGGGAAGGCGGCAAGCAGATCGCTGACTTTCTTGCTGAGATCAAGGTGATTTAAATGGCAGACGTTATTTGGGTTTACGCGGAGCTCAGCGACGATAAAATTACTCCGACCACCCTCGAGATGCTCACCAAGGCGGCGCGGGAGGGTAAAGCCGAGGCGGTGCTTCTTGGCCCCGCTCCTGAGGACGCAACCCAAACACTCGCCAAGTATGGCGCAAGCAAAATCTACCGTTCCACCGACCCAATCTATCGTGATTATTTGACCCTCCCGGCGGCGGAGACAGTCGCTGGACTGATCCAGAAACATAATCCTGCGGCTATGCTGTTCGCTTCCAGTTATACGGGACGTGACCTGACGGCTAACTTGAGCGCGAGACTCGATTGCGGCGCGATCGCGGACGTCGGCGATTTCGAGCTGAAAGACGGAAGCGTGGAAGCCACGATTCCCGCGCTCGGCGCGAGTTATCAAAACACCAGCACTTTAGTCAGTCGGGGAACGAAACTGCTGTTGGTTCGGCCTAAATCTTTCGAGCCCAAAGTCAATGAGCAGACTCTATCCGTTGAAGAAGTGCCAGCGACTTCCGACGAAACGCTCCGCAAAGTCCACATGAAAGAGCGGGTGACGGTGAAACGTGAAGGGCCGCAGCTGGAAGGCGCCAAGACCATTGTCTCTGGCGGTCGGGGGCTCAAGGGCGAAGAAAACTTCGCGATGTTAAAAGAGCTGGCTGACTCGCTCGGTGGCGCCGTCGGCGCCACCCGCGCGGCGCCGTCCAACACCTTTCCGGGATGAAGACTTCCAAGTTCATTATCTCTATTAACAAAGATCCCGATGCGCCGATCTTTCAATACTCCGACTTCGGCGTCGTCGGCGACGTCTTCAAGGTTATCCCTCAGCTCATCGATGAGCTAAAAAAGCGCAAAGGCGCTTGAATCGCTGCTGATCTCTATCGCGTCTTCGGCTGAAAAAGTCCTTCCCGCTCGAGATCCTGAAGCAGTGACATATCGACAAAGCTGGCGGGGCTGCAGGGAGATTCATTCCGCCGCTTCCTCGCGGTAATGGCCGATGGCATCCATGAGCGGTTTATCGGACATGACGAAAAACACCACAGGATCTTTGGAGGTGTTCTCGTGGCGATGGTAATTCCAGAGAGGGACGACAAAGGAATCGCCTTTCTCCCACTCGTAGCGCTGATCGCCGACGTAGGAGACGCCGCTGCCGCGGTACACATGATAGATCGTCGTGCTGGTGTGCCGATGACCTTTGGTCTTTTCCCCGGAGCGGAGCATTTGAATCTGGCAGGACATGGTGGGTAGCGTCGGTCCGCTGTTCAAAGGATTTGCGTACTCCAACACGATGCCGTCATAAGGATCGCCGGGTTGCTCGCCGACCTTGCTGAGCGCCTTTTCGGTCTCCTCCCATTTGTAGCAAAAGGCGGGAGGCTGCACCGAATTGGGCCGGACCCACGAGGGCCGAAGCGCGCCGACCGTCGCCAAGGTGTATCCGTCCGGTTTTGTAACCGGCTGTTTCTTCCGCGCGTCGGGTTCGTGGAAATCCGTTTCCAATAATCTCACCAGCGGCGCGTCCAGCCCGTCGAGCCACATCATAGCCTCGCCGCCGTGATTCTCGTGGTCATGCCACGTCCAACTCGGGGTGGTGACGAAATCGCCTTCACCGATTTCAAAGGATTCCCCTTCGACGATAAGCCGGGTGCCGTGGCCTTTCAAAATGAACCGGATCGCTCCGGCCATGTGCCGGTGAGATAAGGCATCTTCACCGGGCTTGAGCAGCTGGAGGTTCAATACCAAGGTTCGCGACGTGCCGTTCTTGAGAGCTGGATTCCATAATTGAATCACCCGGCGAAATGACACATCCAATCCGACCACCTCGCCGGCCTTATCCATGGCGGCGAAAAGCTCTTTTCCCTTCCATAGACAGGGCTCGAAAGACGGCACGGGTTCGCGCTTGACGTCGCCCTGTTGATTTTGCCAATAACCTTTGAAGTTTTTGCTCTGGAGCTCTTCCTCAAAGGCTTTCAATAGGTCGGCCATATTTCACCTCCATCGGATACGTGATCTTTTCTAGCCCATTTCGTGCAGGGGTTGCAAGGTGGAAGATAGGAAGAGGAGTGCTGGAGTAATGGAGTATTGGAGTGATGGGGAAGGGGTCGGACATGGGTTGTGCAGGCGAAAGGCCAGCGCTATTCAACCGGCTTCACCGTAATCATGTTGGTTGTCCCGGCTTGATGTAGGGGGAGACCCGCGGTAATGGCCACGAGGTCGCCGCGTTTGACGAAGCCCAACTGGAGCGCTTTTTTCTGCGCGACCCGCAACATGACGTCCGTGCTCTGAAAACCGCGCACCGCCACCGGATAGACGCCCCAAACCAGGCAGAGCATTTTCACGGTCTGCGGATCCGGGCTGATGGCGATGATCGGATGAGAAGGCCGATAGCGTGCGATCATACGCGCCGTGCTTCCGGATGATGTCGGAATCAGGAAAGCTTCCACCTGAAGATCACGCGCGAGCGAAATCGCCGCGAAGCTGATGGCCTCGGGCACGCTTTTTTTACCGCCGGCAAATTGATATCGCGGCTCCAGGATCTGCTCGGTTTCCTCAGCCACTTCCGCCATCACCCTGACGGCTTCCACGGGATAGTCGCCGGCCGCGGATTCTTCGGATAGCATTAATGCGTCGGTGCCGTCCAGCACGGCGTTGGCAATATCCGCGACTTCCGCGCGCGTCGGCCGTGGATTTTGAACCATGGATCTGAGCATCTGGGTAGCCGTGATGACCGGCTTTCCTAAAAGATTCGCTTTTCGGATCATCATCTTTTGCATCGCCGGAATTTTTTCCAGCGCGATCTCCAGACCCAAATCCCCGCGGGCCACCATGATCCCATCCACTTCGCTTAAGATCGCATCAATGTGATCCAAGCCTTCGTGTTTTTCGATTTTGGCGATGATCGGGAGGGTGGCCCCGCGTTGCTTTATCTCCCGCCGCGCATGGATGATATCGTCCGCGTTGCGCACGAAAGAGAGGGCGATGAGATCCACTTTGTTTTCAATGCCAAAGGCCAGATCCTGCTTGTCGCGCTTGGTGAGCGAGCGAATATTCAAGCTGCTCCGCGGAAAATGAATGCCTTTGTGAGAACCCAGGATGCCGCCGACGATGATTTTGCATTTTATCTCGCGCTTGCCGATCTGCACGGCTTCGAGCTCGATTTCACCGTCGCCCAGCAAGATCGGATCGCCTTTCTTCAGCGACCGCGTCAAGCCGGGAAAATTCACTGACACAGCGAGCTCGGAGCCCAAGATCTTTCGCGTGGTCAAAACAAAAGGGCGGCGCGACTGCAGCCGGACGCGATTTTCCGCCACTTCGCCGATGCGAACCTTGGGACCCGGCAGATCTTGCAAGATAGCTACCGGCGTGTCCAATCGTCGGGCGATTTGCCGGATCTTTTGAATCATCCGTTTGTGAAAAGAGTAGTCGCCGTGGCTAAAGTTAAGACGCGCCACGTTCATGCCAGCCTGGATGAGACCTCTCAGAACTCTCTCAGAATCGCTGGCGGGGCCGATGGTGCAGACGATCTTGGTTCTACGCATTTTTCTTAATCTACACGAGTCGTAGGTAGAATCAAATGTGAAAGGAGACAGGGATAGAGACAAAGGCAGAATCCAGAAGTCGGAATGGAGAAGTCGGAATTCAGGAGTCAACAATCAGGCTTCACAGCACAGAAATTAACAGAAACGATTTTAATTTGGTTATTTTGTCGTGTTACCTTCACGCTCTTTCATTCGCATCCATTCCCTCTCTCTCGCAGGGAAAGGTTAGAGTGAGGGGTCGAAAATGAATAAAATGACAATGACCCAGGAGGTAACAAACTCTCCGATGTTGGTGAAACCGGAAACTTGAAACGAGAAATTATCTTCCCGGCCCGGCTCGCGTCAGGCGGGGATCGAGAATGTCGCGCAGGGCGTCACCGAGAAGATTGATGCCGAGGACGGTGATGAAGATGCACAGGCCGGGAAAGAGCGGCAGCCACCATGCGGTGCTGATGTAAATGCGCGCGTCGGCCAGCATCGTGCCCCAGGTGGGAATCTCCGGCGGTACGCCGACGCCGAGAAAGCTCAAGCTCGCTTCCGCGATAATGGACGAAGCCATGGCGAAGGTGCCGATGACCAATGACGTTTGAACCAGGTTGGGAATAATATGGCGGAGGATGATGCGTCTTTTGCTTGCGCCCAAGCACCGTGCGGCCACGACAAATTCTCTCTCACGCAAAGATAAGGCTTGGCCCCGCACAACCCGGCAATAGGGAATCCAACGTTGCGCCACGAGCGCCAGGATCAAATTGAACAGGCCTTGGCCCAAAAACGCCATGATGGTGATGCCCAGCAGGAGCGGCGGAAAAGCCCAGACGACCTCCACGAGCTTTTGAATAAGGAAATCCACTTTGCCGCCGAAGTAACCCGAGACCGCGCCGAGGCTTACACCGATCAGACCCGAGACAAACACCACCGCGAACGCGACGAGAAGGGAAACGCGGGCACCGTGAATGACTCGGCTCAAAATATCCCGTCCGAGATTATCGGTTCCTAGAACATGAGCGGCGCCGATCCCTTGGGGCGCCTTGAGCATCGCGGTGAGCTCTTGTTTGTTGGGATCGAGCGGCGCCGCCGCCGGCCCCAAAATTCCCACGGCGATAAACGACAACACGATCAGACTTCCCGTGCAGGCTTTGACGTGGAGCCACGGGCGCAACCGGGTCAGCAGACCCGGGCTCTGGCTAGTAACGGATTCGAGGGTCAACGACTGCATAAAGCCCGTCGATAATCAGATTGATGATCACGAACGCCACGGTGTAAGTCATGACCAGTCCCGTCACCAGCGGATAGTCGCGCGCGTTCAGCGCGGTGATCAGTAAACTGCCGCTTCCCGGCCAGGCGAAAACCGTCTCGACGATGATCGACCCGCTCAGTAATGTCCCGAGTTCGAGCCCGACGACGGTGATGACCGGAATCAGCGCGTTGCTCGTGACGTGGCGCCATACGACGTTTTTTTCCGCCAATCCTTTCGCCCGCGCCGCCACCACGTATTCTTCGTTCATAACTTCCAAGACCGCGGAGCGAGTGACTCGCATAAGAATCCCCAACATATTCATACCGAGGGCGAGTGCCGGCATGAAGATATGCGTGAGCGCATCCCAGGCCGCTTGCGAATTTTTCTGCATAATGCTGTCCAGCAGGTAGAAGCCGGTGATTTCTGGTCCGGCGACCCCGTACGTGCTGCGGCCGGAGGTGGGGAGAATGTTCAAAATCCCGGCCAAGACGAGGATCAACATGATGCCGAGCCAGAAGCTCGGCATGCTAATGCCAAACAGTCCGAAACTTGTGCCGAGATTATCGATCCACGAGTTGGGTTTCGACCCGGCCCACACGCCCAGGGGGATCGCCAAGAGAGTAGCGATGATGATCGAAACGATTGCCAATTCGATGGTCGCCGGGAGTCGGGTTTTGATGACGCTGCTCACCGGCTCGGCATATTTAAACGATTTACCGAAGTCACCGGTCACGGCGGATGTGATGAATCTCAAGTACTGAATAGGCAACGGGCGATCCAACCCCCACCGGGCCTTGGCCTTCGCCACTTCGGCCGCGTTGGTCTCTTCCCCAAGAAGCATCAAGGTCGGGTCGCCGGGAGCGGCATGGATCAGCAGGAAGACGACCAGGCTGATGAGCAATAGAACGGGAATCGTCCCGAGCGCTCGTTGCGTCAGATAGCTGGTCATGGGTTGTCAGTCTCCGTAGAGACAGATTTGAAGCCTGCCCCCACCGGCGTGTCAGCGTGATTCGGTCAGTCGCTACTTCGTCTTGATATCCATTGCGAAGATGTGGGCGTCAGGCAACGGCTTGTAATCGACGCGGTTGTTCAAACCCCAGAGGAGCTTATGGCGCCACAGGAAGCAGGCGGGAGCGTCTTCGGTGAGAATGCTCATGGCCTGCGAGAGATATTGTTTGCGTTTCTTGGGATCGAACTCGGCCTGCTCCTTGTCCAAAAGACTGTCCAGCTTCGGATTGGAATAGCCGATCCGCGGCGTCTCGCCCGTGTAAAAGTATTGGTGCAGAGCGGCGCTCGGATCCTGCACCGAGCCGCGCCCCATGTAATAGAAGGGGACCGTGCCTTTCTGCACGTTCGCCCAGAGCGTCGGCCATTCGGGAGTCAGCAACCTGGCGCGAAAGCCGGCGGCGTTCAGCATCGGGATCATCGCTTCGGTCAATTGCTTGTCCAAGGTGTAACGCCCCACCGGCGTTTGCAGTTGCACATCGACGCCATTCGGATAACCAGCCTGGGCTAAGAGTTTTTTCGACTTCTCCGGGTCATAATTCATTTTCGGTTTCAGGTTCGGATCGTAGCCGTACTGACCCGGCCCGATAGGACCGTCGAGTCGGCTAGCGAAGCCTTCGAGGAGCGTGCTGATGATTTGGTCCCGATTGATGGCATGGCAGACCGCCTGGCGCACTTCCTTCTTGTCGAAAGGCGGTTTCGGCTGCATGGCCAGGAACATGATTTCTACGGAATCCGTGCCGACAATTTTCAAGTTTGGCGACTTCTCCACCCGTTGGCGGAGGTGCGGCGGGATGAATTGGGCGATTTGGATTTCGCCGTTCAACAAGGCCGCGACCCGTTGTTCGGTTTCTCGCATGACGCGATAGACAACTTCGTCCGGCGCGTCTGGGTTCTTTTTTGCTTCCGGATGATCCGGCCGCTTGGCGATCACCATTCGTTGGCCGGGAATGAGATCCTTAAGCCGGTACGGCCCTCCGCCCATCATGTGTTCCTTGTCGGCCGCCTCTTTGCCGTATTTGTCGTACGCGGCTTTGCTGGTGACGATCAGCCGGTCGCAGACAAAACCCAGGAGCGGCGCGGCCGGTTGATCGGTGGTGAACTTGACGGTGTATTTGTCCACCGCCTCGGCTTTGACGATCGGACCGGCGACCGAGGCCTTTTGCTTGGATTGAGGATCGTTGATGACCCGCGTCATCATGGAGTGGACCACATCGTCCGAGGTGACCGGCGTGCCATCGTTGAATTTGTAGTTCTGGTTCAAATAAAAAAGCCACGTCGTCGGGTTTTGGACTTTCCAACGATCTGCCAACCTTCCCTCGAAGTCGCCTTTCTCGTAATTGTAAGTGCAAAAGGGGCCGGTGATCTCGCTCCAGATGCCGTACAGGAGCGAAACGCTGTCGCCGTAAGGGTTGTGGGTCTCGATGGTTTCCGTGACTCCGATGGAGACGCGGGTCTGAGCGGCGACATGGCTCGCGGCTGAGGCGAGAAGAAATAATCCGGCGAGCCCGGCGGCAATATGCCTTGACAAGTATCGGTTCATAACGTCCTCCCTTTGCCGAAGATGATCATCAAGCCGCGCGGAATGATTCTCTTCTATCTTCGCGCGTCCTGGACTGTCAAGGTCAATGAGTAGAATGATAGTCAGAGTGATGATAAAGATTTTCTCAGCGTCGCCTTGAATATCTTGAAATGGAGGCCTGCCGGGAAGATTCGGAGAGAAGAAATGGCTTCAGATCACATCCCTTGCGGCATCGAGATTCCTCAGGTGTTCTTCGACGGACGAGTGGACGTGGAACATATTCGTCAATTCGTTATCAAATCGGAGACGCTGGGATATGACAGTCTTTGGTTACAGGAGCGCATCATAGGTAGCTTCGCCATGTTAGAGCCCGTGAGCCTTCTGAATTACGTGGCCGCGGTTACGACCGAGTTGAGATTGGGCATCTCCGTTGTGCTATTGACTTTGCGCAATCCGATTCAGTTGGCCAAGAGTTTTTCGACCTTGGATTGCATGAGTGGTGGCCGGGCGGTTCTCGGCGTCGGCCTCGGGGGAGGCCATCTGGGATCGCACGAGGAGGTCTTCGGCTATTCGCGTGAGAAACGAGTGACGCGCTTCACTGAAGCGGTGCAAGTCATGAAGCTGCTTTGGACCGAACCGAAGGCGACCTTTCGGGGGAGCTTCTGGAATTTCAAAGATGTTTCGATGGAACCGAAGCCGATCCAAAAACCTCATTTGCCGCTTTGGTTTGGCGGACACCACGAAAATGCGCTGAGGCGCGCCGTCAAGTATGGCAATGGTTGGATGGGCGCCGGCTCGTCGTCTTCATCTGCGTTCATTCGTGAGTCGGCCATGATTAGACAGTTCTTGACAGAGGCGAAGCGCGATCCGTCCACCTTCGGGATCGCCAAACGCATCTATCTCGCCGTCGATGACGACAAGGACCGCGCCGAGCGTCGGCTGCGCGAGTGGTTCGGGTTACGCTATAAGAATGCCGATCTCGGCCCCCGTGTCTGTATTTGGGGAAGCCGTGATGAATGCATCGAAAAGATTCAACAGATCGTCCGCGCCGGCGTCCAGCACATCGTCTTCAATCCCATGTTCGATGAAATGGAGCACTTGGAGATTTGTGCCAAAGAGCTCATGCCGCATCTGTAATGCGCGACCCAGCAGTACGGCAGTTATGCGGCTAACGTCGGCTGGGTTCTGGGCGCAGTAGTGTTTCTTCCCCCTAAGACAGGGGACGACTAAGATGGGAGGTGCCTTTATGGCGGCAGATTG
>WNGR01006250.1_pt1 | contig 23083 bp, 21 predicted proteins | sample 5407581 | NCBI WGS metagenome assembly WNGR01 (sample SAMN13153383, study PRJNA577476) | soil metagenome | isolation source: 80 cm soil or saprolite under Garry oak tree replicate 2 | place: USA:California | collected 2016-06-15
CCTGGCGCGACCGGAGGTACTCGATGCATCTGCCCGTGAATCCGCTCAAGCGCGCGCTGTGCGAGGGCAGGCCGCAGATCGGCCTGTGGAGCATGCTGTCGAGCCACCTCAGCGTCGAGGTGGTGGCCGGCGCCGGCTTCGATTTCCTCGTCCTCGACATGGAGCACGCGCCGAACGAGCTCCCCATGCTCCACGGGCAGCTCCAGGCGATGGCGACCGGCACGGCCGTTCCCGTGGTGCGGCCGCCCTGGAACGACGCGGTCGCCTTCAAGCGACTTCTCGACGTCGGCGTGCAGAGCTTTCTCGTGCCATTCGTGCAGGACGCCGAGGAGGCCCGCCGTGCCGTGTCCGCCACGCGCTATCCGCCGCTGGGCATCCGCGGCGTCGCGGTCGTCACCCGCGCCAACCGCTACGGGCGCGTGACCGATTACCTGCAGCGCGCCAACGATGAGATCTGCGTGCATGTTCAGCTCGAGACCCGCACGGCGCTCGCAAATCTGGAGTCCATCGCGGCCGTGGAGGGCGTGGACAGCCTCTTCGTCGGGCCGAGCGATCTGGCGGCGGACATGGGGCACCTCGGCGAGAGCGCCCACCCGGAGGTCCGCGCCGCCATCGACGACGCGATCGTCCGCATCCGGAAGACGGGCAAGGCAGCCGGGATCCTCGCCCCCGTCGAGGCCGACGCCCGTCACTGGCTCGATCTCGGCGCCACGTTCGTCGCCGTCGGCAGCGATCTCGGCGTCCTCGCCCGCCAGACCGAGGCGCTGGCGAAGAAGTTCAAGCCGCAGTGAACACCCTCCCCGGAGCTCCCATGGCTCAGCAGGTCGCGCAACCCTCCGCCGCCGCGCGCGTCGCCAGCGCGCTGAAGGCCACCCGCGTCCGGTACTCCATCGTCGTGATGCTCTTCTTCGCGACGGCCGTGAACTACGCGGACCGGGCGACGCTCTCCATCGCGGGGACGTCGCTCGCGAAGGACCTCCACCTCGATGCGGTGTCGATGGGGTTCGTCTTCTCAGCCTTCGGATGGGCGTACGTCATCGGCCAGCTCCCCGGCGGCTGGCTGCTCGACAAGTTCGGCTCGAAGAAGGTCTACATCGTGAGCCTGCTCACCTGGTCCGGCTTCACGTTCCTGCAGGGCTTCGTCGGCTGGTTCAACGCCGCGAGCGCGGTGGTGGTCCTGTTCGGGCTGCGCTTCCTGCTCGGGATCGCCGAGTCCCCGTCCTTCCCCGGCAACGCCCGCATCGTCGCCGCCTGGTTCCCGACCGCCGAGCGCGGCACGGCCTCGGCCATCTTCAACTCCGCCCAGTACTTCTCGCTCGTGCTCTTCTCCCCGATCATGGGCTGGATCACCCATTCCTTCGGGTGGAAGTACGTCTTCTTCTTCATGGGCGGGGTCGGGCTCGTCCTGACCGCGATCTTCCAGCGGGTCATCCACGGCCCCAGGGACGACCCGCGCGTCAACGCGGCCGAGCTCGAGTACATCGAGCGGGGCGGCGCCCTCGTGAACCTGGACGAGAAGAAGGCGACCGCCGCGAGTAGCGGTCCGAAGTGGGCCCAGATCAAGGAGCTCCTCTCGAGCCGGATGCTGATCGGCGTCTATCTCGGCCAGTACTGCATCACGACGCTCACGTACTTCTTCCTCACCTGGTTCCCCGTGTACCTGGTGCAGGGTCGCGGGATGTCCATCCTCAAGGTGGGCTTCGTGGCGACGCTCCCGGCGCTGTGCGGCTTCTTCGGCGGCGTGCTCGGCGGCGTCTTCTCCGACCGGCTCCTCAAGCACGGGTTCTCGCTCACCGCCGCCCGGAAGACGCCCATCGTGGTCGGCATGCTGCTGTCGACGAGCATGGTCGCCTGCAACTACGTGAACGCTCAGTGGCTCGTCGTGCTCATCATGGCGCTGGCCTTCTTCGGCAAGGGTATCGGCGCGCTCGGCTGGGCGGTCGTCTCCGACACGTCCCCCAAGCAGATCGCCGGTCTGTCGGGCGGCCTCTTCAACACCTTCGGCAACTCGGCCGCCATCACCACCCCCATCGTCATCGGCTACCTGGTCAAGGGGAGCGGCCAGTTCAACGGCGCCCTGGTGTTCGTGGGCGCCAACGCCCTGCTCGCGATCGCGAGCTACCTGCTAGTGGTCGGGGAGATCAAGCGCCTCGAGCTGAAGTCGGCCTGACGGGAGACGACCATGACGGATACCAAGACCGAGGGTGCACCGAGGATCACGGAGATGCTGGTCGTCCCGGTGGCGGGGCACGATGGCATGCTCCTCAACCTGAGCGGCGCGCACTCACCGTTCTTCACCCGGAACGTCGTCCTCCTGCGAGACGAGGCTGGCCACACCGGCGTCGGCGAGGTGCCCGGCGGCGAGCGCATCCGGCAGACGCTGGAGGACGCGCGCCCGCTGGTCGTGGGACAGTCCATCGGCGCCCACCAGAACGTGCTCGGCACGGTGCGCCAGCGCTTCGCCGAGCGCGACAGCGGCGGCCGCGGCCTGCAGACCTTCGACCAGCGCATCACGATCCACGCCGTGACGGCCCTCGAGGCGGCGCTGCTCGACCTCCTCGGGCAGTTCCTCGGGCTCCCGGTGGCGGCGCTGCTGGGCGAGGGGCAGCAGCGCAGCGCGGTGCCGGTGCTCGGCTACCTCTTCTACGTCGGCGACCGCCGCAAGACCGACCTGCCCTACCTGAGCGAGCCGGACGCGACCGACGATTGGTTTCGCCTGCGGCACGAGGAGGCGTTGACGCCGGCCGCCGTGGTCCAGCTGGCCGAGGCGGCTCACGCTCACTACGGGTTCGAGGACTTCAAGCTCAAGGGCGGCGTGCTGCGCGGCGAGGAGGAGCTGGAGGCGGTCACTGCGCTCGCGAGGCGGTTCCCCAGGGCCCGCATCACGATCGACCCGAACGGCGCCTGGCCGCTCGACGAGGCGGTCCGGCTCTGCAAGGGCCAGCACGCGGTCCTCGCCTATGCCGAGGATCCCTGCGGCGCCGAGCAGGGCTACTCGGGCCGCGAGATCATGGCCGAGTTCCGCAAGGCGACCGGCCTGCCGACCGCCACCAACATGATCGCCACCGACTGGCGCCAGATGGGCCATGCCCTCCAGCTCCAGGCGGTGGACATTCCCCTGGCCGACCCGCACTTCTGGACCATGGCGGGAGCCGTCCGGGTCGCCCAGCTCTGTCAGGCCGTGGGGCTCACCTGGGGGTCGCACTCGAACAACCACTTCGACATCTCGCTCGCGATGGTGACCCACGCCGCCGCCGCCGCGCCGGGCAAGATCACCGCCGTCGACACGCACTGGATCTGGCAGGATGGCCAGCGCCTGACGAAGGAGCCCTTCCGGATCGTGGGCGGGGAGCTGACGGTGCCGGAGCGGCCGGGCCTCGGCGTGGAGATCGACATGGCGCGGCTCGAGGCCGCGAACCAGCTCTACCGGCAGCACGGGCTCGGCGCGCGCGATGACGCGGTCGCGATGCAGTTCCTCATCTCGGGATGGAAGTTCGACAACAAGCGCCCGGCCCTGGTGCGCTGAAGCGGGAGGAGAACGAACATGAAGGTCGGATTCATCGGACTCGGCATCATGGGCCGCCCCATGGCGGCGAACCTCCTGAAGGCTGGCCATGCCCTCTTCGCTCACGATCACAAGCCCGTCCCGGAGGCGCTCCTCGCGCAGGGCGCGGTGGCCTGTGGCTCGGGTGAGGAGGTGGCGCGGCAGGCCGACGTCGTCATCACCATGGTCCCGAACACGCCCCACGTCGCATCGGCGCTCTTCGACCCGGGCGGCGTCGCCGCGGGGCTCTCGCCCGGCAAGATCGTGGTCGACATGAGCTCGATCTCGCCCGTCGACACGAAGGCGTTCGCGAAGCGGATCGAGGCGCTCGGCTGCAGCTACCTCGACGCGCCGGTCTCCGGCGGCGAGGTCGGCGCCAAGGCCGCCTCGCTGACCATCATGGTCGGCGGCCCGGAGGAGACCTTCCAGAAGGTGAAGCCGCTCTCACGCTCGTGGGTGGGAACGGGGACGGGCAGACGTGCAAGGTCGCGAACCAGATCATCGTCGCCCTCAACATCGAGGCGGTCGGCGAGGCGCTCCTCTTTGCCTCGAAGATGGGCGCCGACCCCGGGAAGGTGCGGCAGGCGCTCATGGGCGGCTTCGCCTCGTCGCGCATCCTGGAGGTGCACGGCGAGCGCATGATCAAGCGCACCTTCGACCCGGGCTTCCGGATCGAGCTCCACCAGAAGGATCTCTCCCTCGCGCTCGGCAGCGCCAGGCAGGTCGGCGTCTCGCTGCCCAACACGGCCACCGCCCAGGAGCTGTTCAACGCCTGCGCCGCCCACGGCGGAAAGGCGTGGGATCACTCGGCCATGGTCCGCGCGCTCGAGCTGCTGGCCGACCACGAGATCGGCGGGAAGGGCGGCGGGAAGAGCTGAGCATGGCGCGTCCGCGGCGAGTGTCGGAGCCCCGGCGCGCGGCCACCCTGGCTGACGTGGCCAAGGTGGCGGGCGTGTCCCCCATGACCGCCTCGCGGGCCATCAACCGCCCGGACCTGGTGGCGCCCGACACCGCGGCGCGGGTGCGTGCCGCGGCCGAGGGGCTCGCCTACGTCACGAACCGCATCGCCGGCGGACTCTCTTCTCGGAAGAGCCGCATCGTCATCGCGGTCATCCCCAGCGCGCTCAACCCGGTCTTCACGGAGATGGTCGAGGCCCTGCGCGCGGACCTCCTGCGCGCCGAATATCAGTTCTTCCTGGGCCTGTCCGACTACGCGACGCACCGCGAGGACGAGCTCATCGACACCGTGATCGGGCGCCGGCCCGATGGGATCGTGCTCACCGGCGTCGTGCACTCCCCCCGCGTTCGCTGGCGGCTGGGCCAGGCGCACATCCCGGTGGTGGAGACCTGGGACTTCACCCCCGATCCCATCGACATGCTGGTCGGCTTCTCGAACGTGCAGGTCGGCCGCGCCGCGGCAGAGCACTTCCTGGAGCGCGGCCGCCGCAAGCTCGCGCTCATCGTGGCGGACGATCAGCGCGCGCAGCTCCGGCGCCAGGGATTCCTCGCGGTCCTGCGCGAGCGCGGCCTGCCAGCGGCGGGAGAGGTCGTCCTGCGGGCGCCGACGAACCTGGGGATGGCCCGCGAGGCCACGAGCCGCCTCCTCGCGGCCGATCCCGGCGTCGACGCGGTCTTCTGCACCTCGGACCTGCTCGCCATGGGTGTCCTGTACGAGGCGAGCGCTCGCGGGCTGCCGGTCCCCGGCCGGCTGGCGGTGATGGGCTTCGGCAACCTGAGCTCCTCGGCCCACACCCAGCCCTCGCTGACCACCGTCGCGGTGGACGGCGCGCGCATCGGGCGCGAGGCGGCGCGCCTCCTGCTCGCGCGACTCGACGGGAGCGAGCCCCGCGCGAAGGAGCGACAGGTCCTGGACGTGGGCTCTCACGTGATCGCGCGCGAGAGCTCCTAGGCGCGATCAGCGGCGCCCGCCTGGCGCCGAGCAGCGCGCAGGCGGGCTCGCGGGGCCGGCCGCTACGGCTGCCAGGTGAAGACGCCGGCGACGTCCTCCGTCTGCGAGAGCTGGCTCGCGATCTTCAGCGCCGAGATCCGCAGCTGGTAGTACATGCCGGCCTGGAGGGTGGGCCCGGCGTAGGTCACCGAGGTCGTCGAGTTGACCACGGTCGTGCTGAACACCGAGGTCCCGAACGAATCGAACACGTCGACGCGGTAATGGTCCGCCGAGGCATCGACGCTCCCGGCCTGCCACACGAACGTGGGGGCGGGCGCGGTGGCCCCGGCGAGCACCACCGGGGTGGCGCTCACGGTCGTCCCGCCGATGGTGAGGAGATCGACCGCCGGGATGATCTTGAAGCCGGGCGGCGTGCCCACGACGGCGCCGCTCTGGATGGTGACCTGAGGCGCCGCCGTGTTCCCGGTTCCGGAGACGTCGCGGACGTCCCCATCGAGCCCGAAGGCGGCCAGCACGACGTACTTGCCATCGGGTACCCCGTCGAACGCATAACCGCTGGCGCCGCCCTGGATGGTGAGCCCGGGCGGCGACTCGCCGCGGTCGAGGTTCGCCACGTACGTCGACTGCACCGCGAGCGTCACCTGGATGTTCGAGCCCGCTCCGTTGTTGAAGATGAGCCCGCCAGCGAGGGGGGCGCCGGTGCCGCTGCCGAGCGCGAGCGCGGCGACGGCGTTGTCACCCACCGTGAGCGCGGCGGTGGTCACCGGAGTGTAGTTCGCGCCCTTCGTGTACGCGGTGACGACGTACGCCGTGCCTGCCGTCAGGTTGAAGATGGCGTAGTTCCCCGCCCCGTCCGCGACGCCGGTGACGCCCGCGCCGCCGGCGGCGGGCTCGGCCACCACGAGCGTGCCCGCCCCGGAGGGCGCCTTGGCCACGCTGCCGTGGATGAACGTGCTCCCGGCGCCGGCGATGGGCGCGAGCTTCAGCGCGGTGAGCGAGCCCGAGGCGAGCCAGCTCCCTGAAACGAGCGTGGCGCCGGAGAGGTCGATGGGGAGCGCCGTCCGCAGGCCTCCCGGGAACGTCGAGTACGCCTGCTTGTCCGCGCGGAGCGTGATCGTCGCCTGGACGGGCTTCCCCGCGGCGTCGCGGGCCGCCGGTACAGTCAGCTCGTAAGCTCCGTCCGTCGTGCCGTTGTTCGCCGTGACCGCGACCGTCGAGAGCGGCGCCCGGTTCGGATCGAGCGCGACGACGCGCGCGCCATTGAGCAGCGCCGCGGACGAGAGATCCGCCACGGTGCCGCGCACCACCACCGGCGCGAAGCAGGCGGGCGCGCCGCCCTGCACGGTCTCGCACGCCTGTCCGCTTTCGCAGCCCGTCCGGGCGACCGGATCGCAGGTGACCTTGTCGCTTCCGCACGCCGAGACGAGCGCCACGAGAGCGCAGGCAAGAAGTCGCTTCATGAGTTTTCCTCCATCGGTGGTGTCCACTGGTAACACGACAGCGGCCCGCGCGGGTTACGCCGGCGGCGACGAATTCGTCACTGAAGGTGAGATGATTGCGTACCCCGGGGCGACGGGTGCGCGGTGGTGCGAGGCGGCCGCCCGTCGCCATAATGATCATGCGGAGGGGTTCTCCGCCCCTCCTTGCGCAGGAGGCACGCATGCTCCAACACGGTGAGGTCGCGACCAGGCTGCCGGCCCAGGACCTGGAGCGGGCCCGGTCGTTCTACGCGAAGAAGCTGGGCCTGGAGCCCGCCGAGGAGAGGCCGGGGGGCCTTCTCTACCGCTGCGCGAGGGGTTCCTTCGTCCTGTTCGAGTCCGCCGGCGCCCCGTCGGGCGACCACACCCAGATGGCATGGGAGGTCGCCGACCTCGAGGCGACGGTGGCGGCCCTGCGCGCGCGTGGAGTGGTGTTCGAGGAATACGACCTGCCCGGACTCCGGACGGTCGACGCCATCGCCAGGATCGACGGGAACTATCCGAGCAAGGGCGGCGTCGGCGAGAAGGGCGCCTGGTTCAAGGACAGCGAGGGGAACCTGCTCGCTATCGGCCAGCCGCTGCGCTGAGGGGCATCAAAGCCCGGGCACTTCCGCGTCGTGAGCATGCGCGACGGCGCCTCGCAGGCTCGCCGGCAGCCGAGCCAGGTCGACGATCACCTTCTCGTCGTGGACGTCGAGGATGGCGTCGAGCGGGATGCAGTGATCGCCGCCATTCTCGACGTTGACGAGCAGCTCGGTCCGGCCGCCGGGGCACACGTCGCGCACCGCCCCGAATTCCTCAGCTCCCCCCCGGGCGAAGACCTGGAAGCCTACACGGATACTCTCCTGCCATCGTGACGGGGCGGGCATGCGGCTCCTCCAGCGCGGTGAGCTCAACCTAGGAACTCCGGACATGCTTTCAAGCGGGAGGCGCGGCGGGTCATACCCACCGGCCGCCCCATCGGATGGCTATCCGTCAGGCGTCATGCGGGGAGAGCGGCCGCCAGGCCCGTCGCGGTTATGACGAGCGGATGCTCCTCGTACACCGCGTCGTGCCTCCCCGAGCCCCCGGCGAGCGGCCGCCGCTCGTCGTGCTCCTGCATGGCATCGGGGCCGACGAGGAGGACCTCCTCCCGCTGGCGACGCACTTCGATCCCCGGTTCCTCGTGATCTCCGCCCGTGCGCAGGACGAGGCCGACCCGATGGGCTATCGCTGGTACGCGATCGATTGGACCGCGACTCCGCCGCGCGGTGACCCCGAGGAGATCGCCGCGAGCCGCGACCTCCTGGCCAGCTTCGTCGAGCAGGCGACCGCCGCCTACGGGGCGGATCCCGCTCGCGTGTTCCTCTTCGGCTTCAGCCAGGGTTCGATCATGTCGCTCGCGCTGCTCCTGGCGCGACCGGACCTGGTGCGCGGCGTGGTGGCGCATTCAGGGCGACTCTCGCGCCTGCCCGGGCCGGATCCGGTGCCGGAGGCGCTATCGAACGCCGAGGTGCTCATCCTGCACGGCGAGCAAGACGAGGTCGTCCCCGCGGCCCAAGGACGAAAGGCGTACGAGGTGCTGGCGCCGCTGCTCGGCGCGCGCGTCGCGTACCGCGCGTTCGAGGGGCTCGGGCATGGGATCTCGGAGGAGAGCCTCGCGGAGGCGGCGCGCTGGCTGAAGACCAGGCTCGACACGGGACGGCTCACCGAGTCGGGCAGGGGGCGCCGGCCTGGGCCCAGGCCTTGAATGCCGCGACGAAGTCGGCGTGCGCGATCGGGACGGGCTTGCGGCCGTGGCCCGGGGACCAGCCCCAGAGCACGAGCGGATCCCCGGAGACGTGCTCGATGAGGTGCGCCATGTCCTTGCCGCCGTTCCGCTGTGGGTCCTTGAGCTGCTCGCACAGGGCGCGCGCGCCGAGCCCCTGGAAGATCATCTTCGTGTCCGCCGGCGGCAGGCGCCACTCGGTCGAGACGCCGGGCGGCGCATGCGAACCGTAGCTGGCGGGAGGATTGGCCCGGCCGTGGCAGGCCGCGCAGCTCAGGCCTGCGACCCCGCTGCCGTGGTCCCCGCGCTGGATGTTCTGCAAGTGGACGTGGCTGTCGTCCCCCTGCAGCGGCGCATCGCCGACCGGATGGCAGTTCACGCACCGGGGCGACTGGAGCACCGCCTTCACCGTCTCGAACGAAGCCGCCGCGCTCTGGGGCGAGGCGGCCGCAGCCTGGACAGGCGCCGGCGCGGAGCCTGTGGGATGCGAGCACCCCGAGGCCAGTGCGGCGAGGGTGGCCCCGAGGGGCGGGAGCAGGAGCAAGCCGCGGCGGCGCGATCCGTTCATGAAGTCCTCTGGGCCCTCAGGCGAGTCGGAGCGGGAGCGAGCGCAGCCGTTTCCCGGTCAGCGCGAAGACCGCGTTGGCGACCGCCGCCGAGATGGGCGCGGTGGCAGGCTCGCCGATGCCGCCCATCTTCGCGTCGCTCGGGATGACGTGGACGGCGACCTCAGGCATCTCGTGCAGTCGCAGCACCTCGTAGTCGTGGAAGTTGCTCTGCTGGACGCGCCCCTGCTTGAGCGTGAGCTGGCTGTGCAGCACCGGGCCGAGCCCGAAGGCGACCGCGCCTTGCACCTGGGCCTCGATTCCGAGCGGGTTGACCGCGAGGCCGCAGTCGACGGCGCAGGTGACCCGGTGCACGCGGATGCGCTTCCCTTCATGGATCGACAGCTCGGCCACCTCCGCGATGATGCTCCCGAACGACTCGTGCATGGCCAGGCCGCGCGCCCTGCCCGCAGGTGGCGGCGTGCCCCAGCCGGCCTTCTCGGCGGCGACCTGGAGCGCGCGCAGGTGCCGCGGCTTCTCCCGCAGCATGGCGGCGCGGAAGGCGAGCGGGTCGCGCCCGGCGGCGTGCGCCAGCTCGTCGATCATGCTCTCCATCGCGAACGCCGTGTGCGTGTTGCCGACCGAGCGCCACCACAGGACCGACACCTCGTTTCGCGGCGAGTGGAGCGACACCCGGCGCGCCGCGATGGATTCGAGGTAGGGCGAGTCCGCCGCCCCCTCGATCGAGGTCTCGTCCACCCCGTTCTTGACCATCGCCTTCTCGAACGGCGTCCCGGCGAGGATCGATTGGCCCACGATCGTGTGCTTCCACGCGACGGGCAGGCCCTGCGCGTCCAGTCCCGCCTCGATCCGGTGCACGAAGAGCGGACGGTAGTAGCCGCCGCGCATGTCGTCCTCGCGCGTCCAGACCACCTTGACCGGGACGCCCGCGGCCTTGGCCACGTGCACCGCCTCGCTCACGAAGTCGGAGGTCGGCGTGGCGCGCCTGCCGAACCCGCCGCCGAGGAACATCGTGTGGATGGTCACGTTCTCCGGGGCCGTGCCGACGATCCTCGCCGCCGCGGCCTGGTCGTTCGTCTGGAACTGGGTGCCGGTCCAGATCTCGCAGCGCCCACCGTCGAGCTTCACGGTGCAGTTGAGCGGCTCCATGGTCGCGTGCGCCAGATACGGCACCGCGTACTCCGCCTCGACCCGCTTGGCCGCCGCCGAGAGGGCGCGGTCGCAGTCACCGTGCTCGGCCGCGATCGCTCCCGGCGTCCTCGCCAGCGCGCGGTAGCTCGCCTCGAGCTCCTCCGTGTCGAGGGCGGCGCCGGGCCCGAGGTCCCACTCGATCTGCAGCGGGCGAGTCGAGGCGCCGCACGCGCTTGCCGATGAGCTTCCAGTCCTTCGCCTCCTTGAGCTTCACCTTCGCGGGCGGCGTGAGCCGCGCCGCCGCCTCGGCGAGCTGCCCGTAGGAGAGCTTCTCCGCGCCACGGTGGACGTACCCGCCCTCGGCGCGCAGGCGCTTCGGGTCGATCTTCCAGCGCTGGGCCGCGGCGCGCACCAGCATGTCGCGGGCCATCGCGCCGACCGTGCGGTAGCGCTCGAACTCGGACCAGGTCGAGGTGGAGCCCCCCGTCATCTGCATGCCGAACGCGGTGTGCGCGTAGGCCGGCGCGGCGGGCGCGTGCTCGACGCGCACCTTCCCCCAGTCGCACTCGAGCTCCTCGGCGAGGAGCATGGCGAGGCCCGTCCAGATGCCCTGCCCCATCTCGGAGTGGGCGAGCAGCACCGTCACCGATTCGTCGGGGGCGATGCGGACGAAGGCGTTCGGCGCAGGCGGCGCCCGCTTCGGAGTGGCGGGCGCGGCGCGGACGCTCCGTGGCACGTAGAACGCGATCACGAGGCCGGCGCTCGAGAGCGCCGACGTCCGGAGGAACTCCCGCCTCGTCAGGCCGGTCATCGGGCGGCCCTCCGCCTCCGCGACGCGGCGTCGTGCACGGCCTCGCGGATGCGCTGGTACGTGCCGCAGCGACAGATGTTGCCGGCCATGGCGCGGTCGATGTCGGCGTCGGTCGGGTCTGGCTTGTCCGCGAGGAGCGCGGCGGCCGCCATGATCTGCCCGCTCTGGCAGTAGCCGCACTGGACGACGTCGCGCTCGATCCACGCCTGCTGGACGGGGTGCGAGCCGTCGGTCGAGAGCCCCTCGATGGTGGTGATCTTCGAGTCTCCCACCGCCGACGCAGGCGTCACGCACGAGCGGACGGCCTTGCCGTCGAGGTGAACGGTGCAGGCGCCGCACTCGGCGATGCCGCAGCCGTACTTCACCCCGGTATAGCCGAGGAGATCGCGGAGGACCCAGAGGAGCGGCATGTCGTCAGACGCGTCGACCTCGCGCACGGCACCGTTGACGTGGAGCTTCATCGCGCCTCCAAGAGCTCGAGCGCGGTGGATCTAGCGACGAGCGCCGCGGGAGGCACTCCGCTGCCCCTTCGGGGAACCTCCTCGCGCCTTTCGCGCGAGCGGCCAGGCGCGTCCCAGGTAGAGTGTCCCGCCGCCGGCCCCTCGCTGGCGCAGAGGAGCGACATGGAGACGTCTCGGCAGGACCTGCTTCGCCACCCCGTGAGCTTCGCCGGGGCGGCGCTGGCGACGATGTCGGGGCTGCTCGTGGCGGCGCTCTTCATCGCCAGCCTGCTCGGGTTCGAGGGGGGCGGGCCGTACGTCGGCATCTTCGCCTACGTCCTCCTGCCGACGGTGCTCGTGCTCGGCCTGTTGCTCATCCCGCTCGGCCTCGCGCTGGCCCGGCGCCGGCGGGCGAGGCTCGCCGCGGCTGGCCAGGCCGAGCCGCCGCTGCCGATCCTCGACTTCAACCGGCCGAGGACGCGCTCGCTCGCGCTCGGCTTCGTCGCGCTCACCACGGTGAACGTCCTCCTCATCGGCGCCGCCTCGTACAAGGGGCTCGAGGTGATGGACTCGATCGCCTTCTGCGGCTCGTGCCACAGCGTGATGGATCCGGAGGTCACCGCGCACAGCCGCTCACCGCATGCCCGGGTGCGCTGCGTCGAGTGCCACATCGGCCCCGGCGCGAGCTGGTTCGTCAAGTCGAAGCTCTCCGGCAGCTGGCAGCTCATCTCGGTGACGCTCGGCCTGTACCCGCGGCCGATCCCGACGCCGGTGCACAACCTCCGCCCGGCCCGCGACACGTGCGAGCAGTGCCACTGGCCGACGAAGTTCGTCGGCGATCGGCTGAAGATCACCACGCGCCACGCCGACGACGCAGAGAGCAGCCCCACCAAGACGGCGCTGCTGCTGCACGTCGGCGGCAACCAGGGGCTGCGGGCGAAGGGCATCCACTGGCACGTCGACTCGGGCGTGCGGGTGCGCTACCTCGCCGACGCGAAACGCGAGCACATCGCGAAGGTCGAGCTCGCCGAGGCGGGCGCGGAGCCGCGCGTCTACGAGACGAAGGACGCGCCGGATCCCGAGGCTCGCTGGCGCGAGATGGACTGCGTCGACTGCCACAACCGGCCCAGCCACGTGTACCGCAGCCCGGAGGACGAGGTCGACGCGGCCATCGAGGCTGGCCGGATCGACCGCAAGCTGCCCTTCGTCCGCCGCGAGGCGGTGAAGGCCCTGAAGGTCACCTACGCTTCGGCCGCCGCCGCGCGGGCCGGGGTTACCGCGCGGCTGACCGAGCTCTACGCGAGCCAGCCCGGGCTCCGGCCCGCCGTGGCAGCAGCGGCCGCCGAGCTGGGCGACATCTGGGCCCGCAACGTCTGGCCCGGCATGAAGATCCAGTGGGGCTCGTACCCCACCTTCCTCGGCCACGACGCGGCGCCGGGGTGCTTCCGCTGCCACGACGGCGACCACCTGGCGAAGGACGGGCGAGCGATCCGGAACGACTGCGACCTGTGCCATCACGTGCTGGCGCAGGACGAGAAGGACCCGCCGGCGCTGAAGCAGCTCGTGCCCTGAAACGGACGCGGCGGGGGATGAACCCCCGCCCTACTTTGGTGACGGTCGATCCGTCGGCGGGGGATGAACCCCCGCCCTACTTTGGTGACGGTCGATCCGTCGGCGGGGATGAACCCCCGCCCTACTTCAGGTCGTAGGGCGGGGGCTTGTCCCCGCCGCCGGACGGCCCGCTCACTGCACCGCGCTGTTCGCCCCCTGGCGGACGGGTCCCGGCCGCTGGCCGAGCTCCGGCTCACCGGCCTTGGGGGGAAGCTTGGGCCGGAGCTCCTCGACCGTCACGTCGAGCCCGATCCCGCCCTTCTCCAGCCAGGCGTGATCGCCCGCGAGGATGGCGCGTCCGGTGCGGTAGGCGAGCTCGTCGTGGTTGTGCCAGAGCGCGTGGAAGAGCTGGTCGACCCGCTCGCGCTCCTGCACGCAGAAGCTCTCGGCCAGGGCTGCCGCCTGCGCCGCCTCCGGCTTGCCCGCGATCGCGAGCGCCTGCGCGCGTGAGACGCTCGCCGCGATCGCGAAGAGCTCGTTGGCGATGTCCACCAGGCGGAAGAGGAAGGCCTGCTTCCGCTCGGCCGCCGCGCGGAACACGATCATCGAGTGGAAGATCTCGCGCGCGAGCTTTCGGCTCATCCTCTCGACGAAGCGCAGGTGGCGGGCGAGCCGGCCGAATCCCCCGAAGCGCGGCGCGAACAGGCCTCGCAGCCAGAGCCCGAGGTACCACACGACGTAGAAGGCGCCGACGCGGGGAAGCGTGGCGAGCTTCTTTCCGAGCGGCACCTCGGGGTCGATGAGCGCGCCCGCGATCTGGAGGTGCTTGTCGACCGCCTCGCGCGCCATGAAGAGGTGCATGATCTCGGACGAGCCCTCGAAGATGAGGTTGATGCGGGAGTCGCGCAGCCACCGCTCGACCCCGACCGGCACCTCGCCGCGCGCCTCGAGCGAGCGCTCGGTCTCGTAGCCGCGCCCGCCCCGGATCTGCATCGTCTCGTCGAGCAGCCTCCAGGTCCGGACGGTGTTCCACTCCTTGGCCGCCGCCGCCTCCAGGCGGATGTCGTAGCCCTTCTTGTCGGCCAGCGCCTGGGCGAGATCCGAGACGGCCTCCATGGCGTAGATGGTCGAGCCCATCTCGGCCAGCTTGTGCGTGATCGCCTCGTGCTTGCCGATCTCCTGGCCCCACTGGACGCGCGCGGTGGCCCACTTCCGGCACAGCTCGAGCGCGTTCTTCGCCCCGCCCACCACGGAGGCCGGGAGCGAGAGGCGCCCGGTGTTGAGGGTGGTGAGCGCGATCTTGAGCCCGCGGCCCTCCTTGCCGATGAGGTTCTCGCGCGGGATCTTCACGTTCGTGAAGCGGAGCGTGGCGTTGGCGAGGGCGCGCAGGCCCATGAACCGGCAGCGGTGCGTCACCTCCACCCCCGGCCAGCTCGTCTCGACGACGAAGGCGCTGATGGCCTGGGTGGTGGGGTTGCGCGCCATCACCACCAGCAGCTCGGCGATGGTGCCGTTGGTGCACCACAGCTTCGAGCCGTTCAGGATGAAGTGCCGGCCGTCCTCGCTCGGTTCGACGGTGGTGGTGAGCCGCCCGGGATCGGACCCGACCACGGTCTCGGTGAGCGCGAAGGCGGTGATGGCGCCCCTGGCGATCCGTGGCAGGTACTTCTTCTTGAGCTCGTCCGAGCCGAAGAGCTTGAGCGGCTGCGGGACGCCGATCGACTGGTGCGCCGAGAGCAGCGCGCCCAGGTTCGCGTCGAAGCTCCCGAGGAGCTGCATCACCTTGCCGTACTCGACCTGGTTCATCCCGAGGCCGCCGTACTCGGCCGGGACCTTCATCCCGAAGGCGCCGAGCTGCCGGAGCCCTTCGATGACGTCGGCCGGATACTCGCCGAGCGCATCGATCTCCACCGGGTCGACGTGGTCGCGCAGGAACTGCTCCAGCGCGTCGTAGAAGCGCCGGAACTCCGGCCGCTCGGCCGGCGGGAGCGGATAGGGATGGATGAGGTTCAGGCGGAACTTCCCGAGGAAGAGGTCCCTCAGGAAGCCCGCGCCCTGCCACTCGGTCTCGCGGGATCCTTCGGCGACCTCGCGCGACCGGCGGATCTCTTCTTGCTGCGCCAGCTCTGTAGCCATGGTGACCTCGGGCAGATGCTCTCGATCGCCCGCAGCGTGCGCCGCGAGGCGGACTGACTCCAGAATCAATGATGGTGGGGACGCTCCCGGGCACGGCCTTGACGGGTCGCGTCATTCCGGCCGGCCCGCCCTGGATTCAGGCGACGGACGTCAGCCGGGGAGCGGCCGCGGCGGCTGCGTCGAGCAGGCGCCGCACGAGCTGCGCGAGGTCCCGGAAGTCGTACGGCTTCTGGACCAGGGCCGCGGACGGTCCCAGATCGCCGCCGCGGGCGACCGCCTCGTCCGAATAGCCCGTCATCAAGATCACGGGCGCGTTCGGGTGCCGCTCCCGGAAGACCCGCGCCAGCTCCGGCCCGCCGAGGTGCGGCATCACGACGTCCGACAGGAGCAGCTCGACGTGCTCGACGCCCTGCAGCACGGCGACCGCGTCCCGGCCGTCCGTCGCCGTGAGGACGTGATACCCCTCCGAGGCGAGCTGCCGCTGGAGCGCGGCGCGCAGCTGCGCCTCGTCCTCGACCACCAATACGGTCTCGTGGGCGCGGGCGGACGGGATCCTGCACTCCGCGACCGACGGCGGCGCCGGCACCACTGCGACCGGGGGCGCCTCTCCGTGGGCGGGCAGGTAGATGTCGAAGGTGGCGCCCTCGTTCGGTGCGCTCCTCACGTTGATGACGCCTCGGCTCTGCTGGACGATGCCGTAGACGGTGGCGAGACCGAGCCCGGTGCCCTTCCCCTGCGGCTTGGTGGTGAAGAACGGCTCGAAGATGCGGGAGCGCGTGACCGGGTCCATGCCGATGCCCTGGTCGGCGACCGAGACCTTCACGTACTCGCCCGGCGCGGGCGCCTCCAGCATGCGGGCTTCCTCTTCCTCGAGCAGGACGCCCTCCGTCGAGACGACCACCCGCCCGCCGCGCGGCATCGCGTCGCGCGCATTCACGAGCAGGTTCACGAGCACCTGCTCCAGCTGCCCGCGGTCGACGTAGACAGGGGAGAGGTCCTCCCCCAGCCTCGTGGTGAGCTCGATGTTCTCGCCGATGGTCCGCCGCAGCATCTTCTCGACGCTCGCGACGACGCCGTTGATCTCGAGCGTCTCGGGCTTCAGCACCTGCCTGCGGCCGAAGGCGAGCAGCTGCCGCGTGAGCTCCACCGATCTCGCCACCGCCTCGAGGATCTGGTGGACGTCCTCGCGGCTCGGGTCGGAGCTCGGCATCCCGTCCAGGCAGAACTCCGCGTTCGCCTTGATCGCGGCGAGCAGGTTCCGGAAGTCGTGCGCGACGCCGCCGGCGAGCGTCCCGATGGCCTCGAGCTTCTGCGAGTGGCGCAGCTGGTCCCGCAGCCGCTTCTCCTCGGTGACGTCGCGAGCGACGATCACGTACTTGACGATCGCGCCGGCACGGCTCTGCACGGGGGAGGTCACGACCTCGGCGTCGACCGGGCTGCCGGCGCTCGAGCGAATGGACAGCTCCCCCTTCCAGGGCGTCGTCCGGGTGAGCGCCTGCGCGAGGCCAGGCGAGCGTGCCTCCCCGGCGCTCGCCGCGAACAGGTCGGCGGCGGGGCGACCGCGGAGCTGGGCGTGCCCTGCCATGCCCTCGAACGCGGCGTTCGCGTACTCGAGGACGCCGAGCGCGTCGGTCACCGCGATGGCCTCGGCGGCCTGATCGACCGCCATGGCCAGCACGGCGTGCGCCGTCTCCAGCCGCTCGCGCTCCGCGATCTCCCGCTCGAGCGCGTCGCGCTTCTCGGCGATCTCCTTCTCGCGCCGCAGCGACTCGTCGAGGCGCGCCTGCAGGACGAGCGACCGGGTGTTGAGGTAGATGGCAAGGCACAGCGCCAGGATTATTGCGAAGGTGGCGCCCGCGAGCTGGACGGCGCTCGCGGTGGGCGAGAGGTCGCCGACGAGGTCGGTGGCACGGTCGACCTGGGCGAGGGAGAAGCGGTCCTGCCCGGGGATCCCGACCCGGACGGCCAGGAAGCGCGCCGGCGGGCCGCGTCCAGGCGCCGCCTCCGACAGCTCGACCATGCGGCCGTCGGCCGGGACGGTCACGAGGCGCGCCGGGAGATCGCCGCTCGCCTTGGCGCGCTCGGGGGGATAGCGCCGGCCCTCCTCGTCGAGAATGACGAACGAAGAGTCGGCCCTGGCCTGGGCCTTCGGCAGGACGTCGAGGACGCTCTCGGAGCGGAGCATGGCGACGAACATCCCGACGAGGCGCCCCTTGAAGAGGTGCGGGCGAGCGATCGCGAGGCGACCATCCGAGGTGAGCACCACCTTCCCGCCCGACGTCACGAGGTGCGGATCGTCGCCCCAGGGCGGCGGCTCGCCGTCCCCCGAGTCGACGAGGACGCGCCCGTTCTCGTCGATGAGCTCGACGCGCTCGAACCTGGAGGGCGTCTCGCCCTTCGGCTGGACGAGCGCGCGCATGCGGTCGCGGATGGGGACGAGGCTGAGCGCGAGGCCGTACTGCATGCTCATGCCGAGGTCGCGGCTCTCGTAGAACGCGGCCACCTCGCGCGACTCGGCGAGGTAGCGGATGTCCTCCGAGGAGGAGGCGAGGAAGTGGCCGACGGCCAGCGCGTGCGAGTGAACGTGCAGCGAGCGCTGCGCGAGGAGGTTGTCGCGGACGCGCAGCGCGGACCGGTAGTTGATCTGCAGCAGGTACCCGACGAGCAGCGCCAGCGCGAGCCCGGTCGCGATGAGCACGCCGGTCCGCGGGGCGAACCAGGCAGAGCGTCTGGAGCTGGTCGCCGCCATGGGTTGCCGTCAGCTCCTGCCGCCGGACGTGAAGAAGTCGGGGAAGTAGACCGGCGCCTCCGGGAAGTACTTCTGCACGAGGCGCCGGTAGGTGCCGTCGCGGTGCGCCTCGGCCAGGAACGCCTCGAAAGCTTCGTGCAGACGCGGCGCGTCCTTGCGGAACGCGACGCCCATCTCCTGCCGCTCGCTGATGGGCCCGATGACCTTGATCTTCCCCGGCCACTTCTGGAGCGCGATCATCGCATCGGCGACGTCGAGCAGCGCCAGCTCGGCCTCGCCCTGGATGAGGAGCGGCGCGATCTCGTCGAGGCGCACCTTCCGCACCGCGAGCTTGGCCTTCGTCTTCTCGAGGCCGTAGAGCGTGGGATCGAGGCACGTCTTCGCGATCCCCAGGAGCGTGTGCGCGTCGAGGAGCGCCTTCACCCGCGCGATGTCCTGCGGGAGGCTCTGCGAGGGCTTGATGGGCTGCACGGGCGACCCGGCGCGCGCCAGGACCCACACCTGGGTGGGGAAGACCACGCTCGAGAAGGAGATGACGCTCGCGCGCCACTTCAGCATGGTGAGCCCCGTCGCCACGACGTCGCCCCGGATCGGCACCGGCTGGGCGCTCTCGAGATCGGCCAGCGCTGGGGAGACGCTGCGGCCCGTGAGATCCGGGAGCACCGCGGGCCAATCGGTCTCGACGAACTCGTAGCGGACGCCCAGGCGCGCCGCGAACAGCCGCATCAGCTCGACGTCGAAGCCGTCGCCGCTACCGGTCACGAAGTTGGCGTAAGGGATCCCGAGGTGCCGGAGCACCCCGCGGCTCTTCACGGCTGCGAGGTCGCCCCCCGCCTCGCCGCCGGCGGCAGCGGCGGTGGGGAGGAGCAGCGCGAGGGCGGCGCAAATCGAGGCGACGGCACGAGTCGACATGTACACCTTTCGTCCTGCGGGTCCGATTGCGCGCGAGTACCGCCCCATCACCTGACCGCCCAACGCCGGCGACGGCCGGCGAGCGTGCCGCCCACGGCGCCGGCCATCATCGCCGCGGCGGCCGCCGCGACGAGCACGCCCGGCGCCCGGGCGTACCCCCAGTCCGACATGACGAGGGCCGCGAGCGCCTCGAACGCGAACGCGAGGGCGGCCGAGAGCACACCACCCGTGACGACCGCCGCGCGCCACGCGCCCTGGCGGCCGACGCGGCGCATGACCCCCGCGAACAGCAGCGCCGCAGGCACGCCGAGCGCGATCGCCCCGGCGATCCCGACCGCGACCGCCGTGGCCGCCGATTCGCCGAAGGCCGCAGGTGCCTCGGGCATTCCGCCGATGGCCACGCCGGCCAGGAGGTACCCCCAGGCGACGAACCCGACCAGCGACGCCAGCCAGAACGCGAGCGCGCCGCGGCGAAACCCGAAGCGAAGGGTGGTGGCCTCTTCGAAGGCGACGCGCGTGGCGGAAGGGCGGGGCGCGAGCATGGCGATTCTCCCGGGTGCGGAAGCTCGTCAGGCTATCAAATTGCGTGCTCAATTGCTGCCGCCCCAACGCGGCAATAGGTGTTTGTAGTCAATTGACGCTTCATGTGTACGCGAGGCGCACTCCGACGCCACGCACGCACCCGCGCGACGCCGCGATCAGGCCGGGTGGCGCTTCGCCGCCGACGCTCCCCCCCTGGAGCTGTAATTGATCATGATCACTTGACCGATATCGCCGGGAGCCCGCGAATTCACCGGGATAGCCGCCCGACAAGGTGCCGCGGCTTGCCGGCATACCCCACATGTGGTGTTGTCGGCACCCCGGGTCGCAGGCGCACCGAGATCGGCATCCTGAGGTAGCACATGTGGGCAAGCTGGCATGCGCGACGAGGAGCGGCGAGCGGACGGGGAACCCCACCCCAGCGCCTTGGGCCCGTCGCCGCGGGCCGCGCTGCATTGATCTGGTGCGCCGTGGCCTGCCTCGCCGGTCTGGCCCTCCTCTTCCCGCTCCATGGCGGCCTCGCGGCGCTCGTCTCCTGGGCTCGTGGAGCGCCGGCGCTCGGCGTGGCGGCGTTCGTGCTCGCCCAGGTGCTCTCGGCCATCTTCCTCGTCCCCTCGTGGCCGCTGCGCGTCGCCGCCGGGTTCGTCTATGGCGCGGCCCTCGGGCTCGCGGTCGCGGTGCCGGCGAGCTTCGCCGCGACCACCGCCGCGTTCCTCCTCGGCCGCCGCGTGCTGCGCGGACGGATCGCCGCGCGGGTCGCCGGCGATCCGCAGCTCGCGGCCATCGACGACGCCATCGCGACGGGGGGACCGTGGATCGTCCTCCTGCTGCGGTTGTCGCCGCTCTTCCCGAACGAGGTGGTGAACTACGCGCTCGGCGCCACCCGGGTGCGGTTCCGCGAGTACGCGCTGGCCTCGCTCGTCGGCATGCTCCCGTTGACCGCGGCCTATACGTGGGTCGGTTCGCTCCCCACCGCCCTCGGCGACGTCACGAGCGCGCGCCCCATCCCGGCGGGCGCGGTCGGCCAGGTCCTGTGGTGGGGCGGGCTCGCAGCGACGATCGGCGTCGCGATCCTGGGGTCCGTACTCGGGCGTCGCGCGCTCGAGCGGGCGGTCGGCGCGCGCGCTGCCCGTCCTCGCGCGGCGCCGGCGCGGGGAGCCGCGACGCTCGCGACGGCCATCGGCGCGCGAGCCGGCGAGGCGCGCGGGTGAGCACGGCGACGCCCCGCGCGCATCGCCCCGCCGCGCTGCTTCGCGCAGCCGCCGCGCTCGTCGCGGCGCTCGTGGCGTCCGGCGCCGCCGCCGAGCCACCGCGCGAGGCGGCCGCCATCGCCCGCGTCTTCCCGTCGTTCGCGCGCGTCCCGCGGGTCGTTCTCGTCGCGAATCCATCGCCGCTGCAGCCGCTCGGCGCGCTCGAGCAGCGCGTGCGCGGCGCGCCGGCCGGGGGCTGGCTCTGGGTGAAGCGCGACGACGTCTCGGCCGGGCTCGTCGGAGGGAACAAGGCGCGCAAGCTCGAGTTCCTGCTGGCCCAGGCGCAATCGACGGGCGCGCGCGGGGTCCTGACCTCCGGCCGGCTCGGCACGAACCTCGGCCTCGCGACCGCGATGGCGGCGCGCCGGCTGGGCCTGCGCACGACGGTGGTCCTCGCGCCACAGCCGGTCTCCGAGAGCGTGCGCCGCAAGCTCCTCGCACTGCACGCAGCGGGCGCGGAGATGCGCGTCCACTCGACGATGGCGGGCGCGATCTTCGACGTGGTGTGGCTGCGGCTGAAGGCGGCGCTCCAGCCCGCGCAGCGGCTCTACTACATTCCCCCGAGCGGGACCTCCGAGGTGGGCTCGCTCGGATACGTGAACGCGTTCTTCGAGCTGCTCGATCAGACGGGCGACGAACGTCTGCCCGACGAGATCGTGGTCGCTTCCTCGACGGGAGGCACGGCGGCGGGGCTGCTCGCCGGCATGTGCCTGTCGGGACGCTGGGAGCGCACGCGCATCCGCGCCGTGGCGGTGACCGACGGCTGGCTCCAGAGCGAGTGGTTGCTCCGGCGCGAGGCGCGCGATGCGTTCCGCGCCGTGCGCGACTCCCTGGATCCGGCGGACCGAGCGCGCGCCCCCGAGTGCGACTTCATGGGCACGCGCGCCGCCCTGACCTACGTGCGCGGCTACCTCACCCCCGGGTACGGCCGCGGCGACGCCGAGCTCGACGGCGTGATGCGGCTCGCCCGGGAGACGCAGGGCCTCGAGCTCGACGTGACGTTCAGCGCGAAGGCCATGCGCCACTTCCTCGACCGAGCGCGCGAACGGCTCCGCACCGGCGACACGCGCCGGCCGCTCCTGTTCTGGAACACCTATGCCCCGGTCGATCTCGAGTCGATGATCGCCGCCCACCCGTGGACCGAGCCCCGGGCGCCCTGGCGGGACCTCCCCGAGGCGTTTCACCCGATGTTCAAGCCGTCCGGGGAGACCCGCACGGCGGCGGCGCTCCCGGCGAAGCGCTGACGGAGCGGCCGCCGTCGACTCGACTCAGGCGCCCGCCGCGCGCAGCGCGGAGTCATAGTCCGGCTCCTGCGAGATCTCGGGCACGAGCTGCCGGTAGACGACCTTGTCGTCGCCGTCGAGGACGACCACCGCGCGCGCCGTGATGCCGGCGAGGGGACCATCCTGGATGAGGACCCCGTAGTCCTTGGCGAAGTCCTTCGACCGCATCATGGAGAGCGGGACCACGTTCTCGAGGCCCTCGGTGGTGCAGAACCGCTTCTGCGCGAAGGGCAGGTCGCCCGAGATCACGAGCACCACCGTGTTGGCGAGCGCTCCGGCGCGCTCGTTGAACTTGCGGGTGGAGATCTGGCACGTCGGGGTGTCGAGGCTGGGGACGATGTTCAGGATCTTGCGCTTCCCGCGGTACGCGGCGAGCGAGACGTCCGCGAGATCGCCCGCCACGAGGCGGAACTCGGGCGCCCTGGCGCCGACCGCCGGCAGGTCGCCGCTGGTATGGATGGGGTTGCCCTTCAGTGTGATGTTGGCCATGCCGCGCGACTCCGGTGTCAGGGTGAGCCGGAATGGTGCACCAACCCGGGCGTGCGCGCGCGCCACTGACGGGGCGTCCGGCGCGAGCGCGGCGCCTCGAAAGCGGGTACATTGACGCGGGAGGCTCGACGCCTCCCTCCCGAATCATCACGCGCGACGAGCGTGGGTGCCGCCGGCGCCCGGCCCGGACCCGTCTGCGCCGAAAGAACCAAGGAATGGCCAATCGATTCACTGTGAAGGTCCCCGTCACCGAGAATCCGAAGGAGAAGGAGATCGCGGCGGAGTTCGTGAAGGAGCTGGCCGAGAAGGACTTCGACGCGCAGGTGATCGCGTCGGCCCTGCCGGTGGTGCTCGACTTCTACGCGGCCGGCTCGAAGCCGTGCGAGGCGCTCGCCCCCAGGTTCGCGGCCGTGGCGGAGAAGTTCGCTGGCAAGGTCAACTTCCTGAAGGTCCTGCGGCAGGACGGCAGCGGGCTCGCCGGGAAGCTCGGCGTCACCGGCAATCCGACGCTCGTCTTCTTCAAGGGCGGCCAGGAGGCAGGTGAGCG
>WNGR01002242.1_pt1 | contig 23080 bp, 20 predicted proteins | sample 5407581 | NCBI WGS metagenome assembly WNGR01 (sample SAMN13153383, study PRJNA577476) | soil metagenome | isolation source: 80 cm soil or saprolite under Garry oak tree replicate 2 | place: USA:California | collected 2016-06-15
CGACAGACAATCCGGCGGCCGACCCGGATGGCGATGGGGTGGCCAATGAGATTCCGGCCAGCCTTGTCGATCACATGGAATTCTATCTGCTCAACTACTTCAAGCCCGCCGCCTACCAGCAGACGAATGACACGACGAAAGGGCGCGCGACCTTTCAGCAAGTCGGCTGTGCTCAGTGCCACATCTCCGATTTGCAGATCAACCATGACCGGCGCGTCGCGGATCTCGAAACCGTTTACGATCCGGTCAACGGGATCTTTAACAGCTTGTTTGCCACGGCCACGCCTTTCTTCAACGAGACTGACGATCACCTGGGCTTTCCCAGTTTGAAACGACCAAAGCTCGAATCATTTCTCGTCAGAAACATCTTCACGGATTTCAAGCGGCACGATCTGGGACCGACCTTCTACGAGCGCAATTACGACGGTACCCTGCGAACACAGTTTCTGACCACGCCGCTTTGGGGTGTTGGTTCTACTGCGCCTTACGGTCACGATGGCCGCAGCATCAATCTGGCACAGGTCATCCTTCGGCACGGCGGCGAGGCCCAGGTAGCTCGTGATGCATTTGGGTCGCTTTCGGCTAACGACCAGGCTCGGATACTCGCGTTTCTGAACTCGCTCATTCTCTTTCCACCAGACGACACTGCTTCGAATCTCGATCCGGGCAATCGCTCTGCGCTTAACTTCCCTCAATTTGGTCACGGGAGCGTTAAGCTAACGGCCTTGTTCAATAATCCGAACGATCCGGAGTGACCTCGATGTTTCGTCCTTAAAAGATCCCAAGCCCGCCCTAACGGGCGACAGAAATGATGAGCAGATTATGACAGGTTGAGTGTTCGACCCGCTTGGTACCGCAAGCGGGTTCTGCAATACCGCAAGATTTTCAAACCGTACGATCTCGACAGAAGGTGGCGTCTGTAAATCGCTTTGCGCTCACTTCCGCGTACGAATGATTAAATGCTTGCCCGACTCGATACAGATTGTTTGCATCCTTCCGGGCCGCGACTGAGTGAGCTTACAAACCACCTTCAGCCACGACCGAGCGGGTGCGCTTTGTCGTCCTCGATACGAAACAGTTAATATTCACATTCTTTGTTCTACAAACGTCGGCATTCATATCAACGATACGCATAATTTCTATGACCGTGCCCAATTCAGTTCATCGCCATTGGCGCGCGCGGAAGGAGCGCACGTCGCGTAAAGGCACGAACTTCCGACGACTCAGCCCAATACCTGTTCGTAAAACTCAATGTACTGCGGAATGATTTTGTCTGTGCTATAGCGAGTGATTGCCGATTCGCGCGCCCGTTTGCCCATTGCGCGACGAAACTCCGGGTCGGTCAACAAACGCACCGCATCTTTCGCCATCTTATCGAGATCGCCAACCGCGCTCAGGAAGCCGGTTTCGCCGTCGTCGACAACTTCCGGCAGGCCTCCTACCCGAGATGCGATAACCGGAACCTGTACGGCCATGGCCTCCAGGGCAGCCAGGCCGAATGATTCCTGCTCAGACGGCAACAGCAGAACATCCGCCGCGCAGAGGTAATCAACTATCCGAGGTTGCTTGCCGACGAATACGCAGTGATCGGAAATGCCGAGGCAGTTAGCGCGATGAACTGCATTGGTGCGCTCGCTGCCGTCGCCGACCATCACCAGACGGGCTTCCGTCTTCTTCAACACGCGCGCCAGGATCTCGACGCAATCGACCGGTCGCTTGACGGGCCGGAAATTCGACACGTGGACCATTATCGGCGCGTCGTTCGGCGAAAGCGTTTCGCGCAGTTCGCAATCAATTTTGGGTTTGTAGTCCGAGGGACAAACAAAATTTGGAATCACCTGGATGCGATCGAATTGAAATGTTTCGATCGTCGCCTGCTTCAGATAATTCGAGATCGCCGTCACGCCGTCCGATTGCTCGAGTCCGTAACGCGTAATCGGCAGATATGACCTGTCCGCACCAACCAGCGTGATGTCGGTTCCGTGAAGAGTCGTAATCACAGGCAGCCGGCGATGTGGCTTGAGTGATTCGCGCGCAAGAATCGCGCTAATCGAATGCGGAATCGCGTAATGAACGTGGAGCAAATCCAGGTTCTCAGTCTCGGCCACAGTAGACATCTTGGTCGCCAGGGCAAGTGTGTATGGCTGATGCTCAAACAGCGGATACGACATCATCTCAACTTCATGAAAACGCACCCGCTCGTTCAATTCAGTCAGCCGGGTGGGCAAGGCAGACGAAATGAAATGCACCGTGTGGCCGCGCGCCGCGAGCTCCTTGCCAAGCTCAGAGCCGACGATACCGCTGCCACCGTAGGTTGGATAGACTGTGATCCCGATGTTCATTCGATTGTCAGTTGTCAGTTGTCAATCGTCAGTTGTCTCTTCGTTCCCGGGATTTATGGCGACGCCTCGAACGTACCACTGACAACTAACGACTGACAACTAACCGCACTAAAAAAGGCGAGGCAGGCGACCCTCGCAATCGCCTGCCTCTTCTCACATTGTCTCACCTTCATCAAGGGGGCAAGTGAGGCCCGCGAGTATATTCCCAGTACCTCTGACCTGCAAGGAGTTTTCGATGAAAGGCAAAGGGCCAGATCGCTCGCGACGAAGACGATTAGCAGGCACGTCGGACAAAGGCTATAATGCCAATGAATTCATTGTAAGGATTGATGCTTAAGTAATGCCAAAAATCAGCGACATCCAGGAAACTCCAAATCCCAACGCAGTTAAGTTTATTCTGCGCGAGCCGGTAAGCAATGGCGTGGCGCGGCAATTCGCATCGTCGGAACAGGGACAAAGCGATTCGCTCGCGAAAACACTGTTTGACGTGGGCAGCGTGGTTTCCGTGTTCTATATGGATAACATGATTACCGTAGAAAAAGAGGATACCGCTGACTGGGACGAACTTCTGCCAACCCTGGCAGTTCCTATTCGCGCGGCCCAGTCTGTCGCGCCGGCACACTCGAACGGGACAGAAGCAATTGGCGGCGCCATTGCCGCCGTTACCAGTGACGATCCTCGCCTGCTTCGTATCAATGAGATTCTCGATGAAAAAGTTCGGCCCTATCTCATGGGCGATGGCGGCTATCTTGAAATTCTCAGTCTGAAGGACCATACGTTGAATATTCGCTATCAGGGTGCCTGTGGCAGTTGCCCGAGTTCGTTAACAGGAACGCTGATGGCGATCGAAGGCATGCTCAAACAGGAAGTCGACCCTGAACTGGAAGTGATCGCCGTCTAGTCAGCTTCAAAATTTTCACAAATCTGGAACTGTTCGCGAGCTGGAGCGTTTGAAATTCCAGATTTCGCCCGCGCATTACGATCCGTCCAACTTTCGGAGGTTAAAATGATTCATTTCAGGCCTCTCTTCATTTTGCCGGCCTGCCTGCTGGCAATTTCCGCAGCGGCCCTCGCTCAAACCGGTCCCAGTGCCAGGCCAACCGAGTCGAAAAAGACCAGTGTGGACAAGGAAGCAAAGGCTGCGAAGGAAGCGAATGCCGAACGAATTATGAAGGAGCGTCGCGCTCAGGCGCAGACGCTTTTGATCTCGCTGGCGGCGGATGCAGGCAACTACAGTGACTCGACGCTTCGGGCGCGGACGCAGGCGCGGATCGCGGATGCCCTTTGGGACGCGGACCCTGAGCGCGCGCGCACACTATTTCGCAAGGCCTGGGACGCGGCTGAAATTACAGATCAGGAAGGTCAACGGCGGATGCAGGAGGAAATACAGCAGCAAAAAACGCGCAATGGGGGGAACGTGGCCATCACCGGACCGCCTAACATCCGCGGGGAAGTCTTGCGCATGGCGGCGCGCCATGACCGGGCCCTCGGTGAAGAGCTGCTGGGCAAATTAAAAATTGAAAGACAGCAGGAGGTGGCCGACGAAGCCGATAAAAGCCGGCCTAATCTCTATGATACTCCGGAAGCCCTGAGTCAACGCCTGAGTCTGGCGCGACAACTACTGGATACGGATGTGGAGCGAGCACTCCAATTTGCTGACCCGGCCCTCGGCATAATTACCAGAGATGGAATCGATTTTCTGTGCTACCTGCGCGACAAAGACGCAGTAGCTGCCGACCAGCGTTATGTGGCGCTGCTCGCGAACGCCGCAGGTAATATGCAGTCAGATGCCAACATTGTCTCATTGCTTTCGGCGTACCTTTTCACGCCGCACACATTCGTCACGTTTAATGGGGGCGGCGCATCAACTCAGTCGACAGCCCGGACCGGCACACCACCGGCCGTCGCCCCAGAACTTCGTACCGCATTTTTCCGCGCCGCGTCCGAAATTCTCCTGCGGCCGCTTGCGCCTCCGGGACAAGATCAGACTTCGGCGCGAGTTGAGGGCAAGTACCTGATGATTAAGCGGCTGTTGCCGTTATTCGAAGAATACGCACCAAGAGAAATGGGTGACGCGCTGCGCGCGCAAATGGAAGCACTGGCGGGCGCGGTCCCGGCGGAAGACCGCCAACGCGATGACGGATCCTTGCGTGAAGGAATACGTCCGCCACAGGCGAGTGAGGAGGTTGAGAAAGCGCTGCAGGATCGAATCGATCGCGCAAAGACCTCAGCCGAGCAGGATCGGCTTTATATACAACTGGCCCGAGTTGTTGCCGAGCGAGGGGACCTCCGCTCGCGGGACATCGTCGATAAGATCCAGGACAGCGACTTGCGGCAGAAGGCCCATGTTTATCTCGACACCAGCATGGTAATGCGGGCCGTCGATAAGAAAGATGCCGATCGAGTGCTCGAGTTGATTAAGATCGGGGAACTCAGCCACCTTCATCGCACCTGGGCTCTCGTCCAGGTAAGCAAGCTGCTGGCCAAAACGGATCATGAGAAGTCGATGTCTCTGCTCGACGACGCGGCAAATGAAGCCCGGCGCATCGACACCTCCGATCCGGATCGCGCGCGCGCGATGATGGCGATTGCTAATACTGTTTTCACCCTCGACCATGCGCGCGGCTGGGAAACTTCATTGGAAGCCATTAAAGCAGCCAATTCTGCCGAAAGTTTCAGCGGAGAGGACGGCGTGCTGAGAACGAGTTTAATCACGCAATCGATGAGTTCTGTCCGCAGCTCGAGCGTGGCGGAATTTAATGTCGCGGACCTTTTTACCTTGCTGACTAAAGAGGATTATGGCCGCGCGGTTGAGCTTGCCCGCGGTTTCGAACGCGAAGCGCCACGCGCCAGCGCCGTGATTGCCATTGCCCGGGCAGTGCTGGAAGAGAAGAAGAAATAAGATTGGTCAGTAGTCTGTTGTCGTCGTCAGTCTGTGCTTAGTTTTGAATCACCAACTGACAACTGACCATCACGAATAAATATTCATCGGCCGCGTTAAGAGCGCAAACGGATCATCAACATTCAATGCCTCACGCACATAAAAAGGCTCGCCGGCTTCGACGTCAATCAGCGAACCGTAATAGCGCATGCGCTCTTCGATCTGCCGGAGAAACCCTTTGGCGCTGATACGCGTGGTTGGTTCTTTCGATTCGTCGCTGTAAAACTGCGACGCATGAGCGCGAATCGCATTCATTTTCGCATCGGCGAACTCTGAAACGTCAACAATGAAAGACGGCAGAACCAGGCGCGAGTAAACGGTGTGGGCAATTGCGGGCACTCTGATCGCCGGCAGACCTTCATCATAACGGCGCATGGTTGCCAGGCGCGCCGCTTCGCGGACAATCCGGCAGGTCGCCGCATGATCAGGGTGCGGATCATCCCAATGTGAAGTGAAAACTACTTTGGGCCGAGTCTTTCGCAGAACTCGAACCAGCGCGCCGCGACTTTCGTCCGTGAGCGTGAGGCGGCCGTCGGGCTGTTCGAGATTCAGGCGGATATCCAATCCCATCAAGCGCGCCGCGTCAAGCGATTCTTTCGCGCGAATTTCCGGCGTGCCCCGCGTGCCCATTTCGCCGCGCGTCATGTCCAGCACGCCCGTGCGATGGCCCAACGATTTCAGCTTGATGAGCGTCCCGGCCATCGTCAACTCTGCATCGTCAGGATGTGAAAAAACTGCCAGCACATCAAGGTCTGTGTCGTTGCTCATTTGTTCGATCAAAGACGAAATGAAGCGCAAGTTGTTAACTTGCGCTTATCCTCTGCCACGCAAGTTAGCAACTTGCGTTACTGCTCACTGCATTTGCTTAATACTTATCGTGCCGTCACCAACCGTGAACGAAAGCGTTGCGCCGCCGCTGCCGGCGCGCGCTCTCACTGAATTGGGTCCCATGCTGTTGCGCTCTCGGGACTCCAGATTCGGATAAGCAACCTCGACTTTTCCCAGACGCAGAACGCTGGCGTTGATGTCGGCGCTGAAGTCGACCGGCAATTCGACCGCCAGATTACCAACTGCAAGTTTCAGATCCAATCCAAGTCCATGCCAACCGCGCGCCGGCACGCCCAGGTACACAGCGCCTTTTTGAACAGTAATGATTGCATCGCCACCGGTGAGCCAGAGGGTTGCGTCGCTCTCCAGCGCATTCAAGTGCAACGCGCCTTCGACACCGGCGAGCTTGATGGCGCCCACGCCCCCGTTAATTTCCAAATCGGTTAATGATGGAACCTTGATGCGATAATCGATCTTCCAGGGCAATCCGCTAAGGCCCTTCGGAAAGTTCTTTCCGAGTCGCTTCATTAATGAGCGATCGTGCACGCCAGTGGTCATGATGCGGATGTGATTCGTGTCCTCATCAAAAACAAAATTGTTCACCAATGTCACCTTCGCCAGATCTTCCGCCGTGAACGCGTGCAGTTCGATGTCCGCCACCACGTCAACTTCATTTCGGTCCCAACCCTGGATGCTGATTGAGCCGGCGGGCGCCCCGACAATCGTCACCGTTCCGCCATATGCAAAGCGACGGTTTTCGCGGCGCGTCGTCGTGCGTGTCAGAAGCGGGCCTTGCGGGACCGATTTTTCTTTATTATTTTGGGCGTTGGTAATGGGCGAGAGAACGACAACACCTAAGACACCCGCGAGCAGGGCAACCAGAAACGTGGCAAGCTTCGCTATTTTCACTGCGGCTGATTGTGCGGGAGAAACAAAAGGCTTGTCTAGCTCAGGTACTGTTTCCTGGATGTGGCGCGGGGTATCCGCCGGCGAACTACTGCGCAGGATGCCGTGCCCGTCGGAAGGCTAGCGCCGGCGGAAATTAATCCCGCCGCGATAGTTGGTAACAGTTACCGAGGCCCTTCCGTCGCCGACGTCACCAACAATTCTTCGCCCCTCGCCCATGAGTTTCATGCCGTCATTCATGAATGGTCCCATGGAGATTTTCTTGGCGGGGCCGGTAGCCACCAGGCGAAATCCGCAATTAGCAGGAATGCGAATGGTGATGTCTCCCGAACCCGATTTGAATTCGTAAGTTCCGCCAGAGGCAAACGCGCCATCAAAAAAAATGTTGCCAATCGTATTCGAAGCGAATACGCGCGACGCATTGATGCCGCTTAGTTCAATATCGCCTTCCGTCGAGATATGGGCGCGCACCAAATCACCCTGAATGTTGCTAACGGTAATCTGACCACGGCGAGTTTCGAGATCGACTGACGAGCGAGCGGGAACTTCGATTTTGAAGTTAACGTCCCCGACGTCGCCACGACCTCGATTGTCGCCGACCAGATCAATAATTATCCCGTTCTCAGTCTGCTGGGGATTGAAATGCGCCGCCGGTGATTCCATCGTGGCGGTAATTCTGACCTCATCGCGCGCCCAGGATTCGACGGTAATCGTGCCTGAGAGATTTTTCAGCTCCAGGCGGACGTTCTTGCCGGCCGGAAAATGACGAGAGACTTTCTGCTGCGCGCGCGCCGCGGCGCCGGCGAGGGCGACCAGACAAATAGCTGTGAGAATTTGAAACGCTGCGCCAGTCCGGTTCGATCGAGGGTGCGCCGCGCGAAAACTAATGTTCATCGGGTTATCGACTCGAATTCTTATTAAGCTTTTCTGAATCACAAATCAGCAAACTCTTTGAGCAATTCAACCTTGTCGTTGAGCGCGGCGTTAAGGGTTTCCTCGGATATTTCATCATGAGGATTTATATTCAATTCGCGCATCGAATCGTTAAGCGCGGCGTCGATCACGCTCATATTGCGATCGAAAGTGTCGCGCATCTGCTGGTTCCAGCGCGCTTTGTTCAGTTCGACGCGCTGGTTCCAGTATTCAATCATCTGTTGCTGGCGCCGGTATCGATCAGTCACCGACAATCCGCTGAATGCTACGGCCGGCGACACGCTCTGATAATTCTGATAATTCTGAATTCCACGCAGGCCAACAACCGTTACCAGGGCCACGATAATGACTACGCCAATAACTGACGCCGCAAGCTGCGGAAAGCTCAGTTCCCAACTTCGATTTAGAAAACTTGCCCAACTCCGGCCGCGCGCAGCATAAGAACGAGCAGGGGAAGACGTTTTCAGCTCACTTTCGATGCTATTGCTGATGCGTACCCACAGCGCGCGCTCGTTAGCCGGAGCATCATACTCTCCGCGATGCTCGCGGCAAAAGCCGATGATTGCGCTCAGGTCGTTGCGCACTTCGGCGCACTCCAGGCATTCCTCAAAGTGGCCCTGAAGCAGCCTGTAATCATTACGATTCAGCGAGCCATCAATAAACTCGCTGACTAAATTCTGACACTTCTCGCAGTTCATTGTTCTTAACCTCTGATGCGTCGCGCATCTTTCGGATAAAGCTTTGACGGCGCGACTTTAGCGGTCTCAAAGCAACAAAGGGGAGACTGCATGTTTAAGCCCGGCAAACCCGGTTCGTCGAACCCGACTTGATTGGAAGCTAACCCGGCTTTTTCTGTTGCCTGAGCAGCCCCCGTAATTTCATCCGCGCCTTGTGCAGTTGCGACTTTGACGTGCCTACCGAGCATCCGAGCATCCGGGCAATCTCTTCGTGCTCATGGCCCTCGATATCGTGCAACGTGAAAACCGTGCGATACCCGGGCGGCAATTGCTTGATCGCATTGTCGAGTGCGATCCGATCGACAACCGGCATGGCGTTCGGGTTTTCCGTACCTTTGACGATCTGCACGGGAGTTTCGCCGTCGTCGGTGGTCTGCTCCATCCGCACGCCCCGTTTGCGAAAGTGCATCAACACCTGATTCACGGTCAGGCGGTGCAGCCAGGTGGTGAACGCCGACTCGCCGCGAAAGCTCCCAATCTTTCGAAACAGCTGGATGAAAACTTCCTGGGCCAGATCTTCAGCTTCGGACACATTTTGCGTCATTCGCAAACAGAGCGAGTAAACGCGGCGATTGTGACGCTCGTAAAGCTGCTCGAAGGCTTTCATATCGCCCTCAGCGGCCTTTTGCGCCAAAGCGTAATCTGAAGTTCGCGGTGTGTCGGTTTCGGCTGCCGTCACTTGTGCCTACGGACTTGGCAAGCGACCTGAGGCGAAAAATACCTCTCTGACCGTTCTCCGGCAACGCGGATGCTGATTTTCAAACTCACGAGGCCGGTGAATCCAACCGAAAATCACAGGCTGTTCACGTGGTTTGTGATGCAGCGCGCTTTGCGCGTCGTTGCCCCTTGCTCGCTTTAAAGTTAATCCTTTCTTTCGCTTTAGTATCCGATCATCGGTTGAAGGTGACAAGCCCGCACGATTACGTGAACCAACAAAGTCAGGTCAAAAGCGGGTGAATGGGTAATCAACCTCACTTGTATTACAATGCCAAAGATTCTTCTACCCCTGAATTATTATTACGGTGACTCGGACCTTAGTGAGCATGTTACTCATCAGGGTACTCTCCATGCGGCTTAATGTCCGTGTCCCATACAACTTCGCCTGCAGCGTCTCTTTCCTGATTTTCATGGGTGCCATTGTCACCACGGCCGCTGTGGGTCAAGGTGCTTCACCACAAACTTCGAAGCCCGCTTCATCGACAACTGGGACGCCGCAATCAACGCCGGCTCCGCAGGCAACGCCTCCGCCACAATCGACGCCCTTTCCGGTTCCCTCGATCCCTGCAACCTCGGCCACTCCATCCGTAAATCCTGGCCCTTCTCCAGTTTCGGTCCCTCTCGTTAATCAACCTGGGTCAGGCGCGGGCACATTGACGCTCGATGAGGCATTGCGTTTGGCGGCCGCTCAGGCATCAAGTTTCCAGCAGGCCTCGATTAACGAGCGCATCGCCGCCGAAGATGTGAAGCAGGCGCAAGCCGCATTCCTGCCGAAAGTGAGCGCGCCGCTGAGTCATATCTATACCTCACCGGCAATCGGTCTGACGGCTGGCGAGCCACGTACCCAAAGCTTCATCGCGAATAACGCGATTAATGAATACCAGGCGTTCGTGAATGTCTCTGGTGACGTCGATATCGCCGGCAAGCTGCGGGCTACGCTGGCGAAGAATCGCGCGCTGCTCGAAGCCGCGCACGCCGGGACGGACGTGGCGCGCCGAGCACTGGCGCAGGCGGTTATCGAAGCCTACTACGAATTGGCGCTCGCGGTAGCGGAACGCGCCGCGGCTGAAGCGAATCTCGCCGCCGCCGAAGAATTCGAACGCATCACCTCGCTCCTTTTGAGTGGCGGCGAAATTGCGCCCGTCGATCTGACCCGCGCCCAACTGCAGACCATTGCTCGTCGCGATGAACTCGAGAAAGCTCGGGCCAATGAAGAAATAGCCGCCGGATCTTTGCGTGTCCTTGTCGGTTACGATTTTGCCAGGCCGATCAGTACAACAGATCTTACGCTCGCCTTGCCAGCCGATTCCGAGTTTCAGCAATTCAATGCCAATGATATTTCGCGCCGTCCTGAGTTCGCGCAACTCGATGCCCAGCTTCGCGCCGCGCGCCAGGAAACTCGTATTGCGCGCGCCGACCGTTTGCCATCGCTTTCTTATTCGATGAACGGCGGCTTTGATACTGATTCGCTGAAAGGTCCGCGTCTCAAGGAGCATTCAGGAGTTGCCGCGGCGTTTAGTTTGTCGATTCCAATCTTTGATTGGGGCGCCACCAGAAGCCGTGAACGCCAGGCCCGCCTGCGTGTTCAGCTGGTGGAAAACGAGCGCACAGTTGCCGTGCGAGGTTTTACCCAACAGTTTTACGCCGCTCAGGCGCAAGCCGGTACCGCGGCGGCGCGCATTCGCCTGGCCCGTGAAGGCGTCTTGAAAGCTCAGGATAATCTGGCGGCATCTATTGCGCGCTATCGTGCGGGAGAAGCTCAAATCATTGAAGTCACGGATGCGCAAACAACCCTGGTGACCCAAAGAGCGGCCCTTTACCAGGCGATCTTCGATTACCAGACAGCGTTGGGACGTCTGCGGCAAGCGACCGGAAGGTAAAGAGACGTGGTGACAAGGTCAGTACCACATGCGTGAGCAGGCATTGCAGAAACCCGACCGTAAGGGAGGGTGCAGATTGCGTCAGGGTCAACCCCAATTTGAAGAATTGACCCATCCGCTGACGCGGATGGTACTGAATACATTTTCCGGGATGAACAAACTTAAGACTTATGGCTTATAGATCTGCAAACGAAATGCAGGATCCTGGTTCTACGGCGAACAACGAATTCATCGCGCCGCCGCCGCCGCAAACCAAACCTCCGCGACTCGATCGGCGAGGAACACTGATTGTTTCAGCAGCATTGGTTGCTTTTCTAATCGTCCTGGTCGCCATTGTCTTAATTTGGCGGTGGAGGAATTCCTCCGAATCCGAAGAAGCGACCAATGTCGTCGTCAGCGTAAAAGTTGCGAAGGCCGAAAAGGCCGAGATCGCTACCGAAGTATCAGCCGTCGGCACAATCTGGCCCCGCGAAAAAGCCGATGTGGCCGCAAAGGTCGGCGCTCAGATCAAACGGATGGCGCTACTGAAGAACAAATTCGTTAAGGCCGGCGAAGTTATCGCGCTGCTGGAATCTCGCGATCTGCAAGCCCAACGCGCTGAAGCGCTGGCCGCGCTCAACGAAGCGCGAGCGAGCGAGCGCAGCGTGGTCACTGGAACCATCCCGCAAACCAACGCACAGGATCAAAAAGCATTGCGTGACGCGCAAGCCAAAGTTAATAACGCGCGCGCCACCTACGAACGTCGTCGTTTACTTTTCGAAAAGGGCGGCATCTCGAAAAAGGATCTCGAAGCCTCGCAACTTGATTTGACCACTGCCGAAGATGAATTGCGGTTACAGCAGCAGACAGTTGCGCTGCGCGCGAGATCGCTGAATCCGAACGACCGCGCCCTGGCCGCCGCCAAGGTCGCCGAGGCCCAGCAGCATCTCGCGACGCTCGACGCACAGCTGGGTTACGCCACGATTCGCGCCCCTATTACCGGCATTGTCACTGATCAATTTCAATATGAGGGCGAATTCGCAGCCGCGGGAGCAAAGCTCGTCACCATCGCTGACACCAGCGAAGTCATCGTCAAAGCCCCATTTGCGGACACCGTCGTCGCGCAACTGAAAGTCGGTGACCCGGCCACGGTTTTGCCGACCGACACCGCCAGTGAGGAGATGAGGGGCAAAGTCACACTGGTCGGCCGATCGAGCGACCCTATGAATCGCACTGTCGAAGTCTGGGTGACGCTCGCAAACGGCGCCGGACGATTGCATGCGAACGGCGCCGCCCAGGTCACCATCGCGGCGAATTCGAAGAGCGATGCGATCGTGGTTCCGTCATCAGCTGTGACCCTTGAGGCGACGAACGCCGACGAAGGCACGGTCATGGTCGTCGGTCCCGACAATATCGCGCACGAGACCAAAGTTACTGTCGGTATTCGCACTCCGGACAAAGTCGAGATCACCTCGGGTCTTACCGGCGGCGAGACCGTCGTGATCGAAGGCAACTTCTCTTTGCCCGACAAAACCAAAGTCGAAATCAGTAAGGGCGACGAGGAAGAAAAACAGGAAGGCGAGAAGAAAAAAGAGGAAGAACCGTGAGGCTCGCGCGACTTGTTTCCAATCATTCGCGGGCGATCGTCGTCATCGTCGCATTGCTCTGCGCCGGGGGGCTGTACGCCGCCTGGCAGCTTCCAATTGCAGTTTTTCCTCAAACCGATTTTCCCCGCATTGTTATCATTGTCGACAACGGTGAAGCGCCGGCTTTGCAAACACTCGTCTCAGTCACGCGGCCTATTGAAGAGGCGATGAACGGAATTCCCGGCATTGCTCGAATCAAGACCAAGACTGCGCGCGGCTCTTCGGAAATCAATCTCTATTTCAACTGGAACGTAGATATTATTCAGGAGCTGCAGCTGGTCCAGGCGCGGCTGTCTCAACTGTCATCGACGCTGCCACCGACCGCCCAGATTCGTAACGTCGAGCGGCTCACCTTCGCGGTGTTTCCGGTTGCCGGTTACAGTTTGACTTCCAACCGGCGCGATCAGGCCGGCCTGCGCGACGTTGCTAATTATGTTATTCGCCCGCAGCTCACGCGTTTACAGGGCGTTGCGATTGTTGGCGTCGCCGGCGGAAAGGTACGCGAGTTTCACGTCACCATCGATCCCGATCGCCTGACAGCCCACAATGTTTCAGCCCAGCAAGTCGTTGACGCAGTTCACAATTCAAACATCATCATCTCGCCGGGACTGATCGAAGAGAACCATCAACTTGAATTGGCCCTCGTGAGCGGCCAGGCAAAAAAACCTGAAGAGCTGAACAGCATCGTCGTGGCGACAGTGAACAACGCGCCCGTGACGATTGCCGACGTGGCTACCATTGCGCCCGGTGTTGAACCTCAATACACGATGGTGACAGCCGACGGACATCCCGCGGTTCTGGTGAACGTCAATCGCCAGCCCGACGCGAACACCGTTGCCGTTGTCGACGAAGTCAAGGCCGCCTTACGGGCAATCAAAGGACAAATTCCAGGCGATGTTCGGGTGGCGGCTTATTACGATCAATCCTTATTGGTGCGCGATTCGATCAGCTCCGTCCGCGATTCAATCATTATCGGCCTGCTGCTTTCCGTCGGAATTCTTTATGCGTTCTTGCGCAACTGGGGCACGACCTTTGTCGCGATTGTCGTAATTCCGGTGACCATCCTGGTGACCTTTCTGGCGATGTATCTGGCCGGACTCAGTTTCGATCTGATGACCCTGGGAGGTGTCGCGGCGGCGATCGGCCTGGTGATCGACGACGCCATCGTCGTGGTGGAAAACATCTACACGCACATGGCGCGCGGCCAGACGAGAATTGAAGCCGTGCACACTGCTGTTTCTGAAATCACGGTGCCGATCATCGGTTCGACGATCACGCCGGTCGTTGTGTTTCTCCCGCTCACGCTATTGACCGGGGTGACGGGAGTTTTCTTTCGCTCGCTGGCCCTGACAATGTCGGTGGCGCTTTTGACTTCACTGGTTTTGGCGCTGGCCTTTACGCCGGTCCTGGCCGAACGTTTTGTTCGCGCGAAGGTGCGGTCAGATGCAGATGAAGACGACAACGAGCTCCTTGCCGACGAACGCGAAGAAGAGCGAGAGCAGGGGCCGATTTTGCGCGCCATTATCCGCCGCTATGAATGGGTGCTCGGGCACGCGCTTGATAATCGGCTGATCGTGGTGGTCATCATGCTGGTGGTGATCGCCGGATCATATTTGCTCTATCGCTCGCTCGGGTCGGAATTTCTCCCCGAATTTGACGAAAGTGCATTCATTCTCGACTACTGGGCGCCCCCGGGCGCGTCACTTGCGGAAACTGACCGAATCCTTCGTCACGTCGAAGAGATGCTGCTTAAGACCCCGGAGGTGGAAGGCTATTCACGCCGTACCGGACTGGAGATGGGCTTATTCGTGACCGAACCGAACCGTGGCGATTACGCGGTCAAGTTGAAGCCTGGGCACAAGCGGCCAACGGAAGATGTCATTACGGATCTCCGGAAAGAAATCGAAGAATCCGAACCGGCGTTGGAAATTGAGTTTGTCGGTATCGTTCCCGACGTGATTGGCGACTTGCAGGGAAACCCCGAACCGATCGAAGTCAAGCTTTTCAGCGAAGACGCCGCCGCGCTGCAAGCTAAAGCCGATGAAGTTGAAACCGCAATCAAGAAAGTTCCGGGAGTCGTCGATACCAAGAACGGTGTGATCGTAAGCGGTCCCGCGATTACTTTTAATATCGATCCTCAACGGGCCTCGCGTTTCGGCGTTACTGCTAACGATATTGCCACAACCGTTACGACAGCTATGTCCGGTGATGAAGCTTCATCCATCCTGCAACAGGACCGGCTGATCAAGGTGCGGGTAATCTTTCCGGCAGACCTGCGCACGTCGCTCGAAAGCGTTCGCGCCCTGCAGGTGCGTTCATCTTCGGGCGCTTTGTTTCGCCTCGATCAGGTCGCCGATATTGCCTACGAAAAGGGCCAAACCGAGATCGAGCGCGAGAATCTACGAGAGGTCGTCGCCGTTACCGGGCGACTGGAGGGGACAGATCTCGGCACGGCCATCAATCAAATCCGAGATCAATTAACGAAAGACGTGAAACTTCCACAGGGAATGACCATCGAATATGGCGGACTTTACCAGGAACAACAATCCAGCTTTCGCGAACTATTGATTTCACTGGTGCTGGCGGTCCTGCTGGTGTTCATTACCTTGCTGATCGAATTTCGTTCCTACGCGCATCCGATTGCAATCGTTACAGGCGCGGTGCTGGCGCTGGGCGGCGTCCTGCTCGCTCTCTTCATCACGCGCAAGACGCTCAACGTCGTCTCGCTGATGGGCATGATTATGATTGTGGGGATCGTGGCGAAAAATGGAATCCTGATGCTGGATGCCGTTGAAGATCACCTGCGGGCGGGCGACACTCTGCGCGAGGCGTTGTTGCGATCCGGCCGCCGGCGTTTTCGACCGGTCCTGATGACTTCGCTGGCCGCGATGCTGGGAATGCTGCCGCTGGCCCTGGCTCTCGGCGCCGGCTCAGAGCTACTGCAGCCGCTGGCAATCGCCGTCATCGGCGGGCTGACGATGGCGCTCTTGCTCTCGCTGGTGGTAACGCCGTCGGTTTACGCGATGCTGCATGGACGGCCGGATTGATTCGAGTTGGTACGCGCCGGATTTAAAACGTCAAACGCATTATTCCACCGGTCCAATTCCTCTTCGATGAAATACGTTGCGCAGCTCCGTTGCATGCCGTCCGTCATTTAAGTTGCGATCGGCATCGATAATCGCACGCGCGCCACGGGCGAAAGTCGTGAAGCCATCCAACTGAAAATGGCTTTCCAGAATAATGCGATCGGCAACCTCTCTGCCCAGTGCGGTTCGAACGTCCCAGAGCGTGGCCGACCAGATCTGGCCATTATCGTGTTCATCAGCGTTCTCAGCATGATCAAAAGACTCGTAAGTCACTCGCTCATCGACGCGCCGAACGCTCGGAGGATCGTTCGTGTCGTCCTTGATACTGTCCCAGGTGCCGACTGAAGTCTGGTAACGTCGCGGCTTCATATCCGCAAAGAAGCTCGCCGAAAAATAATCGCCAAATCCCTCGCCCATCGCCGCCGCTTCCTGTGATTGCCCAAATCCGGGACAAATTGCGTCCTGAATCGCGTGGCCCAATTCATGAAGAATGATCTCGGCATCTTCCGCGTCGTCGACCCCGCCCAGACCAAAAGTTAAGCTGCAGTCGTGCGGGCTGTACCAGGAATTATCTTCCTGCGTGCCGTTCGCATCAACGCAGATTGGCCGGCGAAATATCTTGCGCGTCCCGCGATATCCGAGCGATTCCAGATAGCGAATGGCGCGATCGATATGAAAGTAGGCCATCACTTCTTCGAATGCAGGATCATTGCTGGAAAAGCGAAACTGCCCATCCTTACTTTGAAATTGTCGCCGGGTGAGGCTGGTGCTGACGCGCCGCCCATCCAGTCTCTTTTTTGATTTTAGTTCACGCAGGGTAACGCGCGTGTACGCTTCCTCGGGCGGCGGCTGCAGGCGGCCATTAACAAACAGCTGCGCTGAACCTCCGAGTGCAATTACCGGATTGGGATCGAACACCGACGCGACGGCGGTAGCTTCAGCCAGATTGTCGTACTTCCGCAGAATGCGGCCCGTCTCACCATCGACAAATATGATCCAGTCGGCGCGGGGTTTCTGTTGCAGCAGGCGCACCCGATAGGCAGGCCGCAGTTTCGACTGCAGGGGAAACCACATCTTCTCGTTCGCAATAACCCGGAACAAATCGGATTTCTTCCCGGCGCTCCGCAAGGCCCGCCGGCGTGCTCCGGGGCGCCTGATTTTGAAGGAGGCAGACGGTTCCAGAAGATCGCGGGGGACGGCGCGGTTCTTAACCAGATAGATTCGTCCTTTTCGGTCCAAATGCACGGTTACATAAGCGCGGTGGATGGGCAAACCGTGCAGCTGTTGCTGATGGATGACGTGGTGCGCGCCGAGACTCTCAATGATTCGCGTCCGCTGCAGGCGAAGCCCTTTAAGGGCGAACAGCTCAACATTAGCTTTGAGAAATTCTTTCGCGATTAACGCCGGACGGCCGCGCCGCGGTTTGGTGTGAAATCCCCAGACCTCTTTCGGCGAACCGTACTGATTTCCCGGAACGGCCTTGAACCTTTTCAACGATTCCATGGCTTCTCCTCAGCGTTGTGCGTGTCTCTGCTACGTCCAATAAGTTCGGTCAAGCGAGCGATAATGTACGGCTTCGGATACGTGCGCGGATTGAATTTCGTCCGTATCTTCGAGATCGGCAATGGTCCGGCTGACTTTCAGAATTCGATCGTAAGCGCGCGCGGAAAGTCCCAGGCGAGTCATCGCACGTTCCAGCATGCTTTCACTTTCGGCATCGATGCGGCAATGACTTCGAATCAGCCGCGGGGTCATCGCGGCGTTTGCAAAGATCCCGTCGCCCGCGAGACGTTCACCCTGGCGCGCGCGGGCCCGGATAACGCGCCGGCGAATTGCCGCCGAATCTTCTGAGTCCGGCGCAGTCGCGCCCGTGAGGTCGCGAAAGCGCACCGCCGGCACGTCAACGTGAATGTCGATGCGATCGAGCAGAGGACCCGAGATGCGCCCGACGTAACGCTGGATCTGCAAAGGCGTGCAGCGACATTCGCGCGTCGGGTCGTTCCAAAATCCGCAAGGCTATGGCTTACGCGAAGGCCGAAAGGATCTATCTCCCGTTGGGACTCGATCTGAAGGCCGCCTGACTTTTCCGAAAGGAGGGAAGATACCTGATAGGACTGGGGTGGAATATGGGAATTCCGAAGAATATCACCCGCAAGGGGCTTTAAAGACGGGTGGCGGTGCGTACTTTCCACCGACTCTTTAATACAGTTGCTGGAAACCAACTCCATGGACCCGGACCTCTTTTATTTACTTTTCCTTTGTCTAAAATCTTCTCACAATGAAGACTTGGGATCGAACCGGCGACCTTGGGGTTATGAATCCCGTCCTGCTTACCCCACCCACCTTACCCTTCGCAAAAACCGAACAAATAAACCAGGTCGCGGTCGAAAAGAAGCGCTCATGCGCTATATGAAGAACCAAAAGCAATATGAAACTCGACAAAATCTCGACAAAATTGTTCTCACGACTCGAATGAGAATCAAGGCGTCCGGTTTTGTGGAGCAGTAATTAATGCACAAATGAGAGCAGCAACACAACCGGTTCTGAAGGACCGAATTTACCGCTTTAAGTTGTCGGCTGAATTCAATCAGTTCTATCTCCAAGACGAATTAGCCGAGGGAGAAGTGGATTGGACCGAAGAGGAGGGGCGCAATAAGTTGGCTTTGAGCTTTGGCATAATAGCCGTTGGAACGAACTGCGATAGAGTTGTTCCAGTCGAAGTTCAAATTCTGAGTTCAGAGCCTCCACTCAATCTGGAATCCTGGGACCATCTGGCTGAATGCAGCATCGATGTTCCGTCTGGACGGTTGGTGGTTTACGGTTGTTTCGAGGACTTCGCAACGGCTGCTCGGATTAACCTGGAGCCCGGACGTTACAGGGCGCGAGTTTGCTATGGCAACCAATACTCGTGCAACGATTATTTTGGCTGTTCAGACTACTATTCCGTCATGCTCTGGCGCAGCAACGATGAGTTTGTTCAAGTGCTTAAGAGGCGCGTTGATATGTTCGCCGAGCTGATTGGATAGAAAATTCCGTCAATCTCTGTGTGCCTGCCAAACTACGTAATGTCCCAAACAAATGTCGCGACTACTCCGGTTCGCTTTTGTACCAAGTGTTACGTTCAGATTGAAAAAGTTCTTTTACCTCACCTGTGTTTCACGTATGATATTGTCTATTATGCGTGCGACAGGCTTAGAGCAGGGCGAATTACACTAGCTAGCGGATAACCTTCACCATTGGATTTGGGTCGTTGGAGTTTCGATTTGGAGTTGAGCAGTGACCGTAAACAAACTAAAAAATGCGACTAGCAGTGCATCTGCCGGCAAAAGGCGTAAGGCGTCTGGTGGTGTGAAGCCGCGACCGGCTGAGGAGCGAGGCACAGCCTTGGCCATCGTCGACTTCTTTGGCGGGAACCTCACTCGAGCCTCGCGCGTCACCGGAATCCCGGTAAGGACACTCTTTAGCTGGCGGGGCGAACAAGGTCCAGCAAACGCCGACGTTAAAGAAGCGCGCGCCGAAGGTCGCGTCACCCTGCTGGAACTGCTCAGAAACTATGTTGAGGCGCTGACAGTCGTTGCCCTAACGAAAGCGAGCACTGCCACGTTTAAGGAAATCTACTACGCGATGGGAATAATGCTCGACAAGATCGAAGCCCTAATGAAGATAGATGTCGTGCAGTCAAAGGTCGCACCCTCAGCAGGAGCGGCGCCACCAAAACTGACTGAGGCGGCCCAGAAAGCGCGGTGGGCGGTGATCGTACAGCAGGTCATGGCTGACGCTGAAGCCGAAGGTAATCCCATGACACGTGAACAAGCGGTCGACACTCTCGTAGAACTACGGCCCGAAGCGAAAGAGTATTTGATGTGAGCTCCCATAGAGAAATAGTCGAGCGTCGGTTGGCCCAGGCGGAGGCAGAGGCGAAGTGCCGGGAGGAGGAAGCAATCCAGGATCTTCCGAAGCTGCTGTCATTGCCCAACTATGTCGAAAGGATGAAGCACATCAAACTCGACCAGTGGCAAGTAAATCTCTGCGAGAGGCTTGAGAAGGCATTCTGGCTGTCACAGGCTGACAAGTTTGTTGACGAGATACTCTCGATGGACTACGGCAGCGGTCGTCCATACCGTGTCATGCCGAGTGGGTTAATAATCAGTGAAGATGAGTTTCGCCGCGGTCGAAACCACGCTACGCGCGCCGCCATTCACGCGCCGCCGCAGTTTGGCAAGTCGATCCTTATCTCGCAATGCTATCCAGCATGGATCCTGGGGTTTGACCCGCTGCACCGGTTTCGTCTCGCCACCTACAATATCTTTCACTCTGCGCGCTTTTCGGTAGTCGTCAAGAACCTCATTCGCTCACCCGAGCATCAGGCAATGTTTCCCGGTAAAGAGGGTTGTTTGCCAGCGCAGACGAAGGCAGTGGAGTGGTCCACACTCGCGCGCCTTGCACTGAACGACGGCCAGGCGTCATTCACCGCGCTGGGGTTGCTCTCTGGCTTTGTGGGCACGGGCGCTGATACGTTGCTGATAGATGACCCTTATAAGTCGGCGGAAGAAGCGTTATCCGACGTCATCCGCGATAAGACGTGGCGGTTTTGGACCGACACGGCCAGCCCGCGTATGAATGAGCGCTCCAACGTATTCATCATGTTCCATCGGTATCACCAGGATGATATGGGTGGCCGTGCGATCGGCGGCGGCGACTTTGATTTGTGGCGGTACGCCGCGCAGTCAGATGGCGAATATGAGGACGAAGAATCTGGTTTGAAGTTTGCCGACCCGATGCGCCGCGAGGAAGGCGAATATCTGTCACCGAGATTTGGGGAACTCTACTATCTCAGACAGAAGAAGAATGAGCAGGTTTGGTACTCACAATTCCAGGGACGACCATCGGCAAAAACCGGCAACATGTTTAATGTCGGATTGCTGCAAACAATCCTGCCGAGTGAATTACCTGAAATGCTCTTCCGCGTGCGCGCCTGGGATAACGCAGCAACGCAGGGCGGTGGCGCCTTTACGGCCGGCGTGCTGATGGGTATTGATGCCGCGGAGAATATCTATATCTTCGATGTTGTCCGTGAGCAGGTAGGAACCGCCGAACGTGAAATGCTGCAACAAGCCACGGCCGAGAAAGACGGCAAGATGGTGCATATCCACGCGCCGGAAGATCCGGGCAGCGCCGGCAAAGACGTCGCTTTGGAGTTTGAGCAGCATTTTTCCAAACAAGGCTACAGTGTCACAACAGATAAGGCCGGCAGCGCGGACGATGCAAGCGGCAAGCGCGTCTATGGCCATTCGAAGGTAATGCGCGCTCACCCGTTTTCCAAGGCGTGCAATTCCAGCAAGGTCTTCGTCGTTCTGAAACCTGACGCGCACTCTTTTTTGAAAAAACTCTTCTATCGCGGTCTGGTAATAAAAGGTGCCTCACATGACAATCTACTGCGTCGGTCGCTTTTTGAAATGCGCTTTGGCGAAAAGGTGCCGGCGCACTGGGAAGTAGAGGCGGCTGTGAGACTCGCGCCAGATGGCAGTAAGCCGTCTGGCTTCGCGATTGTGGCCCGCGCAGCCGAAAACGCTTATCTTGGAGAGCTGGTATTTGTCGTAGCGGCCGAGCGCTTCTACGCCCACAATCCCATCGAAGTATTCAACGCTTTGCAGGCAGCGCTCGTGCGTACTTGCTCTCGTGGCGCGCAGCATCCCCTAGTAATTTGGATCAATCGGGGCGCGAATGAGATTTTTCAAGTTGCATCAGAGAAACTAAACATTCATGTGACGGAATTCCCCGACGACGTGAAAGCCGGTATTCCTGAGACTAACTTTTACTTTCAGAATATACCCGAGCGTTCACCTTTTTACGAACGAATAGGTACGTCACGCTGTCTCTGTCTGATTGATGACGATCAAATCTCAGACAAGGGAATTAAAGACGAAAGAGGATTGCTCTCGTTGCGTCAGGAACTTGCCACCTGGTCATACACCGACCACGGAGAAGTGCAACCTTTTGGGGGGATAACCCTCGATTGCGTGCGCATGACACTGTATCAATTCGCATTGTCGGCAACGCAATTGACCCCAGACGAAAAGCGCCTTGCTAAACTGGCACCAGAGCACCGACCAGAAGCCATTAAAAAATTACTTGGAACCCCGCAATTCCCGGAAGTCCTTCTCGCTCAAGAGCGCGCTCTCTACCTGATCCGCACGCTGGAAGAGAAAGAGAGGCGAAATGGCAATGGGCTCCACATTGGCCCGCGCGCAGTTGTGCGCAGATACAGGAAACGTTAAGGCACTAGCGCTGAACTCGAAGGGACCCGGCGCCGCGAATGGTCGTCACCCGGCACCCGTTCACAACTCCCCCGTTCAACCGCTCCCCACCCACCCGCGCGCGCCAGGGAGATTCAAAATCGAACTGCGTGTTGTTTTATTTTTTTTGTGGGAAAAGTCGGCAGAATCGATCTATGAAAAGGTCACCCCGCCTGCCGATTGGAAGACATTTCGGAGCAGATGGGACCTGCTTCACCGCTGGCGTGTTGTGCTCCTCACGATAGCTTTCGCATTTCTAATCGTGGGAGTCGTTAGTAAATAGAAATATTTGCGCTCTCCCCTAATGAGAGCTGTCGTGGCAAGCATTCAGGGCGTACCACGCCCTGCGAGTATCTCTGCCTAGCTTCAGGCCCTTTCACTCAGCTTGCCATACAGAAGTTCGTTTGTCTTCCTGCAGGGTCAAGGCCTTCTCCTTCACAAGGAGCTGCTGGCGCGCAGCCTCCCACTCCTGCTCGGACACGATCGGGGGTGGCTTCATCGCGATATGCCCTTTCGGGTGTTCCTTGTCTCTCTCTTTGCTTGTTGCCATATCAAACCTCGTTTGGTCTCCACGCTGTAACGATGGGCATCTCCCCAGACACACTACTCAACTGGAGCTAATCCCTTTGCGGAGATGCCGTAGGACACTTGATTCCATTTCTTTGAATCTTCGTGAAGTGCAACTACGGCCGCACCGATGTCGGCAGGCGAGGGAGGCGACGGAAGCTGCTTCACAAAGTCTTCAAAGGTCTGGCCCGCCATTTTGGCGTATGCGCGTGCAGCCGCTGC